>Ga0055584_100001396_pt1 | contig 23834 bp, 17 predicted proteins | sample OSDHelmetaG_FD_58716 | JGI IMG/M metagenome (GOLD analysis project Ga0055584, IMG submission 58716) | Pelagic marine sediment microbial communities from the LTER site Helgoland, North Sea, for post-phytoplankton bloom and carbon turnover... | ecosystem: Environmental > Aquatic > Marine >...
TAATACAATGGAGAAATGTGCCCGTTGGAAAGAAAGAACACATCTTCATTTTTAGCTTCCATGTTAAATGCAGGATCATGATCCATAATAGAGAAAAACAATGTGGTGAGATAATCAGCACAACCTAGTGATCCTCCTGGATGCCCACTTGCTGCAGATGATACCTGCCGGATTATATCTCTCCTCACTTGTGAAGCTATGTTTTTTAAATCTTGATTTGATTTCATACTTACTTTTTGAAGCCTTTTATATTAGTAGAAGGCATTTCGTGCGGCGAAAATAAAAAAGGCAATCTACAAAGTGTAGATTGCCTCCAACAATTAAAGTGTTTGTTATACTTATTAGCCGTTTACGGATTCAGCTAGTGCTTTTCCTGGCTTAAATTTAATCTGTGTTTTTGCTGGTATTTTGATGGTTGCTCCTGTCGCAGGGTTTCTTCCGTCTCTTGCAGCTCTCTCAGATGTAGAAAAAGTACCAAAGCCAATAAATGCAGCTTTTTCCTTGTTTTTCAATGTTGATTCAATACAATTGAATACGCAGTTTACTGCTTCACTTGCTTGATCTTTAGTGATTCCAGCAGAATCAGCTACGGTGTTGATTAAATCACCTTTGTTCATAAAAATGAATTTTTGATTAAATGAATAATTAAAATGTAAAGCTATGATTAAATAAAATTAAAATGCAAATCTGCTTTTTAAATGCTATCTAGACTAATGAATAAAAGCATTTTAAAATACAAATTAAATAAAATTTTAATTCATAACTGTCTAATATAAATGCTATAATATTTGATATTTTCTATTTTTAAAAATATTTGATACTAAATGACCTTATTGAAGTGTAGAAATCTATAATTGAAGAGAATACTTCTTAAATCATTGGTTTTCAAACTCTTTGAGGTGTTTCCATCAAAATCTTCTGTTTTAGAATAATCACATTTAAAATGCCTTCTTAGACAGTTTATTGTAATGTTCTGCAAGAATATTCAATGAAAAGAGAGTAAAAGTAATGGTAAACCCAGGAAATACGGCTAACCACCATGCCCCAAAATCTTCTCTGCTCTGTCTCAACAGTCCACCCCAACTAGGTAAATCCAATGGTAATCCAAGCCCTAAGAAGGACAATGTGGACTCCATTAAAATATTGCCAGAGATCAAAAATGCCATGGAAACTAGAATCAAGGGCATTACATTGGGTAGAATATGTTTGAGTATAATTCTAAAGTCGGAGAGCCCCATTATTTTAGCGTTGATCACATATGTTTGTTGTTTTATCTCTAACACCTCTCCTCTCACCAATCTTAAAATTCTAGACCACCCTAATGCCCCTAAAAGGAGGGTAGTGGTCCAAAGACCCTGACTCTTTAAAAAAGTTATTAGGAAAAGTAGAAGAAATAATTTAGGAACTGCTCTGAAGATTTCTGTGAACCTCATGACTATACTATCCATAGGAAAAGCAATAATCCCTTTGAGTGATCGAGACAAAAGCCTGAGCAAAGTAATTAAGAAAAAGAGCCCCAAAATAACACTAAGAATGAACAGCAAATTATTGAAATATAATTTTTGATCACTTCTCGCCCAAGACCATTCATAAGCATAGAAACAAATTAGGATAGTCCCAATAACAAATAGAATTATCTGAAAAGGATGGATAACTAATGAATTGTTTCCATAGTATGCAGATGCTAATCCGAGTGAGGTGCCGAAAAGAATGGAAATTAGACTTGCAAAAAATCCTAATAATATAGATGTCCTGCTACCATGGATCAAAATAGACGCAACATCTCTTCCTCTACCATCCGTGCCAAGTGGATGAACACGGTCAATATCATTGTAAGTGTCAACGAAACCTGGAGGTTCAAAGGTGTTATTCTTTTCTCCAATTGTATTAGGCCCATACTTAACGAGAAGGCCATTATCTGTATTTGCTAAGATTGAGGCAAAAAGAGCTATTACAGCTACAAGAAGTAGGAAGAAAAAAGCAAGTTTAACAGATATAGAATTAAACATTTATCAATGCATGTACAAATGTAAATTTAACATTGATTATATGGGATTGTCTAGACTTTATCTATTGATTCATAATTTTCCCAAAGTTGATCTAGAACTTTCATAAAAGATGCAAAATCTTTATCGTTTATATTTTGATATCCCACTGCTCTTAATTCTTCTACAATAGGAAGGGCTTTGTCGATGATATTTTGACCTTTTTTAGTTACTGTAAGTTTGAATCTCTTTTGATCTCCTTCAAATCTTTTCTTTTTTACTAAGCCTCTATCACAAAGACCACTTATTACTCTGGATGTTGTGGCTCTATTTCGATAACTAAGTTTGGATATGGCTACTTGAGAAGCATCTTCGCCCATGTCATGAATGCGATGTAGGATTACCCATTGTTCAATAGTAAGATCAATCCCGTTTTTTTTGAATTGATTTAGAAAGACAGTAATTATCTTTTTGAGTGTTCTGTCCAGGTAGAATCCGAAACCGATGTTTTTGGCCATGAAAAAATTTTTGGACTATAATAGTATACATTTTTCATGGTTTACGAAATGGTTTGTTGTGATCAAAATATAACAATACTAGATTAAGGTTGACTTAATTTCTGGATTGCGATGAGAAAATACATAGAATAGCCTTTTCATTATTTTGATTTAAATTGAGTGCATAAATCCTCCTTTAAAGACAACAATTCTGAAAGACTTTTTTTCTTTGAGAGAGGATAGAATTTTAGGGAGCTTTGTATTTTGCTATAATGAATTATGCCATTGCATGTGGACACAAAATAACCGCTCAAGCTGCAGAGGATGTGCTCCAGCTGGGGGGCAATGCAGTTGATGCTGCAATAGCAGCCTTTGCCACATCTTGGATTGCAGAACCATGTATGTCTGGTCCAGGTGGGGGAGCTTTTGCTACTATTAGGATAGACAACAAAGTTTTTACCCTTGATTGTTTTGCTAATACCCCATCTGTAAAGAAACCAATAGAAGAAGTACAATATATTCCAGTGAACGTTGATTTTGGTGACACCACAGAGCTTTTCTATTCAGGGTTTGGTTCAATAGCCGTACCTGGAGCAATAGATGGGATATTTAAATTGCATGAAATAGGTGGCACCTTGCCTATAAAAGATCTTTTATACCCTGCTATCCAACATGCAAAAGCTGGTGTAACCCTAAATAATTTTCAGCATTATGATCTTCATTTGCTAAGGGATATCATTGGGCACTCTAGCAGAGGGAAAGAGATATTTTTTGGAGAGGATGAACTTGTTCCAATTGGAACAAATATAGCCATGCCTTATTTGGCTGATTTTCTTGAATTTTTATCATTTGAAGGTCGAGATGCTTTTTACCAAGGAGAAATAGCCTCAAATATTGCCAAGATCTCTGAGGAAAATGGAGGGCATATTTCATTAAATGATCTTAAGAATTATAAGGCCCAACTTAGTAATGCTCTCAATCAAAAATTCCATCAAAAAGAAATCTTCACTATAGATTCACCGAGTATAGGAGGAAATATGTTAGTCCGTCTTTTACAAATATTTGGAAAAGAGATGAAATACGGTTCAGACAGATTAGTCATTGCTCTTGAAAAATTCGAAAACCTCAAGAAATCTGGAATTTTTGATAAATCAATTCTTGATCTAGGAGGATTAAAGAAAGGAGGAACATCACATATAAGTATCGTCGATCAAAATAAGAATGCTATTAGTCTATCTATGTCTTTAGGTGAAGGCAGCGGTTGTTTTGTGCCTGGAACGGATATCCATCTCAATAATATGCTAGGAGAAGAATCATTGCTTCCAAATGGAATCCATTCATGGCGAGAGAATGCAAGGATGAGTTCTATGATGACACCTACAATATTACTTGATAATAAAGAAGACCAAATCTCCGCTTTGGGCTCTGGTGGAGCAAGTAGGATACCGACCATGATAGGTCAAGTCATTTATCATTCCCTCGTTGGCCTTAATAATATTTCAGATGCTATATCGCATCCAAGAGTGCATTTTGTAAATAATGTTTGGCAATCTGAGCCTGGGTTTCAACGACCCACACATCTATCATCCGATGACTGGTTTGAATGGCAAGAGCCTTCATTATTCTTCGGTGGTACTCATTGTGCAGCTGCTATAAATAAAAAATATATTGCTGTAGGTGACTCACGACGATCTGGTGTAGGTGTAGTAGGGCAACGATACGTTTTTTGAAAATTCAGAAAGAAGAACATTCGAGCCTAATATAAGATTGCAAAAATTAGAGAACAAGGTAAAATCTATAAATACCTAGAATATTAATGATTTGGTGCGTATTTCTACAAAAAGAGGGTTGAGATATCAATAATCAAGTCAACAAATTTCCTAACTCGTCCCACTCTGCTTGTACATCTCTTTTACTCTGATCTACAAATTTAGCCATCCACTCCTTAGGATAGGACATACCATGCTTGTCTAATACATCCTGAGGTACTCCATCCCAAGCATTAGGTCTGTTTCCTACATACCCAAGATCATCCATTCCAATTTTAGTAGTATAGTAACCAGTAAGAGTAAGGTTTCTCATTCTTTTAAAAAACTCTATTCCAGGCCCCATCTCAGGTTTTTTGCCATCTGGATCTGGATAAGCAATGTCATCTACTATGGCTGTTTGCTCTGTATCAGAACAGGATATGAATCTCTTATTAAATCGTTTGTTAGATTCCCCATCAATCCACATTAAACCACCTCTAATCGGGATTTGATGAGAAGGCAAATCTTTAGATATAAATTCTATGAAAGCGGGGACTTCTGCATCTGTAGCGGATCCAGCAGTTGGTGTAGGAGGTAAAATAATATCACATAATGTAGCAATAGTAGTTAGCTCATGCTCATTGTAGAATTGTTCTGAGTTAATACTCTTGTCATGCTCCTCTTCTGTTGGAGTGCGACCATAACCTAGGCCTTTGGGTAATTCAATTTCTACTTTATCTCCATCTACTTTGCATCCGGATGTTCCTAAAGTAGCACCGGCTACACCTCCTACTAATAATGACTTTAATGTATCTCTCCGCTTCATATATTCTTCTTTTTGAATTCTTCTACGATATGTTCTGAGGCCCTCATGCTGAGTGCCATTATAGTCCAGGTACAGTTTTTATCTGCTTGGGAGGTAAATGGTCCTGCATCCACCACATAGACATTTTTCGCATCATGAAGTTGTTGCCATTTATTTGTCACAGAAGTGTTTGGGTCATCTCCCATTCTGGTTGTTCCTACTTCATGTATGATTTGACCAGGGGCAAGAAGGCCATAATCTTTGTCTTTACCTGGTAAATCACCCATCATAATTCCTCCCATGTTATCAATGACTTCTGCAAATGTTTCAGTCATGTGTTTAGCTTGAAACCTTTCATAGTCAGACCATTTGTAGTCAAATTTCAAGACCGGTATTCCATATTTATCTACCACATTTGGATCTATACTGCATCTATTTTCATAACGAGCTATCGACTCACCTCTTCCTGCCATGCCTACATAAGCACCGAAAAATCGCTTTACGTCATCTCTAAGCTTAGTCCCATAACCTCCTACATCTCCACCGATGTATTTATTCATGGCATCTACATTAAATCCAAAGCCGTAAGATGGCATTCCCATTCCTCCCCACACTTCTATATGGTAACCTCGTGGAAAGTCTAGTTTGCTATTGTCTCCCCACCATGGGCTGTATACATGCATTCCTCCAGTACCATCTTCATTGTATATTTTTCTATCCATCAATGCAGGTACAAAAGCTCCTAATCCTGCTCCTGTGCTATCATGAAGGTACCTTCCTACGTGATCACTACTATTTCCTAATCCATTAGGGTGTTGGCTACTTTTAGAATTCAATAAAATACGAGCAGAGCTGCATGCCGATGCCCCAAGCACGACAATTTTAGACTTCATTTCATATTCTCGATTATCTTCTTTATTGATATAAGAGACCCCTGTGGCTAACCCTTCACTGTCTGTGGTCACACTTTTCACCATACAATTTGTATATAGATCAACCTGACCATTTTTTTGAGCAGGAAAGATGAATACTGACCCCGCGGAGAAATCCGCATAGGCATTGCATGATCTATTACATTGTCCACAATAGAAACATACTCCTCTCTCTTTATTGATTCTCTTAGTCAACATAGAAAGCCTTCCAGGAATTACCGGAATACCTGATTTTTTCGCTCCTTTCATATAGTAGAGCTCATGTAGTCTTGGTTTAGGCGGTGGTAAAAAGAAGCCATCTGGGTCATTAGAAAGTCCTTCATTAGTGCCAAAAACTCCTACAAGCTTATCTAATCTGTCATAAAATGGCTTCACTTCGTCATAACTGATGGGCCAGTTTTCACCTAGCCCATCTACATCTTTATGTTTAAAATCTTTAGGTCCAAATCTTAAAGATATTCTTCCCCAATGATTAGTCCTTCCACCTAACATTCTTGCTCTCCACCAAAGAAAATCTGTACCTTCTTCTTTGGTATATGGCTCTCCATCTACTTCCCAATCTCCCCAAGACATATCAAAATCTCCGAATGCCCTGTTTGTACTAGCTCCTCTTCTAGGTGATTCCCATGGCCACTTCATTTGTGTCATGGTGGTAGGATCTTTTGGGTCAAAATATGGCCCTGCTTCAACTACAGCTATTTTCATCCCGGCATTAGCCAGTGTAAATGCCGACATTCCTCCTCCAGCACCTGAGCCCACAATAATGGCATCGTATTGTTTTGCTGCTTCTATTATTTGCATTTGAATTATTATGTTTTTATTTCCTCTTCTTTAGGAAAATGTTGAGAATAAAGAGGCTGACTAAATGTAGGAATTTTATTTTTATAGCAGACTCTGTGTGTGAAGTTTTGAAGAATTATTTTGAATAATAGTGGAAGGAATGCAGAAAAAAACTAAAGACAATCAAGTCAGATTCTTACATAGGAAAAAGATGGATATTATAAGGATTAGGATGGGGTTTAGGAATGTTCGTCTTTTCTTCATTTCTGTATCCATGGACAGTAGGGAAACAAATTAACCTAGATCCATTATTATATAAACTGGTCTTATGGATACTTGGAGGTTTAATCTTTGGTTTTATTATGAAAATATATACAAGAACGTATAGTTAAGGTCATCTTTTCAAAAAAAGAGAAAATGATTGAGAATGACAAAATGAGATCTATGGACTTTATAACGCTTAATGGATATAAACATAACTTCTTTGAATCTCAGAGGATTTCTGAGGAAGAGGCTAAACAAAGAAGCCAATCATACTATAATTGGTTAGATTCCAGAAGATCTGTTAGAGATTTTTCTGATAAGAATGTACCAAAAGAAGTTATAGAGAATTTGATAAAAAGCGCATCAACTGCACCATCAGGAGCCCATAAACAACCATGGACATTCTGTGTAATTTCAAATGCTAAACTCAAATCCGAAATTAGAATAGCAGCTGAGAAAGAAGAAAAAATAAGTTATGAATCTAGAATGAGTGAAAGATGGAAACAAGACCTTGCACCTTTAGGAACAGATATGAATAAACCATTTTTAGAAATAGCACCTTGGCTCATTATAGCTTTCAAAAAAATATATGAAATCGATGAAAATGGATCAAAGCATAACAATTACTATGTCAATGAATCTATTGGTATAGCATGTGGCATGCTTATATCAGCTATACATAATGCGGGTTTGGTGACATTGACACATACACCAAGCCCTATGAATTTTTTAGCATCTATTTTAAATAGACCAAGTAATGAAAGGGCTTTTTTACTATTACCTGTTGGCTATGCAGAACAACCTGCATATGTGCCGGATATAGAAAGGAAAGAGCTGAGTGATGTTTCTTTTTTTTATGAATAGGTTTTCAGTATTACCTCTTTTTTTTGAAATGTGAGGATTTTTGAGACCTTGGAATATGATCGAAAATTGAATCAAAAGAAATGGAATTTTAAGATATTAAATCTCATATCATATTCACAATTTGGCAAATTACACCTTCTGTTGGTCTAACTCATGGCTACTTTGATATATAATTCAGCGCAATTGGAACCCAAAATTCAGTATATCCATTAATGTGAATATCTTTATCTCTCATTTTAAGAAAGACATTTCGATATAAATTATAAAGCAAAATGGCAAGACGTAGACTAACGATGTTCTCCAAGCTTCTTTTGACCATCCTTATTGTTGGAACGATTGTATTTGGAGGAAAGTACCTTTTAGACAATACTTCTTTAGGTGGTGAACTTCAAAATCAAGTAGATAGGATGGACCGTGACCAAGGAAGTAGTTATGATGATGTATCATCTTCTGTAGGAAGTGATGAAAGTAATAAAGGAAATTTCACTGGACGAGATGATGATGTGATAAAAATAGGAGTCGTGACCTGGGGAGGATATGCTGGAGGACAATATTTTAATGAAGGATTTGAAGCCAGTCGAAATTCTCGTTTTTATAAAGACCACGGACTCAAAGTTGAGTTCAAAGTTTTAGATGATTTTGAGGCCTCTCGTAATGCTTTTAGAGCTGATGAAGTAAATCTGTTATGGGCGACTATAGATGCATTTCCAACAGAGGTGAATGGATTGTCTGATTTTGATCCAGTCATTGTCATGCAAGCTGATTGGTCCAGAGGTGGAGATGCTGTGGTTGTAAGGAGAGGAATAACAAAAGTCTCTGATCTCAGAGGAAAAAAGATAGCTGTTGCAGAATTAACACCGTCACATTCGTTCTTGATATGGTTGTTAGAAGCAGGTGGATTGAGTACATCTGATGTAGAGATCGTACCTCAGGCCAGTGCTATAGATGCAGCTGAAATATTCAAATCTCAAAGAGTGGATGCAGCTGTAGTCTGGAGCCCAGATGATATCCTTTGTGTGAAAGCTGTACCAGGCTCTAGAATATTAGAGAATACTAAATCTGCAGCGTACATTATCGCTGATGTATTTATGGCTAAAAGACAATATGTAGAAAGCAATAGAGATGCTCTGCAAAAGCTTTATGAGGGATGGATGACAGGATCTGCTGAAATCAATAGTGACAATAGGTCAAGAAGAAAAGCAGCTCAAATCTTATCAAGAGAATTCACGGAAAGAGGAACAGCGCTAACTGCTGATGAAGCAGATGAGATGATAGGCAATGTCAGATTAACAACTCATGGTGATAATAAAAATTTCTTTGGTCTGAATTCTAATTATAAAGGTGTGGGAGGAAATAATCTATACTCAAGTATGGCTGAGAGATATAGAGATCTGGGATTTATAGATGGACGAGTACCTGCTTGGAGACAGATTAATTACCCTCAGTTGGTAAATAGCACTTCGCTTACTCAAGAGATGCATTTTGCAGAGGCAAGCAAATCATTTGAAGCCGTTACTGAGGACGATAAAACAAAAGCCGCAATAGCTACTAAACAAGTAAGTATTAGATTTCGAACTGGTGAATACCAATTGGATGAGAATTCAAAGTATATTATTGATAAAGAGTTTGTAGATATAGCAAGAGCATTTGGAAATTCTCGAATTCGAATAGAAGGAAATACTGATAGTAGTGGTGACTATGCCCAGAATGTAGGTTTGTCTAGACAACGTGCACAGGCTGTTGCTGACTACTTAGTGAGTGAATATAACATGCCTAGAAATAGATTTGTAATAGTTGGTAATGGTCCAGATAAACCAGTCGCATCTAATAATACAGATGCCGGAAGAGCGCAAAATAGAAGAACTGATTTTAAGCTCATAGCTGAGTAATCGTCCTTTTAAATGAACAAAAATAAATAGAGGATGAGTAATTGGATGTTCAAGTTGAGAGGGTCTTTGAATAGGACTCAGGAACTAGTTTTGGGGTTCATTGGCTTAATCATTTTTATAGTTCTCTGGTGGCTAGCTGCAGAATATTTTTCAATACAGAAACCAATTATAGAAGGATATAATTCGGATATTTCTAATACAACGATAGGTCTGAATGTAGATTCATTAGCAAGAATAGACTCTATAGCTTATGCTAATGCTACTGAATTTGAAAAGGTTCATCCTCTTATTCCTCCTCCTTTAAAAGTTTTTCATTCTTTTGCGCCATTAATAAATAAAGATGACCTTCTACCGAATTTACAAAAGTCCATTTGGTGGAACCTCCAAGGATATATCTGGGCTATATTGATTGCTATTCCTTTAGGTTTTATTATTGGACTTTACCCAGTCTTCCGGGGTCTGTTCAGTAAGCAAGTGGACGCAATGCGATATATACCTCTAACTATTCTTACTGGAATATTTATAACATGGTTCGGAATTTACGATAAAATGAAAGTTGCTTTTTTGGCTTTTGGAATTATCGTATATCTATTACCTGTGGTGGTTCAGCGTATAAATGAAGTGAAAGATGTTTATCTGAAAACTGTTTTCACTATTGGGGCAACAGATTGGCAAATCATCAGGTCAGTTTACATCCCATCTGTAATGTCAAAACTAATGGATGATATCAGAGTGCTTACAGCTATTTCATGGACATATATCATTATTGCTGAGCTGGTAAACAGACAAGGGGGGATTGGTTCTTTAGCATATATTAAGGCTCGTCAAGGACAAATAGAAAAGGTATTTGCTATACTCATAATCATTATTGCTATTGGGTTTTTACAAGATAGAATTTTTGCTTTTTTAGATAAAAACTTATTTCCTCATAAGACCTATAAGTCTTTTGTTGGGGGAATCAAAGAATCAAGGTTTGGGTTATATGGTGTTTTGATAGCCTTAGTAATTGCGGCATTAATAACTACTGCTGGGATGGCTTCGTCTAATGTCATGTTAATATTGGGTGTAATTGGAGTTTCAGCATTATTATTTGCATTCTATGGACAGTATATGGTAAGAAAAGCAAATGCAAATGGTTGATTTTAAAGAAACAGAAAGAGCGAATATTATAGATCTCAAGGGAATTGGGCAGTCTTATGATGGTGGCAATAACTGGATAATCAAAGATCTGGATTTTGTCATAGAAGATAAACCTGATCAGGGTCAATTCGTGGTAATAATGGGAATGAGCGGAAGTGGGAAATCAACAATGCTCAGATATATTGCTGGACTCCAAGACCCAACAGAAGGAAAGGTTTTAGTAAAAAACAATCCAGTTGGTAAGGACAATAGAGTCAGTATGGTATTTCAGCAATATTCATCATTACCATGGCTTACGGTACTAGAAAATGTGGCCTTGGGATTAGAATTTAAAGGGGCTGATAAAAAGGAAAGGGAAGACAAGGCAAGAGAGCTTATTAAATTAGTAGGGCTGGAAGGGCATGAAGACAAATTTGCGCAATATCCTACCTTGTCAGGTGGTCAGCTGCAAAGAGTTGCTATAGCAAGAAGTTTGCTGGCTAATCCAGAAATATTGTTAATGGATGAGCCTTTTGGAGCATTGGATGTGAAGACAAGATTGAGCATGCAGGATTTGCTCTACGATATCTGGCACCAATTTCATAGTACAGTTATTTTTGTAACTCATGATATCGCCGAAGCAGTTTACCTAGGAGACGATATCTACATTTTGGGTAAAAACCCGTCTAAATTTTCAGAGCATATACATGTTGACCTTCCTCTACAAAGAAGTAGAGAGACTAAAAGATCCCCTAGGTACAATGATTTAGTTCATCATGTGGAAGATACCATGATGCGGATGGCTGCTGAATAAATTAATTTTTTGTATTCAACTTATCACTTCGTTTACGACATTTCCGAATAAGTCAGTTAACCTAAAATCTCTTCCCTGAAATGGATAGGTGAGGTCTAAATGATTTAGTCCTAACTGATTTAACATTGTAGCTTGGAGATCATGAATATGGACTCGACCATTTACTCCATTGTATCCAAAATCATCTGTAGATCCATGAGTATGACCAGCTTTTACTCCTCCACCAGCCATCCACATGGTATATGCATCTATATGATGATCCCTACCAGACCAATTATTATCAGATCCTGATCTATTTTCTTGCATAGGAGTTCTTCCAAACTCTCCTCCCCAGACTATAAGTGTTTCATCTAGCATTCCCCTTTGCTTTAAGTCTTTAATCAAGGCTGCCATTGGTTTGTCTATTTCTTTGCAACGATCTTTAAAGCCATGATCAAGAGATACCTCCTCAGCATTGCCATGTGCATCCCATCCCCAATGAAATAGTTGAACATACCTAACTCCTTTTTCCACAAGTTTTCGTGCCAAAAGACAGTTGTTAGCAAAGCTTTCTTTTCCAGGATCCGTGCCATATGATTCATGTATATAATTGGGTTCATCACTCATATCCATTACTTCCGGCACAGATATTTGCATCTTATATGCCATCTCATATTGTTCTATACGCGTTAAAGTTTCTGGGTCCTGATAGACGTTGTATTCTTCTTGATTTATATCATTTATTGCATCGATAATGTCTTTTCTTAATGGTCTAGAAACATTTTTAGGATCAGACAGAAAAAGAATTGGGTCTCCTTGTGATCTGCATTGTACTCCTTGATACATAGATGGCAAAAATCCGCTGCCCCAAACACTTTTTCCTGCACTAGGAGTTTTACCTCCAGATACTAAAACTAAATATCCTGGTAAATTGTCATTTTCGCTACCCAGGCCATATGTAGCCCAAGATCCAATACTAGGACGCCCCATTCGAGGACTACCTGTATGTAAAAACAATTGAGCTGGTGCATGATTAATTTCATCAGTGTGCATTGCTTTCAGAAAACATACATCATCTACAACAGTACTAAATTCTGGAAGCAGATCAGAAACCCAAGCACCAGACTGACCGTATTGTTCGAATTTTGCTCTTGGACCCAACATTTTAGGCTTACCAGAAATAAAGGCAAATCTTTTTCCTTCCATAAATGAATCAGGGCATGGCTGATCATGAAGTTTTTCTAGTTCAGGCTTGTAATCAAATAATTCTAATTGAGAAGGAGCACCTGCCATATGAAGAAAGATGACATTTTTAGCTTTAGGTGCATATTGAGTGAGATTATTCCCAATATTATTAATTAGGTCATTTTGACTGATTGTATTATCAGTACTACAGCCAAACATGGACCCCATGGCTATCATTCCCATTCCCGTAGTACATTCTTTGAGAAAATGTCTTCTAGTCTGCGCTTCAACTTTACGATTTATGTATTCTGATTGGAGTTTCATTAGCTAGGATTTATTTAAGAAAGCATCGAGATTGAAGATAGTATGTGCTACAACAGCTGAAGGACTTTGTAAGTGTGCTACAGAAGAATTTATGTCTTCGAATAGCTTAGAGTCAGCTTTCTCATACAAATCTATAAGCACAGATTTCGTAAGGTTGTCTATTTCTGAATTGAGACTTTTTCTAAAGGCATATTCGATTCTTTTGTCAACTTTTTCACTGTAATCATTCATCAATTTCCCCAATTGATTTGCTGCCTCTATATATACAGGATCATTAAGTGTTACTAATGCTTGGTTAGGCGTATTTGTAGTGATTCTTTCGCTTCTACATACTTCTCTAGTAGGACTATCAAAAGCCTCCATTGATGGATATGGCGATGATCTTTTCCAATATGTATAAATTCCTCTACGGTATTTGTGATTGCCTTCAGAGGTGATCCATTGATTATTATTGTATACGGTTTGCCATACTCCTTTGGGCTGAGGTGGCATGACGGAAGGTCCGCCTATACTGTCAAAAAGTAGTTCACTTATTGCTAGGGCTTGATCTCTTATTTGTTCTGCTGTAAGTCTAAATCTAGGACCTCTTGAATAGTATTTGTTATATGGGTCTATGTCCAACTTTTGTTTAGTCGCTTTAGATGACTGGCAATATACATTGGATGTAAGAATTTCTTTTATCAGTTTTTTGATGCTCCATTTATGTGTATGAACGAGACTGTAGGCTAGATAATCTAATAATTCAGGATGAGTCGGCACCTCCCCTTGGGAGCCAAAATCTTCTAATGTAGAAACTATGCCTTGTCCGAATATGTAAGCCCATACCCGATTAACTATGACTCTGGCTGTTAGTGGGTTTGATTTATCTGTAAGCCACTGAGCTAATTCTAGCCTATTCTTTATTCCCACATTGTTTAGATTGAAGATTTTTGGCACGTTTGGAATTACAGTGTCTCCTCGCGTCCTTTGATTTCCTCTGACATGGATTTGGTTTGGTCGCAAAAGTTTCCAAGATTTTTCTTTGACAATGGGAGTTTTTTCTGCTTTGTCTCTTAGAGCTATGAGGTATTCTTTCTTCTTTTGTGAAACTGAGTTTTCTTGATAATTATCAAATTTCAATTCAAATTCTTTGAAAAGAACAATTCCTTCAGGTACTTCTAATGAAGGGTTTAGAATTTCGAAAATGATGTCATGTTTTCCATTGATTGTACTAGAAATCGGCATTAGCAGCTTTTTCCATTCATGCCTTCCTGACCATTCATGGCCACTGATACTTTTTGTTTTTTGAAAGCCTGATTGATGAAGTTGATGACCATTTATGGAATCAAGGCTGACTTTAATTAGAGCTTTTTCTCCAGAAGTGGCATAGGTCGCTTCTATGCCAATTAGATGATCGAAGTCAATATTTTTATACATGAAGTAGAACTGCCGATCTTTCATATCATTGACATTATTGGTCCAGTTGCTCATAATTCCATCAGGAAAAATTAACATATTGTAGAAGTCGTCACAATCTCTTGGCAGTAATTTGGGATAGATGGCTTTTTTTATTTTTTCAACAGTAGGCAAGCTTTTATTAATTTGCTTGTCTTCAACTTTAGAAATGAAAGCTATAATATCATTTATTTCTTCTTTTGACTTAGTTGTAAATGTTTCAATTACCGGAAACTCTCCAGCTAGATCTGCATCAATTGTATTGTTGAAAAAAGACATTGATTCGAAGAACTCTTTTTGAGAAATAGGATCATAAGGATGATCATGGCATTGAGCACAAGCAATAGTAGTGCCTTGCCAAATCTCAAAGGTGGTGTTTAGGCGATCCATTACAGCTGCTACTCTAAATTCTTCATCATCGGTCCCACCTTCGGTGTTGGTCATGCTATTCCTGTGAAATGCAGTGGCAATAAGCTTTTTTTCGTCAAATGAATCGAGCAAGTCTCCAGCCAATTGATCTATTGTAAATTGATCGAATGGAATATCATCATTTAGTGCATTAATGACCCAATCTCGATATCTCCATATATTTCTATGAGGATCTTTTTCATATCCTTTGGAATCTGCATACCTAGCCAAGTCTAGCCACATCGCTGACCAATGTTCACCATAACTAGAAGAAGAAATTAATTGGTCCAAATACTTATCATAGCCAATTTCATTATTAAGATATTGGTTTGCTAGTATTTCTTTAGGGGGTAATCCAGTGGCATCTTGACTTGCCCTTCTTACCAATTTGTTCTTTTCTATTTCCCTGTTTGGAGACAATCCAAGTAAATCAAGTTTTTGGAAAATGTACTTGTCTATATTTGTCGCCGCCCATTGATCCTTAACATCTGGGATTGTAGGGTTTTCTACTGGAAGATATGACCAGTGAGTGTCCCATTTGGCGCCTTGATCAATCCATTTTTTTATTTTTTCTCTTTCACCATGAGGGATAGGGTCATGATCTCGAGGCATAGCATAATCTGGATCATTGGATAAAATTCGTTTATATATTTCACTTTTTGAAGCGTTACCAGGAATTAAAGCGGGTATACCAGTTTTTGAACTTCTAGAGAGCGTTTCTTCTTCAGTAAGAAGGCTTAGCCCACCATGTTTTTTCACCCCTCCATGACAAGCTATACATCTAGAATTGAGTATAGGTTTTATATCATTACTATAACTGATTTGCTCCTCATTACACGATAGTATCAGAAGCAGTGTTAAAAAAATGGTTATAAGTCTAAAGATCATCAACGAGTATTAGCATTTGACCTGTTAATTTATAGATAATATTTATAATAGATTATATATCCGACATAATAGATTAATAAGCAACGCAATTGTTTTTACTTATTTTCGCGTCGTTTTTATAAAAGTACTAGCTAAGCCATCACAATTGAGAAATGAAAAAAATTAATTCTATCCTGATATCAGTCTTTCACAAGGATGGATTGGGAGAAGTTATAGAACTACTTAAGTGTAATCCTAACATAACAATATATTCTACTGGAGGAACACAAAAGTTCCTCGAGCAAAATGGCCTCAATATTGAAAAGGTCGAAGACTTGACTACTTACCCATCCATTTTAGATGGTAGAGTCAAAACACTTCATCCAAAAGTTTTTGGTGGAATTTTGGCAGAAAGAAAAGAGGATCATTTGGAACAATTAAGCCAGTATGAAATCCCTGAATTAGATTGTGTGGTAGTAGACTTGTATCCTTTTGAGGACACTAGAGCTCAAAGTGAGGATGAATCAGCGATTATAGAAAAAATAGATATTGGAGGTATTTCACTAATCAGAGCGGCTGCGAAAAACTACAAAGATGTAGTTGTCATTCCATCCAAGGACAGTTATTCAGAGTTGGTAAAAATGCTTTCTGAACAAGATGTATGTTCGACTATTGAACAACGCAAAGAATTGGCGAGAAAAGCATTTTCGATATCTTCCCACTATGATACTGCAATTCATGATTATTTCAATGAAGAGATTGAAAATAGAGATGTCCTCAAAGTAAGCCAAAATCATTCTCAGGTTCTCAGATATGGAGAAAACCCACATCAGCAGGCTGTCTATTATGGCAACCTGGAAGATGATTTTGAAAAACTAAATGGTAAAGCCCTTTCTTATAATAACCTTGTAGATGTAGATGCTGCTGTAGAGATGATGCGAGAATTTGATAATGAAAAAACTGCATTCATCATTCTTAAGCACACTAATTCTTGTGGAGTAGCAGTCAGGCCTACTACCGTAGAAGCATTCAGTGCCGCACTAGAAGGTGACCCAATATCTGCATTTGGCGGAATACTAATCAGCAATGGCACCATAGATATTAGTACTGCTGAGGAAATTGATAAGTTGTTCTACGAAGTGTTAATTGCTCCAGATTTCACTCCTGATGCGTTAGAAAAACTATCAAAAAAGAAAAACAGAATACTGTTAAAAAAGAAGATTCAACCACCAAAGCCGTATCGAATTAAATCTATTCTAAGTGGAGTCTTGTGGCAAGATGCAGATTTGAAAATGGAAAGCACTTCAGAATTTGAAGTGATGACTCAAAAGAGTCCTTCTGTTGAAGAAATGGATGAACTGGTATTTGCCAATAAATGTGTAAAGCATGTTAAGTCTAATACTATTGTGCTTACACGAGGAAGTCAATTGCTAGGTATGGGGTGTGGACAGACGTCTAGAGTAGATGCATGTAAGCAAGCAATAGATAAGGCCAAAAGAATGGGATTTACATTGGAAGGTGCAGTTGTGGCATCTGATGCATTTTTTCCTTTTCCTGATTGTGTGGAGCTTGTACAAAAAGAAGGTGTTAGAGCAGTATTACAACCTGGAGGATCAAAAAATGATCATATGAGTGTAGACTTTTGCGATAAGAATGGAATGGCAATGGTCAAGACAGGAGTGAGGCATTTTAAACATTAGACTACTTTTATTTTTTTTATGCGCGGATAGCGGCATTTAAAGTATTCTTAAAATGTTAACAAAGGAACCAAGGTCACCGTGTTATTGATGACTTTTATGGCGACAAACAATAAATGGATATTTAAAAAGGAAAAGACAAAGGTTTTTAACCTTCATAAATTTACATTTATCAGTATATTTTTCATATTTGCGTCCCTTTTGAGAATCTGTTTAAGAATAACAGATGTCTTTGATAATCAGGCAGTTCGATTTAAGTGATGAATAGTAGAATCTACATATTTCTTTTTCTTCTTATATCCAGCATAGGTTTTGGACAAAGTGGCACGAATGGACTTAACTCTCCATTCTCGAGATTTGGATTGGGTGACTTGAATGAACAAGGATTCATGCATTTGAGACAAATGGGAAATATTTCTGCATCTTTTGCAGACGGACATCATCTCAATGTCGTGAATCCAGCGAGTTATGGTTTTCTACAAGCCACGAGTTTTGAAATCGGTGTAGAATCAAGGTTTTCAAGCTATAATGATGGACAAGTCAAAGAGTCAACTGGCTCAGGAAGGTTGTCTTATATGGCACTAGGATTCCCTCTAAAAAATCCAATTAATAATTTGTTAGAGCGAAATAGGAGTGATTTCAATGTGGGAATGGCTTTTCACCTATTGCCAGTTTCGACTGTTGCATACAACATAACGATAGATGAAGAAGACCCTGACATAGGGCAATATAGAAGATCATTCATTGGAAATGGAGGTGTTTATAAAGTAGGTTGGGGAACAGGAGTGAAATATAAAAACTTTTCCGCAGGGCTCAATTTAGGAGTGAACTTTGGGAAAATTAGTAATGAGAGATATACCACTTTTATAAATAGCAGAGGAGCGTACAATAACATTTTCACTAGTGATTTCAATATTAGAGGATTTGACTATACGGTAGGTTTTCTTTATCAGCACGTATTAAACAAAGAGATCACATCTGATGTAAGTCAAGGAAAGACGATTAAGGCGATAAATTTTGGTTTTACAGCAAAAACCAAAACAGGATTTAGTGGAACAGAAGAAGTTTTCTTCAGAAATGAATTAACAGTTCCTTCTCAGGCAATAGTTGTGCCACCTATTGATACCCTTGTAAGAGAAACTAGATCTTTAGATGGAAGTAAATTGCCATCAGAATTCTCGTTGGGAGTGACTTATCTGTATGGTGCAAAATTTGCTTTAGGAGTGAATTATGGAATAACAAGATGGAGTGAGTACGTTAATCCGGCTACTCCTCAATCTCTTGCTAATACCAAAAAATATTCGATAGGAGGATATTATAGACCTAATCCTACATCGATCACTAGCTTTTTTGATAGAGTGTTCTATCGCTTTGGGTTTTATTACAAAGAAGACCCAAGAACAGTAAGTTCAGAAAAACTAGATACCTATGGAGTTTCCTTGGGTCTTGGTCTTCCTTTTGTGTTTCAAAGAAAAATTTCTCACCTAAGTGTTGGATTTGACTATGGCACTAGAGGGACTGTAGACGTTTTAAAAGAAAACTTCTTTAAAGTTTCATTGGGATTCACTTTCAATGATGACGAATGGTTTATAAAACGAAAATTTAATTAGTCATGATGACGAAAAGTATCAATCATTTATTTGGATTACTAATTGTAATCTCTTTCTTCTCAACTGATCTTGTTTCACAATGTGATACTTGGAATGGAAAACCAAATGTAGACGAGCTTACTGACGCTCATACTGTATACAGAGGATTAGTAAAATCCGAAGATTATGCAGGTGCTGAAGAGTACTGGACACAAGTGTATGAAGCTGCTCCTGCAGCTGATGGAAAAAGAGATTTTCACTTTACTGATGGAGCTAAAATCTATGTGAACAAGTTCAAGAATGCATCTGATGATGCACAGAAGAAAGAATTTGCTGATAGGGTGGAGCAATTCTATAATGAGGCTATAGCATGTTATGATGCGGGCACACTAACTTCAAAAAGAGGAAAAGAGCAGGCTATATCAACTCTATACTCTAAGATGGGCTATGATATGTATTATTCTCTCAGAAGCCCATATAGTAAAGTGCTAGAGGCTTATGAAAAATCTCTGGAAAGTGGCGGAGCGGAGACATCTTATGCCATTGTTACACCTTTGTCATCAGTAGCTGTATACCAATTTCAGAAAGGTTTGATCGATAAAGCAAAAGCTCTCAAAGTATATCAAGATCTAGAAAAATTGTGCTTGGATAAAGCAGGTCATAAATATGAAGCTTATTACAAGCAGGCTTTTGGAGCTATGAAAGGAGAATATAAGAAAGTGGAGAGTGAAGTATTTGACTGTGAGTATTTTGTAAATGATTTTCAAAAGAGATTTGGAGATGATCCAAATGAATTGGAATATGAGCAATTGAAATCTATCATTGTTACTTTAAAAAGACAAGGTTGTGTTGAAGGAGTAGCTTATTTAGACAAATTTGAGAATACATTTAAATCTCAGACTGGAGCAATAAATGCACAGAAGCAAGCTGAATTCGAGGCGAATAATCCAGGTATGGTAGCCAATAAATTGTACAAGGCTGGAGATTTTGAAGGTGCAATAACAAAATATAAAGAAGCTATTAAAAATGAAAAGGATGCTGATCAAAAAGCCAGCTATCATTTTTCACTTGCTTCGATCATATTTAGAAAGAAAAAGCTATATTCTGAGGCTCGTAGAGAGGCAAGAAAAGCAGCAGATTTGAGACCTGGATGGGGACAACCATATGCTCTTGTTGGGGATATGTATAGTACCTCAGCGAGAAATTGTGGCGACTCTTGGAATCAGTCATTGGCAGTTCTTTCTGCTATTGAAAAATGGCAGACAGCGCTGAGATTGGAACTCGATCCTCAAGTAAAAGATGCAACAAGAAAAAAAATTGTTGCTTATCAAAAAAGTAAGCCAGCAAGAGAAGATGGATTTATGCAAGGTGTAAAACCAGGAGACAAGCAGACTGTAGGGTGTTGGATAAAAGAGACGGTGACTATCTCTTACAAATAGGTTAAACAGAGTCATATACTAAAAAATACAGAAAAGCCGATTGATTATTCGATCGGCTTTTTTAGTTTCAACCAATTAAATGTTCCAAATGCAAATTATAGAATTATGAAGAACCTAATTTTCTTATTCATAATGATGATTATAGCTTCTTGTTCACCGACGGTGACAGAACCATTGGATTTGCCAAAACCTGAAACCATTAGACCCATAGAAGAAGCTTCAATCACAGTTAATCCATGTATCACATTTGATGAGGTAGATCCAAGAATGAGAGAGGACGTGGAGAATGCCTATGTGATATATAGAGATTATATAAGGTCTCAAGAATTTGACCAGGCTTATAAAACATGGAGTAAAGCCTTCTATGCAGCACCTGCTGCAAATGGAAGAGTGCAATATCAATTTGATGATGGCATACGGTTGTATAAAGAACTTCTTAAGAATGAAACAGTAAGATCGGAGCAACAAGCTCTAGTAGATTCAGTTTTTAATCTCTATGATAAATGGATGGAATGTTTTCCAAAAGACGTGCCTACAATTAAAGGAAAAAAGGCATTTAACGCATACTACTCTTTTAAAGGTAGATTGTCTAATGATGAGATTTATACCTTATTCAAGGAAGCTTTTGATGGCAAAAATGGAGAACCAGATTATTTCATAATAAATCCATTTTCAAAATTGCTTTTTGATCATGTCGTAACAAAAAGGATTGAATATGACGAAGGAAGAAAATATGCACTATCCATCAGGGATATTGTAGCGAAGAATTTATCTGAATGTGAAGGTAAAGAATGTGAAACTTGGGAAATAATAAATGATTATGCCCCTGATCTATTATCAAGCCTTGAAGGTCTTGAGAATTTTTACCCATGTGATTATTTTACTGATAAGTATTATCCAGATTATGAAGCAGATCCAACTAACTGTGATGCAATTACCGACACATACAGAAAACTCAGATATGGGAAATGTGATCTGAATGACCCTAAAATATTAACTATAAAAAATGCTTTTGAGAAGAATTGCTATGTGGCCCCTCCGTCAAAAGGGCCATTGAGATTAGGTTTAGAGGCATTGAATTCTGGTCAGTTTAAAGAAGCTGTTACTCATTATGATGAATTCATAAGTACATCTAGTGATATGAATAAAAAAGCTGAAATTCAATTGAGAGTGGCAAAAATCTACTATGTCCATATTAAGAATTTTCCACAGGCAAGAAAATATGCGAGAGCGGCAGCACAAACAAAGGGGGATTGGGGAGCACCTTATATGCTTATAGGAAAACTTTATGCTTCTAGCGGACCTTTATGTGGCCCGGGTAGAGGATGGGACAGCCAGATTGTCACATGGCCTGCAATTGATAAGTTTAAATATGCAAAGAGTATAGATCCTACAGTCGCTGGAGAAGCCAATAAATTAATAAGGCAGTATGAACAGTACATGCCATCTAGGGAGGACATCTTCCAACGAAGATTAAAGAAAAATGCCTCTTTTACAGTTCCATGTTGGATACAAGAGAAGACTAAGGTGAGGCCTGCTAGTTAATAAGTATGGTTGGTTTTTTTAATGTCTTTGATTTTATTCTGGTAGTGGACAATTAACATTCTGATTTCTTCTATTTGCTTTCCAAAAAGGAAAAACCCTAACTCCTGCATAAAGGCTTGAACCTCGGAAATCTGATTTACCAATGAGTGATGCCAAATGATCTGTGCCAATAGTTAACAAACCGAGCCTTGCTGCCAGTCCTACTCTGATTTTGCTGTATTCGTATATAGAGATTGGTGTGGTTAACATCCACCATTTGCTCTCATATATGGGAGCAATAGTTACCACGTTTTCTGCTTCTAATGAATTAGAGAAAAGGGGAACTCTTTGATCTATACTCAAAAGAACTGACCTATTTTTTTTGAAGTCATAGGTAAGGTCCAAATGTACTCTGGTCGGAAGCCCAATAGAAAATTGACTCCCAGATTGTATTGTTTGAATTCTATCTAACTGGCTAGAAATCTGCTGATCTATTTGTGTTATTTGATTCCTTATTGATCCTGCATTTTGTATGGCATCAGTATCAATAGAAAGATCTTGACTGCTTTGCAAAGTATATACTTCTGCATTCTTCACTTTTACACTTCCTATATCTAGAATAGAAAAATTTATAATCCCCAAAGACCATGTTTTACTCACTCCTATGTCGACCCCAATACCACTAGCATTTGCTGCAAGAGAAGGCGAAGGATCATCAGCAGTTATAGAAGTGATGCCAAATTCAAATTGCGGTTGGAATACAATTAAGGAATCGCTGGATAATCGATTGTAGCAAAATTCATCAAATGACTTGAGGCTTGCTCCTTGGTGTGCTCTATTGTATTTGATGTTAATTCCGATGCTCAATTCTTCAATAGGAATTAACTGATCAGTAGAAAGAGATATGCCATACTCTGACCAATAAAGACCTGATGCTGATGCTTTTCCTGAAATGGTCTCAATATTTACAAAGGAACTTTGAACTCCGAAATAACTGAGGGAAGAAGGAATAGAATGACTTCCACCAATTGCTCTTAAACGACTAAATAGTCCTACTGAGAGATTTTCAAAGTTATATAGAACTCCTGGTCCATTGATTTCTAAGTTTGCAGATCCTTTGGTTGTGAATGCCCTCATAGGGAAATCGTAGTACAATCTATCTGATGCCGTGGGGGTGACTTCTGGATCTAGGGGAAACCGAGATAGATTATTTATGTTATTGACAAAATGAAATAGATTGGTCTCTTTTACAAAGACATAATCAGTATGTCCAAAAATACTGAAACTACCAACGTTGACATCCCAAAGCATTGGGTATGATCTTGCTGATGCAGGATTAACCAATACTCCATTGATACCTGCATTTGATCCAAGATAAAGGCCAGTAGATGCTTGTCCTTTGAGTTGAGAATCAATAAAAAGAATGATTATTATAGAAAAGATGAATCTCCACATTCGCTATGTTATTTACATTTTGGGAAAAAGTAGAGATCAGATCAATAGTTCATTGGTGTGTACAAAAACCTAAAACGTCAACTCTGTCAACTTTCGTACTTACAGAAATATATTAACTACAATTAGGTAATAGGGTTGTTAGAACTAATTTATAATGATTTAATACCCATTCAAAACTGCAAATCGGTCAAGGTGAAAATTATAATCTCCAAGCATTGCCATTCCTACTCGTGCCC
>Ga0055584_100001398_pt1 | contig 23801 bp, 16 predicted proteins | sample OSDHelmetaG_FD_58716 | JGI IMG/M metagenome (GOLD analysis project Ga0055584, IMG submission 58716) | Pelagic marine sediment microbial communities from the LTER site Helgoland, North Sea, for post-phytoplankton bloom and carbon turnover... | ecosystem: Environmental > Aquatic > Marine >...
CCCCGCCGCCCGTGGGCCCTGGTAGCGTCTGCGGCCGAGGAGGAGCCATGAAGCGTTTGGTCATAGTGGGGATCCTGGCTGGAGCCACCGCCTGGTTGTCGGCCTGCAGCGAGAGCGCGGCGCCGATCGACATCAACGACATCCCCTACGACGACCCGTACGCCAGCTGGCAGGACATCCTGCGGGTCACGGAGTCCGTCGACCTGGAGCCGGCTGACCCCGGCACCCAGCAGGGCGTCGAAGTCGTCGTCGCCAACGAGGGTCCCCAGGAGCTCACCCTGGAGTCCGTCGCCCTGGCCGGCTGGTCGGACCCTGCCTGGACGTTCGACTCCGACTCTGCCCCCACGTCGATCCCCGCCGGCGAGTCGGTCACGCTGATCGTCCAGTGGACGGCACCGTTCGGCCGCACCGCCCACGGCAGCCTCGAGATCCGCTCCGACGACCCCGACGAGCCCGAGATCGCCATCCCCCTGACGGGCGTGGGCACCACCGATGCGCCGTCGGCCCGACTGGAGCCCCTCGCGCTGGACTTCGGGTGGGCGATCTTCGACAGCGAGCACCGCCAGACCGTCACCGTTCGCAACGTCGGCGAGGCACCGCTGACCGTCACCGGCGCGAGCCTCGACCAGTCCGAGACCCAGGGCGCCTTCGGCCTTTCCTGCCCCGGTGTTCCGGTCACCAACCCGGCCAACGCCCCGCCGTTCTGCTCCACCTGGGACGCCGACGTGCTGGCCGCCCTGCAAGCCAACCCCATCGCCCCCGGCGGCTCCGCAGACCTCGAGCTGGTGTGGGTCCCCCGCAACCAGGCCGGCAACGCCGCGACCCTGAGCCTGACCACCGACGATCCCCTGCGCCCCCTGCTGCAGGCCCAGATCGTCGGCAACGGGCCGGGCCTGGGTGGCTGCACGCCGCCGACGATCACGCTGGTCGAGCCCGGCGCGCCGCTGTGGGTCCCCACGGGCGAGGGCGCCCTGCTGAACCCGTTGGCCACCGTCACCGACGCAGACCAGCCCGTGGCCGGCATGTTCGTGGAGCTTCGACTCAACGGGCTCCTGATCGAGGACGAGCAGGCCTTGCCCAACGGCCAGGCCCAGTTCGACATCAACGTCGACATCGCCGAAGAGCCCGAGGTGCCCGAGGGCGTCTTCACCGCGCACCTCGTGGCCCGGGACTCGTGCGGCCTGGAGGCGCGGACGTCCTTTGTGACCTCCATCGGCGAGATCTTCTTCGGCACGGACGACGACGGCGACGGCTGGTCGGTGGAAGCCGGCGACTGCGACGACGCCGACGCCAACCAGTACCCCGGCCGCATCGAGGAGCCCAACGGCCTCGACGACGACTGCGACACCCTGGTGGACGAGGACACCGAGCGCTGGGACATCGACTGCGACGGCTACTGCGCCAGCGCCGACACCTGCGAGGGCCAGGGCGACCCCGACGCCGACGACCTCGCCTGCACCGGGCTCGCGGCTGAGCCGTACGGCGACTGCGACGAGCGGCTGTCCGACGCCAACGGCGACGGCGAGCCCGACGGCCGGGACTTCCACCCGGGCCAGACCGAGCTGGCGAACTTCATCGACGACGACTGCGACGGCGAGGCCGACGAGGGCGCGCCGTCGGGCGACGCCGACAACGACGGGTTCTCCACCCTGCAGGGCGACTGCGACGACGAAGACGACAGCACCTTCCCCGGCGCGGTGGAGATCTGCGACGAGGCCGACAACGACTGCCTCGGCGGTGTGGACGACGAGTGCGTCGACACCACCTCCCCGGTCCGCACCATCGGCAACCTCCACGTGGATCGCTTCGTGGCCAACCTGGGCGTGCGCGTGGAAGTCACCGTCGAGACCCTCGGCGGCGACGGCGACCTGACCTACACCTGGCAGACCGACAAGGGCGAGTACCTGGGCGAGACCAGCAGCCCCACGGTCACCTGGCAGTCGCCGGCGAACACGGCCGACAACGCCGCACTGCCCGGCACCTTCGCCAGCGTCTGGGTCACGGTCGAAGACGAGCTCGGGCGCTCGGCCCAGGGCTTTGGCAACATCGAACTGGCGGCCGGCATCAGCGCCGGCGGCGGCACCAGCGGGTGCAGCGGCGGCACTGCGACCCTGCCCCTGCTGTTGTGCGGTCTGTTCCTTCGGAGGCGTACATGAAGTCGTTGACTGTCCTGCTGTCCCTGCTCCTGCTGTCCACCCCCGCGCTCGCGGGCGAGCTGGCCGGCGTCACGATGCCCGCCACCGCCTCGGTGGGCGGCGAGGCGCTCAAGCTGCAGGGCATGGGCCTGCGCAAGGCCATCGGCGTCGTGAAGGTCTACGTGGCCGGGCTGTACACGCCGACGGGCTCCGGCAGCGCCGACGCCGTGCTCAAGATGGACGGCCCCCGCTCGGTGTCGATGCACATGCTGCTCGCCCTGGACTCGGAGAAGGTCGGCAGCAGCATCGAAGACGGCTTCGAGCGCAACAGCGCCTCGCAGATGGACGCGCTGACGCCGCGGCTGAACACGCTCAAGGGCATGTTCCCCAACAGCAAGAAGGGCGACCTCATCGAGCTGGCCTGGGTCCCCGGGACCGGCACGGTGGTGAGCCTCAACGGCAAGGCGCTGGGCACGATCGAGGGCGCGGACTTCGGCCGCGCGCTGTTCGCCGTGTGGCTGGGCGGCGACCCGGTCAACGAGTCGCTCAAGGCCGGGATGCTGGGGCAGTAGCGCTCTAGATCGTCTGCAGGAAGGCCACCAGCGCGGCGCGGTCGTCGGCCGGCAGCTCGTGGCCGACCGTGTGGCCGCCCCGCTTGCGCGCCGGGTCCAACAGCGACTCCAGGCTGCGCACCGACCCGTCGTGCAGGTACGGCGCGGTCCACCCGACGCCCCGCAGGCTCGGGATGCGGTACAGCCCGGTGCCCCGCACGTAGCTCTCGGTGGCTGCGGGATCGGTGCCGATCTGCTCGACGGAGATGCGCCGGTCGCTCGTGAACAGCGGCGGCTCGTGGCAGCCGGCGCACGCGTCGTCGAAGACGGCCTCGCCTCGATCTGAGAGAGCGCTCGGCTCCTGCGACGGCGGGGGCGGGGGCAACGAGCGGAAGTAGGCGGCCAACGCCCAGCTCAGCACCCGCGGGATGCGGGTCCGCTCGGCGTTGGACGTGATGAACAGCGTCTCGCAACGCACGGCCATCGTCGCGATGTCCGTGTTGAGCCAGTTGGCGTTGTGCTGCAGGTACGGGAGGTCGGCGATGCCGGCGAAGTCGGGGATCGCGTACGGGTTGAAGACGGTGTCGCCCTGGACGTCGGCGCGCCCCGGCCCCAGGCGGTCGAGGTCGCCCAGCGCCGACGACTCGATCTCCGGCGGCAGGTCGCCGGGCACGAGGCCCATCACCGCCAGCCGAACGCCGCCGACGTTCATGGTCCGGCTCGCCAGCTGCCCCGTCACCCGGCCTTCGGGCCCCACGCTGCCGTGGCACTGGGCGCAGGTGGGCCCCACCGCGGCGACGCCGTCGTCGTCGAAGACGCTCAAGCCGACCCAGCTGCCGTCGTCGTGCTGGATGAACCCGAGGTCCGCCAGGTCCACGTCGAGACGCAGCAGCGCGTCGTACAGAACGTCGGCGCGCAGCGGGTACTCGAAGAAGACCCGCTCGCCCAACGCCACCCACCCGGCGTCGGTCTGGGGCCAGACGTCGGGCACCAGGGGCAGGACCTCGCCCAGGGCCAGCTGCCCGGAGTCCCGCAGCGCCGCCCGGTCGGTGGGGGTCAAGCGCCTCACCGCCGGCGCCCGCTCGGGCAGCGCGTCCCAGCCGGTGCCGCCCAGCCCGTAGCGCTCGAACCGCTGAGCGGCGTAGCGGTTGTCCGTCGCCCAGAGGTCCCGCACCAGCACAGCGCGGCGGTAGGCCGGATCCGCCTCGTAGGCCTCGGGGTCCGGGCGCAGGTCCACGGGCGGCCCCAGGGTGGGGGCGCAGCCGGCGACCAGCAGCAGCAGAAGGAGACGCATCATGGGAACCCTAGTGCAGACCGCGAGCCAACCCGGCGGGCAGGCAGTCCTTGACGCCGGGCCTGCGCCGCATAGCATGCGCCATACTATGTGGAAGCGCGCCCTTGAAGAGCTCGTCGCGACCGGCGGCTACGGCACCCAGTCCGACCTCGTCGACTCCCTGCGTCGGCGGGGCTTCGACGTCACGCAGTCCTCGGTGTCCCGGGAACTCAAGGCCCGGGGCGTCAAGAAGGTCAACGGCATCTACAGCCCCGGCAGCGCGCCCGGGCTGCCCGACGGCGTCGAGCTTCTCTCCGCCCGCACGGCGGCCGGCGGCCCCCTGGTGGTCCTGCAGACCCAGCCCGCCTGCGCTCCCTTGCTGGCGGCGGCCGTCGACGGCGCGGAGCTGCCCGGCGTCCTGGGCACGGTGGCGGGCGACGACACCGTGTTCGTGGCCTGCACCTCATTCGCCGCGATCCCGGAGCTCGAGGAGTTCCTGGGCCGCGGGCTGCAGGCGGTCTGATCGTTCCCGCCCTCGCGCGGGCAACAAAGGCGCCATCGACGGCGCCGGGGGGATCTGCTTTGATGCAGCCGCCTTCCTCCCCCGGAGACCGCATGCGTCGCCTTTTGCTCCTGCCTCTGCTCGTCGCCGGCCTCGGCTGCAACGACGATGGGCCGTCCATCCAGCGCGCCCCGTACGACCTCGTCGCGCTGCCCGGCCAGTTCGACTTCGGCTCCGTCGCACTGGGGGGCGCGGTCACGGCCACGGTCACGATCCAGAACCTCGGAAGCGGCTCGGCGGAGGTCGCCCAGACCACGCTGGGTGGCGGCGGCGGCGGCAACTTCATCCTGCCGTCCTCGTTCAACGGGGAGATCGCCGGCAACGGCGGCGCGGTCGACGTGGAGATCGTGTTCGAGCCCCAGGCCGAGCAGTGGTTCGAAGACTCGCTCCTGCTGGCCATCGTCACCAACGAGGACAGCGAGGTCTTCACGGTCCCGCTGCGCGGCGAAGGAGTGGATCAGGGCCTGCGCGCCTGGCCCGCCGTGGTCGACTTCGGCCCCGTCCCCGAGGACGACAGCCGCACCCGCGTGCTCACCCTGGAGAACCTCACCGACAACGTCATCGAGCTGCAGCAGCCGACGTTCGACGGCGACGACATCGGCTTCTCGGTGCGCGACCCGCTCGAGTTCGAGACACCTCCGTGGCCCATCGAGGCCGCCGACACGTTCGACCTGACCCTTGAGTTCGTCGCCGTCAGCGAAGAGGGCCAGGAGGCCAGCGTTGGCTTCCTCGGCCCTGCGGGCAACAACTGGGGGCTCGAGGTCGAGCTGATCGCCAACGTCTGCGAAGGCAGCGCCGACCCCGACTGGGACGACGACGGCGACGGCTTCGCGGTCTGCGCCGGCGACTGCGACGACAACGACGACACCAGCCACCCCGGCGCCGCCGAGCAGCCGGACCTCACGGACAACGACTGCGACGGCATCGTGGACGAGGGCACCGACCTGTACGACGACGACGGCGACGGGTTCTCCGAGGCCGCCGGCGACTGCGACGACGGCTACGACCAGAGCTTCCCCGGCGCCGACGAGGCCGCCGACGGCCGCGACAACGATTGCGACGGCGACGTCGACGAGGGCACCACGGCCGACGACAGCGACGGCGACGGCTGGACGATCCCCGCCGGCGACTGCGACGAGTCCAACCCGCTGGTCTACCCCGGAGCCGAAGAGCTCGAAGACGCGATCGACAACGACTGCGACACGACGATCGACGAGACCACCTCGGTCTACGACGACGACGGCGACGGCTTCTGCGACAACGCCGTGGCCTGCCTCAACGCGTGGGCGCCCCTGGACTGCAACGACGGCGACCCCAACGCGTTCCCGGGCGCCATCGAGACCGTCAACGGCATCGACGACGACTGCAACGGCATCGTCGACGACGGCACCCCGGCGTACGACAACGACGGCGACGGCTACACCCAACTCGGTGGCGACTGCAACGACTCCGACGCGTCGGTGTACCCGGGCGCGGTCGAGCTCCCCGACAGCCTGGACAACGACTGCGACGGCACCTTCGACGAGGACACCGCGTTCTCCGACGACGACGGCGACGGCTTCACGGAGAACGGCGGCGACTGCAACGACGCCAGCCCCCTCGTCTACCCCGGCGCGCCCGAAGACCTGGACGCCGCGGTGGTGGGTGCCGGCGACGGCATCGACAACGACTGCGACACGATCGTCGACGAAGGCACGACGTCGTACGACGACGACGGCGACGGCTTCTCGGAGCAGGGCGGCGACTGCGACGACGACAACGACGACTTCTCCCCCGGTGAGTGGGACGCCCCCGGCGACGGCTTCGACTGGGACTGCGACGGCGTCGACTGAACTCGGTGCGCGTCTGGCTGCTCCCCGCGGCGCTCGCCGTCGCGATGGCGCTCGCGGTCGCCCTTCGAATCGCGGAGTTCTCGTCGCTGGGTGAGGTGGTCCTGGCCACCCCGTTCGCGCGCCCGCTGACCCGCCCTCCCCTGCTCGATCTGCTCGGCTGGCCGCTGCCCGCGGCCCGCAACGCGATCGCCTGGGCGTCGGGGGCGATCACGGTCCTTCTGACCGCCCGGCTCCTGCGCGGGGTCGTGCCGCCCGCCGGCGTCGCGACGGGCGCGCTGCTCGCGGCCATCTGCCCGGCCCTGGTGCTGGGCCATGGTTTCTGGAGCATGAGGACGCTGACGATCCCGCTGGTAGCCGGGACCGCGGTCCTGCTCATCGACTCGCTCCGCGGGACGCCGCGGCCCCGCGCCCTGGCCGTCGTGGCGGCCGCGACGCTGCTGGCCGACTGGACGGCCTGGCCCCCGGTGCTGGCCTGGGTCGGCTGGCTGGCGGTGTTTCGCCCCGCCTGGCTGACGGCCGAGCAGGCCCGCGATGCGATGCGGCCGTTGGTCGTGGGGGTGGCCGTCGCCTTGCCGGCCTACGCGCTGCTCATCGCCGTCGAAGGGGACCCGGCGCGGCTGCTGGGCGCCAGCGGGATGCCGACCGGGCCCGAAGCGGCGCGGCGTTTGGTGGGGGCTCTGGCGGGGCTGTGGCTGGGCCTCGTCCGAGAGCAGCCCATGGCCTTGCGGATCGGCCTGGCGGCGGCCGTGGTGGGGGCGTGGGCCGCGGGGAGCCGGCGCGCCGCAGGCGAGGGGCGGCAGGCCTGGGCTTCGGTGCTGGCAGTCGGCACGGCGGGGGCGCTGGTGCCGGCGCTGGCGCTGCATCCCTGGATCCCGGTCGCGGCCGACAAGAACCTCTGGGCGCTGACGCCGCTCACGCTGGCGCTGGCGGTGGTGGCGTTGTGGCCGCGGCGGGCCCTCGTCGCGGCCGTGCTGCTGGTGGGGTGCACCGACGCCGACGGCGACGGCGCGTGGGCCGAACACGGCGACTGCGACGACGAGGTCGCTACCACCTACCCCGGCGCCCCGGAGCTGTGGGACGGCGTCGACAACGACTGCGACGGCGCGGTCGATGTCTCGGCCGACTACCGGGAGTGGCGCGACGCCGAGCCCAACGACAGCAGCATTGGCGGCTGCTTCGCGCCGGCCGGCCAGGACCTGGGCCCCCTCGCGGAGCCGGGCCTGCTGTCGCGCATCGACGGGCGCATCACCGAGGTCGTGGACTTGTCCTACGACGAAGGCGACTTCGACTGCTACGCCGTCCGCATGCCGGAGACCGACGAGCCCCGGCGGCTTCGGATCGAGCTGAGTTGGCCCAGCCCGGACAGCGATCTGGACCTCGCGCTGTGGGGGCTCTGGGAGGGCGATCAGCGCGGGTTCGTGCAGGGGGACTCCCCGGGGCCGGGCCCGGAGATCCACATCAGTTCGGCGTCCCTGCCCGGGGGAACGCCGCTGTGGCTGTGGGTCGGTGGCTACTCCGGCGAGCCCACGGACTACCGCGTCGACCTGGTGGTGGCCTCACTCGAGTGACGCACGCCGGCCCGCCTCTGGCATGCTGAGAACATGCGGCGAATCGCGTACATGCTGGGTTTCGTGGTCGGCTGCTCCTCTGGCCCGCCCACGAGTCCGTTCCTGGCGGGCGATCCTCGGGTTGCCAACTACGACCTGCCGGCCGGCGAGCCCGCCGACCTGGACCTGGGCGACGCCGTCCAGTGCACCGCGGGCGCCGGCACGTATGGCGAAGTGACCGAGTCCGCCGGTCTGTCCTACACGCCGCGCTTCGGCGCCGAATCCTCCCTTGCCGAACGGTTCGACTCCTTCGAGCTTGGCTTCTCCTCGGTGGAAGTGGAGGTGGCCGGGGGCTTCGCGGTGGGGGACTTCAACGGCGACGGCCACCTCGACGTCGTCGTGGCCGACTACGACCAGCCGATCCGGGCGTTCGCCGGCGACGGCGCCCTGGGGTTCACCCCCTGGGCCCTCGACGCGATCCCCGACGACTACTACCGGTCCGCTCAGCTCATCGACGTCGACGGCGACGGCGACCTGGACCTCTACCTGCTGGGCCTGGACGAGAACGTCGCCCTCCGCAACGACGGCGCCGGCCAGTTCGTCGACGCGACCGCCGACTGGAACCTCGGCGGCGGGGCGGGGGCGACCACGACGGCGTCCTGGGCCGACTTCGACGGCGACGGCGACCTCGACGTCTACAACGCCAACTACGGCGACGGCGCCAGCGCCCCCGAGGCCCCGACCCTGCCCGACGACGACGTGTTGCTGGTGCAGGAGGACGGCGTGTTCGTAGACCGGTCGCTGCGGCTCCCGAACTCGTTTGGCGCCGGCCACGGTTACATCGCCGGCTGGTTCGACGCCGAGGACGACGGCGATCTGGACCTGTTGGTGGCCAACGACCTGGGGGGCACGACGCCGTTGGCCGAACCCAACCACTTCGCCCGCAACGTCGGCGGGGACGACTGGGTCTTGCAGGCCGATCCCGCCGCCGCCCTGGACCGCCCGATCCTGGCCATGGGCCTGGCCCTGGGCGACGCCGACGGCGACGGCGACCTGGATGTGCACGTCACCAACGCCGGGCCGAGCTACTTCGGGCGCAACGATTCCGGGAGCGAGCCGCTGTTCACGGACCTGTCCCTGCTGACCCACGAGTTGTCGGCCGACGACGACGGGGACATCTCCTGGGCGACCGACTTCGTGGACCTCGACGGCGACGGCCAGCTCGAGCTCTGGACCGCGTTCGGCTACATGCCGACGAAGGGGTCCGACGGCGGCCCCAACCTGACCGACAACGCATTCGAGCAACCGGACCGGGTCTGGCGCCTCCAGGACGGCGATCTCGCCTACGAGGACGTGGCCGCGGACTGGGGACTCAACAACACCGCCTCCACCCGGACGATGAGCACAGCCGACTTCGATCGCGACGGGTCGCTGGAGGTGCTGTCCTGGAGCGTCGACCGGGGCCTGCACCTGTCCACCCGAGGCTGCGCTCCCGAAGCCTGGCTGCGCCTGCACTTGCAGGACTCGAGCGCGAACTCCCACGGCATCGGGGCTCGAGTGGACGTGCTGCACCAGGGCGAGTGGCTGCTGCGACGAGACCTCGTCGCCGGCAGCTGCGGGGCCCTGGGAACCGGCGCCCCCGAGCTCACCATCGGGGTCGGCGATCTCGACGAGGTCGACCTGGTCGTCACCTGGCCCGACGGCGTGGTGACCGTCAACGCCGCCGTGCCCACCCGCCGCGGGGTCACCCTGACGCGCTGAACAAACGCTTACCGGCGGCGGTAGCCGAGCCGCAGGTGCTGGCCTACATTCGCCGCGTGACGCACCCCTCCATGGACTCGCCGTTCGTCCGTGCCTGCCGCGGACTCCCTGTCTCCCACACGCCCATCTGGCTGATGCGCCAGGCTGGCCGCTACATGAAGGAGTACCGCGCTCTGCGCGAGCGGGTCTCGTTCCTGGAGCTGTGCCGGACGCCAGAGCTGGTGGCAGAGACCACCGTGTTCGCCCAGGAGACGATCGGCGCCGACGCGGCGATCGTGTTTTCGGATCTGCTGGTGGTGCTCGAGGCCATGGGCCTGGGCCTCACCTACCCCACCGGCGGTCCCCGTCTGACGCCGCCCCTCCGCACGGTCGCCGACCTGGACCGCGTCCGCGTTCCCGACCCCGACGCGTTGTCGTACGTGTGGGACGGCGTGGCCGCGACGCGCGCCGAACTGAAGCCCGACGTGCCGCTGATCGGGTTCTGCGGGGCGCCGTTCACGCTGGCCGCGTACGCCATCGAAGGGGGTGGCAGCCGCAACTTCCGCTACGCCAAGACGATGATGTTCTCGGAGCCCGAGGCCTGGGACACGCTCATGCAGCGGCTCGTCGACACTCTGGTCCCGTACCTGGTGGGCCAGGCCCGGGCCGGCGCGCAGGCGGTGCAGGTCTTTGACTCGTGGGTCGGCGCCGTCGGCCCCGACGACTACGACCGCTACGTCGCGCCCTACAGCGCGGCCCTCATCCGCCGCTTCTCCGAGCAGTGCCCCGACACCCCCGTGCTGCACTTCGGCACCGGCACGGCGCCGCTGCTGGAGCGGGTCAAGGCCGCCGGCGGCGACGTGATCGGCGTCGACTTCCACACCGACTTCGCTCAGGCCCGTCAGCGCCTCGGCGACACGCCGGTCATGGGCAACCTGGACCCCATCGCCCTGTACGCGCCCATCGACGTGATCGAGCAGCGGGCCCAGGCGATCCTGGACGCCAACGGCGGCCGCGACGGCCACGTCTTCAACCTGGGCCACGGCATCCTCCCCGAGACCCCAGTCGACTCGGTCAAGCGTCTGGTCGCCTACGTCCAAGAGGCCAGCGCGCGATGAACGGTCGCTCGTGAACGTCGTCGTCGGAGGCGGGGTCGCGGGGCTCGTGGCGGCGCTGCGGCTGCAGCAGGCCGGCCAGCCGGTGACCCTGCTGGAGGCGTCCGATCGCCTCGGCGGCGTGCTCTGGTCGGAGCGGCGGGACGGCCTCCTGTTGGAGCGGGGCCCCGACTCGCTGGTGCGCACGAAGCCCGCGGGCATCGAGCTGGCCGCCGAGCTCGGCGTGGAGATGGTGCCGACCCAGCCGGGCGGGCACACCAACATCGTCCGCGACGGGCAGCTTCAGCCCTTGCCCGACGGCCTGCGGCTGCTGGCCCCCACCCGAGTCCGGTCGTTCCTCAAGTCCCCGGTCGTCTCGTGGCGCGGCAAGGCCCGGATGGCGATGGATCTGTTCCTCCCGCCCAACGCCCCCGCGGGCGACGAGAGCCTCGCTTCGTTCGTGCGGCGGCGGCTCGGGCAGGAGGCCCTGGACCGCCTGGCGCAGCCCATGGTCGGCGGCATCTACAGCGGCGACCCCGAGCAGCTGAGCCTGAACTCCACGATGCCCACCCTGCTCGCGCTCGAGGCCGAGCACGGCTCGGTGATCCGCGGGATGCGCGCGACCGCGCCGGCTCGCAGCGCCGGGGCGTCCTACGATCTCTTCCAGACTCCGCGCGAGGGGTTTTCGGCCCTCGCCGATGCCCTGGCGGCGGCCCTGACTCCGGGCACCGCGAGGACCGGGGCGGCCGTTCGCGCCGTGCGGCCGGGCGCGTCGTGGTCGGTGGAGCTCGACGACGAGGTCCTGCAAACGGATCGGGTCGTGCTCGCGCTGCCCGCCGCCGCCGCCGCCGATCTGCTCGACGGCCTCTGCGAGGAGGCCGCCGCGGGGCTTCGTTCCATTCCGAGGGCATCGGTCGCGACGATCAACCTCGTCTGGCCCACATCCGCCCTGCCCCGTCCCCTGCCGGGCTTCGGCTACGTCTGCCCCGCCGTCGAGGGACGGTTCCTGTCCGCGGCGACCTTCACGACGAACAAGTACCCCGGTCGAGCGCCCGCCGATCGGGTGGTGATCCGGGGTTTCGCCGGCGGCGCCCTGGGCCCGTCGGTCGACGAGATGCCCGACGACGGCCTCGTGGAGGCGGCGCTGCGGGATCTGGGCGAGTTGACGGGGATCCGCGACGCGCCCGTGGATGTGCTGACGACCCGCTGGATCCGCACGCAACCCCAGTACGTGCTGGGCCACAGCGACCGCGTGGCGCGGGTTGAGGACGCCGTGGCGGGGCTGGCCGGCCTCGAGTTGACCAGCAGCGCCTTGCGCGGCGTGGGGATCGCCGACCGCGTGGTCGACGCCGAGGCCGCGGTCCGCCGGCTGCTGTCTGCCTCCGCTTGAAGCGCCGGGGGGGCGGCCCGTGGTAGAAAGCGTCCATTGATCCAGGCCTTACTTGACCGTCTTTCACACCGAGGGTAGTTACGCGTGCCCCTGGGCGGGGCCGTGAGCGGGTTGGGCCAGAAACGATGAGGACGCGTTATGCGGCGCCGGGCACCGGCCGGACCGCGATCTGCAGGAGTCTGTGCTGGCTGCCCATGGCGGTCGGCGCCGCCGTGCTGCTGCCGGGGGCCGCGTTCGGCAGCGTCCTCGACTACGTGTCGACCGACGCCGCCTCGGGCGGCTCTCCGTTCGCTTACGAGGTCGACCCGACGGCCGTGGACCTCGATCTCGATGACGACGCGTTCATCGAAGTCACCTTGCCCTTCGCTTTCCCCTTCGACGACGTGAGCTACTCCACGGTGCAGGTCCACAGCAACGGCGCGATCAGCTTCAGCGCAACGGCGGCGATCTCGTGGGAGCACGAGTGCCCCGCGGTGACGCCGGCCGGGCCGTTCGTGCTGCCATACTGGACGGACCTGAACCCCACCCAGGCCACCACCGCCGGCGCCGGCGTCTACGCCTGGGATCGCGGCACCGACGGCGATCGGGTGTTCGTGGTCGAGTGGTTCGAGATCCCCCAGCACAGCGTCACCGGGGGGGTGACGCTCGAGGCGAAGCTGTTCGAGGCCGACGGCCGGATCGAGTTCCACTACAGCAAGGTCGACGTCGAAGGCAGCGACTACGACAACGGCGCGCGCTCGGCCATCGGGCTGGCCGCGGCCGGCGAGCACCTGGCGGTGTCCTGCGATTCGTCGTCGATCTCCGCCGGCACCGCGCTGACCTTCTCGCTGCCCGGCTGCGACGACCTCGACGGCGACGGCGTCCCCGGCTGCGAGGGCGACTGCGACGACTCGGACCCCGACGTCCGGCCCGGCGCGCTCGAGGTCTGCAACGGAGTCGACGACGACTGCAGCGGCAACCCCGACCTGGACGAAGCCGACGCCGACGGCGACGGCTTCCGCATCTGCGAGGACGACTGCGACGACGGCGACGCGGAGCTGACCCCCGCCGACGACGACGGCGACGGCGTGAGCAGCTGCGACGGCGACTGCGACGACGACGACGCGGCCGCCTCGCTGACCGACGCCGACGCCGACGGCAGCACGGGCTGCGACGAGCCCGCCGACTGCGACGACGAAGACGCGGCCCTCAACCGCCGGGACGACGACGGCGACGGCGTCGACTCGTGCGACGGCGACTGCGACGACGAGGACCCGCGCTCCGCGCCGGACACCCCGGAGTTCTGCGACGGGGTCGACAACGACTGCAACGGCGAAATCGACGACAACCCCAACTGCGGCGACGGCGACGACGACGACAGCGTGGAGTTGCCGCCCATCCCCTACGGCTGCCTGCTGGCCTGCGATCAGTCGGGCGGCGCGCCGTCGGGGCTGTTGCTGCTCGGCCTCGTCGGCTTCGCCCGGAGGCGCCGGTGAAGCTCCCGTTCCAGCTGGACCGGTACACGCTGTCGGAGCTCATTGGCGCCGGCGCGTTCGGCCGCGTCTACCGAGCGGAGGTCCGGGGCGATCTGGGCTTCGTGTCCGACTTCGCCGTCAAGCTGCTCGACAGCAACGTCGTCGCCGACAACCCCAACGTCGTTCGGCAGATGGCCGACGAGGCGCGACTGCTCGCCCAGCTCGACCACCCGAATATCGTCAAGGTCATCGACTTCAAGCACCAGGATCACGACATCCTGGGCGACCTGTACTTCATGGTTCTGGAGTACGTGCGCGGCGTCGACGTAGCCGAAATCCTCGAGCGCATCGACAACGAAGGCATCACGGCACCGGCCACCGCGGTCCTCCGCATGGGGATCATGGTCGCTGACGCCCTGGCCCACGCTCACGACATGAGCGGGCGCGATGGCCGGCCGCTGGGCCTGGTCCACCGCGACCTCAAGCCCCAGAACCTCATGGTCAACTTTCGCGGCCAGGTGAAGGTCCTGGACTTCGGCATCGCCAAGGCCAAGGACCACCGGCTCGCCGCGCGGACTCAGGAAGGGCAGACCAAGGGCACGGTCTTCTACATGTCGCCCGAGCAGCTGACCGGCGACGAACTGGACGCCCGCTCGGACCTGTATTCGCTGGCCACCATCCTGTACGAAATGCTGCTGGGCCGGCGGTTGCTGGAGGTTGAGGTGTCGACGCCGGCGGACCTCGCGCGGGCCATGCACGAAGCGTTCGAGATGGACGTCGAAGCGCGGCTGAAGGTCCTGCGCGCACACCTGGACTCCGGCGCCAACGGCGACCTCCCCGAGGAGGCCATCGAAGGGTGGATCGCGCTGCTGCGTCAGGCCCTGCAGAAGGACCCGCGCTACCGCCCCGACTCCGCGCGCGTGTTCTCCGAGCAGTTGGAGTGGTTGCGCAGCAAGCACCCGCCGCCGGCTGTGCGCAACTACTGGGCGACCGTTGTCGAGGACCCGTCGGGGCCCCACTCGCTGGCGGCCTTGCAGCGTCCGCCCGTGCAGCTGCCCGACGAGCCCGAGAGCGTGACCCACGGCCCGCTGACGCAAGAGTTCTTCGGCATGGAGAGCGGCTCGACGTTCGATGAGGACGACGAGCCGGAGATCGCCGCCGCGCCCGTGCCCATGACGCGGGCGATGTCCGTGGTCACCGGCACGGTCCGGGCGTTCGGCTCGTCGGAGGTCCAGCGGGTCGAAGGCAGCGGCCAGCGCATCGTGCCGGGCTCGCTGGCCAACGCATCGACCTCGCCGCCGCCGTCCCGTCCCCTGGACAAGATCGCGACCATGGAGATGGCCGCCCACGCGCCCGGGGTCGGTCTGGACAGCAGCTTCATCTCGCCCGAAGACCTGGTCGAAGGCGACGCGACGGTCCGCAAGGGCGCAGCCGCAGCGCGCAGCGGAGGGCCCGACAAGCGTGTGGTCCTCGGCGTGTTCGGCGGGCTCGCGGCCCTGGTGCTGCTGGGGATCTGGCTGCTCTTGGGGCGCGGCGTGACGCCGGCGGTGGAGCAGCCCGCGCCCGAACCTTCGGCCGTGCTGGCCCCGGTCATCAAAGTGCCTCCGGCGGAGCCGACGGCGCCCGTCGTGGACCCGGCCCCGGGCGTGGAGCCCACGGCGGAGGTCACGCCCGAAGTCGAAGCGACCCCCGAAGAGGCCGCGGCCCCCGTCGCCGCGGCGCCCCCGACGCCCCGGCCCCGCTCGACCGCGACGCCCCGGCCCCGCTCGACGCCCAAGCCCGCGGCGCCCAAGGCCACCCCCGCGCCCGCCGCCGCCGTGGCGGTGGCCGACGAGTTCGGCACCATTCACCTGTCTGCGCGGCCTCGGAGTCAGGTCGAGATCGACGGCAAGGACTACGGCACCACCGACGAGACCCGTCGGGGAGTTCGCCTGCCCGTCGGCACCTACACCGTCCGGTTCATCTGCGCAGATGAGAAGGAGTGTGGGGAGTTCGTGAAGCGCACCGGCCGCAAGACGGTGACGATCCGCGCGGGCGAGCGCGACACGTTCACGGCGGACTTCTACCGGCTGAACAAGACGAGGCGCTGATGCGCTGGCTCGAGTTCCTGCTGCCCGTTGCGATGCTGGCGTCGGTTGGGGTTGCCCGCGCCGACGTGGTTCTTCACGACGGGGGCGTGGAGCGGGATGCCGCCGCCGCCAAGATGGTCGAGGCGCACACCGGCGCGGTGCCGGGGCTGGTGCTCCCCGTCGACGTCCTGTCGGGGCCCGCCGACGCGCTCAGCGCGGGGCTCGATTCCCAGCCCTGCGGGGGCGGCGTCATCAAGGTCGACCTCGTCACCCGCCTGGACGCCATCTCCGAGCTGGTCCTGAGCTTCCAGTTGGACGAAGCCCTGGCCGTCGTGGGCGAGCTGGACTCGCTGCTGCCCTGCGCCGCGGAGCCGGTCCCCGGGACTCTGCTGGCGCGGCTCGCGTTTCTCGCCGGGGCCGCACGGCTCGATCAGGGCGACGCCGACGCCGCCGCCGACGCGATGGCCGACGCCGCCGCCGCCGACCCTGCCTACGAAGGCGAGCGCGGCTTCCCCACCGATCACCTCGCCTTGCTGGAGACCGCCCGCGCCGCCCGCGCGGAGGTGCCGCTGTACATCTGGCCGGGGCCCGGGACGACGCAGGTGCTGCTCGACGGCGTCGCCGTCGAGGGCATCGACCGGGCGGGGGCGCGGGTCGGTGCGGGCCGACACCTGCTTCAGATCGGCGGCCCCGACGGATTGACCGGGGCCTGGCTGGACGTGCACGGCGACGAGGCGATCCTCATGGAGGCCCGCGGCGGCCAGCGGCTGTGGCCCGACCTCGGCAGCAGTCCGGGCGCGGCGGCGGCGCTCCGCTTGCTCGTGGGCGCGGAGTTCGACGCGGCGGACGGCGACGTCCACCTGCTCACGTTCGACAAGCGCACGGTGCGGGCTGCGACGGTGACCGCCGGCGGGGGCGCGCTGCAGACCTGGGACCCACCGAAGGCGGAGCCCGCACGCACGACGCGGCCGACGCCGCCGAGCGACGACGCCCGGCGGGTGCACATCGTGCTCGGCGGAGGCTGGCACTTCGCCGAACCGTTCCACTTCGGCGCGATCAGCGCGGACGTCGCGATTCGGGTGGTCGGGCCACTGGAAGTCGGGCTGTTCGGGCGGCCGTCGCTGCGGCCCTACGACGACGGCACCACGGCGGGGCTCGTGGCCTTTGTGCCGGCGGGCCTGACGGTCGGCGTGCGCAAGGCCGGCGCCGTCTCCCCGTGGGTGGCGGGCGCCGGGCAGCTTGCCTGGAACCGCGACGGCACCGACGGCGCTCGCGTGTTGGGCGGGGCCGGCCTGCACGGCGGACTCGACCTGGCCCCGGGCGACGGCCCCCTCGTCCTGCGCATCGGGGGCGAAGTCGGCTTCCTGGGGCGGCACATCACCGCGCGCGCCCTCGGCGGCGTCGGGGTGCGGTTCTAGGGAAGCTCAAGCCCGCAGGCGGAGCGCGACCGGAAGCCAGAGCAGCAGCCACCCGGCCCCGGGGGCCACGGCGCAGCCGCCCTCCCCTTCGCTGAGATCCGCCGCGGGCTCCGCGACCGGCAGCACCGAGACCCGGTGCGGGGGCGACTCGCCCGCCGTTGCACCCGCGTCGTCGGCCGCCTCGACGCTCAGCGCGTAGTCGCCGGGGTCGAGGGCATCCAGCGACAGGCTCGCGCCGGTGAGGTCCGTCGCCTCCACCAGGACCTCGTCGCCCGAGCGCAGCCGCAGGGTGTAGGAGACGGGGTCGCCCTCGGGGTCGTCGGTCCGGGACCAGGTCGCGACGAAGGGACCGTCCAGCCGCTCGCCGTCGGCCGGGGTGATCAACCGCGGAACCTCGGGGGGCTCCGGGGTCTCGTCGACGAACGCGTGGGTGAGCACCCAGGCCGACGCCGCCCCCCCGTCGTCGACCACCCGGGCGCGGAACCAGACGTCGACGTTCTCGGGCAGGTCGGCGGCCAGCTCGGGCGTGGCGGTGGGGCCCTCGACGGCGGCATCGCCTCCGTCGAGCAAGTCCGCGGCGGCAAACGACGGAGTCGAATCCACGTCGAACTGCAGCGTCAGCTCGTCGCCCTCGGCGTCGGGCTCGACGGCCAGCCGGAGCTCGGGGCGGGCCCCCACGACGTCGGTCGCCGGAGCCAGCCAGGCCGGCGGGGGCGGCGCTGCGTTGGTGGCGTCGACCACGAACGAGGTGGCGGCGCTTTGCCCTGACGACGCGCCCCGCGCGTCGACGGCTTCGACGGTCCAGGAGTGCGGTTCGTCTTCGGCGAGGGGAAACGGCGCCGCGCCCTCGAACCCGGCGGCCACGGGGCTCAGCGGGACCTCGACGAGCAAAGCATCGTCGGCGTCGAAGAGGCGGGCGACGACGACGATCGGGTCGCCTTCGGGGTCCGTGGAGGGGCCCGCGACGAGGGCGGGCGCCCGGAGCTCGACGCGGCCGCCCGAGGGCTCCAGAGGAGCCGGCAGGGACGGCGGTTGGTTGGACTCGTCCACCGCGACTTCGACGAGGTCGCTCCAGGGCCCCGGAGCGTGGGCGTCGGCTGCGCGGGCGCGCCAGAACGCCGGGGCGTTCTCGGGCAGGGCCGGGCTGACGGACCAGCCAGTCGGGCCGTCGGCGATGCCGGCGATCGAGGCGAGCAGGGTCGTCGCAGCACCGTCGCCGTAGACCTCGAACTCGTACGTGATCGAGTCGCCATCGGGATCGGTGGCTCCACCCGCCTGCAGCGTGGGGGTCTGGCCCACCGTGGCGCCGGCCAGGGGGGCCAGGGGCAGCGCCGCCGAGGGAGCGTTGCTGATCGACGGCGAAGTGCCGCCGGCCCACTCCGCGGCGTTGTCGAGGCCGTCGCCGTCGGGGTCTGCAGCGGAGTCGTCGGCGCCGACCGCGAGGCCGTGTTCGGACTCCCAGGTGTCCGGCAGGCCGTCGGCGTCGGCGTCGGCGAACGCGACCGCGACCGTCCACCCGGCGCTGGCGGTCGCGCCCTCGTCGTCGGAGACCCGCGCCACAAAGGCCGCGGGCGGGGCCTGGGAGTCGGCGAAGGACGGGGTCCAGGCGACGGCGCCGGTCGCCGGGTCGATCGTGGCGCCGGCCGGGGCCGCGAGGAGGACGAACGCCAGCGGGTCGAACACGCCGCCGGGATCGGCCGCGGCGGGGGTCGCAGCGTAGGCGCTGCCCTCGGTGGCGTTGCCGTTGGGGGGTGCGCTCAACGTCGGCGGCAGGTTGGCCACGGCGACGGCCGCCACGCTGGTCGCGCTCGCCCCGAACCCGTCGGTGGCCGTCACCTGCACGAGGAAGCCGCCGTCGTCGCCCCAGGTGTGGTCCACGGACTCCAACGCCGGCCCGGTGTCGGTGGTGGTGTCGCCCCAAGCCCAGCTCAACTCGACCGGTTGGCCGTTGGCGTCGGCCGCCGCGACCGAGAACGCCGCCGCTGCGCCTTCGTCCACCGCCGACGGCCCGAGAACGGCCGACAGGGTCGGGCCGGGGTTCGTGACGACCACGGAGAACAGAACCACCGCGGTGCCGCCGTCGTCGTCGAGGGCGGTGGCGCTGCCGGACCAGGTGCCGGGGGCGGTCCAGGTGTGCTCCACCGACTCGCCGTCGTCGGCGACGTCGTCGGGGGACCCGTCGCCCCAGGTCCACGTCCAGGTGCGCGGGTCGGCGGCGCCGGCGGGGTCGGTCGATGTCCCCGCGAAGCCGCGCGGCTCCCCCACCAGCGCGGCGGGCTGCAGGGTCATCTGGCTCGGGGTAGGCGGCGCGTTGGTGACGCTGACGTCGGCCGTCGCGGTGCTGATGTCCCCGCACGCGTCGGTCAGTCGCAGCGAAACGGGGGCGAGGGTCGGCCCGTCGAGGGAGTTCGCGTCGAAGGACGCGGTGGTGCCGACCGCGTCGTCGTGCTGGCCGTCCCCGTCGAGGTCCCACGCGTAGGCAACCGGCCCCAGATCGCCCTCGGTGGAGCCGGTCCCGTCGAGCACCAGCCCGCTGCCTTCGGGGACTTGCAGCAGACCCGGCAAGGCGGCGGAGGGAAACTCGTCGAGGGTGGCCGCGAGCAGCGTCTGGGCAAAGAGCTGAGCGGCGCCCGCGTCGAGGCCCGGATCATCGGCGCCGAACCCCAAGGCGAACCCCCGGCGCTGGCAGGTGCCCACCAGGATCGGGGCGTTGGCGCCGTCGGCGGCGAGCACCGCCCCCGACGGCGAGGGGGTGAGGAGGCCCTGCCCGAGGTCGGTGAAGGAAGCCGCGGCGATGCCCGCGGTGGCCGGGTGGCCCGGGTCCGTCTGGCTGGGGTCGAGGGGGCCCGCGGCGGGGCCGGCGGTGGCGTCGTCGACGGGCGACTGGCCGGCGCTGGCCCACGCTCCGGTCGGCCGCGCCCCCGGCGAGGTGGCGAAGGCATCGAGCACCACGGCGCCGCCGCCGTCGGCGAACCCCGACAGGACGTCGCCCCAGCCGGTGGGTGAATCCCAGGTGCCGCCGATGAGCACGACGACGTCGTAGGGAGCGAGCTCGCCGGGGGTGGGCGTCGCGCCCGACGGGCGCTGGTCGATGCCCCCATCTGCCCAGAGGCCGGTGGCCAGCAAGGTGGCCTCGGCGGCCGCCAGCGCGGCGCCGTCGCCCCCCGTCAGCAGCACCCCGTCGGCCCATCCGAGGCCCGGGAGGGCCACTGCGGCGGCCAGCACAAGGTGGTGGAATGTCGTCGAATTCACCGCGCTCCCCGTCGGGGGCAGCGCCCCGGAGATCCTGGATGCGCCCATCCTACCGCGTCGTCGTCGTTGCCCTCGTGGGCCTGTCCCTGGCGCTGTGGGCGCCGGCCTCCGCTCAGGGGACCGGGGTCTGGATCGACTGCCAGCACGGCAACTTCAACTGCGGGCAGCACCTCGATCCGCTGGTCGCCGCGCTGGAGGGGGTGGGGGCAACGGTGATGGTCGACACGGGCCTGCAAGAGGACATCACGACCGGCGACTACCGGCTCGTGATCGTGCTCTTCCCGACCCTGGCGCTGGACTTCGACCCCACCGGCGACGACGTGCCCGACCACCTCACCCCGTTCCTCGATCTGGGGGGCCGGTTGGTCGTCCTGGGGGACAACGACACCGAGTCGATCTCCAACGGCCACGTTCGGTCCCTGCTCGCGTCGCTGCCCGCGCACGGACTCACGCTCGAAACCGCCGACAACAACTTCGGCTGCGACAACACCTCGACGACGTTCGGCAACGACCCGTTGATGGCGACCACCAACGTGTGGCACTTCGCGCGGGTCAATGAGGTGTCGGGCGGGACGTCGCTCATCGACTACCAGCGCACCGGGGACGGAGCGATCGTCAGCCTCGCCGCCGTCGCGCCGAGCAGCGCCGGCGAGCTCGTGCTCTTTGGCGACATCGAGGGCTTCTCGATGAACTGCTACGAAGGCAACGAGCAGGACGATCAGTACGCGTGGTGGGACGACCACACGCCCCTGTGGGAGTCGCTCTACCTTGAGGGGTTCGCGCCCCCGGATCCCGACAACGACGGCGACGGCGTGCCCGCGAGCCTCGACTGCGACGACGACGACGCGACCGCGGCTCCCGGGCTGGCGGAGGACTGCGCCGACGGCGTGGACAACGACTGCGACGGGGCCACCGATGGCGCCGACAGCGACTGCGCCGGCGACGACGACGACGCGGCCGACGACGACGACGCGGCCGACGACGACGACCTCACGCTGCCCGACGACGACGACTCCGTGGACGTCGACCTGCCGGGGCCCGTCGACGGCAACAACGCGGGCTGCTGTGGGAACCACGTCGCCGGTCGGACCGACCGCGCGGCGGCCACCTTGGTGGTCGTGGGGTTGCTGGGGTTGGGTCGCCGGCGGCGCCGCTGACCCGGGAGCCCGAGCTCAGACCAGGACGTCGACTCGGCTGACGCCGCGGAGGTCGAACGGCCGGGCGCCGAGCCGATCCCCGAGTTCGTTGCGGGCGCGGAGCACCGCGGCGGCGACGTCGGGGCCATCGACCACGAAGCTCTGAGGCCCCTGCTCGGTGTCCACGTCGACCTGCCACCAGGCCATGGGCACGGAGGCGGGCTGGCGGCGGGCCGCTGCGACCGGGGCCGGCGGGGCGGACGGGCGGACCCTGCGCCGGGCGGGCCTGGAGGCGGGCGGAAGGGAGCGCGCAGAAACCGGCTGGGGCGCAGCCGCGGGCCTGGGCGCAGCCGCCGCCGCGGGGGCTGCAGGCGGCGCTTCCTCCGCGGGCCGGGGCGTTCGGCCGCCGAGATCCGTCAGCTTGCGCTGAAGCGTGCCGCGAAACTCAAGGGCCCGAACGTCGGTCTCGACGGGGGCCGTGGGCTCCGCGGCTCCTCCCCGCCGGATGCGCACGCGGCGACGCTTGTTCTCGTCGGCGGGCGGGGCATCGTCTCCGGACGGCGGCGGCTCGGCTCCCTTGGGGCCGGGCGGCGTGGTCTTGAGTCCGGGGAACAGCTGGTCTTCCAGCCGAGAGAATTCATCAGGCACGTGGCGAGTGTGCCACAGCATCCGCCGAGTGGATGCAACCTCATGGAATCCGGTAGAGATCCTCGGCTTTGGGGTCCCCCCGGCCCGGTTCGGCGGAGCGAGCCGACGACACCCAGTCGGCGAGCGCGGCGGGCTCCTCCACCCGAATCCAGGGCCCCCACCCCAGGACCCAGGTCCTGAGTTCCCCGTGGGGGAACACCTCGAACTCCAGGGGGATCCAGCCGTCAGCGGCCGGCTCCCCGACCCGCTGGCTGCCGTGCCACTGGCGCTCGGCCACGAGGTCGGCGAAGGCGGGGTGAACCGCCACGCGAACGGGCTCGGGGGGGCCGGCGTACAGGCCCCAGGCGGTGGAGAACCGGGCCTCGGGGTTCCACTGCCCGAGGTTCGGCATCTCGAACCGCTGCGTGCGCAGCTGAATGCCCGCGATCCGGTGGAGCGCGAAGGTGCGGATCGGGTCGTCGTCCCGGGCCCGGGCGTCGTCGGGCGGCTCGCCCACGGGCCCCGTGATCGCCAGCTCCGACTCCCCGAGCAGCAGCGTGTAGGGCCTGAGCACGTAGGTGCGCTCGCCGCCGGCGCGGGGGCGGTAGCGCAGCTCCACCACCCGGCGCTCGAGCAAGCCTTGCAGGACCCGGTCGAAGACGTGCCGGACGGTGCCGGGAAGAGGCTGCGGCGCGCGCGCCAGGACGAAGCGACGGGCGAGCCCGCGACGCGGCCCGGAGGGTTCGTCGTCCTCGGCGTCGTCCCCCGTCATCTCAAACAGGAGCTGGTCGAGCTGGTCGGCGACGCCGCCGGGATCGAACGCGGCGAAGAACCGCTCGGCCATGGCCAGGGCCGCGATCTCGTAGTGGTGGGCGTTGCGCCCTTCCTTCACCCCGACGGGGCGGATGCGGTACTGCCGCAGCCCGCACTCGTCGACTTCGCGAATGGCGTACCCATCCTCTTCGGACGCAATGGCCGCGAGGTAGCGCTTGATGGCGCGCTCGCTGACCCCCAGGCGGTTCGCGAGCGACGCCTTGTCGTGCCAGCCCTCACGCAGCAGACGGGCGCAGCGGAGCACTTGCTGGGTCGGTGTCGGTCGGTCGTCGGTCACGTCGCCTCCAGGGCCCGGAGCGTAGCGGTCCTGGGATCGGGGCTCCAGCGGGCCCGCGCCGCCATCGAGGCAGGGCGGGACGGTTTTCGTCCCGGGGCGCCCCCAGGGTGGTCAGCACGATGCACCTGGAGCCGCTGATGCCTGCTGACCCCGCCCGTTCCGCCGTTCGCCTGCTCAACCGCCTGAGCCGCCAACCCGGCGGCCGGCTCGTCTTGAAGACCCATGGTCCGGCCCTCCGCCGCGCCTGCACGGAACTCGGGGCCGCGCGGCGGCTTCGCTCGCCACGGGACGTGGTCGCCGCGGCCGAGGCGAACCTCCAGCGCGCCCTGCAGCTCGCCCACCTCAGCCTGCTGACCCCCGCCCGGCGGGCTGCCTGATGGGCGCCCTCCGCAAGGTCCCTCGTCCCCCGCCCACCGACGCCGAGCGCCGGGATCGCCGCCTGGCCGCCATCCTGCTGTCGCAACCGCGCCGACCACGAGCCGAGGCCCCGCCCGCCGACGCGCCGCGGTCGATCCGCCCCCGGCCGGCGTTGTAGGGCTCCCCCTCGGGCGCGACGACGCCCGCTCCAGCGACGACGCCCGCTCCAGCGACGACGCCCGCTCCAGCGACG
>Ga0055584_100001400_pt1 | contig 23776 bp, 30 predicted proteins | sample OSDHelmetaG_FD_58716 | JGI IMG/M metagenome (GOLD analysis project Ga0055584, IMG submission 58716) | Pelagic marine sediment microbial communities from the LTER site Helgoland, North Sea, for post-phytoplankton bloom and carbon turnover... | ecosystem: Environmental > Aquatic > Marine >...
CCCGGCGTGGACCCGGTTGGAGCCGGGCATGTACGAGAGCCGGTGCGGCACCTATTACATCGCCCGCCATGAGGTCGCCTACAACGAAACCCGATGGCTTCCGTACCGCCGGGGCGTGGACGGTTGGTATCGGGTCGCCGGGCGTCACGGACGCCGGACCCTTCAGCAAGCCAAGCAGGCATGCGCCACGCACGCCACGAACAAGGGAGAGCAGGCATGAGCGACACCTGTGTGGAGTGCGGGCGGGACACATCGTTCGGGTCCGGCCTGTTCGTCAACCGCATACCGGCTGACGACGGCTACATCTGCCCGGAGTGCTTTGTGTGCGAACGCTGCGGCATCTACTACGACGACTGCGAGTGCCGGGACGACGACACCACGGCGGAGTCGATGATGGCGGGCCTGGACACCACCGCGATCACCGCCGCCATGCTGGTGGATGTGCTGCGAAAGGTCGGGACGGCCTACGTCGTGGAGGACAAGGATGCCCAGGTGTTCCCGTCGGAAATCCTGGCCGACCTGATCCACGAGTTGAGCCAATCCATGTTGGTGAACCCGAACTATCGCCCGGACCACTTCCGGATTCAGGCCCGCAACTATGGCGGCGACCAATGATGGTCGGTGTGGGTTCGTACCTCATGTTGATCATCGCCGTCATCCTGGTGGGGTGGATCGTGTTTGTCATCCCTCACAAGCCATGGGACGACGACGACAACGACGATTGGTAAAGTCTCCGCCGTGGCCCTGGTTGGTGGCCACGACGGATGAACGGAGCCGCCTGGTCTTGGTCCGCCGGGCGGCTCCGCCCGTTTCCGGGGACGGGTGCGCTACGCTCGCATCGTGGAGTACGTCCCGCAGCAGTACGAGGACCGCCCGGTTGCGGACCTGGTGTTGCATCCACGGAACCCGAACCAGGGCGATGTGGGAGCAATTGCCACGAGCATCGACGCCATCGGTTGGTACGGCGCGCCCATCGTCCAAAAGTCCACCGGCTACATCCTGGCCGGGAACCACCGGGTGATGGCCGCGCGCCACGAGGGCGCGGAGACCGTGCCGTGCTTGGTGATCGACGTCGATGATGACGTCGCCACGCGCATCCTGGTCGGTGACAATCGGCTGGCGGCCCTGGCCTACATGGACGACGAACGCGCGTTGGAACTGCTGATGGAATTGCAGGCCACCGGCGGGCTGCCCGGCACCGGCTACGACGAGGACGACCTGGACGCGCTCGTGCGTTCGCTTCAGCCGTTCGACCTGGACGAACTCGCGGCCCAGGTTGGCGATCCGGTGTCCGGCGACCTGGACCCCTCGGTTTCCGTCCGGGTGCCGCCGGACGTTTTCGCAAAGTGGCGCGCGCATGTTGATACGCACATGGGTGATGAGCCAGCCGCGTTCGCGGCGCTGTTCGACTAATGACTCCCATCCTGGTCTCGTTCCACTACTTCCGGTCCGCGAACCTGACCGGCCTGGTGGACGAGTTGGGTGGCACCGACGCCATCGACCTGTTCGTTGACTCCGGTGCGTTCAGCGCCCTCAACGCCGGGGCGAAGGTGACGGTGCCCGATTATGCGGAGTGGTTGAACAAGCACCACCGGGTTGTGAACTTCGCCGCCGGGCTGGACGTCATCGGTGACCCGAAGGCCACAGCCAAAAACGCGCGCGCCCTGGTGAAGGCGACCAAGGGCCGCGTGACCATCGTGCCCACGTTCCACGTTGGGAGCGATTGGCGGCACCTCGTGGCGCTGTGCGAGGAATACCAATTCGTGGCGCTCGGTGGTGCCGTCGGCGTCAACCGCCGCGAGCGCGCGATGTTGGCGTGGCTGGCTCATGCTCACAAGATCATCCGGGACGCCGGGGCGGTCGCGCACGGCTTCGGATTGACCCGCCCGCCGTACCCCGAGGCCCTGCCGTGGTTCAGCGTCGATTCTTCCTATTGGGCAGTCGCCCAGCGGACCGGGACGATGGCGCTGTGGGACCGCCGGGCAAAACGCTTCGTGCCTATCCGGGTTGGAAGGCCGGACACGGCAAAGCACGCGGTGCTGTTGAAGGAGTACGGCTTGGACCCCATCCAATTTTCCGCGGCGGGTTTTGGCCGGTCATCAAAGCGCGGCCCGGATGCGAAGGGCGACCGCGCAGCCCTGGCCACCGCGTCGGTGAAATCCTGGCGACGCTATGCCCGCCACCTGCGCGCAGCCCGCGACGTCGAACCGCCGAAGGGCGTGCGCGGTTCCGGGCCAAAGGTGTACCTCGCTGCGGGCAGCCCCGGCGACGTTCGACTGTTGGCGACCATGGAGGACGAATAGATGTCCAGCGCGATGGTGCTGCTTTCCGGCGGCATGGATTCGACGGCAGCCCTGGCGATGTTGAGCCACGACGGACCGGTTGAGGCTGTGTCGATTGACTACGGGCAGCGGCATGCCCGCGAATTGGCCGCGGCGGGTGATGTGGCCAACCACTACTGCGTCCCCTGGTGCGTGGTGGACCTCCGGGAGTGGGGTGCCATGGTGCCGTCGGCGCTCACCGACCACGACCGCGAGTTGCCCGAGGGCCATTATGCGGACGAGAGCATGCGCGCCACGGTGGTGCCGGGCCGGAACGCCATCATGCTTTCCGTCGCCGCGAGCATCGCCGCCGCGCGCGGATTGGAGACCGTGGTGACCGCGGTTCATGCCGGGGATCACCCGATCTATCCGGACTGCCGCCCGGCGTTCATCGCCGCCATGGACGAGGGGCTGCGGCAGGGCACGGGCGTCGGCGTGTTCGCGCCGTTCGTCAACGTGAGCAAAACCGAAATCGCCCGGCTCGGTGCCGACGCTGGCGCGCCGTTCGCGCTCACCTGGTCGTGTTATGCGGGCGGCGATGTTCACTGTGGCCGCTGCGGCACATGCGTTGAGCGCCGGGAAGCCTTTGAGGAATCCGGCGTGCCCGACCCGACGACATACGAGGTGAGCCATGCCGGTTGAAGTGACGCGCCGCATCCGATGGGAGGCCGCCCATTACCTCCCGAACCACGACGGACCATGCGCGCGGATGCATGGTCATTCGTGGAGCGCCGAGGTGGTGGTGGCGGGCGATGTGGACACCAGCGAGGGGCCTACCCAGGGAATGGTGATCGACATGGGCGCGCTCGCGGCGCACTTCCGCGACAGGCTGGAACCGCTGTTGGACCACCAATGTCTGAACGACACCATCCCCGCGACGTATTACCCACCCAGCACGGAGAACGTCGCGGCGTGGATACTCCACCATTACCGCGCCGCCGATTTCCCCGTGGTCCGCGTCACCGTCCGCGAAACCGAAAACCAGACGGCGACGGCGACAGCATGACGTACACGGTGCACGAGCAGTTCTACACATGGCAGGGCGAGGGCGACCACATGGGCAAAGCCGCGTGGTTCATCCGCATGCAGGGCTGCGATCAGAAATGTCCGTGGTGCGACGCCGCGGGCACATGGCACCCGGACCACAAGCCGGACAACCTGGAGCGGTACACCCCGGTGGAGTTGGCCAACTGCGTTGAGGCTCCGCCCGGTGCCATCGTGGTCATCACCGGCGGCGAGCCGTGCCTGTACGACCTGGACCCGCTCATTGAAGCCCTGGACCATCGGGGCTATCCGGCGCACATCGAAACCGCGGGGCACCGGCCATTGCCGACCCGCCCGTGCTGGGTCACCCTTAGCCCAAAGCCCTTCGCCACCCCGCCCTTGGCGGCCAACGTCATGCGGGCCGACGAGTTCAAGGTGATCGTGTCCGGGCCGCGCAGCATGGCGGACGGGCTGGCGTTCACCCGGCCCGGATGCTCAACATGGTTGCACCCGGAGTGGTCCAAGCACGACGACCCGGATGTGTTGGACCTGATCAGCGAAACCGTGAAGGACAACCCGGACCTGCGCGCCGGTTGGCAACTCCACAAAAACTACCGCGTTGACCAATTGGACCCCGGCAGCCGCCCGGCGGTCCCGCTGGGAGGTGTCGATGGCAACCCATGGTGACCTGTGGACCGCGACATGGCAGGACATCACCGAGCAGGTGGCGACGGTGGCCAAGCGTTGGGAGCCGCGCGATGTGTTCGGCATCCCGCGCGGCGGCCATGTGCCCGCGGCCATGCTCGCCACGCTGTGGGGCACAAAGGTGTTGGCCGATCCGGAACCGGGTTGTCTGATGCTGGACGACCTGGTGGACAGCGGGCGGACCATGGAGGAGTGGCTGTACCTGTTCGGGGATGGCGTCGATTTCGACGCGCTGTACCGGAAGCCCACCAGCCCGGAGACTCCGCACCGGGTTCAACCCACCACGGTGGATGGCTGGGTTGTGTTCCCGTGGGAGCGGGAAACCAGCGGGCCGGAGGACGCGGTGGTGCGGCTGCTCCAATGGGTCGGTGAAAACCCGGCGCGCGATGGACTGCTGGACACCCCGGCCAGGGTGACCAACGCGTGGCGCGAGTTGTGCGAGGGCTACCAGGTGGACGTTGGCCAACTGCTGGCCACCCAGTTCGATCAGGAGGGCGGCGGCCAATACGGGGGCATGGTGGTGCTGCGCTCGGTGCCCTTCAACAGCATGTGCGAGCATCACCTGTTGCCGTTCAACGGGCACGCCACCGTGGCCTACATCCCCGGCGACTCCGGGCGCATCGTCGGCTTGTCGAAGTTGGCACGGCTCGTGGAGGCCTATGCCCGGCGGCTTCAGGTCCAGGAGCGGATGACGCTTCAGATCGTGGACGCGTTGGAGGACCACCTGGCCCCGCTCGGCTCCGCGTGCACCATCACCGCCCACCATTCATGCATGAGCCTGCGTGGCGTCCGGAAGGACACCGGCGGCATGGTGACGTCGGAGGTCCGCGGTGCGTTCAAGACCGACCCGGCAGCCCGCGCCGAATTCATGTCCCTAAGCCAATGAAACGCGATTGGCGGGCCGCGCGCGCCAAAGTGGACCAGGAAGGCCGGTGCCGGGTGTGCGGGGCCAGGAATGGCTTGCAAGCGGCGCACACGATTGGCCGCAAGTACGACGACCGCCGAACCGGCGTTGTCGATCCGCGCGACATCGTGCCTTTATGCGCCCACGACCATGCCGCGTTCGATCAACGCCGGTTAGACCTCCTCCCGTACCTGACCCTGGACGAACAGGCCCGCGCTGTCGAACACGTTGGGATTGAGCGCGCGCGCAACCGGCTGGCCCCATTGGGTTAGACCTAGGCCGGTGCTTGGAGACCTGGCCGGGGGCTTGGAGACCTAGGTGCTGGGAGACCCTGGCCGGTTGCCGGGGCGGTCCTGCGGATGCTGGCAGGTATTAGCATGCGAAGCATGCTAAACGGAACCAACACCACGGAGACACCAGCCATGAGGACCAACCAGATGCGGCCCGCCACGGTGCGCCGCCTCAACGCCATCGTGGATCGGGTCACCGCCGCCGAGTCGCTGGAAGTCACCAGCGGCCACGACGTTGAGTGGACCCGCGATTGGTGGGAAATCAAGGACGTCCGCAGCGACGGCGGCATCCTCCACATTTACATCGACCAGGACCCCAGCGGTTGGGGTTGCACCATCTGCGACGCCGGGGAGTCCCGCACCGCGTCGCTCCGTCAGGTCGAAATCGAAATCGCAACATGGGAGACCAAGTAATCATGCGGACCTACCAACTGACCCGCACGTTCGTTGACGACACCCTGGCCTGCGGCACGCTCCGCAACGCCAAGGTCGTCCACCGGACCGCGCGCCACATCACCATTCGGCTCACCGACACCGACGCCACCGAGTTGTACGCCCGCGCCGAGCATTACGTCGGGGAGGCCGGGGAGTACGGCGGCCAGGGCTACGGCGGCCTGGTGGCCAGCGCCCGCACCACCATGAAGCGGATGACGGCGCAGGGCTACGACGTTTACGACCTGGTGCACCGCCGCCGCGCGTCGTGGATCGGCTACATGCAGCACTGCCGGTGGTACGACTACCTGGACTCCCGCGGCCTGCCCCGCCGCTAACCAACCAACCGGGAACGAGGACCAACCAATGCCAGCACGGGAACGACACACATTCATCAAGCAGCCGGGGGACAACCCGGTGGGGTGCACGACCCACGAGCGCGCCCACGGCGGTGGCCCCGGCGCATACACCACGGACTACCACGAGCCGGACGAGTACCTGCCGGTGGCCTACATCAGCGACAAGCACGACGCCGGTGCGTGGGAGGAGGGCGACGCCGGGGTGAAGGAGCCGACGGCCTACTGCCCCCACTGCGGTTCGCCTGGCCGGTACATCTACCGGTTCACCGACATGGGCGGCAACGAGTGGCGCGCCATGTCGGGATGCGTTGAGGCCTGGCCGGGCGGGAAGGACCACGCCCGGCAGTACGACCTCGGGCAGGCCGACCTGGACACGCTCCGCGATGCCGGGGGCGACCACGCCCGGCTCGTCGCGGTCGGCGCGTTCGATCAGTACGGATGGCCCGCCCGCGAAATCGCCAGCCCGTTCCTCCGGGAGATGCTGAGCAGCCTTCAGCACTATGGCCGCCTCTCCGACAAGCAGGTGGCCGTGGCGCTCCGGATCATCGACGAGGGCCGCCACACGGTGGACGAGCGTGCCGAGCGCGAGGCCGAGCGCGCCCGCGAGGACGCCGAGCGCCGGGCCAAGGGCGGTGCCGTCGTTGCCGCGGAGGGCGCGACCATCACCGGCACCATCCTCACCCTTCGCCACGAGGACGGCTTTTACGGGCCGACCACCAAGTGGATGGTGGAGGCCGCCGACGGTTGCCGCTATTGGGGCACGATGCCCTCCGCCGCTTTGGACATGGAGTTGGACAAGGGTATGACCGTCACGTTCACCGCGAACGTGGAGCCGTCCAGCGACGATCCCATGTTTGGGTTCACCAGCCGCCCGCGGAAAGTGCAGGCCCTGTAATGAACGACATAACCAACACCGACTATTACCATCGCACCACCACCAACCAGGAGACCAACATGAACAGCACCACCGGCATCAACCACCCCGCCGCCGCCACCGATGCGCTCGCCGCGTTCCGCCTGATCGACCGCGATTGGTGGGGTGGCTATTACCCCGCCGACAACCCGGTGTGCGTGGACAACCCGGACGGCGAGTTCGACTGGCTCATCGACGCCATCCGGCATTGCCACGCCGACGGCAACGGGGGCTACAACATGCCCGACGACTGGACGTACCACCACGCACACATGGCCATGGAGTTCATCGCGGAGCAGGAGCGCGTGCACGGCGACGACACCGTGGCCGACATCCACATGGATCAGGACCTGGTGCACGAGTGGGCCGACCGGTACACCGAGACCTACCCCGGTCCGGGGACGGCGGTGCGCGCAACGTGGATGATTTCCACGCCGGAGCGCATGGCCGCCGTGGCCGAATTGATGGAGGAGTCCGGCTACTGCATGACGCACGCCCTGGCCGAGGCGTACCAGGATGAGGTGGACCATGTGTTCATGGTGGTGCTGGACCGGTACAAGGCTCACACCACTGGATGAGCCGACGCGCTCCCAAAGCCTGCGCCGAGGTGGGTTGCTTGGAGGCCGCGACAAAGCGCGGTCGCTGCGCAGCCCACCAGGTGCAGCCGTGGGTTGGCGCATACCGGGTTGAGCCACCGGGCTGGGATCGGTTGCGCCGCTCGGTGCTGCTCGGTGCCCAATGCGTGGCGTGTGGTTCGACACCCGATGTTGTGGACCACATCGTGCCGTTGGCACGCGGTGGGTCGTGGGACATCACCAACCTCCAACCGATGTGCCGAGCCTGTCACCACCGCAAGACCCAGGCCGAAGCGCGGGAGGGCAAACAACGGCGGTCCCGTTAGCCGTAGGGGTTGGCACATAGGCGACCCATGCGAGTCCCACACACGGCGTGTGGTGAAGCGACAGGGCCTATTGCGCCGTGCGATGGGCTAGCATGCCCGCCATCAGACCGTCATGCAGTCGGGGCGGACCACCGTGATGGGGTAGGGGACTCCCTCCCCCGGCGCGCTGGGGCGGGGCGGCCTCGGGCTTGTGACGGAAACACTGACCCCGGTGGGGTGCAAGTTGGCGACCAAGCCAAAGCGGAGCCGCAAAGACCACGGACCACGCGTTGACGGGCAGGGCCGCCCGCTCAACCTGACGTCGGAGATTGCCGAGCGCGTCATTGCCCATGCGGCTTCGGGCATGGACTTCGTGGATTGCTGCGTTGCCGCGGGTGTGGCCAAAAACACCGCCCGGCGCTGGCACGACAAGGCCACGAAATACGAGGCCGCGGCATACGAGGACAACATGAACGCCGTCCCGGACCTCGGGCGAAAGTACCTCAACCTGTTGGTCGGCGTTCAGGAGCAGCATGCCCGGCTGGAAATGCGGATGCTCGCGCAGGTGCAGCAGTCCGCCTCCGACGGGAACACCGACGCGGCCAAGTGGGTGCTGGAACGCGTCCATGGGTACACCCCGCCGAAGCGCGTGCGCGACCGCTCCAACCGGAACACCGGCAACCCGCCGGGTCGCCCTGTTGGCGCGACGAGCGCGCCGGACCGGCAGGGCACCGAGGCCGCCGCCGCACCACCACCCCGGCTGCGGCTGGCCGGAGGCACCGGCTAGTTGGCGGGCTGGGAGGATTACGCACCGGCCACCGAGGGCGACTATTTCGCATGGTGGTGCCAGGAACATTGCGTGCAGTCGATTGACCGGTGGGATGGCCTGCCGCTGGTGTTGGAGCCATGGCAGCGCGCTTTCTTTGACGAGGTGTTGACCCAGGACGACGACGGCGTGCCGTATTGGCGAACCATCGCGCTCATCATGCCGCGCAAAAATTCCAAGACCACGATGCTGTCAGCCCTGGCGATGTATCGGCTCCTGATGGACGACGGCAAGCCCAACGTGCTGCTCGCCGCATCCAGCGATGGTCAGGCCCGCCACCTGTTCAACGGTGCGGCGTCGTTCGTGCTGAAGGCCCCGGCGCTGGAACAAGAGGTTCACGTTCGGGATTACGTCGGCAGCATCACCCGCCGGGACGGCTTGGGGGAAATCCAGCGGGTCGCATCCGACTACCGCCGCCTCCACGGCCAGAACCCGTCCCTGGTGCTGTGCGACGAGTTGGCGCAATGGACCCAGCCCAACCTCCGTAAAGCGTGGGTTGCGCTCACCACCGCATCCGGCGCGCGCAAAAACTCGCAGACCATCGCCATCACCACCGCCGGGGAGGTGGTGCACCGCCACGACAGCATCCTCGGTGACCTGCTGGACAACGCCCTGGAGGTGGGGGAGGTGGAGGGCAGCCTGCCCGGCCTGCGCATCGTGCGCGAGCATGAAAGCCGCGCCCTGGTGTATGAGTACGCCGCGGCCCTTCCCGGCGCGGACCCGCAAAAGTCGCGCGACCTTCACGCCGCGGTGCGCCGCATGCGCCGCGAGGGCGACCCGAAGTTGGACGAAACTGTGGCCGAGTACGAAGCCGAGGTGGAGCGGCTTTATCAGGCATGGAAGCCCGCCAACCCGGCGTCGTGGATTGACCGCGACTACCTGCTCGCCCAGGCGCTCACCCCGGCGCTATCGCGGGAGGACGTCCTGCAACTCCACGCCAACGTGTGGACGGAAAGCCTGGGGCAATGGGTCACCCGCGACGATTGGCTCGCGGCGGAAGTTCCGGACCGCCTGGCCGAGGGGGACGTCATCACGTTGGGCTTTGACGGCTCGGAGACCAACGATGCAACCGCGTTGGTCGCCGTCCGGGTTGAGGACGGCTTGATCCAGCCCCTGGGTGTGTGGCAGCACCCGCAGGGCGCACCGGACTGGCGCGTGCCGCGCGACGAGGTGCACGCGGCGGTAGAGTCCGCGTTCGCCATGTACCACCCCGCCCTCATGCTCTGCGACCGCCCGTTTTGGCAGTCGGAAATGGACGAGTGGGCTGGGCGCTGGCCTAAGCGGGTGATGGAGTTCCGCACCGCGCACACGACCAAAATGGGTGCGGCCATTGAGCGGTTTTCCACCGACCTTTCCATGGGCGGCATGGTGCACGCCGGGGACCGGGTGCTGACGCAGCATGTGCTGAACGCGGAGGCAAAGCGCGCCAGCACCGGCGGGCTGTCCCTGATGAAGCCGGGGAAGGACCACAGCCGGAAAATCGACGCGGCGGTTGCGGCGGTGCTGGCGTGGGAGGCCCGCGCCTACGCAATTGAAAAGCAGTTGGACCCGAGGCCGAAGCGCGGCAGGTTGGTCACGTTTTGACCACCGATTGGACAACCGGGTGGGAGCCGCTGCCGGACCTGACGCCGGACGAGGTGGCGGCTGGCCGGGCCTACCAACAGCGGGTTGAGCGCCGCATTGCGGAAACCGGCAGCGCGCTTCGTCAGACCGCGGCGGAGGTGCTGGCGCGGTACGACCTCACGGACCTGGCCGATGAAGCCTGGCGGGCGGAGGCCAGCCCGATTGTCCGCGAGGGGCTTATGGGTGCGCAGGACGACATGCGTGCGTACCTGTTCAACGTCGGGTTGGAGGATGTGCAGATGCCGGACGTTGACATGGACACGCCGACCATCAGCCACGCCATCAGCAAAGGCCGGTGGTACGCCAGCGAGGGTATGAGCGGAGGGGTCCTCGTGGACCAAATTGGCTCCACGGTTTCCGGCTGGTACGCCGGGGACCACCAGGCCGCCATGCGCAGCGTCACCAGCGCCAGCGACGCCATCGCCGGATACCGGAAGGTGGCCGGTGGCACCGCGTGCAATTGGTGCGTGGAGACATCGCAGCGAATGTATTACCGGGGAGTGCCCTACCACCGCGACGACAAGTGCGGTGTGGTCCCGGTGATGCGGCGCAACATGAGCGCCACGGAAGCGGCGCGGTCGGATTCGGCCACGCTGTTCGGCAGGACGACCTTTGGCCACAGTCGTGCGGCGTCATACCGCGATGGCCAGCGAGTAAGCCCCGTCTATGAAAGGACAAGCGCGGAATGGACAGCGGAATACAGCCGGAGGCGGCAGCAGATAACCCTGATGAGGGACCAATTGGAGATGCGCCGGTTGGCGCTGATGACCCAGGCCAGGGCGGCGACGCGGTAACCACCCCGCCGGAGTCCGTCGATGAATGGCAGTCGAAGGTGAAGCGGGCCAACAACGAAGCCGCGAAGTACCGGGTGCGGCTCCGGGAGGTGGAGGGCGAGGTGGAGCAGTTGCGCCAGGCCGCCATGTCGGAGCAGGAGCGAGCGGTGGCCGAAGCCTACGACCGGGGCCGGTCGGAGGAGCGCGCCGAGTGGGAGCCGCGCGTGCAGGAGGCCATGGTGCGCAGCATCGCCGCTCCGCTCGTGCGCGACCCGGAGGATGTGGTGGCGATGCTGTCGTGGGACGGCGACGACACCGAGGACAGCATCAAAGCCAAAGTCGCGGCGCTGTTGGAGGCCAAGCCGTACCTGGCCCTGACGTCGGAGCCGCCAACCCCAATCGCGCAGGGCACCCGCGGCGGCGGCACCACGCAGGGCGACGCGGAAGGGTGGTTGCGGGACCAATTGGGCCGCTAGGTTGACTCCCCGCGCGTGCATGAGGTAGCGTCCCCAGGGTAGCCGGAGGCTGCGCGTTGCCCTGGGGGCGCGCGGATAACGCGGCAGGCCGCTGAACCGCAGACCATCAACTGCTATTCAGCGAGGTAAATCATGCCGCTTATCGAGCGCGCCGATCTGGTCGCACATTCGACTGCGCCGGACGGTCCGGGCATTGTGCCCATCCAGTATTCGCAGGACATCATCCAGGCTGCCGTTGAGGCCAGCGTTGCCATGCGGACCTTCCGCACTATGCGGATGCCTACCGGCACCACGAACCTGCCGGTGCTGTCCGCACTCCCGAACGTCGGTTGGGTCAACGAGACCCCGCTGACCGGCGCGGGTTCCACGGGCACCATCAAGCCCGCCACGGATCAGGGTTGGACGAACGCAGTCCTGACCGCCGAGGAGTTGGCCGCGATCGTGGTCATCCCCGAGGCCGTCATCGACGACGCTTCGGTGAACCTGTGGGCGGAGATCACGCCGCGACTGGGTGAGGCCATCGCCATGGTGGTGGACGAGACCGTGTTCTTCGGCGGTTCGTCCGGGCACCCGAAGCCCGCCACGTTTGCCGACGGGCTTTACACCCAGGCCGCCGCTGCCGGGCAGGTTGCCAACACCGGCGTGCTGGTGGACGACTTCAACACCGCGTTCGGCTACATTGAGTCGGCGGGCTGGGATGTGTCGAACGTGTACGGCACGCGGCTCATCAAGACCAGCCTGCGCGGCACGAAGGACGACAACGGCGCACCGATCTACCTGGAGTCGTTCCGCGACGACGGGCGCACCGACAGCATTTACGGCGCGTCCATTGATTACGTCGCCGGGCAGGCCTGGGATTCGTCGCTTGCACTTTCCGTGCTGGCCGACGCCGACAAGGCCATCCTGGGTATCCGCCAGGACATGCAGACCAAGGTGCTGGACCAGGCCACCATCGACATCAGCGCAGCCAAGGACGGCTCGCAGTTGGTGAACCTGGCGCAGCAGGATCTGGTCGCCCTTCGGGTGCGTTTCCGTTTCGCGTTCACCACCGCGGTGCCCGTCACCGCGCGGGCGGACGACGCGGACGCCATCCCGTTCTCGGCAGTCGCGCCGACCGTCATCAAGTCGGCAACGACTAAGGCCGCGAAGGCCTAGCACGCAGCAGTAACCAGGCCCTCACCCAGCAGCGGGGCGCTGGGTGGGGGCCTGCCCCGTTTCCCACCGGAGGGCACGCATGACGGACACCATCAAGCAGCACCTGTTGGCCCTGCTCGGTGGCACCTACCCCGACGACCAGGTGGACGCTGCCATTGAGTTGGCGTTGCAGTTGGTTGGCCACCTCATTGGGCGGCCCGTAACGGAGGAGGACGAGACCATCCTCATTGCCGTCGCCATGGTCGCCGCCAACATCCTGGTGAGCAGCGACGGCGGCCCGGTCACGAGCGAAACCATTGGCGAGTATTCCTACTCCCGCAGCGGTCGCGCCAACATGGCGGGCGGTGGGTTCATCACCCCGGATGTGGAGGACATCCTCCGTCCGTGGCTTCAGCGTTCCGGCGTCCTGTGTGTAAGCACGCCGACCCCATCCTGGACGGAGGGCACGCGCAATGGCTGAACGGCTTAGTCCGGATTGGTGGCGCGAGCGGCTGATTTCCAGCCTCATGGCGCGCAACGCGCGCGCGGAGGAGTTGAACTCGTACTACACCGGCACCTATCCCGCGCCGGTCATCGCCTCCCGGTATTCCGATGCGTACCGGAACCTGATCGCGCTGGCGCGCACGCCATGGGCGCGGCTCATCGTTGACACGATCAACGAACGGCTGCGCATCCAGGGCGTCCGGCTCGGTGACCCGCGTTCCGAGGAAATCGTGTGGGATGCGATGCGCGCCAACTACATTGACGCCGATCAGTCCACGGTGCACGCGGAGGCGCTGATTACCGGGACGGGGTATGTGTCCACCTGGTTCAGCGAGACCGGCGCGGTGGTCCGTCCGGAGTCCAGCCGCGAGGTGGTGCACGAGACCACGCCGGGCAACCCGCGGGACGTTGCCGCCGCCCTGAAGGTGTACCCCGACGACCTGGCCGGGGTGTGGCGCTGCGAGTTGTACCTGCCCGACGCCGTGTACCGGTATGTGGGCACCGAGCCGCACACCACCGACTACGACGATGGCTATGCCTCCCTGGCGTTCGACACCTCCGACTTCCAGCCGGACCCGGAGCGCCCGGCGGAGGCCAACCCGTTCGGGGTGGTCCCCATCACGCCGTTCGTCAACCGCGCCCGCGTTGGCTCCGGCGCGTTCAGCGAGTTGGACGACCTCATTCCGGTGCTGCGCCGCATCGACAAGATCACGTTGGACATGCTCGCCAGTAGTGACGCGGCGGGCTTCCGGCAGCGGTGGGCAACCGGGTTGGAGATTCCGCGCAACCCGGACACCGGGCAGCCGGTGGAACCCTTTGACGCCGCCGTGTCCAAACTGTGGGTCAGCGAGTCCAGCGACACATCGTTCGGCTCGTTCGACGCCACCGACCTCGGCCCGTACATGAAGGTGGTGAGCGACAGCGTGGCGGCGCTCGCCGCGATCAGCCGCGTGCCCGCGCACTACCTGATGACGGACCTGGTGAATCCGCCGAGCGCCGACAGCCTGGTGGCCAGCGAGTCCGGGCTGGTGGCGAAGGTGGAGGACCGCCAAGCGATGTTTGGTCAGTCGTGGGAGCGCGTCGCGGTGCTGACGGCGTTGGCTGTTGGCGTGCCGCCGTCCGGCGTCCCGGAAGTTGAGTGGGCATCGCCCGAGCGGCGCAGCCCTGCCGAGCAGGCAGACGCGCTGGTGAAGTTGGCCGCCATCGGCGTGCCGAAGGAGGCCCTGTGGCGGGAGTGGGGTGCCAACCCCGCGGAGGTGCGCGAGTGGCGCGCGCTGGACGCCGCCGGGCAACTGATGCAGGCCCAGGCAACCGAGGCGGAGGACGATGGGCCGCCCGTCGGTTAGCCGCCTCCTGGTCACCCCGGCCACGCTCCTCCACCGCGATGACGGCAACGTGGACGAGTACGGCAACCCGGAACCCGGATGGGTTGACGTCGGGGAGACCACCGTGCTGCTTCAACAGCGTTACGCCAAGCAGGACGACGACGGCAGCACCCAGGTGTCGGTGTGGACGATGTTCCTGCCGCCGGATGTGCCCATGGACGGATGGGACCGCATCCGTGTGGGCGGTGAGGATTGGACCCTGGATGGCGACGCCGCACCGGGCCAGGCCGCCATCGACGGGCTGGTGCACCACAACCAGGTCCGCGTTAGGCGGGTGCGCTAATGGCGTATTTCGTTGCCAACGCCGGGGGCTTCGTTGCGCTTGGGGAGGCCGCGGAGGCAAAGTTCACGCCGCAGGCCATGGCCCTTGCGCGCCGCATCAACGCCAACGTGGAGGGCATCGGGGGACGTCCCCCATTCCCGTATGACGCGCAGGCCGGAGCGACCAACCGCGTGGTAATTCGTTCGTCCATGTGGCATTGGCTGGAGTACGGCTACATGCAGTTTGGTCGTGAGTACCGCAGCCCGGCAAAGCCCATCGCCCGCGCGGTTCAGGACATGGGTATGAGGTGGGAGGACGCCGGTGGCTGACGCCCTGATGGTCCCGGCGGACCCGGAGCGGATCGTTTCCGCGTTCCTGCGCGAGCAGCCCGAATTGGCCGACGCGCTCGGTGACCGGATCTACACGACTATGCCCAAGGACAAAACGTATCCGCTCATGGTCCTCACCCGGTGGGGTGGGGAGGTGCCACCGGGCGGACCACTAAGTGTGGAGGCCGCCGACGTTCAGTTCGACGTATGGGCGGACCGCAAAAAGCAGGCCCAGGACGTCGCGCAATTGGTCCGCGCGATCCTGGCTCAAAGACTCCCGGCTGGCGACAGCACGGGTGGGTGGATAACCGGCGCAGCGTCCAGCGCCATGCGTTATGCACCCGACGAGTTGGTGGACCCGCCGCGGCCACGTTATGTGTTTTCGGCGCGGCTCACCTGTCGGAGCGTGGCCCTGCCCGCGCCCTAGTAGTGCCCGGCCACCAGGCCGCGCATCCTTCAACGTCCGAGGAGGACAAAAATGGCTACATCAGCCGAAAATGTGGTGGTGGCGGGGACCGGTGACGTTTACGTTGCCGACGCTGGCACCGAGTTCACGACCGCGCTGCCCGGCGTTCCCGCCGACGACAGCGGTTGGGATCTGGTCGGGTTCATTAGCGAGGACGGAGCGACGTTCTCAATGGACCGCGAGACCGAGGAGTTGTACGCATGGCAGTCCATGGACGCCATCCGCGTGCTGACGACTTCCGAGCCTAAGACCATTTCGTTTGAACTGATGCAGTTCGACCCGATCACGCTTCCGCTGGCGCTTCAGGGCGGCACGGTTACCGCGGGCAAGTACGTTCCGCCGGTTGCGGGCAACACCGAGGTCAAGGCCATGCTGGTGTACGGCATTGACGGGGATTACAACTTCCGGTTTTGGTTCCCCCGCGTGCAGATTGAGGGCGCGGTGGAGTTCAACATGAACCGCAGCGACGCCATCCGGCTGCCGCTGGAGTTCAAGGTGCTGGCCGCGGAGACCAGTTGGTACATGGAAAGCAACCACCCGGCATGGGCGTCGGTGAGCCGCAAGGCCCCTGCGCCCGCCGCCGCGAAGGCCTAGGAGGACAGCGTGCCCCGCTTTGACGTTCTCCTAGTTGCGGACGATGGGACACACACCATCGTGAACGCCGGACGCCCGCGCGCCCTGGTGGACTTCTCCCAGGAGTTTGGCCACCAGGAGCCGCGGGACGTTCGGGAAGTTGCATGGCTGGTTCACAGCGCGTTGCGCATCGACCAGCCGTTGGATGAATGGCTGGACGGTCTGTTCCTGCTCACCGCCGACGACGAGGACATCGACGCGGCGGTTGCGGAGGGGAAGGCAACCCGCCCTACTCCCGGCCCAGCGAAATCGAAGGCCAAGCCGCCCGCATGAGCGTGCTCACCGGCATAGCCCCCGACGCGTTGTTGGACCTGTCGCCATCCATGTGGGACGCAATGGTGGAGGCCGCCAACGCGCGTTGGGGTAATGCCGAGGAGTTGGCCGCGCAACAGGTGGAGGGCATCCACGCCCTGTATGTGGCCACGCTCGCCGCCGCTGGTGCCAAAAACCTGCCGGACCCCTATCAGGTGCCGCGGCCATGGGAGGAGCCAAAGGCGAAGGACAAGCCCCGGCAGGTGTCGTTCACCGAGTTTGCCGGGATGTACGGAACGCACGGAGGGAAGCGTTAGCCCATGGGCACCAACGTAGGCACCGCATACGTCACCATCAACGCGGACACCTCCCGGCTCAATGCCCAGGTGGACAGCGCCACCAGGGGGATCGGCAAAAAGTTCAAGGGGATGGCCGCCGGGCTAGGCATCGCACTCGGTGGTGCGTTCGCCGTGAAGGGCCTGTCGTCCACCGTTTCGCAATTCAACGAGTTTGAGGGGAGCCTGGCCAAAATCCAGGGCCTCGTGGGCATCGCCGGAAGCGAGGTCCAAAAATTCGGTGACCTCGCAAAGGAGTTGGGGCCGAAATACGGGAAGTCGGCGCAGGAAACCGCCGACGCCCTGTTCTTCATCACCAGCGCCGGGTTGCGTGGCGCGGACGCCACCAGCACGTTGGAGGCCTCCCTGAAGGCCAGCGCCATCGGATTGGGCGATGTGGCCACGGTTGCGGACCTGGCCACCAGCGCCATGAACGCCTACGGCTCCGACACCCTTAGCGCGAGCAGCGCCACCGACGTCATGGTGGCCACGGTGCGTGAAGGCAAGTTGTCCGCGGAGGAGTTGGCGGAGTCCATGGGCCGCACGCTGCCGCTGGCCAGCGCCATGGGTGTGGAGTTCAACGAAGTGGGCGCAGCGTTCGCCGCCCTGTCGCGCACCGGCACCAACGCGTCGGAAGCCGCCACCCAAATTCGCAGCATTTTCAGCGGCATCCTCCGCCCCACCAAGCAGGCGCAGGAGGAGTTGGCGAAGTACGGCCTGACCGCGGACGGGCTGCGGGAGTCCATGGACAAAAAGGGCCTGTTGGCGACGCTGAAAACGCTGACGGACACCATCGGGGACAACGACGAAAGCATCGCCCAGGTGTTCCCCAACATCCGGAGCCTGTCCGGCGTGCTGGACCTCATGGGAGCCAACGCGGCCATCACCGAGGAAATCTTTGGCAACCTGGGGGACACCACCGGCGACACCTCCGACGCTTGGAAAGTGACCGCCAAAACCAGCGGCCAGCAGTTGGCCGAGGCCATGGAAACCATCAAGGTCAAAGCCTTGGACATCGGCGCGGTGCTGGCTCCCATGGTGGTGAAGTTGGTCAAGGGGTTCAGCGCATTCGTGGATGCCGTGAAGCCCGCCGCCGCCACCATCAAGGATCAATTCGTGGCCGGGTTCCAGGTGTTGCAGCCGCTGTTGAACCCGCTGCTGGCGGCGCTGAAGGGACTGGGCAAAGCGTTCCAGGTGCTGGCCGCTAATGCCCTGGTGGTAAAGGCCGCCCTGGTGGGCCTCATGGCGGTGTTCGTGGTACCCAAGTTGATTGCGTTCGGCACCGCCCTCGGAGCCATGGCGCTGCGCCTAAAGGCGTTCGCCCTCGGAGCGCGCGGCGCAACCGCGTCCAGCATGGGCTTGGCTGTTGGCCTCACCGCCGCGCAGGCGGGCCTCACCCGCATGGCTGCCGCCGCTCGCATTGCACGCGGTGCCCTCGCGGCAATGGGCGGTCCCATCGGCCTGGCCATCACCGCCGGGCTGACCCTGGCCACCATTATCGGCGGGGACCTCATCCGGTCGTTCGGCGCAGGCAAGTCGGCGGCGGAGCGGTTGGCGGAGGCCAACCGGGATGCGGCCCGCGCGGTGCGGGACCTCACCACCGCGGGCAGGGATTACGCACGGTCCCAAATTGCCTATGAGGACGCGCTGGACCGGCAGGCGCAGACCACCAGGGATGTGGCGGTTGCCGAGGCCGAACTGAAGCGCGCGAGGACTACTGGGAACGCGGCGCAGATTGCAACCGCGGAAAAGAAGTTGGAGCGCGCCCGGCGCACCAACCGGACCGCCACCCTGGACGTTCGGGACGCATCCGACGCGGTTACCAAAGCGCGGGTCAAGGAGGACAAGGCCCTGAAGGATGGCGTGCGCCAGGTGAGCCGCCTGGTCGGCGCGCAGAAGGCGGCAAAGGGCGTCGCCGCTCCGCTGGTGGACATTACCCGCATGAGCGCGGCGGAGCAGGCGGAGTTCGCCCTAAAGACGAAACAGGCTTACGCCGCGGTTGGCAAAACGGGCGCGTACAAAAACCTGACGAAGGCGCTCACCACCTACCGGGAAAACGCGGAGGCCGCCGGGAACCAATCGCCCAAACTGATTGGGCGGCTCAAGGACCTGGAGAAGGTCAAGGGGCCGGAACAACTAATGACGGGCCTGGCGGACCTGGACCGGGAATTCCCCGGCGTGGTCACGAAGGTGGAAAAGGGTGCCGCCAACATCAGCGCCGGAGTCGGCAAAATTGGTGGCGGCGGCACCGCCACGCAGGTGTCCGGAAACCTGCAAGCCACCACGGACCAGATTGACCAGTTTGGCGAGGATGCCCTCCAGGCCGCAAAGGATGCGGTGGCGGAGGTCAACCGCGTGCTGCGCTTGCTGGGCCTGCGCAACTCGCCGGACGTTGCAAAAACGGTTGGCGAAAACATGGCCAGGGTCGTGTTCACGTTCCGTGCCGTGATGGACCCGCTGAAGCGTGACACCGCCAAAGAGGTGTCAGCCATCAACAAAACGCTGCGCACCCTCGGCAGCAAAATCCCCTTGGCGGAAACGCTGGGCAAGTTGCAAAAGGGCATTGGCACCTTCGCCGCCGCCGGGGTGGGCAACGCCGCCAAACTGAAGTTGATCACCCAGGCCATGGTCGGGCTGGGTCGGGCCAAAAAGGGCGTGAACGGCGTGCCGGGCCTCATCGACCGCATCACGGCCAGCGTGGCCCGCATGGGGGAAAAGACGAAGCCCGCCGCCATGAAGGGGCTGCAACGGTTGCTGAAGGTGATGCGCAACCAATTCGGCAAAATCAGGGACGCCGCGGAGGCCGCCCGCGACAAATTCCGCGAGTCGATGGAAGGGTTTATTTCGAAGTCGTTGGAGGGCTTTGATCGGCTGACCCAGGCGGCCCTGGACGGCATCAACGCCACCTACGACGCCCTGACCCAGGCGGAGATTGACTACAACAATGCCCAGGCCGCCTACGACAGCGCGCAGCAACAGGACAACCTGAATCAATTGCAGTCCGACCTGGACGCCGCCACGGCGGCGTACAACGCGGCGCTGGACCCGAATTCCGGCGCGTGGCAGGAGGACATCGACGCGGCGCACGCGGAGATGCTGCAAGCGCAAAAAGCCCTCAACGACGCGCAGGCGCAAATACAACTTCAGGGCCTGGCCACGCTGGCGGAGCAAGCACGGGCGGAACAGGAGCGGCGGCGGGCGGAGGAATTGGCCGCCAAGGAACGTGAGCGCGAGGAGCAACGCGCGCACTTTGAGCAGTTGGTCCGCCAACAGGGCGAGGCCCTTATGGCCGGTCGCATCAGCGCCGCCGAGTACCAGGGCGCGGTGAGCGGTGCGCTAAACGCCATTGGCGTGAGCGCGGAGAACCTGGCCACGGTCATGGGCAACACCATGGTGGGTCAGTTTTCCGGCGCGATGGCCGGGATGGCGGAAAGCGCCGTGGTCGCCGCCCGCGCGGTGGCCGCGTTGTTCAGCGCCAAGAGTAGGGGCGGCCTGCTCGCCGCCATCCGGAAGTTGGAAGCGGCCATCCGGACGCTGGGCAAAAAGAAAAAGGGCGGCGGCGGCGGATCGAAAAAGAAGGGGCGCAGCATGCCCGCCGACGGCGTGCCGGGCTTCGCCCAGGGTGGCGTGGTGAGCAAGCCCACCCTGGCCCTGGTGGGTGAGTCCAGCCGGACCACGCCGGAAATCATTACCCCGGAGAAACTGATGCGGCAGATTGTGCGGGAGGAGGGCGGCACGGGCACCCAGGTCCGCGTGTTCATTGGCGACCGCGAACTGACGGACCTGGTGCGCACCGAGGTAGTGGCCGAGCAATACACCACGGGCCGCACGGTCATGGCGGGTGCGCGGTGAGTGCCCAGCCCGTCATCACCTACCGGGTGGACACCGAGGACGGCGCGGTGTGGTTGGAGGTCGATGCTGTTGGCCCCACCACCATCTGGCGCACCAGCACCGGCAGCGGGCGCAGCGTCGTCGTGCGCGGTGCGTACAAGGTCATGGACGCGGATGGCCGGTTGGAGTTGTTCGACTACGAGGTGCCCATTGGCGCGGAGGTCATCTACACCGCGGTGTGGGGTGACACCACCACCGGGCCGGACACCGGCGACGTCATCGGCGTGCCCACGGACCCCATCACGCTCACCACCACCGACTCCTGGCTGGTGGACCTGTGGGATGCCCGTTGGTCCCTGAAGGTGTGGGTGGAGGATTTCACCCAGGCCAACTATGGGATCGAACAGGACATGGCCTACCCCCTCATGCGCCGGACGCCGGTGGTGTCCGGCAACGTGCGCCGCGCGCAGACCGGCACCCTCACCGTCATCACCGAGACCGATCTGGACGCGGCGAAGGTGCGCAACCTGGTGGCCAACGGTGTGCCCATCCTGTTCCAGGCTCCCATGGAGTACGGGGTGGGCAACCTATACATGACCGTGGGCGCGGTGACGGAGAACCGCATGACCCGCCGGGGTGCGGAGCAGATGCGCCGCTTTGTCCTGGAATACGCCGAGGTGGAGCGACCCCGCCCGGAGTGGGTCGTGAACCTGGACACCATGAGCAACATCAACTTCGCGGACGCCCTGCTGATCTGGGGCGTGTACGACCGAATGAATACCAGCACGGACTCCTTTGAGGCGGTGCGCACCACCAAAAAGGGCGGCATTGGTGACAACGTGGCGTTCCCCATCCGCCCGCCGGACCTGACGGACCGGGGCGAGTAGTGCTATCCGGCTCGGATGCCATCAACAATGCGGTCAAGCAATCGCACATGGTGGTGTGCCACTTCGCGGTGCAGCGCGCCAACGCGCCCGAGCCAACGGAAACCCGCTTCGTCGCAACCGAGGGCACCTACACCCAGGACCGCACTAGCAACTACGGCAGCCGGGTCAGCCTGGTTATCCCCCAGGAAGGTATGTGGGACGCCGACAGCGGGCTGCCCACCATCATGCCTTACGGGGACCGCATCAAACTGTGGCGCGGAATCATCGCGCCGGACGGTATGGCGTGGACCGCTCAACTCGGTGTGTTCCGCGTGGACTCCGTGGCGTTCAACCGCCCGTCCTCCACGTTCCGGGTGGAGGCCAGCGGGCTGATGTCCCAAGTGGACGACAGCCTGTTCACCGCTCCCCGGCTGGTGCGCAACGATGACGACAAAGAGGCCGTGCTGCGCAACCTGGTGGACGAGGCCCTGGTGATGTGGGGACCGGGTGCGAGGGCGGAACGCGCGCCGGATGAGACCAACTCGCTGGGAGCCATTTACAACCAAAGCCGCATGGACGCCGTGGCGGACCTGGCCCTGGCCCTTGGCGTGGACGCCAAGTTCAACAACAACGGTTCCCTGGTGCTGGTGCCAACGCCGACCGCCGCGGACCCGGTGGTGTGGGAGTTGTACGCCGGGGAGGAGGGCACCGTCATCGACTACGGCACGCAATTCGACCGTGGCGACTCGTACAACGGTGTGGTCGCGGAAGGCCGCAGCCCATACGGCAGGCCGGTGCGCGCCCTGGTGACCAACAACAACCCGGACGACCCGATGCGCTGGGGCGGTCCCTTTGGGTATGTGCCGACGTACTACACAAGCGACGTTTTGCGCGACCGGGAGGACTGCCGGTTGGCGGCGGAGGCGCGGCTGAACGATGGCCGGGGCCGGGCGCGGCAGGTGTCGATCACCTGCGTTGCCCATTCCGGGTTGGAGTCCGGCGACCTGATTAGGCTGCGCACGGTTACGGACCAGGAGGTGCTGGTGATCCTGGACCAGGTGCAAATGCCGCTTGGTCCGGGTCAGATGAAGTTGACGGGCCGGGTCGTCCAGGGATGGGAGTACGCCGATGGGTAGCGATTACCTCGCGCGCCGGATCATGGCGCAGCACGACAGGCCAACGCAGGTGACCACCGGGGAGGTGGTGCGTGCGTGGGAATTTTCCAGCCAGCCCTATGCCGCCATCCGGTTGCAGGACGACGACCCGAGCAGCGAGCGGGAAATGCTGGCCACCTCCATGATGGAAGTTGGCACGCTTGCGGTGGTGCTGTTGGACGGGAGTGGGTTCGCGGTTGCGGTTGGCTCCCTGTCCGCCGGGCTGGACTCCCTGGGTGGCAGCGCCCTCCCGCCGGGTGGCCTGACGGACGACGTATTGGCCAAAGCGAGCGAAGCAGACGGCGACGCCCGGTGGGTCGCCGCCAACTTTGGCGACGGCAGCGGCGGCAGCGTAAAGCAAGGGCGGCGCATCACCGAGGGCGTGGAGTCCTGCGGCCCGGCCTGGCCGGTGCCCACCACCGTGGGCCAGGGCTACATCCCGGCCAGCCCGGACCGACTTAGCCTGCTCATTCAAAACGTGTCCGGCACCGACATCTGGGTTGGCGGCAGCAGCCAGGTGGGCGACCCCAATGGGGACGGCGTGGGGCTGGGCGTAATGGTGCGGTGGGGCGCGTCCATTACTATGAACGCTAGCCCCGCAGCAGCAATCTACATCTGGTGCCCATACGACCGCGCGCCCGTGTCGTGGCTCGCGGAGGAGGTTTAGCGGTGGCGATTATTACCGGCGGCGGGCTGCCATCAGGCGGGGACGCTGGCCCGCCCGGCAAGGACGGCGCGAGCGCCTACGAAATTGCCGTTCAACACGGCTTCCCCGGCACCGAACAGGAATGGCTGGACAGCCTCCAGGGGCAACCCGGTACGGACGCTCCGGCGGTGGACGTCAAGGGGTGGGTGCCCACGGCGGACGACCTCCCGGCGGATGCATCAGACCGCGACGCCTACATAAGCGCCGACGACGGACACTTCCACCTTTACTACGCCGACACCGGCGAGTGGCGTGACTGCGGCCCGGTCGTTGGCCCTCCCGGCGAACAGGGCGACACCGGCGCGAGCGCCTACGAGGCCGCGGTGGCGGCGGGCTTCGACGGCACGCAGGAGGAGTGGCTTGCGAGCCTCCAGGGCGAGCCGGGCAAGCAGGGCGACCAGGGCGACCAGGGCGAGCAGGGCGACCAGGGCGA
>Ga0055584_100001401_pt1 | contig 23762 bp, 19 predicted proteins | sample OSDHelmetaG_FD_58716 | JGI IMG/M metagenome (GOLD analysis project Ga0055584, IMG submission 58716) | Pelagic marine sediment microbial communities from the LTER site Helgoland, North Sea, for post-phytoplankton bloom and carbon turnover... | ecosystem: Environmental > Aquatic > Marine >...
TGGTAAACCAATGGTCTCTCTAGTAGAGACTGAGTTTATCCTTGGTGTAGCTCAAGTGTTAACATTTGGAGCTAAAAAATATGATATAGACAACTGGAAGAATATGGAAGAAAAAGATCTAAGAAGAATTAAAGATTCTGCGCTTAGACATACTTTAGCTTACACTTCAGGGGAACTATTAGATCCCGAAACAGGGTTAAGCCATGCTTATCATGCTTCTTGTAATCTTATGTTCCTAGACTATTTTGATAAACTAAAGAAGCAAGTATGATTAATACAATTATGAACTTGTTTAAAACAGCTTTTATTGTAATACTTGTAGGAATATGTATGATGGTAATTTTTTACGCATCATACTTAATTGTTCCTATGTTAATACTTTCATTTGTTGGTCTTATTACATACTTTGTTATAAAGTTTAAGAATAATCCCTTCTAGCTATTTAAACAGCTCAGTAGGGAATATTGAATTAATACCAATAATATCTAATGGTGTATGAACTATATCTACACCCGAATCTAATCTAACAGGTAATGTCGCATCGAGAATTGTCTCCATGTGCATTTCTGTTATACTATCCAACTCAAGACCTAACGCAGTATTTACAGCTCGTTTTGTGAGCATTCTGTATGCAGGTACATGTATTCTAGCCCAGTAAGACGGGAACATTAAAACACCGTAATCACTTAAAATTTTCATTGCCAGGGGCATATTTTCTTTGTAATCTGGAAAAGATTCAACTACAAGAACTTCAGCTTCTTTTGAGTCCATATTCTTACTCTTAGTTAAATATCTATAGTACGTTTCTTTTGCTATTGTATCAATAGCATCATTATACCAAACACCTGCTTTCACAATTTCCGAGTTAGGTGAAATAATAAAGTTGTTTAAATAAGCAACACTATCTTTCTGAGTTTTAATCTTTTTAATCCTCTCAGCTGCCCCATCTAATAGCCTCCCCATTTCCTCAGTCGATTCAGACTTTTTAACAATATTACCAACATACTTTAATACCTCAGTACCATCTCCAGTTACATTTGCAATATCACTAATAAACTTGTTTAAAAGATTTGGAGTACCATCTTTTTTATTTAACATGTATTCTAAACCAGTATTTATATCTGCTTGTAAACCTTTTAATGAATCAATATTATTATTGTAAATATCAGAACTTAATGAGTTCATAAATCCACGTTTAACTACACCATTCAATGGGTGATCTTCTAATCTTTGGATTAAATTATCATACTTAGTTTGCAAATTTGTATCTTTAGGGTATGCGACTTGTTTAACTCTAATTTTAGCGATTTGAGTTCTTAGTTGCCCTAATGTATTCATCTCCGCCATAATAGCTTTACCTTCAGTAGCTTGTGTGCTTAAAGGGACACCCATAGTAGTTAAGAATGCGACATTTGATGCAGTATCTTTAGCTAATTTTGTAGGGTTTGCAACAGCCATACCAATCTTAGCACCACTAATTAGTTGTTTAACTACTTTACTAGCTCTTTGCAGCTTAGGGTTATTGTTAAAGAATGATGTATTATCACCTATTAACCAGTAAGCCATATCTTTTCTAACTAACGATACTTCATTTTTGAACCCATCTAGATTCGATAAATTTGTATCAATAGGTTTATACTTAGCTTTAATATCCGCTGGTAAGTCTACATATTTAGCACCTTGACCTAATTTGATAAACCAATGATGATCAACATCTTTATCTTTTATTAGTGTTTGTAATACTTCTACATTTGAGCTATCATTAGTCTCAATAACTATCCTAATATCATCTTTTAGCATTTCCTTACGTAATATACCAGCTTCTTGTGCAGCGATCATGTGTGACGTTGTATGGACTAATGAATGACCTGGTTTTCTAATGATTCCCATTTCAGTCTTTTCTTCAGATGTTAACACTTTCCTAAAGTCATTATCTCCAACTTGAACAATATTATTAGCCTCTAAATCTAAATTTTTAGCTAAACTAGAACTAATTTTAATATCATTAGATGTTGTACCTAAATCAATACCTGCACCTTCTAAATAGAATGAGTCATCAATAGTTCTAACAGCTAATCCTACTTTACCATTTTCTGGTCTAGTAATAATTCTCCAACCTGTACCCTCTGTATATCCAAATTTATCTATATCGTTTTCAGTAATGATTTGTTTTTGTAAACCTTTACTATAATACTCCCCAACTAATGAACCTTTAACATCAGGTCTCATACTAACACCACTACCTATGTCTTTATGGATCATAGCTAATGCTACAGCGTTATCTTTAATAATATCATGTAACTCAGTGTTACTTTGGAACATTTCAAACTTGTCTAAACCAAATTTTTCTAAACCTTTTAAGGCAATTAATTCTTTAATTTCATTAGCTTTCTTACTTCCAGATATTAAGTGGTCTAAATTATACCCGTATTTACTATTAACTACTTTATTATCACTATAAAGACTCACAAAGTGATTCACATAACTTAAATGTTTCTCAGACATAGATTCATCTAACTCTAAGATTCTAGCTTGTATGTCCGCTGTAGACGTGTTTTCATAACCATATAAAAAGTAATCTGATAAAGGTACTTTATTTATTACATTATACAAGTCTTTATGTTGCTCTTTTGTAAAATCAGCTGTTAGATCATCAATCTTAGTCATAATATCATTATCTCTAGTTGTCCTATCTTGATGTAACTTACTAGACACTGATTGAATCATATTTTTATGTTGTTTCTTATTTAGTTTACTTAAATGTGTAAACTGTAATAATTGCTGTAAAGCAGTAGACCCATCATACACACCTTGAATTTTGTTAGAAACATCTACATATAATGGAAATTTTTCTTTTAAAAGTTTATGAGTATTTTTTGTAACAGTTTCAGCTTTAGCTTCTACTTTACTTAATAACATAGAGTGTACAGCATCATTTAGATTAGTAACTCTATTACTTATAAGAGTTTCAGCTTTAGAGAATGTGCCTTTACTATCATCAATTCTACTATATAGTACACCTGGTGTTTCACTTGTAGATTTACCTAAATTATCATTTCTTAAAAATGAGTCTGTTAGCGCGTTACGTAACTCTTCTTTAGTATTCTCATCAAAGTTAGTACTAAATGTATCTTTTAACCATTTACCTAATGCTTCCCAGAAACCTTGTACTTCTCCGTCTTGCTCAACTGTTTGTTTACCTATAGCATCAACTAGATTCTCTTCAGAACCCCATTTCTTTATAGCTGCTTGTACTATTGGAGTATCTCTAAACATAGCAATATAATGATGTGCATATTCATGTGGTAAAGTATCTTCAGTCATCTTAGAAGGGTCCAAAAGTACTGTTTTAGCATTAATATCTGCTTGACCTTTAATATCACTATCTAAAGCTTTGTATTCTAGATTAATATCTGGGTATACATCTTTAAGAATTTTTTCTATCTTAGTTTTTATAGTAGAATCATTTTCAACTGTTGTAATAATATCTTCACTTTTAATATCCCCATCAAATGGAGTAGACTCTGGTTTAGCACCCTTTAGCTTTTTAGCTTGTTCAATACCTAATTCTTTTTGAGTTGTTTCTGTATCCTCGGTTGTTTCAGCTTTAGGTACTGGTTTTTTATCAGGATCTGGATCTGGTTTCTTGTTAATAACTGGGTCTGGAACTTGACTTACATCTTGACCAAATATAGATTTTGTGTTATCATTAAATTGTGTATCAATAATATTTTGTTTTTCAGTAATAATTGCATCGATCTGTGTTCTTAATTTAGGAATACCAGGATTAGCAGGGTCCATCAATTCAGCAGTTTTTAATGCGTTATCTAAGATATCATAGTCTCTAGCCATTTGTTTAAATCTTTTAATATAATGACCTTGAGCAGCTTCTCCAGTAACAGGATCAGCAATAATCTCATCATGTACTGGAATAATACCATTAGATGATTCTATATCTGTCATTGCATCATTAGTTGCTGAATAGATATTAAATGTATCTTTAGCATGTACAGCATTCGCTTTCAAAGTAGTTAATGTAGGACGTTCTTCTCTAGTAGCAACTTCCCATACAGTACCAGCTTTAGTCTTAACATCTTTTGCAACATCAAAGATTTTTTCTAGTGGGATTCCATATTTATTTAAATTTTCTTTAGTAAACTCGATTCCATTTAAAACAGCTGAAGGAGGCATCAATTTAATATGTTCACCTTTCTTCTTTTGAATATCAGTTAACACGTTAAATACATCACCTAAAATTGTATTTCTCTCTTTAAACAGTTTGTTAGCAACTTCTTGGTTAAGCGTTGTATATAAAATTACTGCTGGAGATAAATTACCATCTTTTAAAGCATCAACTGTTTCTGAGTAAATTGTAGGGTCTGACAATATCTGTTTATAATTTAAACCGTCTTTACCTAATAATGTAGAAAGATACTTACCAGCTTTTTTACGGCCTGGTCCATTCTTTTGCATAGCAACAAATAACTTATTAGCCATACCTTCCGCAATAGTATTAGTAGCAGCTTTCTTACCTTGACCATATATCAATGTCATTGTAGGGTCTTTAGATAGCTCTCTAGTATCTACTTTACCATTCTTATCATATATACCTGATTCCATTAAAGCATTAATTACTGGTCCAAAGTTCTTCTGAGCTAATGTACCTGTTTTTAGTTGTTCAACTTTAGATAGTCCTGAACTGTCTTTAGTAAACTCATTAATAGCTTGTTGTAAGATCCCATATACATCATTTAATGATTTTGTATCACCATCTAAATTTAATACGTCCATACTTTTTAGTATTTTAGCTACTTTAGGATTTGTACCTAATGCTTCCATTAGTGTAATCATACCACCAGAAGCTTTCGCATCGGACTTAGTTGCATATTCAGTAGTTACTGAACCTGTTTCTAAACCTGATCTAACATCATTAATAGCCGCTAATGTAGATAATAAAGTTGTAGGTTGACCTTTAAACTGGTTATTCTCACTTATTACATCATCTAGAAATTTAACCTTAACCCCTAAATCACTTTCATTTTCAAATAGATCTTTATATACTTCTAAGTACGCATCTAAATCTGTATTCTTACCTGGAGTAGTAATGTCTTCAACACTAAAACCTGATTCATCTTCAAGTTCTGATACCATATGTTTATACACTCTAATACCTTCTTCTGAAGTAATATCAAATGTAACTTCACCTGTAGTTAATCCATGTCTAGCAAATTTACTAGTTTGTGCATTTAGTATAGTAGTCATATTATGCAATCTAGCATTTCTTACAAAGTTATAATCAAAATGTAAATTAATTGGATTTCCATCAGTATCTAGATAATCTGAATATTTTACTAGTAAGTCTTCCATTGGAGCAGATTGAGATAAGTTTTGTCCACCTTGACTTTCTTTCTTTTCTAATGACATTTTTAAATCATTTAACCCAAATATATTATTTAAAGCATCTGTACTACCAGCAACTAATTCTAATGACCAATCATTAAATCCTCTTTCAATACCACTTTCATTATATACTTCAGCTAGCTGTTTAATAAATGAGTGATTACCTTTAGATAACTTACTTCCTGTTTTAGCAATAGTCTTTCTAGCTTCTTGTAACATAGGTGATACATCACTATAATCATTATCTGACATCTTATCAATATCTGTATCTGAAGGTTTAGATAAGCTTGGCTCTACAATAGTAGAAGCAGTAGTTAATTTATTAGTAACACTTAATATACCTGCAATAGTATCTAGTTCTGGTGCTTTCTGTCCATCTTTTTTATATTCATATGCCATTTCTCTAGCTAATGCGTTATTACTAAAGTATAGTTCATTATATTTACCATATCGGTCATTATCTGTAACGAGACTATCAATATTAATATTTACAACTTGTCCTACACTAGTTTTTTCTTCATTACTAATATTAACAGTTGGTTGATAGTTATCACCTTCTACAAAGTCATTTATATATGAACCTTTAGAAATAGTAACTGCACCAGTTGATTCTAAATCTTTTAGGACAGTTAAACCAACTTTACTATACATAACTTCAATTTGTGAAGGTACTCTTAAATTTTCTTTAGTAGATTTAAATCTAAAACCTTGTTGATACATTACCTTTCTACCTATAACAGCAGCTAATCTTCTAATAGGAATATTAGGTGTAATACCATTTGAACTAATTCTAGATGTACTAATATTATTATTTTTAGCTTTATCAGATTCACCTTTAATAGCATCAATTACATTCTGTAAACCTACAGATCGTTGTACAGCATTTTCTGGTTCTGATAATATATCTAAAAATTTTGAAACACTTTTAATATTTTTACTTTGGATAAAACCAATCTTTTTATAGAATGCTTTACCTACTAAATCTTTGATAGCTGATATAGATGTAGAATTACCTTTTAAAAAACCAATCAAATCCTTAGGATTCAATTGAGTTATATCAAATCGTAAAGATTTCTCTTTATCAAAGTTTACACCTACTTTACTATTGAAGTGTATTGTATGCAACACTTCTAATAGTTCTTCTTTTGTAATACAATTAGCCATTTATTTTCCTTATTTACAAAGAGTATCTTTTAACGCTTCAGCAAATAAATCTACTTCAGCGTCAATTTCTGTACTTTTAACTTTTTGAGTATTAAAATTTTGATCTATTTTATCCTCTTGATCTAGTATTGTATCCTCTTCATGTTTAGTAGATGATTGTTTAGGATCTAATATACCTAATATATCTTGAACTAATGAGTCATCTTTTGTAGCAATTTCATTATCTACTAAATCTGGGTACTGTTCATAAAATAGTTTATTTAATTTACCTATGTTTTCAATATCACCTTCTTTTTCAATTAGTTTAGATGCAACTCTTGCAGACATAACACGTTTTTCACCTTTAGTAAGACTCTTATCATTTATTAATGACTCAGTAATATTTTTACTAGTAACACCTTCTTCTTTTGCAATTTGTTTAGCTTTTTCAGCAAGTTCTTGAACCTTAGGTTTTAATGCTTTGTAATATTGTTTAGTCTTTTTAACAACTGCATCTACACCTTCTTTAATTTTACTTACTACTGTTTGTTCTTTATAACCTTTTTTAATTTTACGCTCTAAACTATTATATTGTTTAGTTGTAATATCTTTAGATCTATCTAAAACTTTTAATGCGGTATCTAATTTCTTCTTAATTTCTGGGTCAATTACTTGTTGACCTGATATACCTTGTAATTCATTATAAATTACAATAGCTTGGTTCTTAGTAACATTTGCAGAAGATTTTAACTTAGCTATAGTAGACTGTTCAGGTAATACTGTAAGTATTTTATCAGATATAATACCTAAAGTTTTTCTGGCATTTATTCTAGTATCTTTAGCAGTAGTTAATAGTTTTTTAACATATGGAGAATTTGATGCAACACCAATCATAGTATCTAAATCACCATCTGTGATCTCATTTATAACTTTTTTAAGTTTCTTATCAATCTCTTTATTAGATAACGCATTATTAGCTCTCCCTTCAATAACATCATCCATAAACCCTCTAGCAGCTGTTGTATCTAAATTTTTAGCTGTGTCCACAGTAGTGTCAATTGTCTTACCTGTAAAATCTTTTGTAATTTTATAAGCTTCAGTAGCAGTTTTAACTACACCTTTAATAGCATCTGAACCTACAATCTTTTTTACACCTTGTTTTGCATTATTATATACTCTATAAGTTGCATCATTAGCTCGTGCAGCTTCCAGGATCGTCTTTGACTTAAGAGTTGCATCATTATTAGCACTCATAGCTTTACGGGCTATAGCAGTTGCCATTTGATCAGTAACTACTGTACCTTTATCTTTTAGTTTATCTAGACTTGCTTGGATACTATTACTAGCTGTGTGGATTTTACCACCTACATTATTTTCAGGGTCATTTATAAATTTATCTAAATCTGTTTTAGTAGTAATTTTATCTAGTGCCTCAGTTTGAGAATCTAATTGACTTGTAAATGTTTGATGTAGTGTATCTTCAGCTTCATATTTATCTTGTATAGATTGTCTATCTTCTTTTGTAAGCGCTTTATATCCAGCTTTAGCTGAAATATCTGCTATTTTATTAGCAACAGTCTTAGTAGTCTTACTTACACCTCGTGCAGCTAAATTTGTTGTACCGGTTACTGCCAGAGGGGCAGCTCTAATAGAACCTGAAGTTGCTCCACCTAAAATAGCAGATATGTTAGCTTCTTTTTGATTAGCCTTATTACTAAGTAAATCACCAAAGTTACCTGGATTCTCTGTAAGAATTTGTGTCCAAGTTTGTAAATATTCTTGACCTGCTTCTGACCCTACAGCTTGTGCTATTCTACTTGCATTAATACTTATATTTTTAGTTAAACCTTTTAAACCACCACTTGCTAATGCTTTAGCTGTACCTATAGTTAAGTCTTCAGCAATATCTGTAGGAATAGCTTTTGCCATACCTTTAAAAATATTAAATTCAATACCCATTAATGCAATATTTGCAGTACTAGAACCCACAATACGTTGCCAAGAAGCTTCTTTACCAGTAGCTTCCTCATACGCTCGTTTCTGTTGATTCGCCATACCAGCACCAATAGTTATAGTAGCTGGATTAACCTTTACTACTTTATCTAATGCTTTTAACATTTTAGGTACTGTTTTACTACCAGCTTTAGCAGCAACCATACCTAATTTACTTAATACATTAGCTTGACCTACTCCCGGTATTAACATAGAACCAATAATAGCAGTACTATCAGCAGCTAAACCTGGAACCGCAGTTAATGCATCTCTAGTTAAGTTCCAACCAGCTCCTAATATATTACCTACTCCACCTTGGTCTACTGCTTGACCGAATGCATCATAACTCTCACCTACATTTGTAATATTTTGTTGATGTGCTCTATCATCAAATCCTACGTGTTGATTAATCTCTTCATCAGTTCTATAATCTATGTTACGTAACTGTTCAGCTTGTTGATCGAAACCTAATTGTTCAGCACCCCATCCAGCAATATCTGTACCTAATTGTGCAGTATCTCTACCTAACTTATAAACTCCTGCTTGTACTTGATCTACGTAATCAGATTGAGGTTCATTTGTAGGTGTATTACCATATAGGTTGTTAAAAGTATCATCTAATGAACCTAGTAAAGGAGCTGGTTCTGGTGCTATATTATTTAGCTTAACATTCTTATTCTTAGCAAGTAGATCCATCTTTTGTTGAGCTAGAGATGGAGTACTTGTAGGTACATCAAAATTTAAACCTTGTGTTTGTTGTTCTTCATAACGCATTTAATGTCCTTATCTTGTAACAGATTTAGTGAAATTTCTAATATCTCTCTTTTTTATAGCTCTTTCATAAACAGCTTTTCGTTCTCTTGCATTTTTAGCTTTTTTATAGTCTTCTGCAAGACCGATAGTATTGATTAAGCTAATTTGATCTTCATGTTTATAAGTATCTCTTTTATACTGTTCTTTCTTCTCAGCCCTATCGTCTTTAATTCTTTGTCTTTTATCTATTTGGTTTTGAGCTTTCTGTCTAGTAAAAAAATTAAGACTTTTTAATTCTTTCTTTTCTTGTTGTGTTATTTTCACCTTTGAAGGATCTTCTTTAAGGCTCTCTTCATCTTGATTAATAGCATCATCACTATATCCTTCAATAACAGACGTTAAATCTTCTGGTTCTTTAGTTTTATCTGAACTTGTACTACTTTTTTTAGTATCCACTACTTTTGGTCCATTAAAAAATGTGTCTAAAGATGTTTTATCAGCTGTACCTCTTAAACCTGATTGAGCTATCTTAACATCGTTCTCTTGGAAATTTTTAGTAAGTAATGCCATTTGTTTTCTTATATCAACATTATTTGCTTCTACAGAATTAGATCTACTACCACCGTCATTAGTTGTTCTAACGCTTGAAGCTGAAGGTTTACCCATATATGATGCAATAGTTGCAGGATCTGCTAATGCGTCATCTATTAACCAATTCTCTTTTACACCTGCTTCTAAACCTCTAGCAATTTGAGTATCATCATAACCATAGTTTTTAAGTACAGTAACTGTTTTATTTAGGTTCCCTGTTGTAGGTCTTGTTTCACCAAATAGTGTACCACTAATTTTACCTGTAATATCTTTACCTATTGCTAATTTTTCAATAGTATTAGATATTAATGTTGGATTGTCTTTTTGAGTAGAAACAGTTTTATTACCTTTACCTACAGAAATAGTACCATCCTCATTAACAGTCATACCACTACCACTTCCAATACCTTTTTTAAGAATAGCCATATTTTCTTTATAAATAGTTTCATTCATCTCTCTTTCAGCTTTAATATTTTCAGCTGAATTTACAGGATAACGTGAAGCCAACTCTGAAGCTACAACACTATCTGCTTCTGCTTTAGTAAACTTACCGGTATTCATTAATTGAGCTAATGCTTGTTCTTTAAAAGCACTAGGGTCTCTATTAAGTGTATAATCTGCTTTAGTATTATCAATCGATTGACCATCTCCTAAATCAGTATATAAACCCTGGTTTAAGATATTTAATTCTTTATCAAAGTTACCTCTTGCTACTGGATCATTTTGTAAATCTTGACCTTCATATTTCTTATTTAGTTCAACAAATTTATTATTTACATCAGCAGTAAGTTGTGTGTTAACAGGATTTGCTATTTTACTTAACTCAATACCTGCATTACGTTGATCTATAAGTCTTTGTTGTTCAGTCATAGTTGCATCATGACTTGCTTGTTGTCTAGTATTAGCTTGGTTTAATAGATTAAGTCTTTTATCTGACTCAATTCTATCTTGTTTTAACTTTTGTTGTTGTAAATTTCGATCTAGTGTTTGGCTTGCAATAGTAGAAACATTAGACAAATTCCTAGAAGCATTAACCATTGCCTGGTCACTACCAAAACCTCTAGCTACACTATTCCATCTTAAATCTTGAGCCATAATTAATCCTTATACTATTTTATTTTCTGAGAGTTTTCTACTATTTATATAGTTTTGACTTGCGGTTATTTGGTCTTGAGTCATTGCAGACCCACCTAATGCTAAACCTACATCTTGAGAGTTTTGTAACCCTGTGTTATAACCCATTGCTTGTGCAATATAATCTGCATTAGTTGTAGCTTTTTCAGCTGCGAACTTCTCTTTAGCTAAACCATAATTCTTATAACCTAGATAAGCATTTGCCACACCAGTAAGAGCCTGAACACCATTCATAGCTGTATTCAAACCTGATGATATATTACTACCATCTAGATTCTGACCATTAGGACTCTCTTGTAAATATTTTGTTGCTTCAGGATTATTAGATAAATCACCTGTGTACATTTGCTTACCATTTTCTACATATCCAAATGTATTGTTATCTTGCATTCCTGTAGCAAACCCAAATGAAGTACCTAAATTCTTATTTACACCTGCTTCAAATCTATTTGGAGTATTAGTACCTTGTGTTGGTACAGATCCTAATCCTTTGTTAAACACACTAGGAGAAACTTTTGCACCAACCGATCTAGTATTTGTGCCCCCACCAATTATTTGTCCTGAATATGGGTCTTTAAATGTATCAGACATTTTTTATCCTTTTTTATTTTTATTTTAAAATTATACCATAATATTATACAACACCGCTATGATAATATTTTTCATAGTCAAACTGGTTAGTATAAAAATCATGTACCGTTAAATCAATTGCTTTAAAGTTAAGTTCAATTGCTTTATACATCATTGCATCTACACCATCTATAAAAGGTGGTATATGTTCTATTGTAGCTAACTCTGCTACTTGTGCGGTACTAAAATAATCTATCTCAGTACTAATAGCCTCCTCTAATTTACGATTAGCTTCATCTGCAGCTATCTGTGCTCCATGTATATCATCATTTAACACTTGCATCTTATCTTGTGTAATACTCGTGAATGTTTGAGTAAATGAAGATACCGCAAATATTATCGTGTTTGCTGTTGTTAAACCTACAGAACCTACATCAAAGGCTCCAGAATACACCATTATTACCACATATATTGCTGTATATATAGCTTTTAATATAGCATTATCAGTAGACTCTAATAGCATTTTAAAAGCATAGGAGGCTGCAAATGTTATTAATAAGGCTTTAACTGCCGCTAAGAAGGCAGCACTTGTTGCACCTCCTGTAAACCAAGTAACTACAAATATTACAATAGCAATAACATACATAACAATCTTAACAAATTTTCCAAATTTTTCTGTTTGATAATATTTTAAATGTGTTACTTGTACCGCATATATAGATAATCTTAATGATTTAGCAAATAAATCCATTTGTTCTAAAGGCGTAAGTTTATCAATAAAAAACTTAGAGATAGGTATAATTAATGTACCTTCAGCTAAAGTACCTGAAGTAGTATTATAGTATTTACCATCTGCAATAAATGTAGTACTAGCTAAATATGTAATCTCATACTCAACATATAACGTAGTAGTTATCTGTCTTCTAACAAGTAATGTATCTATTGTGTTTATCTCAGTCTCAATCTGTATTTGACCATTAGGACCTTCAATCTCAACATCTGTTTCAATATCTTTAGTACCTACTACATTTTCATACGTGTTTATAGGCCCAATACTTCCAGTATTTGTAGTCCTATTAAACTCTTTCCATAGTAATGAAGCATTATAAGCACCTTCAATCATTGTTACTGAATAGGATGAGTTATCATCTTTGTATAAAGAAGAATCAACATACACATAATCAAATAACTCATATAAAGCCCTAGCTATAATAGGATCTTCTACTCTTGGGTCTACACCAAAATGAATATGGGCTGATGTAACATCTTCTATATCAGGGCTCTCCTCTATACTTTCTAAAAGTAAGTCTGGATCTAAGCCTATTGTATGTAATATAGATTTTGCATCTAAGTACTCTTCTGATTCTTTGTCTTCTGTGATACTTACTTTACTATTTCTAAGAGATATAACCGGAAGCATTTCTAAATTAGTAATCACCTCTGTTGCGTTATCTAGCTCTGTGTATGTACCTAAACCAATTTGGTAAGTCCAATACCTAATATCATCAATATTACCTGTATGGTATACCATAATATAATGCAAGGTTGGCTCTGAAGCAGGTACATATAATGTTACTGGTTCATATGGTTCACCCTCCTCCTCTTCCTCCTCAACAGAATCAACTATCTCAGTCTCAATAGGGACCTCTGTTACTACTGTCTCATCTAAAATTATTATATTATTAGGATCTACTTCCTCACCAGGCTCTACCCCCTCTTCAACCTCTTCAACTTCTACTTTATCTACTAATTCTAATGTTACTAGAACATGTGTAGTAACTAATTTTGTAATTGCTGGTATAGGTTCAGGTTCAGGGTTAGCCTCAGTAGCCTCTGGGATAGTGTCCGGTATACTAGTAATTGTAACTGTAGTAACTGTACGTTGTATTGTTTTTCGACCAATAATAACATCATAGTTATCAGTAGAGTAGTTATAATCAATACTAGTAATGTGATAAACAAAACTATTATATGATAAAGTATTTGTATAATGAGTATAACCATACTGATTAAATAATACACTTGACACTACTTCCTGTTTTGTTGGTACACTTCGTTTAGCTAATACTTTAGTAGGGTTCACACCATATTGAGCACTAATAATCGCCAATATTTTAGCAGAAGGTATTGTGTTTGCTTGTAAATTTGTCTCTGGTAGTCCGTGTAAATACTCGTTTTCTCCATTATAAAAGTAGTTATTATAAGCACCTCTAATATTATTAGAACTTTGTGTAAGTAAGGTAATAATACCAATATCTGTTTTAGCATGAGTAATCGCTAGTTGTGTTAACATACTAGATATATCTTCAGACTCTTCAAACAGTAATTGGTCATGTACATTTACACTGACTAGGTCTTCTCCTTCAATACCAAATACAAGAAGTGATTCCCCTATAGAATCCGACATAAAATGTTCAAAATCATCAGATAGTAAGACTAGCCCCCCAGTAAGTGATATTAAAGCCGCACCTGTAAGAACTTTAAGTCCTCCTACAAGAGACTTACCTATACTACCCATCAGTTAATCCTAAATATTTAAACATTTTTTTACCTTTCTCATAGATATCTTCTCTTAGTATAGTTAATGGTGAACCATGAGTATGATAGGCCCTAATACTTGAACCTGTAGCCATTGATAAAAAGTATTTTAAACCACCTGGGTGTGGTGTAACTTTTATCTTATGTGCATCATATATTTCAAATATAGTTCTTAAACCGATTAACATACCTGTTACATCTTTTTCAAGATGTATACTTACACCTATATACATATTGTCTTTCACTAACATATACACAAAACCAATTCGTTTATCTTCTTTAAATATTGCAAAAGCTAAACCTTGCTCTAATGAAGTCACCATATTCTTTTTGTATAGAGGTAGATAAGTATCTATTAACTTGTCCTCAACTTCAGCTATATCTAAGTCTATTTGGTTTAGGTCTTCAATTTTGTGTACAGTGTATTGAGCTCCTTGTTTATTTGTGTAAGACACATGAAGCATAAAATCCTCCTAGCCCACTAGCAACACATAATACCTTACCTTGTAGTTTTATATCATCTGCAACCATACATAACTCTAATAAACCACTTGATCCTTGACTATGACCAATTTTAGCTTTATAACCTATTACATTAGGTCCAAAGGCTTCGTACTCAGCTTTGTCATTTACTTCAGTTCCTGTTGCATGACCTTTAACCATATCTGAAGCAGTATACACCTTTTTATATCCCTCTGCTGTTACTAGAAATGGATTATTACTATATGTATAGGATTTCTTACAATGACTTACTTCAAACCCTTCTCCTTCTTTAGAGAATACAGCACAAGCAAAACCATCACTGGCTCTTACAGATATTCTATGTTCATGAAATATTCGTACAGTATCAAAACTAGTTTTTTCTTCTGTTATTACTATTACATGATCCATCCCAGAATCTAACATTTCTTTAGCTTTTATTATTCCATACATACTACTTGCACATGTATTACTAACTATCTCCATATCATTGATCTGTACATCATTTTGTGCAAACAAACTAGTGTACTTATGTGCCATATGGGCTACTAAACCTTTTATAGCCATAGGACTAGGTAAATCATTATCAAGAGAGTTACTATAGTCTTTTTTACATACTCTATGTTCTGATTGGTGGAAAGAGGCTCCATTAGAGTACACTAACCCTACTTTACCTTTCAGCTTAATACTATCTAATTCTTCTTTGAACATTTCCATGTATTGGGGAGTCATATATGCACTTCTATCTAGTTCAGGAATCGCAATTCTATCTTTGCAATCTTGTGTTGCGTGTTTGTAGAAATATTTAGTTAGAGTCATTGGTAACTCTTTCAACGATTGTTTTAATTGTTAAGTCTTCTATGCTATTCTTTTCAAGCCATTCAGAGCTAAATCTAGAGTACTTTTCATCTAAGGCTAGCAAAACCATACTAATACCAAAACTATCAACACCACAGTCAATTAACTTGCTATCAATAGTAATCCTATTACCATGTTCTTCCCTTACTGTTTTATTTATAAAATCCACTATTTCATGTTCTATAAGTTTCATCATAATCCCTTTATATTTTTTATCATATACTATATCATGATTCTTCTTATAGTCATGTTAAAATTTTAAGAAATACCTAATGGGTTTGATTTAACTGTTAAACCTAAACCTGCCATTGCACCTTTCATAACACTATCAATAGAATCTACTTTAATAGTATCAGGTACTGAGTTTGCATCTTTTGCGACAGAATAAGCAACAGACCAACTATCTAAAGTTTGTTTTAATAATTTTTGTATCGCATCATCATCAAAACCTTTAGTTTGTCTTGCTACTAGTAAAGCTTTTTTATCTTCAGTGATTGCTTGTTTTTCAACTAACTCTCCTTGATTCTCTTTTAATACACCTTCATTAGTAAGAACAATACCTTCTAAGCCTTTATTAACTCTATCTATTACACCATTTAATTTTAACTCAGAATCTTGTGTTTGTAAAAGATCAGTTTCTTCAGCAATTCTCTCACCTTCTAAACCTGTAATAGTTATATCAGCAGCTAATTTTTCTGCTTGTAATGTTGCAATATCTTTACCTAATAAAAACCTAACTGCTTCTGTTAATGTATTTTGGAATGCACCTAAATATACAGTTGCATAATCTTTTTGTGTAATACGTTCAGCATTGTACTGAGCATTAATATGTTGATTTGCTGTTGCCATTAAGATATCAAACACACCGTCTCCTGTAACAACAAAATTTTCATCTGTTGTTACATTACTTGTTAAATCACTAATTTCTAAGTCTGTGATAGTTATTGACATCGTTGTACCTTTTAATCTTCTGGGTTTTCGTCGAGTACTACAACATTATATCTCGCTGTAGTTCTAGCTACTTTATTTCCTGTTGGTCTTTTTGTAATTGCATGTTTTTCATCAACAAATTGAACCATAGTTTTAGCTTGAATAGCTGCTACTACTGCCGCAGGGACTTTTTGTTCAATTGTTTTTTGAGTAATACAACCAATTTTAAAATACTTATTTACAATGTTTGTAACGATCGTTGGATCATTTTGCTGTGATGGATCTAAATCCATAACTTTCACAAGCATTGGTTTCTTTGCTATCTCTTCTGCACTTAGTACAGCCTTATTAGGTCCTACGGATGTAGATGTTTCTACTGTTTGACCAGATTCCTCTAGTTTTAAGTCAACTTTTAACTTTAATGTGTCAAATCCAATATTTGGGCTGAATGTAACACCTAATAAACTTGCTTTTTGTTTTAGATCTGCAAATAGTTTATCATCTTTAGTTTCAACTTTGTTGTCATTTTTTGTATTGTCTGTAGACATTTGATTTCCTTTTTATGATTAATATAAAAAAGAGAGGATACTAAACCCTCCCTTTCACCTTACTAGTATTTTGTAGCGTGTACAATTCTAGCCATTTTTTCAGGCTCTAGTGCAATACTTCCTGCGAAGAAATTGAACGAGTAGATACCTTGTAATCCGTGTGGATCTTCATATGAAGCAACACCTGGTTTTTTACTTAAGAAATTAATCTTTTTGTTACCTTGTAATCCAACAGTTGCAAAAGCACCTTTAGTTACATAGATAATTGGAAGACCATCGTAATAAGTTCCTGCACCTGATTGACCTCTAGCAGTAGCTTGAGCAGCAGTTAAAGTAGTTGATTTATATCCTTCTAAAGGAGATGCACCAACAACAGCACCACAACCGTCATATCTCATCATTCTTTGTGCTTGAATGAATCTAGTTGAGTGAACAGCACCAACTTCATTTTTAGCTAAGTTACCTGCAGCTGCATACATTCTAGCTGGTACAAATGCTTTTTGTTCAAAATCATCTTTTAGACCATTTAATGTTCTAACTGAATCTCTACCACAATAAGCAAAGTAAGCAGCGTTTACTGGTACAGTACCTGCATTTCTTGAACCATCAATAATAGATGTATTCATTTTAGCATAGTTAGCTTCTAAGCTATCTTCAACATTTAGAATAGTTTCATACTCTAATGCAGTTTCATTACCTGAAACAGTTGTACCGTCAACACCTGATACTGTTAATAGAGAAGTAGCAATACCACCATATACTTCAATACCACAAGAACCTAAAAGCTCTTTTTGTAAATAATCATCATATAACTCAGCAGCTAGTTCACCCATTTTTTCATAATATTGAGATTCCATTTTAGCATCTGAAAATTTATCAACTTCATCAGTGTATTCTAAGAATGCACCCATTCTAGTTAATGTACCTTCTTTAGTAATTCTAGTAACACCAACTCTATTTACTCTACCAGCACCTTCTGAAAGAAGTGGTAAACCATTTGTAACATCAACAACAGATCTAGATCCACCATATAAGTTACCATTTGCATTTGGATCTTGTTTTACACCAGTTGAATCCAGACCTTGATCTGTAACGTTGGCATCATCTAAGATATATAAAGTCTTGTGAACTTTAAGCGTTTTACCATGATTTAATGGTAGTGTTCTTGAATCAACTAATTGTTCAAAAATAATATCTTTTTTTGCTGTTCTAATACCTTTTTCAATAAGGGCCTCAACCCTTACGTTTGCTCCATTAGTTGCTGTACTTTTACCATTTCCATATACTTGTGACATTTTCTAACCTTTTTATTTATGCTTTATCGAGGAATGCATCTAATTCTGCATCACTCATAGCACCAAAATCTAGAGTTGTTGCTCCAGCTTTAGTACCACCTGTTAAGGAAGCGGCTTTCTTTTTTTCTTTAGTATTAGGTTTAACCTTAGGTGTTTGAGCAGCTTCTGCATCTAGCTTGGTTTTTTCAAACTGTTCAATCTCTTGCACTTTTGCTGCTCTTGCACTCATATATACTTCGTAATCAGATCTACCGTCTCCCGACAATTTCATTTTTTCTGCAATTGGTGATACTAAGTCATACATACTTTTATCAGTCCCTTCAATAGGAGTCATTTCCTCATGGAGGTTTCTAATCATACTTGGATCTTTTAAAAATATTTGTTGACTTTGTTCATCCCAACCTGTCAAAAGTAGTTCTTGTACTTTTGGAAATATAGGACTATCACCTATTTCACCGACAACCTCATCATAACTTACTTCAAAATCACTCACAGAGTAATCCTTAGCTTCTAATATTTCTGATGGTAAATCTAATGAGTCTATATTGTTATCCTGCAAAAGCCTTGCAATAGCATTTTGAGGGTTTTCTTTATAGTTAGCCATAAAATTTACAGCTTCATCAATATTAACACCAGCTTTCTCAGCTGCCATAATAGATCTTTTATGACCTGCAATAGCTTGGAACTTTTGTTGAGCTCCTACACCAGCACTTGCCATTTTATATAATTCATCTATACTATCTATTGGATACTCTTTACCATTAGCTTTTAATGGTTGGAATTTTGTTATACCATCTGATTGTTTATCATCTGTAGTTGTACCCTTATCTTCATTTTCTTTTGTGTCTTCATCATCCACCTCGTCAGTTTCAGTTGTAGTTTCCGGTCCATTATCATCAGTTTGGTCATCTCCAGTTGAATCCTCTTCTGAGTCCGTTTCCGAATTTGCAGACTGATCGACACCAGTTCCTGCTTCTTCTTCTTCCGGTTGTTCTTCCGATTCTTCGCTTGCCGGGCTTACAGAGTTATTATCACTCAGGCCAGATTCGCTTTCACCCTCAAATGTAGGTTCACTTGCTTCAATTGCTGCATCTAATTCAGCATCAGACATATTATCAAATTGATTTTCCATCTTAAGCTTCTTCGTCTTTTAATATAGGTTCACCAGAAAGTTCATCAAACTCAACATCTTTATTATTTTCTGCATCAACTTTTTCACGTTCCATTGCTTCTAAACTAAATTGTACTTGATTACCTAAAGTAATAGCACTGTTTAAATACACATGTAAGTGACCAATACCTGCAATTTTTTCTCTAATAATTCTTTGTTCAATCTCATCTTGCATTTCATTATCAACTAATGCAAGAGGTAATCTCATTGCTTCATCTTTAAAATAACCTTCTTCAAATACTATTTTGTATTTTGGATCTTGAAACAATTCGATAATTGTGTCTCTTAACAATAAGGCTTTATCACCTTGTTCTGTTGTCATATTCATTATATTTTCCTCTACTTTATTGACCTTAGTCATTAGATTATATCTATATGTTAGCCTAGTGGCACCGTTTTATTGAAATCATTATACCATATTTATATTAAATTATTATCAATTCAATAACAACAGTCTTTTTAAGGACTGTTATCTCTTTTTACTAATAGTAAGTGAATCTAATATTTCTCGACTCATATTATATTCCTGCTTTTTTACTAGCATTATTGTCTTTTACTTGACCTTGAACACTGATTTTTTCTAGTTCTCTTTCATGACTTAGACCTTGTTCTTTTTCAAGATAATCTAAATCTTTAAGGTCACTATCACTATTACCTAATCTTGCTTTAGCTTGTTCAACTGCTGTTTTTGCTTTCTTAAGCTCTACATCTACTGCATTCTCTGCACCTTTAGCTTGTTCATTATAAATTTGTGCTTTTAATTTAGCAACATTTAATTGATGCATTTCTTCTGCTTGTTTCATTGTTGCCTCTTGTGCTGGATCTGGTTCAGGATTTTCAATCTTATAAGCAATATCAGGTTCTCCAATTAATTTCATATAACGACTTAGTAATGTTTGTTGTGCTGTTTGAGGCATATTAGGTCCCATTGTTTGTAGCACGAAACCAGTAGACTGTGCTTTAGATTCTCTAGTTTCTGCGCTCTCAAGTATAATTTTAATATTAAATTCACTAGCTCTTTGTGATTCTACAAAGGGTTTGTCAGTTATAGCTTCAACTTCTTCTGGTGATAAAAACTCCCTATTGTACTTACTAAATTTCTTTAGTATTGGGATAATACAATCTTGTGCAACACCTCTAGTTATAAGCATCTCTCTTTTAGCACTTGAAGAAGTAGTAGCACCAACAGCTGCAGCTGATGAACCTAAAGCGTTTCCACCTGTACCGTGGTTCATTTGACTTACACCTACTGCTGATTCTGCTGAACTTTCATTTTTATCTAATACTTGGAACACAGATGGGTTAAGACCTTTATATGAATCTTCATACACATCTGCCATAGACGTATTATACTCAAAATCTAAACCTTGTTTCATCTTACGTAGATTAGTTTCATCTGTAAAACCTTTTTTAGTTCCAGTTTGTCCATTATTAGCTAATTTCATATCATCAAAAATACCTCTATATAATACAGATTCAATTTGTTGTTTCTTACCAGTTTTAGCTGCAAGAGGTTCTCCCCAAACTGCACCAGGTATTTTCTTATATACTGCTTTTTCAAATGGTATTTCTTGACCTGGTAATGGGTTCTCTTCTTCTCTAATAACTACATCACCAACCCATGCAATAACTATAGGTTCTACTATACCATCACCATTGAGATCATAATTTCCCCAATATTCATGAACAATAAGTTTTCTTCTTAATGCATCTTCAAACTTAAATGTTTCATCTGTAGTATCTCTACTTTGGTATGTTTCATCTCGTTCTAATTCATCTAGTATCTTATCTAGATTTTTATACCTACCATCTTTTTTTAGTGTGCTTAAATCTGTCTCCCAATCATGAATTACAAATGAGGCTTTATTTAAGTCACCATTACATGTAGGGTCAACTCTAATGTCTATAGGGTCAATTAAAATTCTAGTTGGTCTATTTACAGTAGTAAACATTTTAGTAACTGGTTTAGTACCTATCTGTGTAACTTGATTTGTTATAGGATGAGTAACTAAGATTGGTTCTTGGACCTCTCGTTCTTCTTCCTGGAAGTCCCAACCAGTCTTAACAAACGCTGTACCTTTTTCAGCTATGTAAGTCATTAAATCAGTCATAAAACTTTGATGATCTAGTGTTTGGATAAACTGGTATGTTAGTACTGTCTCTTCTTGTTCTGAGATTGCGTAATCTTTATGTGTGTAAGGTTTAGCATTAATAAGGTCTTGAGAACTAGTAAATGGATCTATTAGTGAAGGGATTTGCCAATCTAATAAATTTTTAGTTAAATCACTAACATACTTACTTTTATGATCTACTTCAGTACCATAGGGCTTAGAATCTCTTATTCCTTCCCAAGCAGCAATCTTATTATCATTCTCATTTTTTGCAACCTCACTACCTTTATAATCAGCTTTTGCATGTAGTAGTAATTTACTACTATTTTTTTGTGAGTCACTTGTGTTAACATCTGATGTCATATTATTCCTTTATTACAATTTATACTATGGAGTAAAAGTAAGTATTTTACCATTTCGTCTAGGTCTTACATCTATATGTAGCCAAGAAACACCTAACTCAACTCCCCCAATAAAAGGAAATTCATCTGGGTTATCTAGAATATAATTTCTAATATCATCTACATTATACCGGGAAAAAATACAATCTATTGCTTTTCCGACACTATGTTGAGATCGTTCAGAGTAATACTTACTATCTTTTGTTCTTAGACCACTTTGACTTCTATTACCACTCCATAAGTAGTTATTAATAGACATAGAACCATCATTAAACTTTTCTTTAAGCTTGTCTATAGTTTGGAGTAGTTTATCATCCAGGAGACCCCATAAGACATCTTCATGTGCTAATTTTACTATAGCAGGAGAAACTAATTCTTCTATTTTAAAATATTTACTTTTTACTATTTGTGCCATATTAACCACCTATTCTATTTAATTGACTTATAAGATTTATAATCCATAAAACTAAACTACCTAACACACCAATAGTTAAGAACACCCCAGAACCAATCCAAAAGATTTTAAACCCTTTACGAATAGCATCTGACATAACTTTTATATCTTCTTTAACATCGTTCATTTCTTTCTTAGTCACATACTTGTCCTCAAGACTTTTAATTTCATCTCTCATTGCAATTATCGCAACCTCTATTTTATTGTAAGTCTCTGTCTCTTCTTTACCATGTGTTTTAAACATTTCCATAAATGCAGACACTTGTTGAACAACTAATTTTATATTAGTATTATTCTCCGATAGGTCTTTATCTGCTTCGTTAATTCGATCATGTACTTTAGCTTCTGACTCACGAAAAATCTTAGCCAGTTTATCCAGATCTGCTTTAACCTCTTTACTTCCCATAATACGCCTTGTTTAATTTTTATAAATATATTAACCCAATTATATCTAAATATTTTTAAAGTAAATTACTTTTTATATTTATTTTAAAAATACCTAAATTTTATATTCTACTACCACTAATGTGTGATAGTAAAATATTCACCATTTACAACCTATTTCAAGGTATCTTTTTCTAATTCTAATTTTACATCGTTTCCCTCAACAAGCTTATAAGTACCAACTATAAATTTATCTGTAGTGTCTAAATGAAGCTTTTTAATTTGCTCTTCACTTACAAATGTAACTACACCTTCTTTAACTACTTTATATATAACTTTAACATCATCTTTTGTGTACGTGTGTCCAGACACTACACCTGTACACCCACTAAACATTACTGCTAAACTTATTACAACTAATACTAATTTTTTCATTTTTATATCTCCTTTAATTTAAAATCGAATGCACTCTCACCATGATCTTTTACAAAACTATAGTAAGTCATACATCTATTCCTAGCCCATTTAGTAGGGTAGTACCATCTATTTACTGATTCAACTGCAAGAATTAAGTTATCAAAAAACTCCTCATCTGCTAGCTCTTTATCATCTTCAGTTCCACCAAACTCATACCTATCATCATGACGACAACAAATAGGTGTTATATTAAGAAAAAAGATAGTATCAGGCACTAGGTTTTTATTCCACCCACTACCACAACCATTACAATTTTTCTTTGGCATATAGCCAACTCTCTGAGAGAGATTGGTCATAGTATCTTTTGGTATTTGTAACAATTTAAACATCTAGAATAATAGCTTCTAATTCTTCAGTAGTAGTACAAGCCTTAATCGCATCCCTTTTAGCTACCATCTCCCCCTCTTGTGTAGCTAAATAGTTTACTTTTGCTATAACTGCATAGAGAAGTTCTGTTCTTTTTATTGGATCGTTTTGTACCATTGCATCTATTGTAGGTGTTGGTGTTGTATTATCTAAGTTCCAAGCCATA
>Ga0055584_100001402_pt1 | contig 23748 bp, 25 predicted proteins | sample OSDHelmetaG_FD_58716 | JGI IMG/M metagenome (GOLD analysis project Ga0055584, IMG submission 58716) | Pelagic marine sediment microbial communities from the LTER site Helgoland, North Sea, for post-phytoplankton bloom and carbon turnover... | ecosystem: Environmental > Aquatic > Marine >...
CACCTCGAATGAACCACCACCATCACCAGAGGGAGGAGTGAATACGCTGAGTCTACCTTGCGAGTCCTTACGTGCTTCAGAATTAAATGTAAACTCTGCTGGATCGAAGTCTCTTAATTGTTGATTTTCCACGTTAGTAGAGTTATTGATTTGTTTGTTGAATATAGGTTCAGCACTGGTATTTCTCTGGAAAGTAGGTTCTCCAGTTTGAGGCGTAGACTCGAAACCGAACGAACTAGGTGTAGAATCTAATGTCTGCTTGTTCTGTCTGGCTCTCTCAGCACCACCCTTGATGGGGTCGGGTGCTGTATCATTTTCAGCACCCGTGTCAGTCAATAATCCATTGATTGTGGGAACAACGATATCATTGAATAGACCAGATAGATCCACCAAACCACTTGAGAAGTCAAGTTGTTGACCCTCATTTTTTAAAAACATGTCGGACGATTTAATCATTTAGCGTTAGAAATGAATGGTGTGCTAGGTATCAATGTATCTATAATACTAGATCTAGGTTGAGACCTTTGTGACGTATTATTATTCGATGATAGGTTCGTTAAATCTTGAACCTGATTGTTCAACACAGATGCGAAGTCGGGAACAAACGAGTTTACTAATCCTGCTCTTGCCGCCTGTAATTGCATTTGATTCTGACACTTCTGTAATCTAAGCTGAACCTGTTGTTGCAGGAATGGTGCTTTCCGAGCACAAGCATTGTTGGCGTTCTGTAATGAGTTCTGGATCAGTTGAGCTTGCTGGATGGCATAACCAAGTCGTTCCTGTGGTGTCTGCATCATCTCACGTAGATCACCTTGACGTGCCAACTGAGATACATGAGTAGCCTGTGATGCGCGTTCTTCGCGTTGTTCAGATCTAGCAGCCTTCTGAAGCTGGTAATCAATTATACCTAGGTTTCTACGATACTGACCACAATGTCTACCTAGACGACCAGAATTGAATGTTTCCCCTGCGCTCTTAGTTAGACTCTGAACAGTTAGACCGATAGGTATTACACCCATCATCAAATCTTTAATCGAGACCCATGTGATCTCGTTCATAGCATAATATTTAGGATTCAATGCTACAGACCTAGCAATATCCACTTCAAGATTGTTTTGTCCGATATTCTTTGCATACAATGCAGCATGATACATCATCTCATTGTTATTCTGGATAGTATCGAATTGCTCACCCGCAGTGGACACGGGTTGATACATTGCCGCTTCGGGAACATCGTCGGTAGCTGCTTCAATGCTTTCTAGCAGATCATCAATACATGTGCACCAATTTCTAACAGCAGACTCTAAATAACCTACTCTGCGCTCCTCAATATCATCATATTGAGCCTTCTGATAACGTAGAATTGAAATGTTCGCAACGGCTTGAATCCCTGGAATTATAAGGTCTTGAGCGAGATTGAACCCATTATTTGCGGTGTAAGCACTCGCGATTATACCAGCAGCAACTGGGTAGTCAGCGTTACCACCTCCTGCCGCACCTGTTGCACCACCTACGATACTTGATACTAGACTTCCCATGATGTTAATTTAAGTTTTTAACGAAATATGTTTCTTGTTCAACGAAACCACTTTTGATCCACATACGTTTCGATGTTTCTGCTGATTTTGCAGCCCAACTCGCTCCGTATATCTGATCACAATTTGAAAACTGTGCTGCCAACTCTATTGATTTCAACAGATTCTTAACGATACCTACACTACCTCGCTTGCTCTCTTTTGTATAAACTATACTACAAGCGAGTATGTTTTTATCGAGGACTAGACTCTTTCCTACTGATGCCCAAACCATTGAAGACGGATCTTCTAGCGTGTCGGACAACAACCTACCTGTCCCAGCTTGTAGAGAAATTACCATGTTATTAATAATGTAATCAACATTGGTAATTTCAGTTCCTCCCATATTTTTGATATATTCGTCAATCAAGGGTCTCAAGTTTTCTACAGTATTAGGTGTGTGTGATTTAAACATTATTATTTATTGTTAAAGTTAGTTGAGCTTCTACGGGATCTATTAGACCTATCACGACCACTATATCCAGCCAAATATGTTGATCTTATAATAGAGCGTTCTCTACGCACAAGTTGGCTAGGATCTTGGTCAGCATTCCCTCGTTGGCGATCTAACGCACCTTTGAGTAATCTCTTTAATTGAGCTTCTTCAAGTGATGCTTTTCTGAGCTGTTCAGTATCGGTGCTATTTTCACCGTATCGATAGAAGCGTGCAGCAGTCTCTAGGATTCTACGAGAACCTACCTCGACAATATCACTATCGAAGAAGATAGGTTTGAATTTCTGATTACCGTGTAACAGTATTCTACCGCTCTTGCATCTATTGTAGCATTCCAAGCTCACCTTCAATCTACGATAACTAGGAATGGTGTCGTATCCTGAGTATTCACTCAGCTCGTAACCATCTTCTTGTAAAAGAATGACCTTACCACAAAGGTTGCTAGGTAATATCACGGAGTGAATAGCAGTCACAGGTGTAGGTATCGTTACAATACCATCCCCCACGAGTTCTATTTTATACTCTTTGCGTCTATCAAACACTGTATCTACTGTAATTGTTATAACCTTACCAGCGTCTTCGATGTTGTCTGTTAAAAACTGAATAGGGATAGATCTCTGTAAATTACGCTGAGTAGGGAATTGTTGATGCACGAGAGTCGTAGACATATGTGTTTGAGGATTGTCTCGTGTGACTATACCTACACGAGCTTCCCACCATTTACTGTATGTCCTAAGAGGCTGATCATCTTCCCACACAGCAAGAACACCATCGATGTCTTCAGGTATGGTTACACCCCAGTATGTGTTGTCACAGTTTTTTAGATTCTTACAATCATGTGTATAGCATTGTAGTTCCAAGCAGTAAAATTTATTGGTAAACAACTTGAATTCGGAATACATGAGATACAAATCCTCGCGGAAACGATTAAGATAATCGACGACCTCTTTTCGATCTCGTATCCAGTCTTTACCCATAGCTTCAGCCATGATCTGTCCCGCTTCCAGAACTGTAGTTGGTTGTATTGCATCAATGCTCATAATAATCTTCCTTTCCTATACATACAGGAACACAATGGTTTCGTCCATCTTCTTTCTCGACAACTTTTACAGATTCGATCTCGAATGTTCTGATCTCTACGTATCCCGACCCTTCTATCTTAAATTGGAACCATGTAGCCTCTCTGCTGCTCTTAGGTGGTTCCCCTATAGCTTTAGACAATAGAGACTTCTCTGACGTGTTAGGGGTGATTACAGACCATTCCTCCCAGCATTCTGTCTCGTCGGTCTTGATACTGATTGTAATATCACCCGTGCTACCGTCTGTGATGAAGTCAAGCACTGCGCTGTGAACCCTATCGATATGTCTGAGACCATTCATGGTGAACGCACCGCTCATGTATTCCCATTGAACAGCACTACCTATACCATCCCGAACATCGACACCGCTCGCTTTGTTTTGAAACTCACCATAAAATAGATTAGTGTCACAGTCGGAACCGATGAAACCATACGATTTATCTTTAGGTCTCGCACCGCCATTTGTGAACTTATGAACTCCAGCAAAATCCTTATCGAATACCCACAGACCTTCCCATAACACACGAGGTGTATCATCTTCAGTGAATGTCGTAGCTTGGTTCATCACAGCAATCCCTTGAGCTACAGATGATGAACTATGGAACGGAAGCTGTTTGAACCCAACAGATCCTAAAAATCGATTACCACGAATCCAGTGACCTACAGATGCGCCTGACACGTCATTGTCTTCATCAAAATCAAACAGTGGTTGAATATCGTGCGCTTCATGATTCAACGTCTGATCTTTAAGTGTTCCCTGCCCAAGTGTTTTTTTGAGGAAATGAAAACCATAATCCGATCTGAAATAAATATCACTTGGAAGCTGAACCACAGAATATCGAGACACTGCCGATACCGAGTTCAATCTAACATTGGTGAGTCTTTTTGTGTCCCATCCTTCCTGACTATTACCATTAGTCTCGGGATCAAATATTGTCTCTCGTTGAGGATCATCTGTGTTGTGTGTTAGAACACCACATTCTCTGAAATCAACTAGAAACCCTTCACCATTCTGCTCTTCGACAGGTAATGTTTCAAGAGCAATAGTTTTACCGAACTTCGATGGTGCAACTAATGTGCCACCCATGCTGTCCAGCATAGCTTCCTCCATCTTGAGATGATCGTTATCAATGTAACACCCTCGTTTTGTTAGAATATCAGATACCCAGAGTTCTGAGTTTAGATCCTCACTATTAGTAAACTCAGATCCGAATGAAACTGAGATATGATTACGAGCATGAATGTAATGACCTACATTAGCGTTGTGTGGTAGCCAGTGACGGATGTCTTTATCGTCTAATGTGTCATGAGAATTTTCCTCTGATTCGTAATCTTTATTTATACCACCTGACATTACAAGCTCGATACCAGATGACCACCAGTGTGTATTACCTTTCTCATTCACAATGACCAAATGAGATTCTGCTGTGAACAAATATGTATCACCGATAAATCTAGCACCTGATAACAGGATGGGATCACCTATATCACCACCTTCGAGTGGGTTGAGATATGTGTTGCCTCCGACGACTGTCGCTATCGCTGTAGATGCAGAGGTGTATGTCGTAGCGGATATTCCGAATCTGGGTGTAAAGTATGTGCTGCCCTGAAATTTACCTTTGATGCCAAGATTGTGATACTCAATGTCGGGACGTGTCTTGATTGTGTTTTCATCAAATGCTAAATTCTTAGCAAACGCAGCTTTCTTGTCCTCTAGGAAAAGAGGATTTTCACGCATGTCAACACCCGATGTGCCGATTGTTATGATTGAGAATTTAGCCACAGTCTTCAAATAGTATGTTGTTACCAGCTATGTCAGTGAACAACCCAGTAGCTATGTTAGGGTTAGTTCCTCCTGTAAATATCAAATTTTCTGTCTCGTCAGGTGCTATAGTAATAACTATCACATAGACCCATCCAACTCCACTCACAAATGATAACTCACCCTCCGATGTCCCACCAGTAACAGGTAAGAAAACACCAAGCGCGTTTGTGTTAAATTGACCGAGTGGTATTCTTGGATCAGCACTGTAGACTAGATCGACGCATAGTGTTGGTGGTATAACTTCTTCACCTTTACCACAAGGGATCACGGAAGCGACCTCATTATCTGCTTCATTGCAATATGCACCTAGTGCTTGATCAGATGTGACATTGTTTATGTAAACTCTGTTACTTGTGGTTAGTTGCCACAAACCATCTGAGTTGAGTTCAATTCTATCACCATTGGTGGCAACATATCGCTCAACTGCTAAATTATACGTGAACTCTTGAATCACTTCATTAGAATCAGAGTAGTGAACTACCTCGACACATTCATCGAATGTTATAGCTATAGGTTCTGGTGTTGGGAACACAGCTTTTTCACAAGGGACTGTTGTCACAGCCTCGCCAGCAGATGAACAAAATGTCCCGAATGGTGAAGTAGATTCTGCATTCTCTGGAAAATAGGTAGCGTTGCCTGTCTGAACCAACCAACCCAACGATGTGTCCCAGATGATACGATCATCATTTTCTGAAATGTATCTATCGTTAGCAACATCATATGGGATCGCTTGGAGTAATTCTTCTGTATTACTAGCATACACAATGGCCACACAGTCAGGTCTAACAACAGGTGTCTCATCTACAGGTGTAATTGTAATATCTGGTGGAACAGATAGTTCACACGGAGCTGTAACACACTCATGTGCATTGTTGGCATGCGAGTAAGCAGGTCTTCCGCAATATGGATTTTTGTCAGCCATGATATTAACAGCAAGAACCTACAGTTCCTTGTTCTCCTCGCTCTCCTTGTATTCCAATACCCTCTTCACCTTGAGGACCTTCTGGACCTGTTAGTTCTGACACTGTTGCTGCATCGTAGTAACGATGTGTGTTGGTTACAAAGTCATAACCAAGCACCCACGGTGCTCCCGTGGAAGTAGGAGTTATAGGGTTAGGTATGAACTCCGCGACAGTCGTTGAATCAGCGACTTGTGATGCTGATTCACAGGACTCACAATCACACAACTCAGTAGGTGTTGTGTTCTGTTCCTTGAACACCATGACACCTTCGCCTTGGATCTTCTTGAGCTTTCGTAAATCTGATGGGTTGTCGGACACAGATAGTGGATCAAAACCAACCATTTCTAACCGATTTGCCGATGCCAGTTTTTGACGAACACATACAGGAAAATCGCTCACAGGTTTCTGATAAAAATGTTTTTCTTCAAAGTCCCAAATGGTTACAGAGTCTTCACCAGACAAGCCTTGGATGGCATGGACGTTACCATCTATGTCAGCGATAGACTGATATGGAAACGGCATTGGTTGACCGATGATTGGATTCGATGTCGGAGTCGGTAGGAACCATTTGTGCCACAAATTGCTGACACGTAGAGGTAGACTCTTGCGTGCGTAAACTTTACCCTTGTCTAACCACAATGCACCTTCTCCTGTGAGCTGCACAAGTCGATCTCCGCATCTAGCTAACAGTGTAGCAACACTGGACTCTCTAGTATCGCGCCAACTATAATCTAGTTTTCTACCTTGTGTAGATGATACATGTTCGGACTTTTTGTTGATGCAAGTTTCTGGCAGCGGTGTGTTATCGCAATCGCTGACGGCTTCCACTTCAGCAGCAGGTGGTTTGCAGAATCCTTTAACAACATTCGCTGCTTCGATTTCTACAAGTTGTAGTTTAAAGTTCTCACTCCTAATAGTTTGGATGTCTGGTGCAACCTGTGGAATGATCTTGATGTCGTTATAAGACTTGGGGTTCTCGACTTGTTCAACACCATGAAACGACTTTGATATGTCCAAGTCAACAAAGGGTGCGTGACCCATTTCGATTTCGACATTAGTTGTAGGTTCGGTAACACCTACCATTGTCATTTTACCGCATTTTTTACAATCTGACATAATATTAAGTTGAGTTGTTTGATTTGAGTTTGGCAAGGGTCACATCGTATGCGCGAACACCTCTGAATCTAATGAATTGTTGGTATCTGGGTGCGCCTAATTCTTTAAGTGCTCTGAGATACATTCTCGCTGCATCCCTTCTTGGCATTATAGTCAGACAATAATCATGAATGTAAGCAGCAAATACATATTTCCCTCGTCTAGGAACGAACCATCTGAACAACCACGGTGAGCTGGTTCCATCTGTTTCAAAACCTTCTGGTATAATCACACCCATCCACGACCATTGACGTGTAAAAACCTGAGTTACACCATTGGCTGTGTCTCGTAGATGTGGGTATGTAAATTTCATTAGAGTGTTAGTTCGTAAATAATGAGCTGACGTAGTGTGAACGGAGTATCAGGAACAGGTGTCTCTAACCAAGCTCCTTCGTAGTTGTTTATTTCGGATAATATCAGCCGATTATTGGTAGCCTTATATGCATTCAATTCATTATCCAGTGTTGTCCATAGATCTTGAACATACGAAAGAACACCAAATGCCTCAGCCTTGGCTGTCAAATCGTTGATGATATTAGTTCTACGTTTCACATCCGCTTGGGCTGCTGTGACCGAATCGTAGAATTTTTCAGACACTTTGACGTGATCACCAAATTCGATTTCTCCATCTACAGATTCAATCACGTATTTTCTAGTTTCAATTCGTTTGACTAAAACACCATCTACTCTATCCCATTGAATATCTACTCTCAATACAAGAGAAGTAGGATCACCATGTATTGCACAATAATCGACAGCGACCAACTCACCTCTGTTAAAAGTAAGAGTTGGGTGAAGCCGAACAGTCAATCCAGTCTTGTAATCAACAGTTCTAGGGTCCGCGAAATCGACATAATTATGTGTCGTATAAAGCCAAATTAAATATTGTTGGTCTATGTTCATGATATTGTTACGTCTGTGATGAACTCCCTACCCGTTGGTGTTCTGGTTGTGACAAAAACTCTGTGACCATTATACACCCCTCCTGACACTGCTCCTGTTTGAAACACTAACACAGCTCCATCTGGAACAGCGATGGGAGTTGTGAACTCCTCTCTATAGTGCGTGTTATTGTTCACACCGTCACCCGATTCTACTACTGAGAGTGTCGCTAATATGACAAAATTTGACATGTCCTGCACATCTACGACTCTGATCTCAATACTACTACCTGTGCCGCCGTTATCGGCTTGAAATGCCATACCTATGATTTCAACATTGCTTCCAAGAACGGGGACACCAATTACACCTATATCACCATTACCCCACGAATAAATGTAACCATTCGCGGAGCTATTCCCAGAATCTTCAGCCCAGTAGGTGTCGTATTTATATTCGGGTTCTTTAGTTAAGACCAGAGATTGATTTAATACGATAACCCCATCGGGTTGGACAGCAAGACCCGTCCCTAACTTGAGGCGAATCTTGTCCGACTGGATATTACCCTGATCAAACTCAGGACCCAGCTCTGTGCCTATAATAGGGTTCATGTATTAGATAGTGATTACTCTACCGATTGCAGTTCCAAATAGTGATGGCAGAATTATTGTTTGAGCATCTAAGTCAGCTTTGGTTAGTAATGGTTTACCATCTGCACCGTTGCTGAGTAAATTACCTGCATCCGTAGACACACCAATTAGTGTAGACAGATCAATTGTGACATCTGGTGTAGCTGCGTCATTGTCTGTTAGAGTCAACGTTGAGGTCGCTGCGTCAAATGTTCCTCCATCAACAAAGATCTCTGAAACTAACGCAGAAAGATCAATATTCTGAACATTACCTGCACCATTAGTGTAAGTAAGCACTGTGGTTGCGTTGTCGTATGTCAAACCACCAGTCGTAGCTACTAACTGACCATTACCGTTCTTGGTAATGGTGGAACCATCGATTTTAATGGATACCTTGTTAGCTGCTATTGTTCCGATGTCGAACTCGCTATTGAGTTCACTGCCTATTACTGGGTCATTTATTGCCATAATTATATATCTCCTTGTATTTCTGTGTCAAAAAGGGAGGTTTGACTGCCCTCATTAAAATCTAATATGTTGTTCTGAGTTCCATCCCAAAACGTCAATACGCCATTATTTAACCACAATCCAACACCCGTTGTCGGCTGCGAAAGACTGATTGGGCCAGTAGTGTTCTGAACAGGTGGTGCGTATGAGTGTGCCATGATTAAGATGTGTGATGGGTTACGAAATAATCACTTCCAGTTACGATTATTTCCGTCACATAAAAACTATTAGTGAAAGGTTCTAAACTTATAGATTGTCCCATATTAATAGCTTCTCCATTGATTGTGACATCATTCGAGTATGCCGTGATTGAAAATCCACGAGTGCCACTCATGGGATATGTGTTAGTTCCAGAGGCACGGTTGAATGTGGTATCTATCTCATCTATGGTCGGTGTTGTAGGTGGAAGTCCACCACCACCATTATTCCCTTGATCAATCAACTCTTGTGTTTTACTACATAAACATTTGATATTTTCGAGTATCTTTTTTAATACGTCTAAAGGTGTTGTAATCATTGTTATTGTTTTTTAATAAAGGTTTTATAAATGTGGCACGTAGCTAATACTAATGATAATATAGCACCCGCCAATAAAGCTAGAATGCTACACAATGTATGCAGGTCAGTAACACTTGTGAACACAGCACCGAACATGGTCGTAACTGATGTTCCGAGTGAAAAACTTCTATTTTCCATTAGGGTATTATATAAAGCTGTCATGTTTAGTCAATCGTTGAAAAATTTTATAATATGTTTTACTAACACCGTCTGTTCCCATCTCCGCAATAATCTTCAAGTGGTCTTGATTAGAGCAATCAAATGGTTCTGTCAGACATGCAGGTGCGTTAGCTAGAGCCAAACCTAAACCACCTCGATCATTGCTACCTCTAGTGACATGTTTGTAGTCGAAATTACTACCGAGAGCTTTGAACCATTCATCACCCGCAATATCACAAATAATCTTACCTTTGGTTGAGTTAGGGTGGCTGATCATCTCGATTCTACCTTCACCATTCAACCAGTTGAAATGAGCTTCGATTACAATGTCAGGTTTCCATTTATTGACACGTCTGTAGCACTCGGTCATTTGACCATTGTAGCTACTGATAGGTTTACGCTTGAACACTTTAACCTCGATGGTGGGGTCTGACTCAGCGTAGTTGACGAGATCATCTCCTACAACAGAGTTGAAGCCATACTCTGACATCTTCACAGGAGCTTTAGCATACGCCCCTGTAGCCTTTGAGTTATGACCTACTACCCATGCGATTCTCAAAGCACCCACACTGGATTGTGGGGCTTTAGGTGCTGGTTTTATAAATGCGCGTAACAAGTCAATCACCCTACTAGGTGCAGACACTTGTTTTGCTTCCCAAATAGCTGTATAGATAGCTTTCTTGGTGATTGTAACTTGTTCGCTCATGATTTATTACTTACTATTCTGGATGATGATTTCAGTCACGACATTACTAGCACTTTGGATTTGCTCAGGTGTAATTCCACAACTGGTTAGAGATGCCACAGCGATGAGGATAAATAAAAATTTCATTATTTGTCTCCTTTCTTAACTTCCTCACCATCGACGTATCCTTGTGATACGAGATAAGCTATGATAGAGTAAGTAATGTTGTTGAGGTATTCTGGTGGGATACCAGTGGTTTCAGCAGTTGAGTTCACAACGACTCCTACTATTGCCATGCCAAGTTTGCGTGACCAGAATTTACCGAATATTTTTTTTAGTTTATTCATTGTTTTGTTAACTGGTGTTTACGAGATTAGACTAATTCTTGGAGGTGTGCGATTCCTACATTTAAGCTAAGAGAATATAGATCTTTCTTTGTTTGGATGTGATCAAATGTGATATAAAATCCTATTGATGGTGAACTGAATGATAAATTAAATAATATTTGTTTTATTCTACCGTAATCTCTTGTGGCTAAAAACGATATACCTATATTATTAGATAACTGATCTATTGAATTAATAGTAGATAAGGCTGTGAGATTAGTTAAAGATGATCCAGTAAATTCTTGTTGACCAGTTCTGGTGAACGGGATACTTTTGTCATGGATCTCTGTTGATGAGAATCCCGAGAAATTCGTATCGAATGATGCAAAAAGTCTAGTGTGGTAAGCACTATTAGCGTTGGTGTTAGCATCCGTGAATGTAAAACCAGTGTTAGGAACAGAAACTCGACCGTTATTAGTCACAGGTTCATTGAGTGTTGATGTTAATTCGATCTGGTTAGCAGACGGAATACTGGAAACTACAAACTCTTGATTGTAATAATTAGCAGGTGTGGAGTCATGAACAAACCCACTTGTCTCATCTGCTACATTCAATGCACTTGTAATTGTGAAATTATCACCATCAACCACAGAGGTAACAGTGTAGTTGCCATCATAGTTGTTAGTTCCAAGAATAGTCATGTTCTGACCAACACTGAAGAAATGACTTTCGCTGTTTACTGAGATAGTTGTTCCATCAGATGAAATATTACCAATCGGGATCTGAGTAGGAGTAGCTTCTTGGATCAATAATGTATCACCAACTTCATAGTGATGATCACCGTCTACAGTCATCGCTATATTTGAACCATCTGAACTCATTGTTGAGACATTATATGTATGAGGCCATCCAGTAGCATTGTAATCTGGGAATGACTGAACTGGACCATTACCATTTGAGTTAATGAAAACTCGATAAGTGATACGAACAAAATCTGTGGCTTCTAATACAAGTGGTGTTGGTAAGAATACACGGCATGTATTGGTTACACCGAACATGTTCACTGTCCCTGCTACACCTTGTGGGTTAAATAATATTTCAAATTCATTCTGACCACTCCATGTTTCTGGATTATTTATTGAAACAATAGTTTCTACTGAGTCTGCTGTTCCGTATTGTGTTCCAAATGTTGTGCCATTAACAACAGATGATTCACTAGATCTAGTTAGAAATACAATTCCTGTTTGCGCCGCGAAAGTAGTTGGACTGAAAAACACTTCATCTGTCGTAAACTCACCATCATTGACAACAGTGTCCACTACAATGCGACTACCATCTGCCATTTTCAACTGATCACCACTTCTGAGTATCGAGCAATCCCAAGTAGAACCACCTCTTGTGACGGTGTTATTGACCTTGGTAAAGGTTGTCCCTGCATCTGGTTCAATGCGTGGGTTAGTAGCACCTGTATTCAAATAAGCAGACGAAGCTGTTATTGACGTGAAAAAATAACCACTACTTGATCGCCCGTTGGTTAATAGATTACTTTTGGTGATTTCTTGTTTTAATTTACCATCTGCGCTGAAAACTCTAGCTGTGATTTCACCTCTTGATTCTGTGGTCATGTTCATATTCATAATGTATATATTCCTGATGTTGATATTAGTGAGTCCTCTGTTGAGGACTGTAGTGTTGATTCTTGTATATTAATTTCTTGGTATAAACCAGAACTAATAATTAATGTGTCTTCTGTTGTGTCTTGCAATTCAATCTCTTCCAAATTCACTGTTTGATAATTACCAGAAGTAAATACAACAGTGTCACTTGTGTTAGAATCCAATGTTATTGTTTGAAATACAATTTGTTGATAATCACCACTGACTCCAACCAGCGTATTAGCTATGTCAGCGTCATTGGTGTAAGAACCATTTGTTGATAATTCCGTGGCCTCAATCACGTCTGTAAACCTAACAGGTAGACAGGGTGCTTGAAAATGTGATATGCAGCTATTTGACATTTAAAAAAGGTCTCCGTAGATTTGGAATCTGTTAGTGTTTATAAAGTGAACAGCAATGCCTTGGAATCTATTGAATATTCTAACACCAATGCTTTCAATTACAACTCCTGACTCTCCTACAAAAGTGACTCCTCCAGTTCCTACTCTGCTAACACTACATACAAATGCAGTAGTCATAAGCGGATCATTAGCTGGTAAAGTAATTGTCACATCTGTTGATGAGTTTACTCGAACGAGTTTGTTCTGGAATGTTGTATCTAGGACTGTATCTTCAGTCACTTCAACTACATCTACATTACAATCACCTCCTGTTGCATAAACATCTACTAATGTAGTAGCAGGATCACCATTGGAAGGTGTCACGATTAAGTCATCACCTACTCTTTCAAATTCATACGTTACAGGTGTTGTGAACACATCATTGAGTGTGATAGCGGGATCACCATTGGACGGAGTGATAATCAAGTCTGCTCCCGATTGAACATAAGTATAAGTGGTTCCATCACCGACAGCGAAAATGCTAGGTAGCGTGGTAGGTGTAGTCCCATCCGAAGGAGTGATAACTAAATCATCACCAAATTGTTCGTAGGTATAAGTTGTATCCCCGTCACTATCTGTAAAAATACCAGTCAATGTTGTGGGGGTAGTCCCATCTGAAGGAGTGATAACCAAATCTGCTCCCGATTGAACATAAGTGTAAGTTGTGTTTCCATCACTTACACCACCAGCACCTACTGCAAAAATATCAATAAGGGTGACTGGATCACAGTCACCAGATGATGTAATAACTAAATTATTCCCAGCGCGGATGAACTGATAAGTAGTATCCTCACAACAAGAATCATCAACTTCATCTGCTACCCATACCACACCCCCGAGACCGTTAGGTTTAGGCACATAGTTAAGAGGCGTTCCAACAGGAGGTGCGAGAATTACTCCGACACCTGTTGTCCCATCTGCATTAATAAATGTGGCTGTTCCATCTGTGTTACCGATCAGTTGAGAGAATGTATCATCAAGTAATGAGGACAAATCTAAAGTAATTGAATCTAATGAATTACCATCTTTGTCTTCTACCTGAATTATAGCAATCCCGTTCTCATCAGGAATCACCGTTTGACCAGCTACTACATGATCATCGGTATTATCTAATAAGCTTGATAAATCTAAAGTGACAGGTGCTTGCTCAACTTCGTTGTCACCGACTACTATAATCGTAGCGATACCATTCTCGTCTGGTATAACTGTCTGACCTTCCAATACATGAATATCACCAGTTAGTTCTTCGAGTGCTGTGACTCGTAAATCGAGTTTGTCGCAGCAGCAGAAAGGTTCTACCTCAATATCACAGCCTTGAAACTGAGGTCCACCGTTGAGGTCAGCATCATCGAACTGGATTGTATAATCGAATCCTAATGAATCCTTCGTTATGTCAGTAAGTTCACCAATGATGAACTCAGGCCACAGTGGGTTCTTTGGTTGAAGTGTTATTTTCAATTTCTCACCGACCATGAGAGATGATTGACCCAGCTCACAAGAAGGAAATGGACAACCGTCTTTTCTAAATAAAATGTTTATGAGTGCCATGATGTAATATGCTATGTAATTTCTGGATCTTCAACAGGAACAGGAGAACAAGTTCCGTCTTCATTTTGAATGATGACGCCTGCTTCTACCAGCACTGATACGAGGTTTTGTATTTTCTCCGCATTTGTGTCACAGCAGCTCCAACAAGTAGGAACACCGAGGTCACATGAGTCAGGAGTAGCACCTCCGTTGAGTTGTTCATCGTCAAAGTCGAAATAGTAAACCCTTTCACCATGTTCTGTAGCTACAGGTAATGATAGAAATGCTTTGATCTGTTCTGGCCAAAGAGCACTCTTGGGTTTCAAAGTCATTACAACCTGTTCACCTACTTGGACCTCCTGTTCACCAGCCAAACAACTTGGAAGGCAAGTTTTGGATGTATATTTAATTCTTAATGTAGCCATAGTTTTGGTAGTAATTAAGGCAGGGAGAACTACTTGCTCTCCCTGCCTTGTTAAGTTTATTTACGCACGGTTTACGATTGAAACAGTGGCAAGGACACAATCTGCGAGAGTAGCACCTGTTGCATTCTCAACACATACTGTGAAGTCTGCGTTGTTAGGTGTTGCTTCGAGTTCGTTACAACACTCATCTACAAGTGTAGCTGGTGGAGTGTCTGCGAGAGCACCGTCGATACGGATGCATAACTTCTTGACTCCGAACTCTCCAGCAGCCCATTGAACTGTTCCGTTTGCAATAGCTGGGTTACCATCTTCGTCTAACACAGTGAAGTGTGTTCCTGCAAGAGCAGTTCCATCAACAATCTTGTAATCGACTGATGCAGCTTCAGTTGCACAATCTTCATCGCGTTCTACGTCGATTGTTAGAATGTGAGCATCACCTGTGAAACTTGTAATTACAGAACCACAAGGCTTGAGTGAGATGATGTTATCAGCAGTTGTGCATGTCTCTTCGAGATCACAACCATTATCACATCTTTCCTCATTACAGTTATCAATCTCTTCGTGTGTCGCAGTAAACTGTGCATCACGAACGATGAGGCAATCCTCATCAGCATCGATGTCGTATCCACCAAGGATGCGTCTACGGTGCATGATGAATCCTGAGAACTCAGGATAGATCTCGCGGAAGCGCATCTTGTGACGAGCAGCATAGCGATACTTGTTCTGGAAGAAGTTAGGACAATCTTTAGAACTCAACGCATCGCCTTGGAGTAGTTGAATTTCAAAGTTAGTTCCAACTGCATCAACACCACGAGGGCCGATACCTTTAGTCAGACCATGACGAACAAATGAGTCCTCGTGGATGTGAGGGATGAGTTCCATAAGAGGATACTCAACACCACCACATGTGATGCAGTTGTAATCATATTCAGAGTTGTAAACAGCTCTGACACCCATCTCTTCATCAGGCTCATTCTTGAGGTGATAGATACGGATAAAGTCATAAGTAGCTTTGCCACCAGCAGTTGTGCCAGTAGGACGAAGGAAACCACGGATAGGTTCATCGTTGAAAGTAAAGCGACATTTGCCGTCTGGTGACATTGCGAAAGAACGACCTTTCATTGCATGAGTCTTTTCAAAGATCTTCTCATCGATACGAACATGATCACCAAGACCACGGATGTAACCACCGTCTCCTGTGCGTTCTAAGTTCTCAGCGATATACATCTGACCATACGCATCACGAGTGACCTCGAAATCTGCCATGTAGTTTTCTGCCATCTCGCCTTTACCGAACTGACGCAAGCGTTGAACGATCTGACGACGATAATGTTCACAGAAGTAAAAAGTAATGTGCTTAACGTCAGCACGAGGATTAGCACCGATGTCCCAACCACCCTCTGTGAGAACTGGTAGACCTTGACTGAATGCTTTAACAACTGAGTTAGCACCTCCGCGCTCAATAGCGAGGTTTACAAGGTGGTGATCAAATGATTGATAAGCTGTTTCTGAGAAAGACTCAGCTTCCTGCTCAAGATACTGAGCTACGAAACGGCGTTCCTTCTTGGCGAGAGTTTCAATACAACGCTCTGGTGTAGCCATTTCAAGGTTGTGATCACTTGCTCCACGGAATCTGTATCCCTGTGCGAAGTCTACAATACATACTCCATTACACTGATCTTTCTCAGTTTCGAGAATTGTTGTTCCAAATTTGGTTGATACAGCACCGCAATCGTCTTGCGCGATTTGTTCACCTGCGATACCACCTTGGAAAGCTTGGTCTGGACGAGGATCGTTGAAATCACCATATCCGATAGGGGCTTGGAAGCCTTTACCCATGATGAGAGTAGTTCCATCATCGTGAGGATCTACCATACCTCCGTCTTTAATCTTGGCCATCATGTAGCGTGGCCGAGTTTCGAGTTTTTCGTTTACCTCATATTCGATGAGGGGTTTCTGGTCGAAGATCGCTGCTTGAACGTCTCCGATTGGGCATCTATTTACGTTTGTTTGTGGTGTAGCCATAATTTTGGGTTAGTTAAAAGATTTTAGAACACATTTATTATGTGTTTTTCAATGTTCTCTATACTACCCTAGCGTCTGGCAGTCACCTAGAATGAGATCTTTACAGGTCACGAACCCTGTTTACGTTTTAAGATTTTTCGTCCAAGCTGTTCTCTGAGGGAGAACCTACGCTGATATACGTTTAACAGCCGACAATTATATCGTCAAGTATTTTTTAAATAAAAAACACCCACCTATTTTTAGTAGGTGGGTGTAAAACGTGTTATACGAACAAAAATGCGATTATAAACGTAAGTTCTTACGCAGGTTCTCACGTAAACTTTCTTTTGTCAATGTAGTATTTTTATCTTCAACCTTCTCTCTGGGTTGCTTCTTTGTAGATTTACGAACTGCTTGCTTCTGAGCTTTGATCTTTGCTGATTTGTTCTCTGCTTCAAAATACTCAGGCAATGCCTTCTTGATTTGAGGTAGCAACATGAGCATCGATTTGAACTGAGGTATATACTTATTCCTGAGTGCAGTAACACGCTCGTTGCGAGCCTGTTGAAATTCACCCATGTCTTTTCCTGATTTCGCATGACGATCAAGCTCTGCCTGAGACAATGCCTCTGGCCCGAATGCTAGCTCAACAAGCATCTTGTCAATCTTTGCTGATCGAGTCTTTAGTTCTGGAGATGATGTTATTTTTCTAGCTGCCATCGCTTGTAGACTATTAGGGTCTTCGTCGATGTCCTTGTCAGACATGGTATCGATGGATGATAATGACTCACTGACTGACTTCGTATTCATTTGATACTCGTCATAACCTATCTCTAAACTCTTGTCTGCTGCTTTCGATTGGATGCGAGTGTATATATCTGAGAGTTCTTGGTAGTTACCTGTATGACGTTCAAATACATCTATGACCTTATCAGCAGCATCGATAGCGTCACCATCAACCCTTGCGTCTAGTTCGAGTGTATCACCATCAACCATACCTAGATTATTTGCGATAGACAATCTGAGATCAGCTAATGACTTAGCTTTCTCAGCTCTAGGTGTTTCTTCATATCTGCTAACTTCTGTCAGAATGTCGCCCCACTTATCACCTAGCTTGTCGGCTGCGTCTGGTAAACCTTTAAGTCTAACAAGACCTGAGTAAATTGAATTAGCTGTCGCCTCGCTCTTGCCGAGGAAGTCTGGATGACTCTTGGGGTCGATCTGTGTGAGTGTATATTTCTCAAGCTCATCTTTTGTTTTGTCAAGTTCCTCAATAGTCTTCGTAAGAGTCTCCTCCTGTGCTTGATACTTCTCTTTGAGTTCTGTGTGCTTTTTACGGAGTGCTACGATGTTTTTATCCAAGTCGTCGTCTTGCTCTTCCTCCTCGTCAAATTCATCAACGTCAGGATCTTCGTCTAGGTCAAAGTCATCATCCTCAACTTCTGGATCTACAACCTCATCCGAATCATCCTCAACTTCTGGATCTGCAACCTCATCGACTTCTTCATTTGTCTCCTGAGTATCAGATGGTTCATCATCTACAACCTCATCAACTACTTCGACTTCTGGATCTACAACCTCGTCTTCGGTGGTTGTCTCCTGAGTATCAGTTGCACCGTTCATTAAATTATCTCTAATCTTTTGACGCAAGGCTTCCTTGTTCAATACTGGTTCAGCATCGTTTACTTCGATAGATGAATCATCTACCACATCTGTTGGTTCTATTTGGTCTGACATAAGGTTGTTTTATACTTTTGTGGTTGTCACATCTGGTGTGAGTAGTTGTCCACCTTTCTCGGCAAACTCGTGGATACGTGATAGAATTTGTGTTCCAGCTATCAAGATGGCATTCATATTCACTTGAGCTTCTGCATTAGGGACAGGTTTAGCCATGTCCTTCAACGCTTGGTTGATTGCTGTATCAATGGCTGGCCATGCTTTAGCTAAAGTCATACACATATCCTCATCCATATAAGTGAGTAGATGATCTCTACTACACTTCTCGAACTTAGCTAAAACTTCTTGTGCTTTAGCAGGTGCATCTGATTCTGATCTGATTGGTTTTTCCATTATACGTTTACTGTGGTCTGTTGTTTCTTAAGTTGAAATTCTCTGTCTTTGTTGATCTCGTTGACGAGCTGTTGACGTTCCATGAGCTGTTGACGCTGATCATTCTGCTGTGCCTTGGTCACACGACCTCGCATTATGTCTCGCTTGTCAGCTAATTCAACTCCAAACTTACGTCCCAGCATCTCAATCTCGGCATATGTCTTCTGCTCCTTGGCGAGCTTGAGACGATCATCTGGTGATAACTCCTCATTCTCTTGTTGAGCTTTCTGTTCCTCAAGAACTTGGATGATACCTCCCGCTTGTTTCACGATCTCTTGCAGCTCCAACATTTTCTGTCGAGCTACACCTGCCGACTCAGGTCGTTGGCGCATACGCTCGATGTGACCACCCATGTGTTGAATGACAGCAGTGAACTCAGCTACACTCAGTTGATCCCACGGACGGAGACCATGGCTATTGACGAATGCGATGATGTCCAATATGTGTGCCTCTAGGTGATCTTCATCGATGTCGCGAGGTCCCACTGGTTGAATAACACCTGCTGAAGCACGTCTACGAATAGTGTCGAACTCAGCAGCAGCACGTTCTTGTTGTTCTGTGCTGATAGGTTCTGGCTTGTTGGTTAGTAGTTTAGCAATGTCCACATTCTGCGTCTGATATGCTGCTGCTCTCTCCAATAATAGAGGAACATTTTGTGCAGGAACACGACCTGTTTCAATCATCTGAAGAATGAAGGCAGCATTGTCGGTTTCTGTAGGTCTATCAAGACCAGTAGCGTTACGACTCGTCTTGACTGTTAGATACTTGAATTTACCATACTTGCGTGTGCCAATCTTTTCTCGAATCTCGGCAGCTTGTTTAAGTGAATCCTTAGGTGTATCGACTCCATCGTCTGTATCTTCTGTAACCAAGTTGTAAATAGATACGATCTTTTCATCTAACTCACTCTGAAAACCCTTGATTAATCTGTAATCTTCTGTCCCTGCTTCTGGATTCATCGACAACGCTCTACCTATGATTAGGTCGAGTATCTGATCCACCTTCATGTAAGCCTTGATGGTGTTGTTGTTCTTGATGATGGTGCTGTTATCCTGTCGCTCTAAAGCTTGTTGTCTAAGTTCTTGCCCGCGACCTGTGTTGCTATTACTTGATCCAGCTATACCTGATACGGTCTGCATGAGATCCGCTACCACTGGTCTAACTTGGTTGCCCGTGTTGGGTATCTGTAAAATCTCTATATTGTTAGGAGCAAATAGATCTTGTCCCATCTGGTAATCAAGAACTTCATCTGGGTCAGCACCTTCGTTAGCGATCAGCGTAGGTCTGGCTGTCATCAACGCTCCTTCAATTTCCACATTACGTAGTTCCTCGATCAACACTGCTGGCTTGTAGTAAGCTTCTGCAATACCTCTCAATGTATCCGTGGTCTTCTCACCTCCGATCTCTTCATCGAAAATCAACATAACAAGCCATTCACGAGGGTCATCGAAGGCGTATTTGTCTTGAACGATTACTGACTGAGCATCGTAGGATTCTTCTCTACCTATGACTTTGCCATCTTTGTTCCTTTCGGGTGCTATAGTGCATCCATCAACGAACATAACTTTCGATATATATTTTTGTCCTGCTTTCTCCTTATCGCTCATGTCTATATCATGAACGCGAACCTCCCAGTGTATCCATACATCAAATGTAGTCCGATTCAGCATACCATTATCTCTGGCACTGTTATCGTTATCTAAGTCGAGACCTACTCGCTCTGTAGATCGTGAGTTCGTGCGTGAACCGATCTGGCTTCTAACATTCTCTATCATCCCTTCAATAGCCTTTTTCGAGATGAACTCATCATCATCATCTTCATCAGTGGCAGCCGCGAGAGCTTTGAGGTCATGTATAGACATCTCTCTGCGTTCAAACGCAAATGTCATCTCTTCTGGGTCTAGTTTTGAACCTTTCGGGAAAAAGATGTGATTATTATATTTAGGGAATAAACCTGCATCCTGTTCGTCCCACATGGCAGGACCTCCACCTGCTAGATAACCTTCACCTACAGCTGTGCGCCACATCTGATGAAACTTCTCGTTGCTTGTGAACAACCATTTGTTAGCTACAGCTGCAATCTCAACTGCAAGTAGGTGATCAGAATTAGGGTCATTGAAATCCACCTGTGTATCACATAGAGAATCTGTTCCAATGATGATCGACTCCATCGGAGCGATGTTGATTAGAGCTGCACGCATTGTTGATCCGAAGTTTACGATCTCCTCACGACCAGCTTCATTCTTCTCTTCCTCGGTCATCGTATCCCGTAGATTCGTGAATGCATGGACAGTCTTGCGTCTCTCAATGGCGTCATAGTTCTCCCTGAGCGTAGTGTCCTTACATTGAATAAGTTCACCTACATTATCATGAATATCTGACTCGATCTTCACATCTTCGTTGTCGCTTGTTTTATTTTTATTAGGCATTATAAATTTTCCCATCTATGTATTAGGACTGCATCATCCCAATTTATTAAAGGTTTGTTTAGTGACGTGCGGATCTCATTCATTGTAGCGAACATCCACTGCGCCATCTTAAGTTGTGTCAGGTCTTCTGTGTTTAGGCTTATACGAGCTTCATCGAAGTGATCGGCGCACTCCTCACATCCAATGAAGGGATCAGTCAGCATTTCTCCAAGAATTTCTAAGACACTGATGAACCCTTCCTTACTGACCTCGCTTTGTGATAGGTAAGCACCTAGAGTTCGCCACGCAGACGCACCCCAGTCAGCAGGACTAGGATCGTCAAGCACTATCTCCTTAGCAACTTCTGTAGTGCTGATAGCTTCTAGCTCTTCAACAGTAGTGAAGCCGTGCCTGATAGATAGCTGCTTCAACCAATAGATGTTGGCGTTTAACCAAACTGACTTAGGTTCTAACTCTATACCGTTGAGTGCATATAGTTCTATGATACTCTGCACTATGCGAGCAGGTGATGTGTCCGTGATTGTGCGCTTGTGACCTTTGACAATCAAGTTAATACCGTAACCTCTAGGTGGTTTGATCTTCAACAGTGGTGACATGATGGACAGGTTCTTATTACCAACCCTGACAGTAGCAGTCTTTGCCGATACCAACGAAAAATCTACAGCAGCAATAGGTGATATATTTGCTGCAATATTCACAGGTGATTTCTTTTTCTTACATGATTTACATTCTGCCATGATATTATAATCGTTTCCCTTGTTTACTCCGCCAACGCTTCTTTTTCAAGCTTTTCTTGAAAATCGAGTTAGTTGAATTTTCTGGTGATGCTGTCTTCGTTGCTCTGAACCCTCGCATGAACGCCATACCAACCATTCCAAACAGTGTATCTCGCTCATCGGGAGACTTGTTCTCGTTGGTAGCCTTATACTCCTTCTTACCCTCGAACGGGTCATTAGGTTTGTCAGACATGATCTTGGTCTTCTTTGTCTGAATGATAGCAGCAGGGATGAGATGACCGCCTCGTAGCTGCTTGGAGTTGAAGATGTCAGCAGTTAGATAACCAAGCTCATATGTGCGCCCTTGTCGTTGAGGACACTTCTCTTCAGTATTCTCCTTGGTTGATTCTAGGTAATAACCGATAGACTTGGTATTGTAATCATACTGGACAGGTTCGTGTCCCATGATCAAGCTGACAGCAGCCACCATCTCGTATCGCATGGAGAAGTCAAACCCGATGTTTCTGTAGGGAATGTTCTCGTCGATTGCTCGTTCTGCCATGCGAAGTGTAATCTGCTGTTCATAGCTGATCTTAGATCCTACCGTTATCTTGTTGAAGTCTCCACCTAGGTCACTGTATAATTTCTCAAACTTGTTACTCTCTGGTAGTCCTGTCCACTCGATGTTGTTGACAAACTTGACATGCTCCATCGGCTTGCGGATGACGAACAGGGCGGTCTCTGATTGAGAGCCATCTGTGTTGGTCACAATCCCTTCTCCAAATAGAGCTGTGCCGATGACTGCTTTGTCACCAACACCTGAGTGAGCTGGGTCACAGAACATCACCTTACCTCTTACGCGAGTCATTGTGAAGTCCTCCTCGTCGTGCTTGGATGCAGAGAGTCGTGATTGTGAGAGGAGACGTTTATTACTGTCACCACCAGCGAACATGGCGAGACACTGAGAGTAGTATTCTGGTGAAGTCTCACCGTAGTCATCGATGAGGCGTTGATGTTTCTCTTGGTTGAACTGGTATGGGTAAATGACCTTACCTAACCTCATGTTCACCGAGTCGAGTCCATTGAGTCTGTAAGCTATCCCTGATTTAACAGTCGGCCAGATAGAGGGTGCATGTGTCCGAATGTCCTCATATGATGATGATCCAAACCCCTTCCAAATCTTAGGCTCGGCAAACATACCTCCGACATCCATCTCATCACGAGGGTTCTGAGCAGTGAGCATCATGAACCATGGTTGACCTGCTACGTTAGACAGCTCTGTCTCGAAAGCTGTGTTCTCCGCGCGGTTAATCTCATCGAAGGCAATGAGACCGATTCCTTTACGTGGGTCTGAACCGATGTTCTTAGAACCAATTAGCTTACCTGCTTTCTTGAGGTTACGCACTGCTGCCCAACCTGCTTTACCACCACCGTCTTTACTAAACTTGATTCTCCCCGCTGTTGCCTCTGAATTAGGAAATAAAGAGTTACCTACATGGTTGGTGTCATCGAGAGGGTGGTGTGTGTTGATCTCTTCAAAAAGCTCAAGCATGTCACCCCAAATAATCGTCTCTGATGTGTTGACGAAAGGTGACGCAATAGGTGCGAAGGTGTGTTTAACATCAATGAGCATACACAGGAACACCAGACGGGCGATAGTCGATGATTTACCTGAGTCCTGTGAACCCAG
>Ga0055584_100001403_pt1 | contig 23736 bp, 11 predicted proteins | sample OSDHelmetaG_FD_58716 | JGI IMG/M metagenome (GOLD analysis project Ga0055584, IMG submission 58716) | Pelagic marine sediment microbial communities from the LTER site Helgoland, North Sea, for post-phytoplankton bloom and carbon turnover... | ecosystem: Environmental > Aquatic > Marine >...
TGTACTCCGTACCATCCCAAAGATTTTGAAGTTGTTATTAGTGCCATCGTATTTTTTCTCCTAATTTGTAGTGTAATAGTTTTTATAAATATTTTATATAAAAAATTTTAATTCATTTATTTGTATAATTATTCACATTCTCCCGAAAAATTGGTTGAGAAGTTAACAAAATATACCCCAGTGGATGTTTGCTCTACTTTTGCCCAGTAACATACACCCGCACGTTGTAAATATACACAAGCACCTACATTCACAGAACGACCTCCACCGAAAATTATTTGTCCTGCGTATGTTCCGTTTATTTGCATATCTACCGTTCTAAATCCATCTACCATTTCATCAAACTTCAATCCAATAATATCTCCGGCCTTGATTTCCATGATATAAATTGCCAATGAAGCATATGTGTAAAAACCTCCCGAGAATGATGACGGAATTGAAATTAAATCAAATGAAGCAGGTGCACAATAAATAGTAACTTCGTTTTGTGCAGTATCACTCCAATTGTTTAATTGGTCACGTGCTCTTACTTTCAATGTATATTTTCCGTTTTCCAAATCTGTGGATGGAGTGAAACTGGTACTTGTAGTAATTTGCTCACTTCCGTTGTTAAAGATTACTCCGTAGTCTTTAATATCTTCACTTGAACTTGAATAAGACCAACTTGGTTTTCTGTTTCTTGATTTATCAGGTGCTGATATTACTGGTAAACTTGGTGGTGTTGAATCAATCAACAAAGTAAAACTATTAGGAGTACTTTCGTTATTTAATGCGTCTACCGCAGTTACAGTTAACATATAATGACCATCTGCTAAATCGGTATTTGGTGTATATGAATTTAATGTAGATGTACCCGCAGTAATAATTTTTTCTACTTGACCACCTTTGCTTACCAACTGCAACTTCCAAACATATTTAGTCGCATCAGAAATTCTTGTCCATTTCCAAGTTGGTCGTTTTGAAGTTGTTGTTGGTGTATCAGATGATACGATTGGTGTTGCTGGTGGTGTTGTATCAACTTTAACAGTGTGTATTCCATAATCACTTACATTTCCAACTGCATCTTGTGCACGTACTTTGATTACATTATCTCCATCAGATAATTGCGAAGGAGCAGTAAATGAATTTGTTTTAATGAATGATTCAGAAGAATTGTTCAATATAACACCATATACGGTTGCACCAGAAACTGCTGGCCATGTCCAAGTAGGTAATTTGTTTGTTGTTGGAGTAACTGAAACTGGTTGTGGTTTAGCAGGTGCAGTTCTATCAACTTCAACTGTACTTGATCCAAACTCAGAATAATTTCCTACTGAATCTTTTGCTCGGACATACAATGTATATGTTCCAGTTGTGTAGTCAGATGTAGGTTGATATGCAGTTTGTGTTTGCGTGGAGGTTGAACCATCGTTGATTCTAACTTCGTACAATATAGCACCTTCTGATGCAGTCCATGTCCATGTAGGTCTTGGATTTGCGGTTGGAGTTACTGCACTTGGATTTGGTTTTGCAGGTGGTGTTGTGTCAATAACAACAGATTTGCTTGAATACTCACTCCAGTTTCCAACAGCATCTTTACTTCTTACTCGTAATGTATGTGTTCCGTCTGCTAAATCAATCGGAGAAGTAAATGTTGTTGCGGTTTGTTTAATTTCAACATTTGAATTTAATTTTACACCATATTCAACTGCATCACTAATTGGACTCCACGTCCATGTTGGTTTTTTAGTATTTACCGGTGAAGACGCATATAATGTTACCAACGCAGGAGCAGATGCATCTACTACAACAGTATTAGTTGCGAACTCACTTACATTTCCAACATCATCGTATGCTCTTACTTTAATTGTATAAGTTCCGTCTGTTAATTCATTTACAGGAGTAAACGACAAATTAGTTGTCATTTGCTCAGAACCATTATTAAATACAATTCCATAATTCACTACATCTGAATTTGAATTCCATGTCCATGTTGGTTTTTTATTGTTTGTAGGTGAACTCACTACACTTAATGTCGGAACATTAGGTGCTTTTGTATCAACAATAATAACCTTACTTGCAAATTCACTTTTATTTCCAGCCAAATCAATACTTGCAATTTTTAATTCATACATACCATCTACCAATGAAACATTGTGTGTGTATGAACTATTTGTTACTGATTCGGATTCATAAACCTTGGTTTGGTCAGGTGCAGTTCTATTAAGAATTACATGATACTTAGCTGCATCTGAATTTGTGTTCCATGACCAAGTTGGTGTATTATCTTTCGTTTTTGTTGAATCTACACTCAATGTTGGAATATTTGGTGCATTGGTATCCAATGAAATTTTAAATACATCAGAGTATGTTCCACCGAACTTACTATCATTGTTTATAATTCTCAATTTATATTCATAAGAACCATCTTCTGTGATTGATGTATCTGTGAAAGTATTTCCGTCAGATTTATTTACGGTCATTATCTTCGCAAAACTATTTGATGATGCGATTAAACGATAAACTTCAACTCCATCATACTCTGCACTAACCGGAGACCATGCAAGTTTTGGTTTTTTACCAAGATCAGTAATACTTTTTGTTACAATCAACAAACGTCCAGGAACCGTTGTGCTTCCAGTTTCTAATGTAAATGCACTTTGTTCGTTTGAGTCACCCAAGAAAGCACAAATACGTGCATAATATTTTTTAGAATTAGTTAACCCAGAAAAAGTTTCAGTTGTGCGGTTATCTTCTTCAAGTATAGTGTTTTCATCAACGATATTGTTGAATTTATCATCATCTGAAATTTGTATTTTTACTTTTTCTTGATTTGACGATGCAAGTTTCCATGCAAATGTCAATGTTTCGTCTGTTGCACTTGTTAATGTAAAATCATAAGGTGCTGGTTGTGGAGTCTTGGTTGGTGTTGGTGTTTCCGTAGGAGTTGGAGTTTTCTCTGGTGTAGGAGTTGGTGTAGGAGTTGGTGTGGGTAATGGATACGGAATTAAATATGCGGTTTTTACCCAAGATTGTACTTTTTCATAATCACGTGTTGTGTGACTTGTATTTGGAAAGTGTAAACTTGGTTTTACATACAATTCAACTTTATTTTTATTTTCTTCGGTTGTACTCCACCCGTATCCCCATACGATTCCGTCACGAACATATGCTCCGTCTTGTTTGTACATTTTAACTTTGTATCCACCGGATGAATCATTTCCTTTGTAAAATCTCTTGCCAAGAAAACTATCGTTTCTCATGTTTCTTTTCTTGGTCTCTGCTTCATTTGTTTTCCACAATCCCGCACAATTTAAATCACTATCCTTAGTTGGAAGTGCTTGCCAGAACTTAGCAGGACTTTGCCAACTTTGTGTTTCAAACACGGTAAAAGTTTTGTTTGGTGCCGTTGTGGAATCATAGCATCCAGCCCAACTTGTTTTTGTCCACCCTTCACGTGGGTAGTGTGTTAATTTATCTACATTTGGTGTGGGTGTATCAGTTTGAGTTGGAGTGTCAGTTTGAGTTGGTGTACTTGTTGAAGTTGGTGTACTTGTTGAAGTCGGTGTACTTGTTTGCGTTTGGGTAGCCGTTGAAGTTGGTGTATCAGTTGGAGTTGGAGTTGGATACAATGAATCTTTTATTACTTGAACAGTTGCGTTAATACCATGATCATATTTTAATGGATACTTAAGAATCAAAGAACCAAATGATACAATTTGATTATACTCTTCAACCGAAGTACCTGCGTCTATTATTATTTTTTGATTTACTTTAAAACTTGATTGAGCAGACGATGAAATTTCTAATTTAGTATCACCCTTACTTGCAGTCGCAGTTAATGTTGCTTTAAATGGAGTTGGTGTATCTGTTGGGGTATCTGTTGGAGTACCCGTTGGAGTTACAGTTTGGGTTGGAGTAGATGTTTGAGTCGCAGTTTGTGTCGGTGTTACAGTTTGAGTTGGTGTAGATGTTGGTGTATCCGTTGGAGTTGGTGTGTGCGTACTCGTAGGAGTTGATGTTTGCGTATCAGTTGGTGTTGGTGTTGGTGTTGCATCTTCTATACAATCTTTTGCAAGAATACCACCGGACGCATCTCCTAACTTATTCCAATGAAATCCAGGAATTGTAACTTTACCTTCTCCTGGTTTAAAGATCAATTCGTATGGAGATCCACATTCCAACTTAGAAAATTTTTGAATAAAATCCGGAGCAGTTGGACTGTAAATAGAACGAGATGTTCCACTTTCAGGAATAGCAGACGCAGTATACAATGTACTTTCTAATGTACGAAGTGAAAACGGTGCACAATCGTTTTCACACCCTCCGTACCAACCACTAACAAATGTATAATTACTTTTACTTAATTGAATTTCTTTGTCAGTAACAACTCCACCCGTGAATCCTTTATTAACACGACCTTTATCACCACCACCCAAAGTATTATTTACAAAACCAGGAATTGTAATATTTTTTGTGGAACCTGGTTTAAAAACGAGTTCATATAAATAACCACACTCCATTTTGGAAAATTTTTGTATGAAGTCGGGTGCGGTTGGTGTATAAATTGATCTTGATGTACCACTTTCTGTGATTATTGATGCAGTATACAATACATTTGCTAAACTTTTTAATGAAAATGGTTTACAGGCCTTTTCATTATTAAAACTTCCATACCACCCACGAACGAATGTATAGTTTTTCTCATGTTGATCGATTACAAAATTTTCCACTATTATAAATACTCTTTATTTTATTATTTTATTCAAAAATTACAGGATTAGTATAGTCATTTGCCGATCCAGTTGATAAATCCCCTCGTAAGCATATTCCATCTTTGGTTACATAATGAAATATTCCGTGAGATGCTTGTTCATCACCTAAATAGTCTTCTATACCATTTTCGGCCGAAATTATTATTGTTGCAATAAATTTGCCACTTTTATCAAATGTATAATACGCATTTGAATTACCTGTATAAACTGCATTTTCTTTTGTTGTAAAACAAAATTCTCCACCCGAATAATCAGAACTTTCAAACTGAAATGATACCCCATATAAATCTTCATTTACTTTTACAGATAAATTTTTACAACACTCTGATCTCGTTGATACTTTTGTTTTAGTTGGTGTTTCTGTTGGAGTTTCTGTTTGTGTAGGAGTATCGGTTGGTGTTGGTGTTGACGTTGATGTTACAGTTTGAGTTGGAGTTTCTGTTGATGTAGGTGTTGATGTTATTGTATCAGTTTGAGTTGGAGTAGAAGTTTGTGTAGGTGTATCTGTTGGAGTTGGAGTTGGTTTAAAAACTTCCTTGAATACAACTGGATTATTATAGTCATTTGCAGTTGCTTTTGTAAAATCACCAATAAAACATTTATTGTCCGATGTATTTAAATAAAATACTCCGTATCCGGTATCATTATTTCCAACATAATCTTCTATTCCGTTTTCCGAAGAAATACTGATTGTTGCTAAAAAGTATTTGTCTTCATTGACACAATAAAAATTTTGAGAAGGACCTACATGAATTGCATTACTTTTAGGAGTAAAACACACTTTGCTATCTTCCATTCCGTTTGCAAGAACTTGCAATGAAACACCATGTGAGTCCGAATTAATCTTTGCCGATTTATCTGGACAACAATCAATTGCAGTCGGTGTATCCGTTTGAGTATCAGTTGGAGTAATTGTAGGTGTTTCGGTTTCAGTTGGTGTGGGTGTCTGTGTATCAGTCTCTGTTGGTGTATTCGTGGGTGTGTCTGTTTGTGTTGGTGTGGATGTTTGTGTATCAGTTGGTGTTGGTGTATCTGTGGTTGTGTCTGTTTGTGTTGGTGTTTCGGTTGGTGTTGGAGTCACCTTTTCTACAAGTCCACCGATGACAGGTTTGAAAATCACAGGATTTGAATAATCGTTTGCGGTTGCTTTATCAAATTCACCAACCAAACAACGACCATCTGATAAATTTAAATAAAACACACCATGATTACTATTTTCGTTTCCAAGGTAGTCTTCTATTCCGTTTTCTGAGGAGATACTAATTGTTGCTAAAAAGTTTTTATTTTCATCAAGACCATAGTAATTTTGTGACGGACCTACGTGAAGTGCGTTATCTTTTGGAACGAAACAAATTATGCTTTTATCCAATCCACTTGCCAGAACTTGCAACGAAACTCCATGAGAATCATTTCCTATTTTTGCGTATGTACCCGGACAACAATCAGTTGATTTTGGTGTGTTTGTTGGAGTATCCGTTTGAGTGTCAGTTGGTGTCGGTGTTGTCGTTGAAGTTGGTGTTTGTGTGTCAGTTTGCGTTGGACTTTCTGTTGGACTACTCGTTGGAGTTTCAGTTTGTGTCGGTGTCGCAGTTTGTGTATCAGTTTGAGTCTGCGTTTCAGTTTGTGTTGGGGTTGGTGTTGATTTTAAAATTGTACTATTATTAACAACTTTAAAAATTACAGGTTTAGTATAATCGTTTGCAGTTGCTTTATCAAACTCACCCACCATACACTTACCGTCTGATGTATTTAAATAAAATACACCAAACTTACTATTTTCGTTTCCGAGATAATCTTCTATTCCGTTTTCAGAAGAAATGGTAATTGTTGCTAAAAAGTTTTTGTTTTCATCTACACCATAAAAGTTTTGCGAGGGACCCACATGAAGTGCGTTATCTTTTGGTGTAAAACATACCAAACTTCCACTTACATTGCTTGCAAGAACTTGCAATGAAACTCCGTGTGAGTCTTTTCCTATTTTTACGAACTCACCAGAACAACAATCAAATGGAGTTGGGGTATCCGTTGGAGTATCAGTTGGTGTATCCGTTGGAGTATCAGTTGGAGTATCAGTTGATGTTTGTGTATCGGTTGGAGTTGGAGTTTGAGTATTCGTTGGAGTTGGAGTGCCTTTAAAAGTTGGAGTGTCCGTTAGAGTTGGAGTTGATGTCTGAGTGCTAGTTGGAGTTGATGTCTGTGTGCTCGTTGGAGTTGGAGTTGATGTCTGGGTGCTCGTTGGAGTTGGAGTAGATGTTGGTGTTGGTGTTGGTGTTGGTGGAATATAACACACGTCTGTTACTTGACCTATATTTTTATCATCACCCGCAATTACTGCACCAGGTAACTCTATTTGTCCAGTTCCCTTTTCGAGAGTTACATAATATAAATGTCCTATTTTTAATGAATTAAAATCCCAAAAGAAACTATTCAGTTTTCTATTAAAAATTTTGACACCTGTACCATTTTGTGTGTACTCAACTACTTGATTTATTTGTTGTAAATTAGTTAAACTAAGAGATTTTTCAAATATTCTAATATTAAATTCATTTACATATTCAGTAAATTTATATTGTGCAGATGCGTTTTCCGCAGAATTTCCTGAATCACATACACCACACCAAATTAGATATTTGGTAAAGGATGACGAACTTTGTTTTAGAATAGCCATGTCTTAGTAATGTATAAATATTTTTTAATACAAAATTAAGACGATTCTAATTTAACATAGTTTGTAAAAGATGATGGTATTACTGATTCTACACTTACATCCAAGAATGTATCAAACTCTACTTTGGTTGGTGAGAACTTTGCGGATGTATCATTTAATCCATTTTCATTATTTGCACCAGTTCCCCAAGTCCACATACTTCCATCATATTTAAGTGCAAAGCAACATCGTCTACTCATACTTACGTACTTTACATCAGCAATGGAAACTTGTGTTGGAATTGTTCGTCCACGAGATGAATAATCATCTTCATCCAAAATACTATAATCGTCTGTGTAATTTGATATTGTACCTACACCAAGTATGTCTTCACCGACACCCCATGTAAATACACTTCCGTCTGCTTTTAATGCCACAACTGCATCTTTACCATTTGAGTAAATTTGAATTATATCTTCAAACGGAACAACAGAATTGTTTTGTACACAATTTTCAATCTTAATTAACTCAGTTGTGCTTTCCGCAGAAGACTTACCAAGTCCACCTACACCATTAGTTCCAATGTCACCCGTTGCATAAACACAACCATCGGTTTTTAAAATGAGTGTTGCAGAGTCGGTTAAGCAGATTGAAACTAACTCTGAGTCATTCAGTGTAGTTTTCGTAGGAACTAAATAATTTGATTGAGATGAACCCAAGAATAAATTATTGTTTCCATTAAATCCAGAACCATAAACATCTCCGTTTTGATCAACTATATACAAAGTAGAATTATCTGTTGGAGCATTACTTGGTTTTATGAATGCAAGGGCATCTGATATTTGTAATTGCTTTGCAACTTTTGTTATTGTACCGATTGGATCGTTAGTTCCCATTTCACCAGATACATTTTTACCAAGACCCCAAACGGTATCATCAGTTTTTACTACAAATGTTCCACTTTTAGTTGTAACTACATCACGGATGTTTTCTAAATTATTATCGGTAATTTGCTCAAGTGTACCTTCGGATGAATCTTCGGTTTCAAATCTCGGACTATCACCAAGTTGACCATCACGGGCAAGACCACCTCCCCACAATGTATTATCGTATTTTAAATAAACAAAATGATCTTCATTTGCAGAAAATACACTATAAGCAGGAATTAAAGAAGGATTGAAAGTTGATCCGTCAAATTCACTGGCAAGTTGGCCAAATGTATTTTTTCCAGCACTTAACAAATTAGATTCGTAACCATCTGAACTTAAATCTATATTTGGATTAAGTCCCGACCCCATTGGTGTTGGTGTCATTATATAATAATTTGCAGAAGTTGGAGTATATAACAGTTCGGCCGCCATCTCAACTGCTTGTTCGACATCGATTTTCGTAAATACAGGACCTTTTGTGTAATCATTAGGAGTTGCCCATTGCAAATCACCTTCATAACAATCTCCGTTTGGTAATCTGTATACAAATCTACCCGATGATTTAGAATCAAATCCTTTATATGCTGAAATACCTTCTTTTGCACTAATAGCAATTGTTGCTATAAAGTTACCAAGTTTGTCTTTTGCATAAAATGCAATGGAATTACCAGGTAATATTTCAGAATTATTTTTAAGTGCATAACAAAGTTGACCACCTTTAAACTTCTCACCTTCTACCTGCAAAGATACTCCGTCTTTGTCGTTATTCAATGTAACACTTTTCATTCCAGAACAACAATCAAATGGAGTCGGAGTTGCTTCTGGAGTTTGTGTAGGTGTTGGTGTTGAAGTTTGAGTTGGTGTTGGTGTTGGATCAGATGGTTTACATTCGGTTGTAATTTTGTTTTTTGCGGTACTTTCACTGAATGAAACCGCAACATTTGGAATGTCAAGTTCACCTTTTCCTTTTTTAAGAGTGATTAAATAAGCATGACCTATTTTTAATTTCTTAAAATCCCAAAATGATTCAAACAACGTGGTATCATATACTTTTACAACAGTTCCAGATGCAGAAAACTCTAGCACTTGTAATACTTTGTCGGTACTTGTTAAATCAAATTGTGCATCTGATTCATCTGTACATACACCACACCACACTAAATATTTAGCAAATGCGTTCTGACTTTGTAATAATTTTGCCATTAGAAAAGATCTTGTATTTCTGTAAATGTTGCGATATTCGAACTATTCAAATATCCTTCATAACACTCACCCGTTGATAAACGATAAATAAACTTAATTCCTTCATATTCAGCACTTACATCCAATTTAATTGTTTTATTTACATCGTTCATTCCTTCAAATGATATAAAATGTGGATTATCTAATTTGTAAGTGTTGCTTGTTGAAGTAAAGCATAAATTTCCGTCCATAAGGCCGTCGGGATGTGCAGTTACTTGAAATCCGTTTTGCATTTCTCCTACACCACGAATAACATCTATTCTTGTTTCCGAATCTGTACAACAATTTATTTCTTCCATAAAAGCACTTCCATCAGCACACGCAGATGGTAATGACTTTTCAACTGCCCAAGTTGCAACATAATCACCATTTACGATATTGGAACTTCCAACAACAGTAGAATAACATTTGTCACCTGTTCTGTATACAAACTTAGCACCATTTGGTTTCGCACCACTTAATACTGCCATACCACCCGCATTTCCGTTTGGTAATTTAAATGATATAGTAGATGCGATTGCGGTTTGCATCTTAGATTTTTCATATCCAACTTGACCACCTTTATCAAACTGAGCAAATATCATACCACTTACATTTACCATAGATGAACTTGTTATGTTTGCCACGAAATAATCTTCTGGTACACAACTACAATCTACATCTGCTTTTGGTGTAGGTGTTTTTGCTTTTGGAGTTGGAGTAGGATCAAGTTTCTTCATAATAACAGGCCACGAAGCACTTGCACCCACCGCAGATGCGTTTGGATTTGAATTATCTTCTTTATAGATAAACAAATAAGATGGACTTGATTCAGTTGATTTGTGTGAGAATTCAACTTTACTTGATAATGCCACCGCAATTTGCTTGTATTTTCCCACTTTTGAATCCGTTTCATCTGCACCCAATGTAAATGTCAATCCATCAAATGTAATTGCACCGGAATGATGTGAAGCATATGTGGATGCCACAGCCGCATCTGGCCAGAAAGCATTTGATAATGAATAACTTCCATCGTTTCCTGTGTATCCATAAACCGTTGACCATACATCTTCTACATTTCTTGATGTGAAATTATCATTTGTTGGTTTTAAAATATTTTTAACTTGCAAAACATCACGAGTTCCAATTCCATTTACATTTATAGATGCCCAACGAAATTCCAATTTCTCAGGTTTCACGGGTGTCGGAGTTGGTTTCACTGGTGTCGGAGTTGGTTTCTTGGGTGTTGGAGTAGGAGCAGGGGAAACTGTTCCCGATGTCTTAGTCATCACCACAGGACTTTGCCAATCTTGACCAGCACTTGTGTAATCTGCTTTATAGCAAGTTCCATTTGCAGTCGTGTAATAAAATGTGTTTTTACTATTGTTATACACACGAGTAACTGCACCGATTGCAGTTCCTGCATTTTCAGGAAGTGAGAAGTATCTACTTGATTCTGAATCGTTAGATTGAGCAGATTCCATTCCAGTTACATCTACGCAAATTTTACCACCCTGTCCAAACATCATATATTTAAGAATTGTAACTGGTTTACTTGTTCCTTGTAATGTATATGTAATTTCTTTTAACGACTGACTTCCATCAGTTGGATATTGTGTTGTAGTTGATGGACAACAATCACTTGGTTTTTGTGGCGTCGGAGTTGGTTTCTTGGGTGTTGGAGTTGGTGCTTTAGATGTATCATTGATTACCACGGATATATTTGCTTTTCCATTAGTTAATGCCAAATTAGCAGTTTCATTTCCTTCGGTGCTTTTATCAGCAACTGCGGTAAATGTTTTGCTATCTGTGTTGTTATTAACGGTAAAATTACCACTCAACGATTGACTTAAATCACCACTTTCAATTCCTGTGATTGTAAATGGTACATTTGTTCCATTTGAGATGTGTTGAGTTGTTAAAGTTACGGTGAAGTTTTGACCCTCGGACACGGAAGAAGGACTTGTTGCCAAAGAATATGTAGGTACAGGTTTTGGTGTTGGTGTTTTTTCTACGGAAGATGTTCCTTTAGACTTTGTCATCACCACAGGATTCTGCCAATCTTGTCCAGCATTTGTGTAATCTGCTTTATAGCAGTTTCCGTTCGATGCAACATAATAAAAAGTATTCTTTCCGTTGTTGTAAACACGTGTAATAGAACCTATCGCAGTATTTGGATTTTCGGGTAACGAAAAATATCTTCCGGTTTCTGAATCGTTAGATTGAGCAGATTCCATTCCCGTTACATCTACGCAAATTTTGCCACCTTGCCCGAACATCATGTATTTAAGAATTGTAACTGGTTTACTTGTTCCTTGTAATGTATAAGTTACTTCTTTTGGTGTGTTGCTTCCGTCTGTTCCGTATTGCGTTGTATTTGCAGTACAACATTCAGTCGGAACTGCTGGAGTTGGTGTTGGTTCAGTTTTTGAAGTATCATTGATTGTTACTGACACACTTGCCTTTCCGTTATTCAAACTTATTGTTGCCGTTTGATTTCCTTCTGTACTTTTGTCAGCAATCGTTGTAAATGTTTTTGTGTCTGTGTTTCCACTAAGTGCAAAACTACCTGTCAACGACTGAGCAATATCTTCGGGTTGAACTCCCGTGATTGTAAACGGAATGGATGCTCCACTTGAAAGATTTTGAGTTGTAAGAGTTACTACAAAACTATCTCCTTCGTTAACTGAAGTTTTATCTACAATCAATGAGTATGTAGCAGGTTTTGGAGTAGGTGTTGCTAATGGTTTATCATCACCACACTTAGAAGATAGTGTTTTTGATTTTTGTAAAGTTAAATTCCATGTGTCATCCCCGACTTTGTTGGAATCAGTTGCAGTTGCCGTATAACAAGTTAATCCGTGTCTTACAATAAATTCTGAATTATTTGGTTTTGCATTAGTAAATACAATCATACCCGCAGTTTGACCATTTGGATATTTTAATGTCATTTCCGCAGAAAGTGCGGATGCAAATGTTGATGGTTTGAAACTTACTTTTGTTCCTTGAGCAAATCCACCTAATACATGACCTGCCATCGTAAATGAACTACTTGAACCTGCGGTTCCAGTTGTATAACCATCAGGTTCACAATCACAAGGTACAGGAGTTGGTGTTGTCACCGGAGTCGGTGTTGGTTGACAGGAAGCAGTAACACGACCCAAATCTAGTGCTTCGTGTGTACTAACAACAAAATTAGGAATTGTGAATGATCCAGAACCAGGTTTGACATACAAATAATACAACTTACCACATTCTAAACGTGTAAATGCTTTATTAAGTATTACAGGTAAACTTGCTTTCCATACCTTTAATACACCGTTTGAGTCCCATTGAAAAACTGCTGAAATTTGGTTTGCATACGAGGTTAATTGTAAATCCTGACATTCGTCATCTCCACATTCACCATACCAACCAACAACTGTTTTATACGAATTTGTTTGTTGTATTTTTCCCATTTTATTTAATCCTTTTGAAAATGTTTGCTCCGTCTCCCGAGTCTACGAGATTTGCTTCATAACACTTACCATCTGTTGCTTCAAATCTAAATTTGTTGTTTGAAGAATCAATCGGTGATTGTACAAGAATAACAAGACCACCCTTGCTCCAATCAGCAACTTCGAATGGACAATTGAATGCTTTGTCACTTGCTTCGGACGATGATGCAAATTTTGTCCAACACAATTTACCCTGAACACCAGTTGTTTCACCGGATACGGTATTCTTTGGTTGAATTTTATCTGTTACGGTTGTGTATTCGGTTAATCCATCACAACATTCTTCTTTTTCAGGTGTTGGAGTTGGTTGACAATCACCAGGAAGTTCACGTGCTTTCATAGTTAATGTCCATGTTTCACCATCTCCATTAGATGAACTTGCCACTCCTTCATAACATACCTTAGAAGTTCCATCTTTTACATAAATGGTTGCATTGTTAGGTTTAATTCCACTAAATACAATAACTCCCAACTGCTTTCCATCAGGTTTGTTAATATTAACGGTTGATGCAACTGCTGAAGTGAATTGATCTGTTTTTATACCCACTTCAGAGTTCTTTGAAAATCCTGCGAATGTATGGCCACCAGATACTTGAGATGGAGTGGTCTGAATTACTATTTTAGAATGTGTACTTACTATACACTCACAGTTAAATGGTGTTTGACTTGGTGTTGGAGTTTGCGTTGGTGTTGGTGTTGGTGTTTTCTCTGGTGTTGGAGTTGGTGTTGGTGCAAGAACCTTAAAGTAACGAGTGTCTTTTGAATCCTTTACATTCACAGGTTTACCAGAAGAATCTAATCCAGTTACAGTCAATGAAAACTCTCCGGGGTTAGAAACAAATGTTTTTTCCAATATTGCTTGACCATTTTGTGCCAATACGGTAAATACATCTTGACTTCCCGAGACTTGATATTGCCATGATTTTGTTTCAAGCAATCTAATTTTAAATTTAATTAATGCTTCACCAGGTTTACCCGCATAATTGTAATCAACTTCAAGAAGTTCAATTTTAATAAATGGTGGTGCTGGTGTTGGAGTTGGTGTTGCGTCTGGACAACCACTTAACGCAACAAATCCTGCTGATTTACCACTAGCAGGACCATTATAATTTCCGACTTGAAAGTCTTTGATTTCAAGTTTACCAAAGTCAGTAGTTTTTCTAACTACTAAATAACCCATACCACACTCCAAATGTTTAAATTGTGGATTGATATAATCATCAAATGATTCATTACTCGGCAAATTACTTACCCATGAAAGTTTAGATTCATCATATGCGGTAAATTTTTCAAACGAACGGCCGTCCGCAACAGATACACGAATTATAGACTCGATTTTATCTCTGTCATTAAATTGATTTAAGTAAAAGGGTTTGCACTCTCCTTCACAGGTTCCGTACCAACCGTACTGATATTTTCTTTTTAGTTCGTTTTCCATCTCTATAATAAATATACCTTGTTCATAAAAAATTATAACATACTTTCAAATATCTATTGCAAAACCAAAACATTATCATCCTCGTTTTCGGTTTCACTCAATAATTGTGATAATCCAGTTGAGGTGTTGGTCAATGTTTTTAAATAAGGAGTAGAATAATTGAACGCAGAATCTCTCCACATAAAAACACAACTATGATATTTGGTTGCATCAGATTTGATTGCTATGTTAATTGTATCCACACCACTTGCCCAATACTTGTTTATACGATCCGCAGAAATATAATTTTTGGTTGTATATTGCCAAATACTACTTGGTTTATTCGCTGCGGTTGTGTGTATTGTGTGAAATAAAACAAAATCAAGAGTTGGTTCACTTGGTTTCATCAAACCGAACTGAACTTGACTTGTACCAGAAGAAGTAGTTGCTTTTCTAATAAATTTCAAATTAACTGCTTCTGGATTTGATTTATCTCCAACTGGGGTAACAAATTCAACTTCATTTGAAGATTTTGACATATTACCATAATCATTGACTGCGTCTACTTTAAAATAATATTTTGTTCTTGGATCGAATCCAGACATTCTAAGAGTATATACGGTTGAACTTCCCGATGTCCAAATTCTTTCCGATGGGATTTTTGATACATCGAGTTCAAATCGTTTTGTGTAATAAGTTTCTGTGGACTTTCTAAAACGAACATAAAAATGCTTTATTGAGTTTGTTGTTGGAATTGTTGTTTTTACATCCAAAATCCATTGCATTGCTTCTAAAGATTTTCCGTTACTATCTAATCCATTTATGTATCTGTTTCGTTCAACCGTAATTGATGGTACGTATGTAACAGGTGCACTTAATATTGATTTAAATTTTGTAGTAAATGTTTCTGAAAACTGCTTGTAGTGTCCTGACATATCATAAATGGTATAAACAAAATCATATTTATAGTTTTCCATGAATCCAGGTACTTTTATATAATATCCTGTGTCATCTTTATTGATTCTTATATCTGTTTTATTAAATTCACTATCATACACATCCGAATGAGTTGCCCATAAATTGGTTGTTGTCGCACCCAATGGTTTGTATTGAATTCTCATTGGAGGATGACCTATTGATGACATCCAATCTAATAAGGAATAATCTTTTCTTGTAAAATCTTCTACATCAGGTTTTGAGTGTAAACTTGGAAATTGATCATCAAGTGCTTTTGGTAATCTAAAAGAAAGTGTCCATTTAGATGTAGGTCGTTCGTTATATATTGATTTAATTTCTCCTGAATAATTTACTTTAAACTCAGACATTTCTTTTGGAGGAGTATCCAATGGAACCGTTTTATATTCCTTCCAGTCTGACCATACTATGTTACCAAGTGTGTCGTTCACTCCAACTTGTATTTGATAGGTTGCATTATTTTTATCCAATTTAAGATTAAATGTAGTTTTTGACTTATCTAAAATTGAAACTGTTTTAATTGAATTTTCTACATTATTTTCTTTGTATTTAATTATATAATTTTTGAAAAACTGATCATTTGATGCAGACCATGTAATTACACAGGTTGGTTTCCAAATATTTAAATTGTAAGACTCACCGAGGGGAAAAATAAATTTTGAATTGCTTGTATCTTTGTGCTTAAAGTGAACTATTGTATTTATCGTTGGTTTATTCGGAAGAACCATATATGATTTTGAAGTTTTGATTGTTTTAAAGTTAGAGAAATTTCCAAAGTATTCACCCACCAAATTATTATATGTTGTAGTCGTGGTTGATAAATCTACTCCTTTGTTTACAATCAATACTCTAAATGTGTATGTTGTATCAGGTTTAAGAGAATTTATTGTGAATTTACCTCCACTTAATGTTTCTATTTTTTCGTATCTTGCAAATTTACTTGTAGAATCTTTTATTTCCACAATTAAATATTGATTATTTAAACTTGATTTTGTTACAAGTAATTCCGCACTAAATAATCCAAATGAATCCCAACAATTTGAATTATTTTTATACTGAAGATTTGTTTCACACTTCTCGTCAATCGAAACAAGTTGTATATTTGTATCCAAATCATTACTTGGAAGTTTTACATCAATATAAGATTCATCGGAAGTGTTACCAGACTCGTCAAGTGATCTAACATAAACTCGCAAAAATGAATTAAGTTTTTCGTCATCTGTTAAATTAAATATCTTTTTTCCTTCTTTTGATAATGTTGTACTTAATTGTGTCCATTTGTCAGTTGATGTAATTCTTCCACCTGATGAAATAAATGCATAACGATATTCGTATAAAGCATTAGAATCACTTTTCCAAGCAACTTCAATAACCGAACCATGTATAACTTTCATAGTCTTACCACCGAGTGTTGGGTATTCGTAAATTTTTGAAAACAAATTTTTGTCGGCCGACTCGGTATTTTTAACACTTTTTCCTTGTTGCAAAGAATGTTGAGTTCCGTGTGTATTTTCTTTATTATCAGGTAAACCAAGTACCTTTCCAAGAAAATATCGCAAAGCATACTGAATACTATAAGATGTTGATGTTACATTCACATCCGACTTCCAATTTAGATTTTTATCAAGTAAAATGCATCCAGCATTTAAAAATAAATCAGTATCAGGATTTTTTATTTCTGAATAAGTTTCTATATACTTGTCAATCAAACCGATTCTAATATCCCCAAGACCAAGTTCTTTTGCTTCATCGACATCAAACCCGTATCTCAATCCAACTGAAATATTTTTCAAAGCACTTGGTTCGTCTCCACGACTTATAAAATTTATTTGAATTTTATTATACAATTCTTCAATTATCTTTTTAAAACTTCTAAATCCCGCTTCTATCTCAGTTTTAAATTCAAACTCTGTTGTGGAGTTAGTTCTAAGTGCAACGACTTTTGTTTTAGGATGCCTACTTCCTAAATTCAATTCTTCAAAATTAACAGAAGTACCTGCGTTTATATAAGAATAAGTTATATTGATAGTAGTTACTTCATCAAGTGTGGAATTTAATTGGCACAATTTCCACAAGTCACTTCTAAGTCCAACAGGAGAACCACCGAGTGGTGAAATGAATTTTGGTGTTGTGGGAGCAATTGTATCAATAAACTTTTGTATTTGGCGTGTATCTGATTTATTTCCAACCACATCAACTGAATAAATCTCAATTGTATTTGTTCCTTCGTTTAATAACAATGATATATTTGCATCAGACTTTACATCATATTGTATCCACCCACCATTATTAAGTTTATACAATGCACTTGTTGACGTTTCGTCCAAAATAACATCATACGTAATTTTAAGTTTACCTGTATTGTCATCAGGAACTAAACTGACTTCTGTTAGTTCAGGCATTTTTGGTGGTGTGTAGTCAACTAATATAGTTTGTGATGCAATATCAGAATTGTTTCCAAATGAATCATATGAATAAATTTCAAAACGAAAGTATCCATCAACACCATCCATTGATATACTTCGTTTTTCTTTCGCAAGAGTATTCCAATCACCAACTGTTTTTGTTTCAGATGCAGATTTCCATTGAGTGATTCTATACTTGAACCCATTTACTTGTTCAGAATTCCAACTAAAATATAAACTTTTATTTTTTGTAGGTGATGCAACTTTTTCTAGTACAGGCATTTTCGGTGCAATATAATCTACATTAACCGTATGTGATGCAATATTAGAATGGTTACCGACTGCATCAACTGATTTTATATCAAATTTGTTTGCTCCTTGAACAGTTTTGAGTGTGACACTTGATATTGATTTATCTACTTGTATCCACAATCCATTATTTAACCTATATAAAAATTCTTTTAGATCAGATGAAACTTTATGTAAATCTAATCCGGCCGATGTTACAACTTTCCAAGAAAATGTAAGTTCAGTTTTATTTGATATTTCTCCAATATCAGTAATAACCGGAACAACAGGAGGTGTTGTATCTAAAATAATCTTTTTGATTGTTTCATAAGATTCATTTGATGCTCCATCAACTGCTTTTAATATAAAAACATTTTCTCCTTCTTTTGCAGGAATAGTAATATTATTTTGAGTATACTTTGCCCATTCAGAACCATTGAATTTATACAAATAATGATCAACATTGCTATCCTGTGTCCATGAAAAATATAAATCTTTTTTGTTTGTAGGTGTTGTGGGTGCAGTCAACTTTGGAGGATTGGGTCTTTCTTTATCTACTCTTATACTAACACTTGGTGAAAAATCTCCGTCTACACCGTTATTAAATTGCATTGCATAATAATACAACGATTCATCTGTAATTGTTGTGTCTATATAATGAATTCGTGGATCTTTGCCTTCAAACTTAGTAGAATCTGTTTCATTGACATCATCTTTATATGTTTTTAATTTAGTCCAATTTTGTGTATCTTTAGAACGAAATATAGAATAATAGTAAGTATAATTTAAATTGGATGGAATTTCCCAATCTAACTCAGGATGAAAATTTTCATTTAATGTTACCGATAAATTAAATCTTTTACCAGAAAGTGCAGTAGTTACTTTTCGTGTAAAGAAAATACTATCATATTTCTCTAAATAATTTTTGTATTTAAGACGATAATAATAAATCTTTCCATCTGTCAAATTTTTGAACTCATAAAATTGTTGATTTTTATCTACTTGTGCTTTTGCGGATTGAGAAAAATCTAGTGTGTCTGATATTTCAATTTCATAATGACTGATATTATTTATACCCTCCCACGAAATTGAAAATGAGTTTGTTTTAATTTCAGTTGTTTTTAAATTTTCAATGTCAGGTAATTCTACCTCACTTCCTGTCTCGGTTATATCTTTTACAAATGCAGTTTGGCAATTATCTGTTTTACAATTTACTTCTTTGTAAGGACCAACTACAGGACTTATTGAATTATTTTCTAAAATGTTCGAACCATCAACATTATGAACAAGTGACCACGTTGTGTTACTTTTTTCGAATATCCATCCGTTTGGATTTTTGTATGTTGGGTAATTTTTTTTGAATTGAGTTGTTAAAATATAAACTCCGTTTCCATTAGAAAATGTTGACGATAATCCAGAAACCTCAATTTCAATAGGAAAGTTTGGTTTAATTCTTTGAGTAGAACCAGTTGATTGAACAACATGAGGAATTTGTGTATCTTCTTTTACTTTAATTACACATCCACTTCCACATCCTAATTTTTTTATAGTCGCAAACGCACTATCGGCTGCGTTTGTTCTTTGAACTATAAAACCAGTTCCAGATTGAGATGTTTGAAATATAATTTCTATTTTCGACTCTAAATCGGCCGTATTATATTCTTCACAACCTTTTGTATCTCCTACCCAACTTAGTAACCAAGGACCTTTTAAGTTTCCCATTTTTTTGCACCTTTCAGGTCATTCATTACCCTCCAGAAGATGCTTTCATAGCAACAGGACTTTGCCAGTCTTTTCCGGCATCACCCCAGTCTGCTTCATAACATTTTCCGTCTTTTGCGGTATAGTAAAATTTATTTTTACCATTGTTGTATACTCTTGTCATTGAACCAATTGCAGTTGATGGACTTGATGGTAATGAAAAGAAACGAGGTGTTTCTGAGTCATTTACTTGAGCATTTTCCAATTCAGTCATATCAACACATAGTTTTCCTCCACTTTCCCACATCATGTATTTAAGTGTAGTAACTGGTTTACTTGAACCTTGAATAATATCAGTTACTTCTTTTAATGTTTGTCCACCATCGGTATTCATTGTTCTGAATGTAGATGGACAACAATTTCCTGTTTGTGGTTTGGGAGTAGGAGTTGGTTGTGGTTTGGGAGTAGGAGTTGGTTGTGGTTTAGGAGTAGGAGTTGGTTTTGGAGTTGGTGCAGGTGAACTATCTCCACACGCACTTGGTAAAGTTTTTGAAACAACAGTTTTCAATGACCAATCACCACTAGATGCTCTGTTTCCAGTTGTTGCGGTTGCGGAGTAACAATTTCCTCCGTGTTTAATAAAGAACTGAGTATTATTTGGTACTTTACCATTCATAATAATCATACCCATACTTGAATTGTCTGGATAAGTAAATGTAATGTTAGTTGCAATACCTTCTGATTTTAATGTATTTGCATCGTAACTCACTACCAATGTAGTTTTGAATCCTGCGAATACATGACCACCACTATTTACCATTGCACCTGTGATGTCTACATTAGTGTATCCACTTGGAGCACAATTACAATTTACTTGTGGTTTAGGAGTAGGTGTAGGTTGCGGTTTTGGAGTTTCTTCTTTACCACTTAACAATTTTAAATCTACTTCCCAATTTCCGTTTACTATTTTAAATGGTCCACCATAACACCCAGTTCCTTTGTCAACATACAATTGACCACCCTCTGCTTTAGGTTTGAGTCCTGTCATAATAATCTGCGAAGTTGTTCCTACTGGAAATTTGACATTAATTTCGGATGCTATTGCAGATGTAAGGAAATTTGTATCCAAACCAACAACGTCGTTTTTGGTAAAGAAAATAAATTTTTGAGTACCACCACCGATAGAAACATTTTGATTAGCAGATGTGATTGTGATTTTAGTGTAACCACTTGGAATACATTCTTTTTCAGTTGGTGAAGGAGTTGCATCAAAAACTCCAGCACAAGTAAATGAAATCTTTGCAGCCAATTTATTTTCACCTGCTTTGATTGTTTCACTACCAGCTGCGGTTAATCCGGGAATCGTGAGACTTTGTCCTGGTTTTAATACAACTAAATACATTCCACCACATTCAAAACTTGTTAAATCACCCTGACCTTGTTCAGGTTTATATGACATAGGAGAATTATTCGTTGAACTTGTAGTAAATTGTGAAATCACTTCAACTGCTTTTTGTAATTGAGCAGGATTATCTTTAAAGACGTATGGTTTACATTTTTCTTGCTCTCCGCAGGTTCCGTACCATACATACTGAAATCTATTGTTAATTGTTCCCATGTTTTTTTTTTCCGATTAAAATTGTTAAATGCCCTAAACTATAAGTATAAGGTATTCTTCTTTAATAAATATATAATATTATTTAATTCTTCCACACGAAGGTATTTTATTTGTATTGTTGCGTTACTAGCACGTATTGTAACACCATTTTCTTCTTTTATTGCCACAAAATCGTCTACATAATCAAATGCTCCACGATTTTTTAACCAATAATAGTAAATGTCTTTATACTCCGATTCGCATTCTAATAAAACATCTAAATTTAAAAAAACCTTGGAATATAAAGTAATATCTCGGAACACCGAAATTTCTGACGGTGGGTTTGTTAAATCTGCGTCTATTATTAAATTCACGATGTGAGTTTATTTATTATTTATCTGCTTCGTCTCCTTCGTCATCGTCTTCAAACTCTAATCCAAGTTTTTCTACCATATAATTGATTATGTATGTCCAATCATCTGGATCTTGCGTTTTTTTGACTATAAACTCAATTAATGCTACTGCGAGTTTATCTAAAGAAGGGTCTCGTTTTCCTAATGGTCCTGGTGTAGGTGCGGTGAATCCTGGAATCTTTGAGTATTCTTTTTTGTTTAATAAAGATGAAACTTTATTCAACTCAGATATATCATCCGAAGACTCGGCAATTGCACGATACGTTTCCATGAATTCTTCGAGTGAAGTAGAACTTATAATATCAAATTCAATTAACACTCCCATTTGTTGTAAAATATGACTTTTTAAACTTTTTTTATCCATCACATAGATAAATATTAGTTTGTATGTTTATTTTGTTATTCCAAACAAATTTCCGTAAACATTATGATAACAATTATAGCACACAATTTCTAAATTTTCTAAAATGTGATTAGAACGATCACCATCTTTAAATGCTAAAATTAATGGCCCTTTCCCATCCGTAATTCGTTTTTCCGAATATCCACAAACTTCACATTCCTCTATTTTAAGTTTTGCACCAAATATTTTTTTTCTTAATTTATGCGGAGGATACGATGGATGCATTCCCATCAAAATTTCTTCCAACGGATATTTTCCTTTGTATGGATTGTGAACTTTGGGGCGACCGGTTGCATCTGTGCATTTACAACGTTCCATTATTCCATATAATTTAGCATACTTTTTGTATGTGTTGTAACTAACACTTAATTTTCTGGCTGCATCGGCTGCTGATACACTTTCATCTTGTGCAGCTTTTATTTCACTTTCCATCAAAGGTCTTGATTTTCCGTTTGCACTCATATCATGTGTACTTTCCAATGTTTCTTCTGAGAATTTTCTCTTGATAATTTTTTATATCAACATCTTTATGCTTTTTGAAAAAATCAATCATGTACTTTAATACTTCAAACATCATACTAACATCGGCATCTGCACTATGCCAGTTGTCCGCACATATATTCAACGCATTCGCAATTTCCCCCAACTTAGAACTTACATGAACAAAATCCCTTCGTTGACGAAACAAAGCATCGTAAATTTCTTTTACATCTTCATGTTTGCATAGTTTTTGAAGTAATGGTGCGAAAAAGTATCGTGATAATTTGAGTGTATCTAATGTTTTAGTTACAGGTAATCGTAAATCATATTTTGAAGAACGTATGGTCGTAAATCTTACATCAAATTTTGCATTGTGTGCAACTAATATAACATTTTTATGTTCGTTTATTAAATCAATAAATTCTTTTATCGCAACTGACTCTTTTACTAATTCACTTTTTACATCATGGTAATGTGTCATTTCAAGTATTTCGTTTGGATCATTGAAGTTCCCACTTCTTCTTTTTGATTGTCTATTTAACCAGTTTTCACGTTCTAAACTTAGTGAATCATTTAATAAAATTTTCGCAGATTCATTTAACTCTATTTTATAGTTTATCTTCTTTTCAATATCAAAGTTATTTCCGTTTACAACCCATGCTGATATTTCAGTTATTTGTTCATAATCAAACGCAGGATTTAAACCGAGTGTTTCTAAGTCAAATAAAATTAGTTTATGATCTGTGAAATCAAGATAAGTATCCACCAGTTCACCTACACCGACATCTGGTAGATTTTTTTGAAAAGGAAGAATTTCGTTTTTTAATGAATAACTTTTCTTCACTGAGGATGGTCTTTCAAATATTTTTCAAGTTTCGGATATATTTCTCGTGCGTTTACTTTTGGATTTTCCAAATACTCGTCTTTGACGATTGCAAGTAAATCACCAATAATTTTTCCAGGTCGTAACTTGTATTTCTTTTTTATATCATCTCCGTTGATTGGAAGT
>Ga0055584_100001404_pt1 | contig 23694 bp, 14 predicted proteins | sample OSDHelmetaG_FD_58716 | JGI IMG/M metagenome (GOLD analysis project Ga0055584, IMG submission 58716) | Pelagic marine sediment microbial communities from the LTER site Helgoland, North Sea, for post-phytoplankton bloom and carbon turnover... | ecosystem: Environmental > Aquatic > Marine >...
TTGGGGACGAAGACGATATCGTCGGGCGCCATGTAAATTTCTTCCGGCGAATCTCCCTGAACGACGGCTTCCAGATCCAGACGCTGTGTCTGGATCTCACCGCCCATGCGGGTGACGTAGAGAACCTCGTCCATCCGAGCAGTGTCGGTAAAGCCGCCTCGTTCGATCACGGCCTGGAGTGGGGTGAGGCCATCTCGGAAGTTCACGAATCCGGGCTTCGCCACATCGCCGCCGACGTAGACTTTATGCTCGGCCAGTTGGGCGATGATCACGCTGACCACGGGGTCGCGGAGTGTTGCCGACGATTTCTCGACGATGAGACGCTGCAGCTCAGCGACCGTGAGGCCGGCAGCGTTGATGTCGCCGGCGATCTGCAAACTGATCAACCCGTCCGGCCGGAGGGGGACGCGTTCGTTCTCCTCGGGATGATGGGTGAACTTCACGTCAATCAGGTCGCCTGGTGCCAAACGATAGCTGAGAGGGTCGACCTGCTCGGGGAGAAGTTTCGCCGGGCTGGTCTGCTCGGCCGGAACCTGCGCCATCATCATCAGCGCTCGTTGCTGGCTGATGCTGGGGCCGCAAGCGGAAGCCAGCAGTCCGGTCATCACCAGAATCAAGGCGAGAGAAAAGCCGGACTGCGGCGATCCCGAGTCATTTGCTTGCGTGAATTTCAATTTGGAGTGTCTCCGTGGAACAGTTTTTATAGCGGTTTCGGGCTGAAAAGGCTTGTGAAAGTTTAACGCTTTCGGCCTGCCGCCATCTTGCCCGGGAATAGCTTGGCGCAAAAGAGAGAAAAGCAAATCTGAAGCCAAGGCGGTCTCCGCCAATTTCTCAGAAAACAATGTAAATGCTAGCTTTTTCAAGGTTCTGCCACCCCTCCCATGGATACGTTTTTGGTGCATCCATGCCAATCATCGGCAGAATCGTGCAAAACCACGAGGGTTCGGCCAAAAATAGTGTTTATTTTTGTAGAACTGGACCGAGGGTTTGCGCGGTGCGCAGTGCGTCATCGGGGTCGGTGAAGGCCGGCAGGAACACCCGATAAAGGTCCGGGCCATCGTACAAGCTGACCGTTTCGATCTCGACGGGCTGGGCCAGCTGCTTCTGCAGCAGGCTCTGGCGGGCGAGTGCCTGCCGGAGGCTTGGCGTGGTCAGGGCAATGACCTGGAGTTGCCCATCCGGCCCGGAGACGATGCGCGTGGCTGCGTCGAGGCTCGGGAAAAGAACAACTCCGCCGGCGATGATCCGGCTGGGGTCATCGAGGCCGGGATTCGCTGCCTGAATCAGATCCAGAAGTGTATAGCTCTGCGTTCCGTAGACCCGGTTGGCCATCGCGGCGAGGGTGTCTCCGAGTTGGATTTCGAGGAGCGCAGGCACGGTTATGGGGCGTTCGGTTGACGTCTCCGGCCGGGCCTCGGCTGGCTCGGGCAATGCGTCAGATTGGGAGGGCGCAATGACCGGGGTCGCCGCGGGGCGCGGGCTTGTCGGGGACGACCCGACTGGCGGCGGCAGGACCGCAGCCAACCGAACAGCATCCGGTACTGGCTTTGGCTGGAGCATTTGGGCGCCGCTTTGTATCGCTGCGGACGCGGTTTCTCGTGGCATTGCCGCGACCACTACCGGCGCTGCTGTGGACAGGGCGCTCGCGGTGGGTACCGGACTCGCGCTCGGTGCCGGACTTGCGGTCGGTGTCGGACTAACCGTCGGTGACGGGCTGGCGCTCGGCACCGGCGTCGGCTGCGGGGTCGCTGTGGGGACCGGATCCGAAGTTGGACTCGGAAGCGGCAGTGCGATCGGTAATTTTTCGGGGGCGGCGTTCTCCGCATCTCGAGGCGCGTCCGCGAGTACCGGCGCTGAGGGCCTTGCGGGAATCGGCGGGTTCGTTGTGCTCACGTCGCCGGGGCTGCCCGATGGCATCACGGAGGGTGCAGGAGGTGCCTCGCCAAACCAGGCGACCGCGGCAAAGAGCAGAAGGCCGACAGCCAGCAGTCCAGCCAAAAGGGAATTGTTCACGGGTCGCTGCGGTGGTTCGACAGGCTTGTCGGAATTCGTTTTCGGCGCCTCGGGCGCGGGGTCTGCGGGACGGCTTTCCGGGCTGATATCGGCGGTCGTCGGGACAGGCTTGGTCGTCGCGGAATCCGCAATTATCCTATTGTTTTCAGTATCTTGCCGGGTCGGCTCGAGGATGGGTGCGGTGTGACGCGGGTCGATTTTCTCGAGGTCGGCAATGACTTCCCGGAGAACTTCGCTGTCGATCGTCTTGCGGCCCAGCGCGTAGCCCACGAGCAGGGCATTGTCGCAGACTGTGTTGATCAGGCGCGGGATTCCGCTGGAATATTGCCAGATTGCGTCGAGGCTCTCGGGGAGAAAAAGAGAGGGTGAGCCGCCGGCAACGGCGAGGCGCGCCTCGATAAATTCGGGCAACTCTTCCCGCGTCAGAGGGTCCAGCCGACAACGCACGGCGATCCTCTGTTTCAGCTGCCGAATGCTGGGATCGGCCAGTCGGTCGGCCAATTCCGGTTGGCCGGAAAGTACGATCTGCAGGATCTTGTCCTGCGCTGTCTCGAGGTTGGAGAGCAGGCGCAAGGATTCCAGAACGTCGATGTCGAGGTCCTGGGCTTCATCGATGAGCAGAATCGTGTTGCGTCCTTCGGAGAAGGCCGCGAGCAGAAATTCATTCAATTGCTGGAGCATCGCCAGCTTTTTTCCGGCCGGTGAGCTGATGCCCAATTCGCTCAGGGTATATTCGAGGATCTCCTCGAACGTGGCGTTCGGGTTGAAGAGGAAAACCGAAACAACCTCATCTCCGAGATCGTCAAGCAGTTTTCGGAGGAGTGTGGTCTTGCCGGTGCCAGCCTCTCCGACCATCGCGATAAAGCCTTTTCGCTCCAGAATCCCGTAGCGCAGGCTGGCCAAAGTCTCCCGGTAGCCATCGTTCCAATACAGAAAGCGAGGGTCGGGTGTCTGCGTGAAGGGTTTTTCGCTGAGTCCGTAGAACTCCAGGTACATCGCTTCTCTCCGAATATCGCCGTCGATTCCCCCGACGTGCCATAATGGCGCGCGAGGATCTCCTTTGCTCAACGTCCCGCGACGTGGGTTCCTTTAATTGGGCAGGTTTTCGTTGCCTCGGAACCTTCTCGCGCGGGCCCATCCGAGAACGACAAGGCTGAGACCTAGCACGAATCGCGGGAAACTGTGCGGATGTCTCTGGTAGACCGTGCTCTGGTCGAGCAATCGGGCCTCGAGGGTGCCCGCAACGCTCTTCCCTCGGGGAAGCTGGAAAAACCGCTTGCCCATCGGGTCGATAGCGGAGGTGAGTCCGGAATTGGTCGCGCGAACGAAATATCGGCGGTTTTCCAGGGCACGCCATTGTCCCAGAGTCTCATGCAGGAGCAGGGCTGCGCTGTCGCCGTACCAGGCGTCGTTGGCGACGCTGACCAGGAGGTTGGCTCCCTTGGCGGCCGATGTGCCGAGTGGCGAGGCCATCATGTCTTCGTAACAAATAGCGGGCCCTATGCGGATATCCTTACTCAGCGAGAGGACCGTAGCCTCCCGGCCGGCGTGGAAATCTCCGGAGTTTGGACTCCACGATCGGATGATGGGAAATTGTTCACTGAAGGGCAGAAATTCGCCAAAGGGCATCAGGACCATTTTGTCATAGCGACCCTTCAGCCGGCCTTCGGCGGTGCGCAGGAAAAGGCTGTTGTAAAAATCCAGCCCTTGCGGAGTTTGGCGATAGGAAAGCGCGCCGAAAAGCATCGCGGTGGGCGCCTCGGGGTAAGGGTCCCGCGCGGCCTCGAGGGGGCGGTCTTGTGGCAGGCCCCAGGTCACAACCGTTTCCGGCCAGATCAGCAAGTCCGGCGGGGGCTGGAGGCTCTCGGAGAGCCTCCGGTATGTCTTCAGGTTCCTGTCGAGATCGTTGGGGTCACGTTTTGCAAAAAGAGAGAGATTTCCTTGCACGACGCCGACGCGCAACGAGGGCGCGGTCTCTATCGCCGTCTGCACCCGAGGCATTTGCCACTGGGCATAGGCGAGGAGCAGGGCCACGAGGATTAACGGAGGGACGATGCGAGTGATACGCGGACGCACGAGTCCGGCGGCAAACCACAAGATGGCAAACGAGAGGAGATAGGGTCCGGCCACGTCTGCGGACTGAATGAGGAGGGGAAACTCCCGCTGCGTATAGGCCATCCTCCACGGAAAGAGATTGGGAAAAAGGTATTCGGTTCCCACCCAGAGAGCGGGTGCGAGCAGGCTCGGTGCCGCCGGACCGGCAAATCGCAGAGCCACGCCGACGGCCGCAAACGGAATGCCCGTGTAGCCGATCAGGAGCACATAAAAGAGGGCGGCCAGAGGCCATGGAAATCCGCCAAAGATGGTGATCGTATCGATCAGCCAGAGACAGACAACACCGTTGGCTGTGCCACCCATGACCATCCCCAGAGCCAAGCTCTGCCTGTAGCTCGAGGCACGCGGGGCGGCCCACAGGAGCGGGATGAAGGCGATCCAGGCAATTGGGCCCCAGACCGGCGCAATAAAGGGGAGGGCCACGGCCAACCCGCCCAACGCGCAAAGAAAGTAGTTCAGTGGCATATCGGCTTCGTCCGGACGCCAACGCTGAGGCGGGAACCCGACGGTCGTTCATCGATAGCCGCGCACGCCGATGCTTTCAAATAATTCTCATGGATGTTGAAAAATGCCCGCCCACGGTTGCGTCTGACGCTCGGATGGCCATCATCCTCTGCACGGAGAGACTCTTCGGGAAGGCGGCATGGCATGGCAAAACAAAAGGCAGTCAGACGGAGCAAATCGAGCCCGGAGGACTTTGTGGTGCCCGGATTTCAATTTGGTGCGGCAACAGCCGGGTTGAAGGACTCGGGCCGCCCGGATGTCGGATTAATTGTTGCGGATACCGCCGCGGTTGCGGCGGGCGTGTTTACCACGAACAGGTTTCGCGCGGCGCCCGTAGCTCTTGCCGAAGACCGGCTTCGCCGTGGGCATTTGCGCGCTTTATTGGTCAACAGCGGGAACGCGAATGCGTGCACAGGTGCGCGTGGTCGGGTGGATGCGGAGAAGCTTTGCGAATGGACCGCGGCCCGATTGGCATGTCCCGCCGAGGATGTGCTTTCCGCTTCAACCGGGCTCATCGGGGCGCCCTTGCCCATGGGCAAACTTCGCGGAGGGATCCGGGGGGCGACGGCCTCCCTGAGCGCTGGTGGCGCCGAGGCTTTCGCCGAAGCTGTCTGCACGACCGATGCCTTCTCGAAGGTCGTGGCAACGACCGTGCCGGGACCGGACGGTCCGGTGAGGATCCTCGGAATCGCGAAGGGGGCCGGGATGATTGCTCCCGAGATGGCCACGCTCCTCGTGTTTCTGATCACGGATGCAGATCTCTCGGCGACGTCAGCCCGCAAGCTGGCGCGTCTGGTCGCAGGCGGCTCCTTCAACGAGTTGTCAGTGGACGGTGATACCAGCACGAACGACAGTCTTTTTGTTTTGGCGAGCGGCAAGGCGCGCGTTGCAAGGCGCGGGGGATTGCCGGAGCCATTTGCGCAGGCGGCGGTCCAGGTCGGGCGCGACCTGGCAACCTTGGTGGCTCAGGATGGCGAGGGGTCGACCAAAGTCGTCCGTCTCGAGGTGGGCTCGGCCCGCACGGAATCAGAAGCGCGTCAGGTTGCACGCACTGTGTCGAGATCGACGCTGGTGAAAACGGCTTTCCACGGCTCGGATCCCAATTGGGGACGGATCGCCTGCGCGATCGGGTATAGCGGCGTGCCGGTGGATCCCGAAAAAGTGACGATCGCGATTGGCGGGATCCAGGTGTTCGCGGCCGGAACAGGAGTGGCAGGCAGTCGTGCCCGCGCGCGGCGGCATATGCTGGGCGCGGACATCGAGGTGAAGATCGAATTGGGCCGGGGAAAAGCGAAAACCTCCGCGATTACAACGGATCTCTCCCCTGCCTATGTCGAGTTCAATTCGGCCTATTCGACCTGAGGCCGCGTGGGGAGTTTGGTGGACGATCAGGGCAAGCACGATTGGGTACCCGAGCGACAGGCGGGCGATTTTAATTTGAAGTCTCCGTTTACCCCGCGCGGGGATCAGCCGGCGGCGATTCGTTCCCTGAATGAGGGCCTCAATGCGGGGGTGCATCACCAGACCCTGCTGGGTGTAACCGGTTCCGGCAAGACGCTGACCATGGCGCATGTGATCGCCGAGCGAAATCGTCCTGCCTTGGTGATCGCGCCGAACAAGACGCTGGCGGCCCAGCTCTACAGCGAGTTCAAGGAGTTTTTTCCCGACAACGCGGTACGCTATTTTGTGAGCTACTACGACTACTATCAACCGGAGGCTTACGTCCCCTCGACAGATACTTTCATCGAAAAAGATTCCTCGATTAACGATGAAATCGACAAGATGCGGCACTCCGCGACCAAGGCGCTTCTGGAACGAAATGATGTTCTGATCGTGGCCAGTGTTTCCTGTATTTACGGGCTGGGTTCACCGGAAAAGTATTTCGAGATGCTGGTGTTTCTCGAGAGGGACGCGGAATTTGAGCGTGACGAGTTGCTGCGGCGCCTGGTGGGTATCCAGTACGAGCGCAATGATATCGAGTTTCATCGAGGGACGTTTCGCGTCCGCGGGGATGTGGTGGAGATTTTCCCGGCATACGAAGATTCCAGTGCTGTGCGCGTGGAGTTTTTCGGGGATACGATCGAGTCCATAGCCGAGTTCGATCCCCTGCGCGGCCGGACGATTCGCGGGCTGTCGCGTGTCGCGATCTATCCCGCCAGCCACTACGTGACGACGAGCGATCGTCTCGAGGATGCAGTCGCTTCCATTCGGGACGAGCTCGAGACGCGATGCGTGGAGCTGCGTCAGGAGGGCAAGCTCCTCGAGGCGCAACGACTGGACCAGCGCACCGTCTATGATCTCGAAATGCTCGCCGAAATGGGTTTCTGCCATGGGATCGAGAACTATTCGCGCCATCTTGACGGTCGTCTTCCCGGGGAGCCGCCTGCTTCTCTGCTCAGCTATTTCCCGGACGACTCCCTGATCCTCGTCGATGAAAGTCACGTTACGGTGTCGCAGGTGGGGGGCATGTTCCGCGGCGATCAGGCGCGGAAGCGTAATCTGGTCGACTTTGGTTTTCGCCTCCCGTCGGCACTGGACAACCGCCCGCTCAGTTTTCCCGAATTCGAGTCCCATGTGCACCAGGCAATTTATGTTTCGGCGACGCCCGGCGAGTATGAACTGGAAAAGAGCGAGGGGCTGATCGCCGAGCAAGTGATTCGGCCGACCGGCCTGACCGACCCGGAGATCGAAGTGCGTGGCGCCCGCACGCAGGTAGACGATCTCCTCGAACAGGTGCGGATCCGGGCCAAGCGGGATGAGCGTGTTCTGGTGACGACCTTGACCAAGAAGATGGCCGAGGACCTGACGGATTATCTCGACGAAATGAGCGTCCGGGTTCGCTATATCCACGCCGATGTCGATACCCTCGAGCGTGTGGAGTTGATCCGCGCGCTGCGGCGCGGGGAATATGATGTTCTGGTGGGGATCAACCTTCTGCGCGAGGGATTGGATATCCCCGAAGTCTCGCTGGTGGCGATTCTGGATGCTGACAAGGAGGGGTTCCTTCGTTCGGCGCGTTCTCTGATCCAGACGATTGGCCGTGCGGCGCGCAACGTCAATGGGCGAGTGATTCTCTACGCGGATTCCGTGACGGATTCGATGCGGCAGGCCATGGACGAGACCAGCCGCCGCCGTGTGATTCAGGAGGCTTATAACGTCGAGCATGGCATTACGCCCGAGACGATTCGCAAGTCGATCGGATCCCCTCTGGTGGAAGTGTACGAAGCCGATCACTCGACCGCACCCGCGATTCTCACGGAAGGGTCGAACGGGGACGCCGCGTTGAGTGCCGGGGAGTTGCGGCGGGCGATGCGGGACGCGGCCGAGAATCTCGATTTCGAACGAGCCGCCGAGCTTAGGGATCGCATGAAATCTTCTGCGGCTTCTGATTCGTCGTCAGAGTCTGCGGCGACGAGTTCTCGGGCCGGGCGCTCGGCGCGGCCGCGCGGTCGCAGGCCGAAACGATGAGTCCGTCTGCGGGTGGAGATGTCTCGGAAGCGCTTGCTGCGCAGGGGGCTGCGGCACCTCCTCGTCCCGGGGTCTATCTCTTCAAGGACGACCAAGCCCGGGTGATCTACGTTGGCAAAGCCAAGAATCTACGGAGTCGCCTCGGGTCTTATATGCGGGGCGGGGATGGTCGTCAGCAGATCGTCTTCCTCCTGCGCAAGGCGACTCAGGTCGAGTGTCTGGTGACGCGGAACGAAAAAGAAGCCTTGATCCTCGAGAACAACCTGATCAAGCAGTACAAGCCGCGGTATAATATTCGTCTCAAGGACGATAAATCCTACGTCAGCGTCGCGATGACCAAGCATGCATGGCCGCGAGTCGTGGTGACCCGAAGGATCCGGAAAGACGGTGCCCGGTATTTCGGACCGTTTCATTCGGCCAGTTCGGTCCGAGAGACCCTCGACGTGGTTCGCAAGGTTTTTCCCCTGCGCACGTGCAGCGATGCCGTGTTTCGAAATCGCCAGAGGCCATGCCTCGAGCATCAGATCGGTCGTTGTCTTGCCCCCTGCGTTCTGCCGGTCGACCGGGAAGATTACGAGGGCCATCTCCGCCAGGTGGCCTTGCTGCTGGAAGGGCGCAACGAGGAACTGGTCGCCGGGATGGAGCGTGAGATGCAATTGGCCTCGAACGAGGAGCGATTCGAGGAGGCAGCGAAGCTGCGGGACCGCTTGCGTGCGATCCGTAATACCGCGCAGGGGCAGGAGGTCCTCCAGCATGATGGAGGCGATCAGGATGTCTTCGGGTTCTACCGCGAGGGCGGTTTTGCCGAGGTTCAGATTCTGATCGTGCGCGCCGGGCGGCTGGTGGCGAACCGATCGTTCGGATTCCGGGACTGGAACTTGCCCGAAGAAGAACTGATCGGCTCCGTTCTGACGCAGTTCTATGGTGGGGGGCATCCCATCCCGCCGCAGATTCTGCTGCCAGTCGAGCTGGCCGATGCTGACGCCCGCGAGGAGATGCTGACGGAACGCCTCGAGCGTAGGGTCCGGATTGTGGCACCTCAGCGGGGCCGGAAAAAGCGGATGGTGGATCTCGCCGGCGAGAATGCGCGGCAGGCGCTGGGTGCCCGTCGGGGCGAGGATGAGCGTCAATCAGAGACTGCCGAGGAGTTGCGTCGGCGTCTGCGGCTGCGCTCAGCCCCGCGAACGATTGAATGTGTCGATATATCGACTTTTCAGGGCAGCTCGACGGTCGCGTCGGTGGTGGCTTTCGATGACGGTGCGCCGGCAACGGCCCGCTACCGCCGCTACCGAATTCGCACGGTCGAGGGGACCGATGATTTCGCAAGTATGGCGGAAGTTCTCGGCCGTCGCTTTCGGGCCGGTATCGAGGCTGATGACCTGCCGGACCTTTTGGTGGTGGATGGTGGGCGCGGGCAGCTTGGCGTGGCGCTTGCGGCGCTCGCGGATCTCGGACTCGACAGCCCAGAAATTGTCGGGTTGGCGAAGTCTCGTGCACGCAGTGATGCACGGTCGGTCGCCATGGAGCGAAGCGAGGAGCGAGTTTTCCTTCCCGGCCGGGTCAACCCGGTAGTCCTGCCGCGCTCTTCCGGTGCTCTCTTTCTGTTGCAACGAGTCCGCGACGAAGCTCATCGTTTCGCGATCACCTACCATCGCAGCTTGCGACAGAAGGCGGCTCGTGAGTCGCCGCTGGATGCCGTTGCCGGGATCGGCCCTGAGCGCAAAAAGCTCTTGCTGCGACATTTTGGGAGCATGGCTGGTCTGCGGCGGGCGTCGATTGAGGAAATCGCGGCTCTCGCCGGCATTGGCAAAACTTTGGCGCGTACGATCGTGGCGTCGATCGCGGAGGATTGAGCTGCCTGCCGGTCCGCCCGGACTATAGAGCGTGGTTCGTGCAGGACATGATTCATGAATGGATCGGGCTCTCTGGGCGCGACGACCTTCGGGGCGCACGAGTCGGGCTCGCCGCTGGGCTCTATGTGTCGTGTCGCTCTCTCTGATCGGCGGCACGCTCGGGGAGATTCTGCTGCCGTCTGCCGCCTGGTGGTTCAGTCTGGTAGCCGCCTTCGCGGCGGGGTCAGGCGCGGGTAAAAAGTCAGATCGTGTGCTCTGGCTGCTCGCCGCGCTGGGCGTGGCCGCCGGGGTCGGGGTGGCGGGGCGCTCCCTGGAGGAGGCCGCGGACGTGCCCGGAGCCGGCAGGTTGCAGCGCCTCGAGGTTGAGGTGCGCCGCGTAGCGGAAGGGACGTGGCCCTCGGGGAGCCGGTGGGTGCGGTTGTCGGCAGATGTGTTGCGTGGGGATAATGACGGTTTGCCGAAAGGCGCCCTTGTCGAGGTCTTGTTCTCGCGGGCTCGGTCGGATTGGCACCCGGGCGATCGCTTTCGTTTGGTGGCGCGGCCTTACCCCCCACTCGGGTTGTGCAACGCAGGCAATGACGATCGGCAAGGGTATGCCCGAAGGCATGGCACCTTGGCTCGATTGCGTATCAAGGACGATCGAGCCGTCGAGAAGATGGCCGCATCGCAGAGCCTCCGGGTCCGAGTGCGGGCGGCGATTGCGGAAGCGATCGATCGCGGTGCTCCGGGCAAGGCGGGCCCGATCCTGCACGCGCTGGTTTTGGGAGAGCGACACTCTCTGGACAGGGAACGCCGCGAATATTGGGCCGCTGCCGGGGTGGCTCATCTTCTGGTGGTGTCCGGACTTCATCTGGCGGCGGTGTTTTGGGGTGCCCAGATGCTTCTCGGCTTTCTTGTGCATCTGCTGCTCCCGGTCGGGCATGGCGCGCGTGCGCGCCTACTCTCCCGCATTCTCGTGTTGGGAGTGGTCTCGTCGTATCTGATGATCGTCGGATTCTCGGTGGCTGTTGCGCGCGCGGCGATGGTGGCCTTCCTGCTCCAGTTTCAGGAATTTTTTGGGGGCAGGGCACGCCCTTTTCACTTTTTGTTGGCCACGGCTGCCGGGTTTTTAATGTGGGATCCGGGGTATGCCGGCGCCGTCGGCTTTCAGCTCACTTTCCTCGCCACGGGCGCCCTGATGCTCGCGGGCGGCGGGGCCGCGAGCTCTTTCGCTGCGAGGCTGATCCGTGCGGGACGCTTCTCGCTGGTTGCGGTGGCTGCGACCGCACCGATCCTCGCCTACCATTTCGGCGAGTTTTCGTTGGCCGGGATTATTGTCAACCTGATCGTGGGTCCGGTTTTGGGCCCGGGCGTCCTCGCTCTGGCTTTACCCGGGGCTTTCCTCGCGCCACTCGATATCGGGTTGGCCAGCCGTCTCCTCCGGGTCGCTGCTGTGATGATCGACGCGGTCGAGCCTTTGATTGCGGCGGTCGGCGAGACACGCCTGGGCGTGGTGCGGGCGGATGGGTGGCTTCCCATCGGGGCCGCGGGGGTGGCGGCTCTTTTGATCGGTTCGGGCTTTCGCCGTTGGGGTTGGGAACGCTGGCTGGTGGTGGTCGGGGGGGTTCTTCTGGTTGCTGTGGTTTGGCGGACATTCTCGGGACCACTTGATCGGAGCTCTTTGCGAGTGCGCTTTCTGGACGTCGGTCAGGGCGATGCAATTCTATTTGCCGGTCCCGGCGAGGTGGCCGGGACGTTGATCGATTTACCCGGGCGTTTGTCTGCTCCCGGTTTGGCCACCCGTGTGGTGCGGCCGGTACTCCGGGCGGAGGGTCTTTCGGGTCTGCGCCGGATTGTTGTCAGTCATGCAGACTGGGATCATGCCGGGGGCATCGATGATTTGTGGAGCCTTTATCCACGAGCAGAATTTGCGGTATCTCATGGCAGTCGCCTGCCCGAGGAGGAAGGTCGTTGGATCCCGCCGGGGCGCGCCCGATGGAAGCGTCTCGGGACGGGCGACCAATTTGGAGCTGGCTGGGGTCGGGTGGATGTCCTGCAACCAGGGAAGCATGGCTTCGCGAACCGCAACGACAACTCTCTCGTGCTCGCGCTTCGCTATGGAGCTACCTCGGTGCTGTTCACTGGAGATATCGAGGCGGCTGGCGAGTCGATGCTGGGTGGCTCTGCGGATTTGCCCGGTGCTACCGTGCTTAAAGTACCGCACCACGGGTCGAGAACCTCGAGCGGTGTGGCGTTGCTCGCAAGGCTGAGGCCTGCTGCAGCGGTTGTCCAGGCCGCGCGGCGGAATCGGTTCGACTTCCCGCATCCCGAGGTGGTGGAACGCTATCGCCAGTTGGGCGTGGCATGGCTGGTCACGGCCGAGGCCGGCGAGATCCGGATGGTTTCGGACGGGCAGATTTCGCGCCTGCAACGATGTCGCAGGTAGGCGGAGCCTAGGTTCGCTGTTCGACCTTGCGGCCGAAGGTGACCTCACCTTTGTCGATACGAATCGAGAATCCGCAGACGGGGCTGGTGCAGACCCAAGCTTTGAACATCACGGTGGCACCCTCCTGCCCGTAATCGGACAGCGGGATCAACAGTCCTGCATCGCACTTCTGGCACTTCGGCAAATCCATCAGCATCCACCCTCCACAACATTCACTTCCGCGTTATCGGTACCCGAAGATGCCGGGCAGAATCAAGGACTGCGAAAAACTCTGTCGCAAGCCGTTTCGGGAGAAGAATCGGGGAGGCGATATCCGGCGGCGTTCAGTCGGCGGCGGTTTCGCTCGGCGCGGCGGCTGCCTTGGCGGCTCCCGACCGCCGGCGCCGACGTCGGCCACCGCTTCTTTTGCGCTTGGCTTGTCCGCCGAATTCGATTTCGAAAGCGTTCCGCTCGAAATTTGGCTCGCCCTTCACGGACAGCTGAATACCCTTGGCGGCGAGAATGGCATTGGGGCGCTTTTCGATCGCTTGCCGCAGGATTCCGGCGATATCACTGGCAATTCGGATGGTCAGATTCCGAGGGTTGTCGGCCGCCTCGGCTTTCCGCAGGGCCTCCCGCAGTGCATCTCCCGCGACGGCCTCCGGCGATTTTTGTCGCCCAAGTCCGTCGCAGGAGGGGCATGGGATGGTGATGATCTTCTGCAGATTCTCGCGCGTACGCTTGCGGGTCATCTCGACCAGCCCGAGCTCGGAGATCTTCAGAATATTGGTGCGGGCCTTGTCGCGTTTGACGGCCTCCTCGATGGCCTCGCTGACTTTCTTGCGGTTTTCGGCAAGCTCCATATCGATCAGGTCAATGACGATGATCCCGCCAATATTGCGCAAGCGCATCTGGTCAACGCAGGCTTTGGCAGCCTCCATATTTGTTTTCAGCACGGTTTCTTCGTGGGTTTTCTTGCCCACGAATCTGCCCGTATTCACGTCGATGGTTGTCAACGCTTCGGTTTGGTCGACAATCAGATAGCCGCCGGATTTCAGCCAGACGCGTCGATCAAGCGCTCGTCGTACCTGATTTTCCACCCCGACTTCATCAAAAAGAGGAGCCAGGCTCTCGTGGCGACGGACACGCGATTTCAGCTCGGGCTGTAGCGCGGTATCAATGAACTCCAGGATCCGTTCATGGTCGCCCGGGTCGTCGACGAGGATCTCTTCGACCTCGTTGGTGAGAAGATCGCGCATCGAGCGCAGGACGATGTCCAGATCTTCGTGCAGGAGGCTGGGTGCGCTCTCGGAGGCGGCCTTCTTCTCGATGCCCTGCCACAACTTCGACAAGAACTTGATGTCGGCCAGGATTTCCTTCTTCGACAGTCCTTCGCAGGCGGTCCGAACGATGTATCCGCCTTTGCCACCGGGCCGGTTCTCGGCCACGATCTTCTTGAGACGCTGGCGCTCGCGGGCTTTCTCGATGCGACGAGATACGCCGATATGGTTCGAGGTCGGCATGTAGACAATATAGCGCCCGGGAAGAGAGATATGGCCGGTGACGCGAGCCCCCTTGGTCCCCATGGGTTCCTTGGAGACCTGAACCAGAATTTCCTGTCCGGGTTTCAGTAATTCGTCGATGGAGGGTGGCGGGGTGCTGGGCTTCCGCCGGGATCGACCGCGGGGACCGGGTTTCCCGGATTTGCCGGCAGCGCCGGTCGCATCCGCGCTTTCTTCTTGCTCGGCAGCCGGGTCGCCCGACGGATCGGCCTCCTCATGGGCCGTCTCACCTTCGTGGGCTGGTTCCTCGAGGACTTCGAGGACCTCGGCGCTTTCCTCGGCCGGATCTTCATCGCCGACCCACGCGCTTTCCTCGTCGGTTTGCGGGGCTGCTGGGTCAGCCGCGTCCTGCTCGGTCGCGAGCAGGGCCGCGTCTCCGGCGGGTTCGGGCCCTGCGTCCTTGTCCTCGAGAGGGCCAATGCCCGTCGATTCTGCGCTCTGGTCCGGTTCGTCGAGCGCCGAATCCGAGGCATGAGGCTCTGCGGAATCGGCTTCATCCGGATCGACCGGTTCGGAAGGCTCGGGATCCTCCTCGAGGTCGTCCTCGGTATCCTCCTCAAGGTCGTCCTCGAGGTCATCGGCCTCTTCGGGTTCGTCCGGCCCGTCCCAGAAGTCCGAGACGTGCATGAATGCGGCCTTTTCAAGACCGATATCGACGAAAGCGGCCTGCATCCCCGGGAGAACCCGGACCACTTTGCCCTTGTAGGCGTTTCCGGCGCTGGAGTTCTCGGCCGGGTTTTCAACCTGAATTTCAGCGAGGGTGCCGTCTTCGGTGAGTCCGATTCGGGTGTCGACGCTGGATCGACTAATAAGGATCTGCTTGCGCACTTCTGTTCCGGTGGGCCTTTCGAGAGAGGAGAGGCGCGGCGGTCAAGGCCCTCTCCTCCCGGCGCGCCACGGGACTAAAACAAAGGTGGTCGGCGGGTCGTCGAGAGGGTCAAGGCGGATGCCGGACGCTCTGCAGCTTTTGGGCAACATAAGGAATCCTGTCAGTTTGGGCAAGTGATCGCCGAATTCCTTCGCTAAAAACCGCAATCCCTTGTGCCTTGGGTTGACTCCAGACACAATATTCTGGATAGAGACCTCCACAATTTGCATCGCGATTCGGCGATGCTCCGGGTGGTGTACGTGGAGGTGAAGTTTGCGCATTCGTGAGATCGATCTCGTTGGGTTCAAGTCGTTCCGAGAGCCCACGAAGCTTCGATTCGGCCCGGGAATGAACGCGATTGTGGGTCCTAACGGTTGCGGGAAGTCCAATGTATCCGACGCAATTCGCTGGGCTCTGGGCGAACAAAGCGTCAAGAATCTCCGTGCCCGCGACATGGAAGATATCATCTTCTGTGGCAATGACGGGAGCGCTCCGCTGAACTTTGCCGAGGTCACTTTGACTTTCGAGCAGAGTCAGGATTCGGCATCCGATCTCCTTCCGGAGGAGGGCGTGGCGGCGCAGGTCGCTCGGCTGCCCGAGTTCAGCGTCACTCGACGATTGTTTCGCAGCGGAGAATCGCAATACCTGCTCAACCAATCCCCGGCCCGTTTGCGCGATATCACGGAACTCTTTCTCGGCAGCGGCCTTGGGCCCAAAGCCTACGCGATGATCGAGCAGGGCCGCGTGATGCAGTTGGTGGGCGCCAAGCCCGAGGAAATCCGGCTCTTTATCGAGGAGGCAGCCGGTACGACGCGCTTCCGCAGCCGGAAGATCGCCTCGGAGCGGAAACTGGACCGGACCAGCGAGAATCTCTCTCGCGTCACGGATGTGATGCGAGAGATCGAACGCCAACTCAGTGCGCTGCAGCGTCAGGCCAAGCGTGCGGAAGAATTCAAGAAGCTCGAGGCTGAGCTGCGCGAAGTCGAAATCTTTCTCGCTGGTTCGCGCTTCGGTGTACTCGCCGAAGAGGGCTCGAGCTGCAACGTCGAACTTGCCGAGTTGCGGACTCTGATTGGCGAAGTCGAGACGCGGCTCGGCGAATTGGTGTCCCAGCGCGACGATGTGCAGGTTCGGGATCGCGAGACCAAGGAGGCTATCGAGCAGATGTTCGCGGCGTTGGCGGACGTGGCCTCGGCTGTCGTTCGCGCGACGGAGCGACAGACGGCAACGAACGACAGCCTGAAAAGTCTCGAAGAGCGCCTCGGTAGGGTTGTGGACGAAGACGGGGAGCTCGCCGGGCGCGAGGAGGCGCTGTCGGCGGGGCTGGTGGCGGCGACGGCGGAACTCGAGACGCGAGAGTCTGTTTTGCGGTCCGCCGAGGGAGCATCGCAGGGGGCGGAGGACCAGGTGCAGTTGGCTGCGCCAGCTTTCCAACAAGCCGAAGCCGACTGCAACCAGCATCGATCGGAATTGGCGAACGCGCGGTCGGTGCTCGCGGAAGTTGCCGAGCGCCGAGCCGAGAGTGCAGCTCGAGTCTCCGGTATCCGCGAAGAAGCAGCCCGGATCGAGGACCGCCTCGAGGGGCGGCGGACCGAACTGGCGGGGGCGGCGAGCCGAGCCGAGGCGGCCGCCCAACGCGAAGTTTCGGCACGGACCGAGCACGGTCGGCTGGAGGATACCCGCAAAGGCGCCGCCGAGACCCTGCGCTTGCGTGAGGATGAGCTCCGGCGACTCGAAGAATCGCAGTCGACACTGCGCGAGACCCTCCTGCACGTCGGGGGCCGTATTGACGGACTTCGCGAGTTGGAGCGCTCCAAGGAGGGCTATGCCGACGGAATCGATACGATTCTTGCTCGAGCCGACGGTCCGCTGGGTTTATTGGTCGAGTCCCTGCAGATTCCGGAGACCCTGGAGCCAGCCGTAGCGGCTGTTTTGGGCGATGTGCTGCGTGGCGCCGTCGTCGAGGGGCCCGAAGACGGGGCTCGTCTTGCCGAAGCTCTCAGGGCTGCCGGCGAGGGCCGAATCTCCTTCGTCCCGCGGCGCGGTCAGCCTGCGCCGCCCGCATCGCAGGTGCCCCCGGGGTGCCGGCGGATGGTGGATATGCTCGGCGCAAAGGAGGGCTTCTCGGAAGTTCGCGAGGCCCTCTTCGGACGGGTCTTGCTGACCGAGGACCTCGCCACCGCGATATCCGCGTTCCGGTCTGCGCCGGGCGCTGGCGTGTGGGTGACCCTTTCCGGCGATCTTATTGACGAACGCGGTGTCGTGACCGGTGGGCAGGCGCCCGAGGGCGTTGGTCTGCTCGAGCGTCGGCGTGTTCTGACCGAATTGGAAGAGCAACAGGCCCGGGAGGAAAAGGCGCTCGAGGCTCTGCAGGGAAGAATTCTGGCGGCACGCGAGGAATGTCTGGCCAAAGGCGAGGCCCTGCGAAGTCTCGATGCCCAGGCTCATGATGCCACGCTCGAACTGGTCGCGGCCGAGCACGCGCTGGAGGCGGCTCGTCGGGAGCGGGCGGCCGCGGATACGCGGATCGCCGAGACGGAAGAGGAACTACGCATCGCGGCAGGCTCGCTCGCCGAGAGCGAGGAAAGAGCGCGGGAAGCGGAGCAGCAGGCGCTGGCAGCCGAGGCGGGTGAGCGATCGGCGCAGGCGGCCGTCGAGTCCAGCGGGGAGGCCTTGGGGCGGACCCGATCGGCCTTCGAACAGGCACAGGCCGCGCGCGATGGCGCCCGGCACAAGCTCTCGGAAGCCCGACAGTTCGTGACTGAGGCGGTTGCCGAGCATGCCAGGCAGCAGCACGCTCGCGAGGTTCTGCAGTCGCGTCGCCGAACCCTTGGTGAGGATACCGCGCGGCTGGCCGAGGAACGCGAACGGGCCGTGACGGCATTGGCCCAATTGGCGGAGGAATTAAGCGTCGCCCGGGAGCGTCACGCGACGGAGGAGGCGGCCGTCGAGAAGGCTCGCGGGGAGGCTCGGGAAGTCGCGAACCTTCTTTCGGAGTGCGAAAAGCAGGTCGGCGAGGTGCGGAGCGACCTCGACGGGCGGCGGGAGCGAATCAACCAGCTCGAAGTCCGATCGGCATCTTTGGAGGCCCAGATGAATGGAGTCGCCGAGGGTGTCATGGAGAGGTACGAGGTGGTGGTCTCGGAAGTCTTCGTACCCGAGGAGTTCGAGCCGGAGATTGCTGCCGAGCGGGTGGCTGCTCTCAAGAAGCGGATCGACCGCCTCGGTGCCGTGAACGTGACCGCGATTGCGGACGCTCAGGAATTGGAAGAGCGCTATGGATTCCTGCAGACGCAGCGGGGCGACCTCGAGGCCTCGATCGAAGACTTGCGCAAGACGATCGGCGAACTCAGCCGCACGACGCGAACGCGTTTCAAGGATACCTTTGAGCAGGCTCGCGAGAAATTCGCTATCATTTTCAAGGAGCTTTTCCGCGGCGGCTCCGCCGATCTGGTTCTCACGCAGCCCAATAATCTCCTCGAGACGGGGGTCGAGATAGCCGTCCAGCCTCCGGGCAAGGCGGTCCGCAGCCTCGGAATGTTGTCCGGCGGAGAGCGGTCGCTGACCGCGGTGAGCCTGATCATGGCGTTGTTCTCGCTGCGCGCGACCCCCTTCTGCTTGCTGGACGAGGTGGATGCACCGTTGGATGATGCGAACGTGGGTCGTTTCAGCGCTCTTCTGAAGCGCATGAGTGCGGATACGCAATTCCTCATCATCACTCACAAACAACGCACGATGGAGCAGTCGGATTCGCTCTATGGCGTGACGATGCCCGAGGCGGGCGTTTCCCAGATCGTGTCCGTTGAGGTCGAAGAGGCGGCGCGGGTAGCGACCGACGGAATGGCCGCGTCGGCCTGACACAGACGATGGCAGATATCCCGTTTTCGCTCGTGCTTTGGGGGGCTTTATGGCTCCTGGTGCTTATCGCAGCCCTGGTGCGGGAGTTGCGTGCTGGCTCGACCGCACCGGTCGTGCCAGAGAGCGGGACTCGGGAGGACGAGGAAATTGGCCCCCCGTCTGCGATCTCTGCACCTGTTGTCGACCCCTTTGCTCGTGGTTTGGCCAAGAGTCAGGGTGCCCTCGCGGGGCGCTTGCGCTCACTGCTCTCGGGTGGTGGGGCAGATGCGGCGCTCTTTGAGGGCCTCGAGGAAATCCTCATCGCGAGCGACGTCGGCGTCGGCCCGGCTGGTCATCTGGTCGCTGCTGTCCGCGCCAAGGTGCCCGCAGATGCCGATGCGACGGTCGTCGAGGAGGCATTGCGGCACGAGATCCGCGCGCTGTTGGGAGATCCTGTCCCGGAGCCGGCGATCTTGCCCAAGCGGCCGTGGGTTCAACTGGTCGTTGGCGTCAATGGGGTGGGCAAGACAACTTCGATCGGCAAACTGGCGGCTCGCCACGCAGCCGCCGGCCGAAAGGTATTGCTGGTTGCCGGCGATACCTTTCGTGCGGCGGCTGCCGATCAGTTGGCGGTTTGGGCCGAGCGTACGGGTGCGGAAATTGTGCGGCAGGATCTTGGTGCCGATCCTTCGTCGGTCGCGTTCGACGGGATGAAGGCTGCCGAGGCGCGTAACGTGGACGTCGTGCTCGTCGATACCGCGGGGCGCCTGCATACCAAGGTCAATTTGATGGAGGAGTTGCGCAAGGTGAGTCGGATTCTGGGGCGCGTTGTACCCGACGCTCCCCACGAAGTGCTGCTCGTTCTGGATGCGACCACGGGGCAGAATGCGCTTGCGCAGGCGAGGGCCTTCGCGGAGATCGTGCCGATTACCGGTGTCATCCTCACCAAACTCGATGGTTCGGCGCGTGGCGGCATGACGATCGCGGTGCGTCACGAACTCGGAGCCCCGGTGCGGTACGTGGGTTTGGGCGAGGGCGCCGAGGATCTGCAGAACTTCGTGCCGGAGGCATTTGTGGACGGGCTTCTCCCCGCAAACAAACTGGCCTCGGCTTGACTCCTGACGCTGAGGGTCCATAGCTTAGGTGGGGGGAGGGCCGCCGATCGAGGGTCGTCAATGGAAGTCCCCAACATCTTAAGTTCTCCGCCAGCCCCAGGGTGACGCGGTTCGCCAGTAGGCGCAGTCTGGAGTGAAAATTGGATAGTTTGCCGGCAGGAATCATCGGATTTTTCGTCGCAGCATTGATCGCCGGGGGTTTTTCCCTGATTCGGCGGCGACAGTCGCGCCGGGCAGCCTCCGAGGCTCTCGCATCGGCAGAGAAGGCGTTGCATCAGGCAGAGCGCGAGGCAGACTCGATTCGCAAGGAAGCTCAGATGGCTGCCAGGGACGACGCAGGCCGGGCACGAGAGTCTCTCGATGAAGAGGTTCGCGCCAAACGTCAGCAGATTCAGGCGACCGAGAAGAAGCTCGGTAGCCTGGAGGTCGATCTCGAGCGGCGCGGGAACAAGGTTGAGAACCGGGAACGCGAGATTGCCAAGCGCGAGTCGGCAGCCGAAGAGGAGAGCGCGACTCTGAGCCGGGAGCGCGACGAGTTGGCCGCCGCGATCGAGCAAACCCGGAACTCTCTCGAGCGAGCTGCCGGCCTCACCCGGGAAGAAGCCAAGCAGGCGCTGGTTGCCGAAATCAGCGAAGAGGCAAAGCTTCAGGCAGGGCGCCGGATCCGGCAGATCGAGGAGGAGGCGCGCGAGGACGGCGAGCGCCGGGCCAAGAAGATCGTCGCGCAGTCGATCGCTCGTCTCGCCGGGGAGTGGGTCGCCGAACGCTCCATCTCGATCGTTTCGTTGCCATCGGATGATATGAAGGGCCGGCTGATCGGCCGAGAAGGTCGAAATATTCGGGCGATCGAGGCGGCCACCGGGGTTGATCTGATCATCGATGATACCCCCGAGACCGTCGTGATCTCCTGCCATAATCCTGTGCGGCGGGAAATTGCGAAGATTGCCGTCGAAAAGCTGCTTTCGGATGGGAGGATCCACCCGGGCCGTATCGAAGAGGTCGTGCGGAAATCGGAAAAGGACGTTGAGGCGACGGTCAAGGAAGCTGGGCAGAAGGCTCTGTTCGAGGCCGGTGTGCACGGCGTTCATCAGGAGATCGTGAAACTTCTGGGGATGCTCCGCTACCGTTACAGCTATGGACAGAACGTGCTGGCGCACTCCATTGAGGCCTCCTTCATTTGCGGCCTGATGGCGGCCGAGCTCGGTTTGAATGTGAAACAGGCCCGCCGGGCGGCTCTGCTGCACGATATCGGCAAATCGCTTACCCACGAGGTCGAGGGCTCCCACGCGCTGATCGGGGCCGATATCGCTCGGAAATATGGCGAGTCGTCGAAGGTCTGCAATGCGATTGCCGCTCATCACGAGGAAGTAAAATGCGAGACCATCCTCGCGCCACTGGTCGATGCCGCTGATGCGCTGTCCGGGGCGCGCCCGGGCGCTCGACGCGAGGTGCTGGAGAGTTACGTCGAGCGACTCGACGAACTCGAGAAGATTTCGGGCAGCTATGATGGTGTGACGCGTTCGTTCGCTGTTCAGGCGGGCCGTGAGGTCCGAGTCTTTGTCGAGCCTGCCAAGGTTGATGACGATCGCGCGGCGGCGATGGCTCGGGATATCGCTCGGCGCGTGGAGGAAGAACTGACGTACCCCGGTCAGATCAAGGTAACTGTCATTCGCGAGACTCGCGCGAGCGACGTTGCACGCTAGGCTCCATCGATCATGCGGATACTATATCTGGGGGATATTTTTGGCCGAGCCACGCGTCAGTTGATCCGGCAGGAGCTTCGTTCCATTCGCGCGGCCGAGGACGTTGATTGTGTGGTCGCCAACGGGGAAAATGCCAGCGGAGGTCGGGGCATCGACCCGAACGGTGTCGACGAATTGCTCGATGCCGGCGTGGATGTGCTGACGACCGGAAATCATATCTGGCGGCATCGCTCGATCGAACCCGTACTCGAAGAGGAGCCTCGCCTGATTCGTCCGGCGAACTTTCCCGAGAACAATCCGGGCCGAGGCTGGACGGCAGTCACGGCGCGCGACGGAACGCGAGTCGGTGTCGTGAACCTGATCGGCCGCGTCTTCATGGGCGACTTTGATTGTCCGTTTCGGGCCGCAGATCGAGCCCTCGAATCGCTTCGAGAACAAGCGGATGTGGTGGTGGTGGACATGCATGCGGAGACAACATCGGAGAAGGCCGCGATGGGCTGGTATCTCGATGGTCAGGTATCGCTGGTGGTCGGCTCGCATACCCATATTCAGACAGCCGATGAGAAGATTTTGCCCGAAGGCACAGGGTTTTTGACGGATGCAGGCATGTGTGGGCCAACCCGCTCGGTGATCGGAATGCGTCGCGAGGATGTGATCGAGCGGTTCCTCTCGCAGCGGCCCGCGCGGTTCGAGGTGGCTAATGGTCCCGTCCTGCTCCAGGGCGTTTTTGTGGATATTGAACCCGCGACCGGCAAGGCGCATGCGATCCGTCGTTTGCAGCAGAAAGGGAAAGGATGATTCCGGTTCAGGAACAGATGGATATTCTCTGTCGCGGGGCGATCGAGATCTTGCCCGCCGGAGCGCTCGAGAAAAAACTGGCCAAGGCTGTTGCCGAGGATCGGCCCCTACGCATCAAATTCGGTGCGGATCCATCGGCGCCGGATCTGCATCTCGGGCATGCCGTGGTGATCCACAAGCTGGCCGAATTTCAGCAACTCGGACATCAGGTGATTTTCCTGATCGGCGATTTTACCGGAATGATCGGCGACCCTACGGGCAAGTCGGAGACTCGGGTGGCATTGACCCGGGAGCAGGTCCGCGAAAACGCGACGACCTATGAGGAGCAGGTGTTTCGGATTCTCGACAGGGAGAAGACGGAAGTCCGGTTCAATTCCGAGTGGATGGACAAGATGACCGCTGCCGACATGATCCGGCTATGCGGGCATATGACCGTGGCGCGCATGGTCGAGCGTGATGATTTCGCCAAGCGTCTCGCGAGCGGTCGTGCGATCGGCATTCATGAATTTCTATACCCACTTGTGCAGGCTTACGACTCCGTGGCGCTTCGGGCGGATGTGGAGGTCGGCGGTAGTGACCAGAGCTTCAACCTTCTCGTAGGCCGCGAGGTTCAGCGCGGGTACGATTCTGCGCCGCAAGTGGTTCTCACGATGCCGCTGCTCGAGGGCACCGATGGTGAGAAGAAAATGAGCAAATCTCTCGGGAATGCGATCGGGATTGCCGACCCGGCTACCGATGTCTTCGGCAAGCTTATGTCGATTTCTGACGATTTGATGTTGCGCTATGAGGGTCTGCTCAGCGCGTCGCCGGGGGCCCTGGCCGCGGCTCTCAGCGACGGGCTGCATCCCATGGACGCCAAGAAGCGTCTCGCCCACGAGATCGTCGAGCGCTTCCATGGGAGCGCGTCAGCGGCTGCCGCACAGCGTCATTTCGAAGAGCGCTTTCAGGCTCGCAAGGCGTTTGAGCCCGAAGAGCGAACTGTGGAGACGCCCGCCGAGGGGGAATTGACCCTTGGCCGGCTCCTCGTGGCCGTGGGCTTTGCGAAGTCGGGAGGTGAAGCCAAGCGTCTGATCGGGCAGGGTGCCGTGAAGCTCGCGGGGGTCGTACAGGAGGATCCGCTGGCACCGATTGCGCCCACCGAAGGCGTGCTTTTGGCTGTCGGGAAGCGCCGTTTGGCTCAGATCCAGGTGAAACCCTGAAAAAAAAGCATTTTTCGACGGTTTTACCGCTGAAGGTAGTTGAAAAGGCTAAACCCCGCGGCTAAAGCCTCTCCTCCCTGACAGCGCGAATCTTCTCCGAAAACAAGGAAAACTCCTTGTTGTTGCGGAAGAGCGACATTGACAGGGAAATGCCGGTTCGCTATTGATCCGGGTTCGCCCGTGAGGCGAAATTTGTCGGTCTTTGAAAACTGAATAGTAGTGCACCGATCTCGATGCGAGATCGGCAAACCAGTG
>Ga0055584_100001405_pt1 | contig 23688 bp, 22 predicted proteins | sample OSDHelmetaG_FD_58716 | JGI IMG/M metagenome (GOLD analysis project Ga0055584, IMG submission 58716) | Pelagic marine sediment microbial communities from the LTER site Helgoland, North Sea, for post-phytoplankton bloom and carbon turnover... | ecosystem: Environmental > Aquatic > Marine >...
TTATTGGTTACGGTTTTTATACAACTCAGAAAGAAAAGACTGAGCAAGCCTACGCTGTTGCTATCTATCAGTTTGATAAAAGCACTTTTGGAGATCTTACAGAAGGTAAGCTTAAAATAGCCCCTTATCTTGATAAATTTAATCTACTCAGTAAAGATGTCTCTTATTTCAAAGGACTATTTCCATTACTTATTAAAACAGTAGATCATCTTATCTCAAAAAAAGAATACGGAACTGCTGATACTCTATTGAACGAATTTAAGCCTCATCTTGATAACTCGGCCATGACGTTTTTGGTGAATTCTCGTCATGCCGTTATTTTGGAAAACTCTGGTAAAGCTAAAGAGGCCATTGATGTTTTAGAGGGAATGATTAAAAGCGGTCAAAAAATGATGGAGTCTAAGGTTTATTTTGATTTAGGTCGCCTTTACTTAACAGTGAATGATAAACAAAAGGCGAAAACAAACCTACAGTATGCCATAGATAATACAACTGATGATAACCTTAAAAAGTTGGCCCAAGTCTATCTTGGTGAAATTTAATATATATGTTTAAATATTTAATTATCCTGACCTTGCTTTCCTGCTCTCATATAAAAGCACCTAAAAGGGACTCGGTTGTTCTTAAACCTACTTGGATTAAAAATCATGATCCTCAACATGAGACTGGTAATCTCCCGATGGGATTGAACTCACCACTGATACATGAAGGACTTGTATTTGGTGGGCACAATGATGGAGCAATGAAGGCCTATGAACTCTCTAACGGGCGATTAGTTTGGGAAGCTGAGGACAACTCTACTTATCATGGCCGTGTGGTTGCTTTTAACGATCAAATTATATACGGAACGACTAAGGGAAGAGTATATAGTCGTCATTATCTAACCGGAAACTTAAAGTACGCAATTGATCTTGATGGAAGTGTAGAAGCAGTCAGTAAAGTTGAAAAGGGTAGAGTTCTTTTTCATACCAGAGATCATAAGATCTTTTGTCTAGACCCTGAAACAGGTAAAATTCTGTGGGCCTATAAAAGGTCTGTTCCATTTTCAACAACTATCCAAAGATCATCAACCCCTGTTGTTTTTAACAATAATGTATTTGTTGGCTTCGCAGATGGTTTTGTTGTGGCCCTCTCTTTGGATGAGGGAGTTGTTCTGTGGGAGAAAAAGCTTGCCACTGGATCTAAGTTTATTGATGTAGATACGACGCCTTTTTTCAATAATAATGAAATGCTTATAAGCTCAATTGCAGGTGATCTCTTTGGTCTTAATCCAAGTACTGGGGTTGTAATTAGAAGGCTAGATTACTCGATCAGCCGTAAACCCTTATTATATAATAATCATATTTATGTCGTAACAACTTCTGGTGAGCTAGTTAAGTTCTCGAATACTTTTAATGAGATTAATAAAGTAAGACTTTCTGATAAATCACTTGGCCCACTTCGTGTATTTAAAAATAAATTAATTGTTTCTTCTGGAGATGGAAAGCTATTTGCTATTAATCCGCAAACATTAAACACTGTGGAAACAAAGTATTTAGGGCATTCATACTCTACTGTTTATGGTGAAATGGATGCCAAGCAAGACTATCTGGCCTTAATAAGCTCAAGAAATCGACTTTATTTATTTCATTAATAGTTTTTTAGATAAGCATCGGCCCACACGGAGCCAGCTCTTTGTATGATTTCATCTGCATATATGTTTTCTTCCTCTTTTACAGATGAAATGCCCCTCCCTTTTGTTTCAGACTTCTGAAGGGTTTTTATGAGTATCATATTAAAATAAAGAGATGTTTTTACCATGATTTGAAGGTCTTCATTAGGAGAAATATTTTTCATCTCTTTTGAGAGCTGTCCCACGAGGTTCTCATAAATAAAATAATTATCACTTAGGCCATATTCACAAAGTTCAGATAATTCATTAAATGTTTTTTCTGCGTGAATATTGATCGCTTTTTGTGCTGTCTTTGAAACAGGTGCCCCCATGGCCACCTCGCTAGAGACGGTAGGTTTAAGCTCATTTTGTTGAAGAGGTAAACTCCATATAGGGTGGTCTTCTTTACTTGCAACCTCAGTAATTTTCCACGATCGTTTTTTCGTTTTTTTGTTAAAAATATTTGGTTTTCGAACAAGTAAACTATGAAACTGGGGACAAACTTTTATATCTTTAAAGTCTTTATTTGTATAAGAAGTCATTTTTTTATACTGATCGTATAAGGTAATAAAATAAAGAGACTTATTATTAAGTGCTACTTTTTGTTTTTCTTTCTTTTTTAGGGAGGCAGGTCTTCTACTTTTTAGGGGCTTATTTTGAATAGTAATTTGAGGTACTTTATTAAATTGTTGTTTTTTCGGAACGTATCTTGCCATTTTTTCATTAAAGGACTCAGGCCTATAGTTTGATGTGCATGATATTAAAATAAATAGAATTAGGTATTTTTTCATCTTAAAAGCCCCTTTAAGATAGGTCTTTTAAGGTATCGGACAAAATAAAAATTAATTAATTCAATTCTAGCGCACTGGAATTATATGCAGCTCCAACCCATTAATATTGTTGAGAACTTATTTTTATCAGCATTCCATATCGAGTGACAGAACTTGGAAGTATATAAGTTTTCAGGTACTTCAAATTTATCAAAATTTTCAATAAGACCTTTAGGACACCTAACTTCATATATTCCTTGCTCGCTTTTTATTGGTTTAGAGACCTTAAATTCATCTTTGTCCGAAATATGAAGTGAGTAATAATGACCTTCTTCTTCCATTGTAAAGATGAGCTTCTTATTTTTAATAAGGGTAGGGGTATAGTCCCTAGGTGTTTTAAAACTGATTAGCTTACCAGAGTTATCAATCATGTAGGCCTGATTATAAATTGTTGTTTTGGATGTCGTTAGATTTTTAAGAAATATATCGGCCAATAAAATATCTTTTTGGGGAGATCGGTGATTTTTACAGTGTGAATCCCAAAGTATTTTATCCTCATTTCTCTTTTCAGTGGGTAAATGCCAGGTTTTAAATGGGATGCCATGTTGTTTTACGAATTGAGACAATTTCGCGAACTTTTGTTTGCTATCTTTTAATTCAAGAATAAGCATCCACTTATTCCACAAATAACCTGCTTTTTCACTACATTCTGAGTTTAAAGGACAGCCATTATTTAAATTCCTAAAAGATATGTTCTCGGCCTGGAGGCCATGACAAAAGAGTACTAAAAAGAATAAATATTTCATTCTTGTATTCTAATTCAAAAATGAAATTATTGACAGTAGAGATGATGATTCCATCGATAGCCTTTAAGAAACTCTATAGCTCCAGATTGGTTGTCAGTATCCTGGTCCTTTAAAGAGTCTATTATACTATAGATTGCACTTTCATCTTGACCTGCTGTTTGTTTGTAAAACCCATTGTTTGGCTCGGCCAAAAAGTTTCCAAAGGCGGCACCATTTCGAACCTTACTATCTGAAGAGCTTCCGCCTGCAGCAGGATTACTGGCACCGCCACAATACTTATTCCCTAAGGCCGTTAGCTTGTCATAAACTGCCTGAGTAAACTTAGGCTCTCCAGTTTCTGGGATAAAGTCCTCATCAGTTAGTCCCCCTAAAGGTTCTGATGTACCGACACCCTCAGTGCTAACAAATCTATTAAAGTAAACATTCAAATTGGCGCCAGATGGGAGTGCACATTTTCTTTTTACTTCAGCTTCAGCGTCCCCTCCAGCGGTTGGGTCTGTCGTAGTAGAAGCTTCTTCAATAGAGTAGTTAGAGCAACATAATTCATCACTGGTAGTTGTGGCACCCAGCTTTTGACAACAAATAAACTCATTTTCTGAAAAGACAGGAGGTAAGTTGACCTTATTCTGATAAGACGCTCGGTAGTTACCATCACTAGCAAGAGATGCATCTACTTTAAAATATTCATCTTCATTATAGATTGTATGAGGATAGCGAATATTAGAACCTTGATCGTTTCTATTAAGAGTAAGATCCCATATAAATGAGAAGTCTGGATCTTGAAATTCACTTCTCAAATTATTTTCTGTGTTAAATATCCCTGGTACTAATTCGTCTCTTTGACTATTACAGTAAATAGGTTCATAGTTGATTTGAGGAATACCAAGAAGTTCTAAACGTCCTAACTTTGTTAAATAATAAAGGTCGTTTCCACCATTCATCGCCCTTCCGTTTAGAGCACTAATATTAGGATCTTCACTCGTACCCATGACTTCAAATTCAATGACGATACCAGCATATGCATACTCGCCTTTATCTTTATCCCCAGAAACAAGCATGAGGTCATAACCATCCTGAGTTCTAAAGATACAATACCATTCCTCATCATCTACAAGCTTGTCTGCAGCAGTTAAAATTGCATCGGTTTCAAGTCCATCTCTACACTTTGTGTTACCAGTGGAGCTGGCAGTAGGAGTTGCTTCAATAACAGGAGTGGTGTCAACTTCTTCTCCTTCACTCATATATCGTATAGATACTTTTTTTATTTGTTGATAACAAGTTGTTGGGTTTGAGGTCGCTCCATTACATCCAGGTGTTCTTGCTCCCATATAGTAGGGAAGATAAAAGATCGTGGCCGGTCCCTGAGGAGCAGCTATATAGTTGAGATGCTCAGTCTGCTTAGAGTAGGGAAAGTTGGCAAGAGCATATGGTGTAGGAGTAAAGGGTACACGTGAGCTTAGTGTCGCATATTGAGTTACGCTTCCTGTTGAAGGAGTTTCATCTGGAGTCGTATCTAATATTGCCGTTCTTCTTGATGATATTAAATCCGATGGAAAATCTATTTTAAAATTTTCACCTTGTTCGATTGGAACCTGTGCACACCCACCTTCGTCAGCATCACCAAAATTACTTTTAGTAACACCACCTATTTTACCTGGGGCCTTTTTTTCTCCAGGTGCAAGGCATATTTTATCGTAATCTTTATTATAATTATTGGTCGATACATTAGGGGGGATATCAAAAGGGGAGTCGTTGTGATAGTTGAGACAAGCAAAATTTGTGATATTGAACGTTAGCCTACTGGTGATTCTCCAGTCATGCGTTCCATCAGCGAACTTTCTGATCATTCCACCACCACAACAAGTTTTCTTACCAGTGTCATTCATGGTTTTCCATTGATAGTGACGGGCCAAAAGAGGGTATCCATTTTGGTCTAAATTAAGGCGAGGGGCCTGGTTATAAGGTTCACTTGAAATTGTTCCATCGGCTTGGTCTTCTAAATCGACAATTGCATATCTTGAGTATCTACCATCTGCTGTGGGTCCATTTTGTGGCAATCTAGAAGTGACTAGCTTAAAGTCTTCATCTAGTTGAGTTTTTATAAGGGCAGGGTCAGAGCTTGTCCTAAGGTATTGTGTATGCATTGTTATCGTTTTATTAACTTCACGGCAGCAGCGGTTAAGAGTCATATCATAGTTTCCAAAATCTTCTGACGATGGCCCTGGTTTTGGTTGTGCTTGAGAACAAACAAGTTCTTCACGCCAGTATTGAGTTTCGGCGCTGGTATTTCCAAAGTAGCTGGAGTCAAAAATAAGTGCTTGCTCAACATGAAGGTGGTTGGGCGAACACTCTAGATTAGTGTGGCAAACAGCACCTGGTCTTCTTAAACAAGCATCTTTTGCAAGACTTTTTTGGTCAATTCTTGATGTGAATATGAGAGGGTTAACCTCTATTTCATCAAAGGGAGAGTTACCTGATAAGTCTCTTGTCTCAAAACCACATGTATTTTGCTGTTGTTTTAATTTAAGTACCTCAGGGGAGTAATCAAAAATATAATTTCCAAATTGAGGATTCACTTCAGATGTTGAGCCTTGCTTAAATGGCTCAGTATTAAAGACAGGGCAATTTACCACCCGATCAGCCCCAACAGTTGAAGAATCACAATTGGATATTTGGTTAATAAAGTCAGTTCTTAGTTTTGTATCTTGTGCTTTATGAGACTCGATATTAGGGTCAGAATCACTTGTCGTTGCCATTTTTCTACCAGGGCGACAGATTCCCCAATCATCAGAATTACTCGTATTGTATCGAGCATTGTAGGCCATATTACCCTTTATTTCACTTGGAAGTGAACTTGTTGAAAGGAGATAATTCTCTGGCCTTCCAAGAATGTTTGCTTCTTGGCCAAATAAATACTCGAGGCTTGCATTAGGCTCCCTAATAACTCGATTGTTAAATTTTAGAGAATCAAGATCCGCACAGTAAAAATTAGGAGCACATGACCATAGCCTTGTTGCTTTACTATCAACCAGACCCGTTTTATAGTTTTTCTTACATGGAGACCCTGCACCTCTATAGACACAGCGTTTTGCTCCCGCTAGGGGTTGAAAGTTGTAGAGAAAGTCTATAAAGTTTGCGCTAACTAACTCATTATCTGCTTCTTCGTTTGCGTTGGAGTCAAATATAGGCCAACTTGTTTTGATCCTCGTAATGTCCTCACATAAATACTCCCAACCTAACTTTGAAACACAATCCAAATCTTTTGAGCATATGTGGTAGCTTTGACATGTTCCTGCGGAGTTTTGGCGGCTATCATTAAGTTGTAAAGAGGGATTATAGTCGGAGTCAGCTATAACGTTATTTCCTAAGTCTTGTATAACATTAACCGTTAGTGGAGTGTTATCTGTTAAATCTGCAAAACTTTGGTTTATTGCTAAGAAGAGCTTAGTGGACCTTGACGTTACCCTTCTTCCGGTTCCGATCGCAAACCAACTGACACCATCAAAACTTCCTATAACAGCGCCTTTATTGAAGCCATACCAGTCTCTTTGATAACCGTTAGCAAAATAAGCAAACTGAGTTGCAAGCCTATTCTGTCTTTGAACGACTGTACTAACATTAGGCATATGGCTCATGGCAATCATTGTTGGTGGAACCCAGCATGCTCTACCAAAAATTGTATCTTCATAATTACCACTAGTGACATTAAATCCCTCATTGTCTTCTCTACTTGTCGTAAATCCAACGGCCTGAAGACCTTTTCCTCTTTCACTACTGGGGTAGGCCGTAAAGACATCAAACCAGTTATCTTTTCGACAGGTAGGACATGGAGTATAAAAACCATTTGTGGTTTGTATAATATAACGTTGATCAAACTCAACATTAATGACCTTGGCAGGTACGGCACTACTTAAATCAACTTCCATTGTGCCAAGGACGGCATTAATATTCCATTTGTCATTTTGAGGTGATGTTAAACTTCGCTTATCAAGATAAAAATACCTTTCACCTTCTTGCTCAACAGATGTCTTGTCTTTGATTGTAGTAAGATCATCAACTGCTACACCATCTACTTTTCTAAAAAAACGATGAGGGGCCGTCCTTGAAGAAAGGGTTATTTTTGTATCTTGGAAAGGTTGTGGCTCATTTGGCTCATTAGGAATATCACACTCAATGGCCGTGATGACATCACTTGTACTAAAAATAGCTTTAAGGCCAAAATCAGGGCAATAAGGTTCTTCAGGTTTATCTGGAAAAGGGAAGGCATCACAACCACACTGCTTCCATACTTGTTTTCTTACTTCAAGGTAACGATCAAAATATGTTTGAGTTTCACTTGTGGGAACACAAACATTATTGGCCTCGTACTCAGGAACCTCTTTTTTTCCTTCTTCAAGACATAGGTATTGTTCTAAAAGAGTTTGGAACCTTTGCTTTGCATCTAGAAGTTCATCCACGTTATCTTCTTCCTCTTTAGGAAAGCGAACGACATTAGGGCAAACATAATATATTGTTGGCCAATTGAGGAACTTGAGAGGGTCAGTAAGGGTATCATTAATTGCTTGTGAATATTCAGATAATGTTGAAGCATTAGGCCTTTCTTTACCGTCATTTACGCATTGGCCTTCTAAACAACAATCAAAACCTTTTGCTGTACAGCTTGAGTTACTACATTCAGTTCCATCACTAAGTCTATCAGCATTAAGATCTATTCTCAGTCCAATGCCAGCAAGGTCTAAAGAAAACAGAGGTATTTTATTTAAAATTGTTATAGGTTGGTTTTGTCCTGTGGAAATATTTTCATTTTCACTATAGAGGGTAATATTAGTTGCTTGTGTTATTGTTTGACATCCGACACAGATATCAAATGGAATGAAAGCATTATCGACAGTTCCGGCCATGCTTGTGCCGATGGTAACACCAAATTTATTTAGAATAGGTAGATCTCCTTCACAAGTGATTTGATTTTCTGACTTAAGTTCTGGGGCCAAGTCTATTCTAAATAAACGCTCTATTGTGCCAGTACTGAAATTGCTTTGTATAATGGGAACGGCACGTACACGAAGTTGTTTTTTAGTAAGTTCATTATCAAAACTCATAACTATACAGTAATTTCGATTAAAATTAGCGATGTCACTTGTGGCGATTCCGTTAGGTCCTTTAGGGAAACTACTTAAAAACTCATGTACTCTTTTTCCACGAAGATAGGCAACAGTCTTAGTATTTTGAGAAATAGTAATAGTGCCTTGTATTTCGTTGCCGCTACTAAACCAGTAAAGCTGTTGTGATGCTGTAAAAGAAGGTGTTGTAGATGTTGTACTAGTGTCAGTATTATCGCTAGCACTAAGACCTTGTCTTTTATATTTTGCACTTTGTAGAGACGTATTTATACATCCAGTAATCAGTGCTATTAATATTAGCTGAAGTGCCACTACTTTCATTCAAACCCTACATCTACTTAATTCAACCACTTATCGGCTACGTCTGATTGATGGTTTACTTTAAGAAACATGTTATAGGAGAGTAGGAAAATTTGGGTGCTTGGGACCTAAAACATTGAAATTATGTAGCTTTTTGATAAGTATAATAAATCGGATCGCCAGAGTTTTCTGACGCTTTATTGCCCATAAGTGTATTGGGCACCAAATTGAAATGTTGAGTAATTTAGTGGATTCAACTGACCATGAATCCATCTACCTCCATATTGACCGCCATAAGGTACAAAGACTCCCATTCCACCAAAGGTGTGAGTCCTTCCAAGAGCACCTATACCTGTTGTCCCCGGAAACCAAGGTGTGGGGCCACCAATATATTTTGAGTCAAAACCTCTATAACCTAAGTCCCATAATTTTGTGTGAAGGGGAGCGGTGGCACGGTAACTATTTATAATATTTTGTTGCTTGGCCTGTTCGGCCATGACATCCAAGTGGCCTTGCGAGCCTAAGTAATAGGCACCAACAGGGGCCATCTCATTCATGCTTCTTAAAAGATTAGGCATTAAATAATCTGCTGTGGTTGGTTTTTTTACAATGCTAATGATTCTTCCGTAATCATCTCTTTGAACATAGTTGTTGGCATAAAGACCTGCCCAGTTAAACTCTTTTTTCTCTTTTGGAGATGATTTTCTTTTTGTTCCACGATTTTTCTCCCTTCTTTTTTTAGAAAGCTTTAACGCCTGCTTTGGGCATAATAAAACTTTTAGAGATTCAACGGCCTTAGCATTTGAGGGTGTAGAACATATTTTCATCACGTTATGTGTACTTGTCTTAATATTTCCGTGAATCTTTTTTTCATCATCCAAATAAGCAACAACTTCACCTGTATCAAGAGCAAATTTGGCAATTTTACTTAAGTTAGAAAGACCTTTTGGAGGATCACATATAGTGAAGTTTTTATTGGCCCCATCTTTTTTAGTCTCTTTGCAATTATGAAGATTGTAAGAGATTAAAGAATCTTTAAGATTGATCATATCTTGATGAGAAGGAGACTTTGTTAATGAATTAATTTTTTCTGTTATCTTACTTAAGTTTGCTTCTTCTTGACCTATTAATTTATCAAGAGATGAGTCGTGCTGTTGTTTTTCAATGCATGTGTTAATGTTATTGGAAGTCAGTTGACCCTTACAACCAAGATCTTTAAAAGCATTTTGATAAACGTCTTTAATATTAAATTTAAAAATATCCTGGTCTTTTTTAGACCTTGTTTTCTCTCTAAGCTTTGCTCTAAGTTGTGCGTGAATGTAAGAGCTTTTTATCCTTTTAACGAGATTGTCAGATGCTTTTTTAGAATTAAGTAATTTGGTGTTATTTTTTAGAAGAGAAAGATTACCTACTTTTTCTTGATTTTTAATTTGTTGGATTTTTTTTGTCTCTACTTTTAGCTGCTTTTGGAAGCTCCGTTTTTTTTCATCTAATAAGGCCTGTTTTTTGTCACACTCAATTTTACAGTCCCTCATGGCCTTTAACTCAAACTTTAATTCTTCTAATTTTCTTAAACTTTCTTTTCGGTCTTGAAGTGAAGGAAAATTTTGAAATCCTCTTTTGAGGTCTTCGATAACACTTTCATTTGAATCAACAAAACGAAGGTTTCTGATAAGACCAATGGTGGTCCTTCGTTCTTCTCTAAGCGTATTAGAACCAATCTTTGTAAAAGATAAGCATATCAGAGTGTTTTTTTGAGGACATTGTTCAAGATCGAGTTGCTTGTTGTTTTTCTTTAAGTGATCCAAAGTTTCTTCGGCTATGATGGTCTTTTTGGTCGCTTTTTCAGCTTTATCGAGCCCCTTTTCATCCACTTTCTTTTTAAGGTCGCTAAATGAGAGCCAATATGAGTTTTTTATTTCCATTAAGCCTTTGTATAAAACCAATTTAGCTTGAGATTTATCAAACTGCTTTTGCATATCTGCATATTTTTCTCCACTGGCATTCTTATCTTTTAAAATATTTTCCTGAATCATCCTTAAGGACTCTTTCGTTTTCCCACAATCAAAGTAGTAGGGTGATTCTGCTCTTAGAGAACTCAATAATATGAGATAAAAGAATAATATCCTCATGAAGACTTTGTCGGCTTTATTACGAGATTTTATAAGTTATAAATAGAATTTGTTTTAGCCATGGCCTGAAGTCATGAATGTAGAGTCGTATTGTGAGAGCTTGGTTTGTTCCCCTAATTCGAGAAAATAAGATTTACTTAACTCCAAGATACCTTCAAGATCTTTTATTTGAAAAATATTAGATCTAAGATGAACTGAGTTTTTAAAACCATGTGAGAACCACAAAATATGCTTTCTTAGGTTGATGACGTTCTTTTTTTCATCAAAGTAATTCTCGTAGAGGCTTGAGAGGCGTTGGATGACTTCAAAATAATCATTGGCCGTAAAAGAAATACTGCCATCATCGACAGCTTCTAGAAATAAAAATGGTGAGCGCAAAGGCCCTCTTCCCAGCATAAAAGCATTACAAAGAGAGTCGTTTACTCTTCGCTTTACGGACACGGGGTCATGTAAATCGCCATTACCAATAATAGGCAAAATATTTTCAGAAGCAATATGCTCGATATACTCCCAATCAGCAGAGCCCTTATATTGTTGAGTTCTCGTTCTTCCATGGATAGCGACAAACTCGACACCGCAAGATTTAGCTATATGGACAATCTCCTGGGCGTTTCTAGAATCACTATCCCATCCCGTTCGTATTTTAATTGTAAGAGGAATACTTAATACGGATTTAATTTCTTTAAAGAAGTGCTCCAGTTTTGCAGGGTCTTTCATTAGAGCAGAGCCGCCTCCTTTAGAAACAACCTTTCGAACGGGGCATCCCATGTTAATATCAATGAATTTGGGGTTAAAGCTTTGGGCAAAGTCAGCGGCCTTTTTCATACTTTCTGCATCTTCTCCAAAAAGTTGAATGCCAACATTGCGTTCCTCTGGCCATACTTTGAGCATATCAAGTGTTTTTTGATTTCTATAGTTTATACCGTGACATGAAATGAGCTCAGAAACGCTCCCACCAGACCCTAGCTCTTGCATCAGATACCTGAATGGAGCATTTGATATCTGGGACATAGGGGCCAAAAGTAATGGGGAGTCAAAATGAATACTTCCTAAACAAATAGGTTTGTTCTTCTGCTTTAAAGCATTAATTTTATTCTTTAACTTATTTGTAAACTCATAGGCCATATAAGCCGATTTAGCTAAATAGTATAACCACGTCAAGGGTACTTTGTTGGTAGATAAAAAAGGACATATTGTATTTGATTTTGATGGGACCGTCGTTTCTAATTTCGATGCTTTAAAGAGACTTATCTCTTCCCCTGTTATTGATTCAAAAAAAGCATCTCAAAAGACATTTGGACTTAAATTAAGTACTTGGATAAAAAATCTTGGTAGTCTAACGACACATTTTCATCATCATTATGAAGCCTATGATGGTATACCAGAGTTACTTCAAGACCTTCAAAAAAGAGGACATAGTCTCTATATTTGGACCTTGCGAGACCCAGTATCGACAGAAATTATCTTAGAGTCAGTAGGCCTTAGACACTACTTTAAGGCCATAAAAGGGACTGAAGAAGACCATATCAAGCCAGGGGTCCAAGGTTTATTAAGTATGGTTGGGGAAGCTCGACCTGAGAATGTAATTATCATAGGCGATGGTTGGACCGATATAATAGGCGCTAGGTTTCTTGGATGTCCTTCTATTTTTGCAATGTGGGGTAAAAAGTTTGATCTTTTATTTAAAAAAGGGCGGTTTTCTTACACTGCCACAACCCCAAAAGAGTGTCTTTCATTCATAGATGAATACTTTCAGAAAGAAACCTTGAAAAAAGGTGCCTAAACACCTAAAAATACGAGTACCACTTTATTATTCCTGTTAACCTTGCTATAAAAATTTCTTTTAAAAAGAAGGGAAATGAGATGTTCGATAATTTATCTGAAAAGTTTCACTATGCATTTAAAAACCTCCAAGGCAAGGCCAAAATAACGGAGCAGAATATTGAAGATGCTCTCAAGGAAATTAGAACTGCATTGCTTGAAGCTGATGTGAACTTTAAAGTTGTAAAGTCCCTTGTCAACTCAGTAAAAGAAAAGGCCGTTGGTGAAAAGGTTATCAAAGGTGTAGATCCTTCTGAACAGTTCATTAAAATTATGCATGATGAACTTGCAAAGGTTATGGGAGAGGCCAATCAAGAAATCAATCTTGATAGAACAGGCCCATTTCCAATTTTAATAGTAGGTCTTAACGGACAAGGTAAAACAACATTTTCAGGGAAGTTTTCAAAATATTTAACATCTAAGAAAAAGAAAAATGTTCTTCTGGTACCTGCGGATACTTTTAGACCTGCGGCCAAAAAACAGCTTCAAACATTGGCCGCTCAGGTCGGTGTTGATTGTTATGATTCAGACCTTTCAATGGGCCCTAAAGAGATAGCATTAAAGGGCCTTGATTTTGCCAGAGCTGAGAATAAAGATATCGTTATTATCGATACCGCTGGTAGACTTCACGTTGATGAAGAGCTTATGGAGCAGCTAAAAGAGCTCAAGCAAGGGATAAAAGATCTTAACCCCGAAGTGCTTCTCGTGGCCGATGCAATGACCGGACAAGAGGCCGTAAGCGTGGCCAAGGTTTTCCATGAAGCTATTGAATTAACTGGTGTTGTCCTGTCTAAGATGGACTCAGATGCAAGAGGGGGGGCAGCCTTATCAATACGTGAGGTTACCGGAGTTCCTATTTCCTATATATCGACAGGTGAGAAGATGAAGGACCTTGAGCTCTTTCACCCTGATAGATTGGCCAAAAGAATCTTGGATATGGGCGATATTGTTTCATTAGTCGAAAAGGCGCAAGATGAAATCGATGAGAAAGATGCAGAAAAAATGATGAAAAGGCTTGAGAAAGGAAAGTTCACTGTTGAGGACTTTCTCAAGCAAATGAATATGATGCAAAACCTTGGATCTATGGGCTCTCTTATGAAAATGATCCCAGGTATGGGAAATGTTTTAAGGCAGGTAGGAGATCTTAGCCCAGCTGAAAATGAAATGAAGCGAATGAAGATTATAATCTCCTCTATGACTAAACAAGAAAGAGAAGACTACAAGCTCATCAAAGAGTCTCGAATAAATAGAATTGCCAAAGGCTCTGGAAGTACAGTTCAGGCCGTAAAGGATTTCCTAGCAAAATTCAGGCAAATGGAGCAGATGATGGGTGGTTTTATGAAGATGATGAAGGGGGGAGCAATGCCTTCGATGCCGGGGATGCCAGGAATGGATGGAAACCCAATGATGCCTAGCGGCAAAGCCAAGAAAGGTAAAAAACACGGCAAATGGGGTAAGAAGTATTTTTAGACTTTGCATTATTAATGAGATAAGTATATGTTGACTAATTAGGTTAACCTCATTAGGCTCTCATGATCTTAATGGGATTAAATTGTAGGAGTAGAAATGGTAAAGATTAGATTAGCAAGAGGTGGTAGAGTTCATGCCCCAATTTATACAATTGTGGCCACAGATAGCAGGAATCCAAGAGACGGTAGAAATCTTGAGAGACTTGGACAGTACAACCCAAGCGCTAAAGAAGTTCTTGTAGGTATTAAGGTAGATAAAATTCAAAAATATGTTCAAAATGGTGCACACCTTTCTGATACAGTAAGAACTCTTCTTAAAAAAAATAAGATTCAGATCGCTTAGTTGTTAAGTTCTTTCTAGGGAGCATTGATTATGAGTGAGTTAAAAGAGTTAATTGCCTTTATAAGTAAGTCTCTTGTAGATATGCCTGACCAAGTTCATGTTAATGAGATTGTCGGAGAGCAAACGACTGTCGTTGAATTAAAAGTGGATAAGTCAGATTTAGGGAAAATTATCGGTAAACAAGGAAGAACGGCCAGGGCACTTAGAACGATTCTAAATGCAGCTTCAACAAAGCTTAAGAAGAGAGCAGTTCTAGAAATAATCGAATAAAAAAGTATAGAAATTTTCAAAAAATAAAAGGCCATCTTATTTGATACGATGGCCTTTTTTTATTTTATAAAAACCGTTCCATGTTAAAATTATATTGCTGATATTTTGAGGAGCTAATATGGGGCCATCGGATTTTACTATTCTAATTGTTGATGATGAAGCAGATCTACTTGAGCTAATTGCAGACTCTTTTGAACTAGAAGGCTTTAATGTTCAGTCCACAGCGGATGGAAATAAGGCACTTGAGTTGGCCAATACTGATAATATTCATATTATTTTATGTGATCAAAATCTTAATGATGGGATAACGGGACTTCAAGTTTTAGAGAAGGTTAAAGAAAATGAAAAGCTTAATGAGTGTAAGTTTTTTCTCTTAACAGGAGATATTACTTTAGACTTGAATGAGCTTAAAGCTAAAGGAGTTGAAGGTATCGTTGAGAAGCCTTTTGACTCAGATCAAGTAGTCGAACAAATGAAAATAATCCTAGGAGTTTAAGGTATCATCCTTATCATTTAGGCCTTTTTTAAAATTAGTAACTGCTTTACCTAATGAATTTCCAAGTGCAGGCAATTTCTTACCTCCAAAAAATAGTAAAACTACGGCCAAGATAATTATAATTTCTGTAGCACCAAGACCCATAACTTCTCCTTAATAAATCCTGTTAAAAGGCATCGTATATTTACCAGGCGCGTAATTAGCCTGACGATCCTGCTTAAGCCTAGCATATTCTTCATCACCATTGGAATAACTTGAGTATGGATAAATGGCGATGCCTCCACGGGGAGTGAATTCTCCAATGACCTCAATATAGCAAGGTTTCATAAGTCTAACGAGATCATCACAGATTTTTTGAATACAATCTTCATGAAAATCACCGTGGTTTCTAAAGCTAAAGAGGTAGAGTTTTAAGGACTTAGACTCTACCATTAGCTTGTCTGCTATATAGTTAATGGTTATTTTTGCAAAATCTGGTTGGTTTGTTTTAGGGCATAAGCTAGTGAATTCAGTACAAAGAAAGCTTGTCCAGGCATAGGCCTTGGGGTTTTTGTTATCAAAGGCCTCTAGTAGAGCAGGGTCATAGTCACTGGGGTATTCTGTATGGCTTTGACCCAGTGAGAAACCTTCTAACTCTTGTCGAGATCTTCCTTTATCAGATGCGTTCTTTGTTCTTGCCATGACGTTCCCTAAATCTTTATAAAATAATAGCTTTTACTTACGTTTAACGCATATATCAAGTAAAGTCCCAAGTAAAGAGAGGGTGAAGGTATTATAATGACTTCGAAAACCAAAGTGGTATTTGTCCAGCTTGGATCTCCTAAAACGCCTAAAGTTCAGGATGTTAAGGTATTTTTAAAGGAATTTCTTGGCGACCCTAGGGTGGTGGATATTAATCCATTCCTATGGAAAATCATCCTTAATTTTTTTATTCTTCCCTTTAGACCGAAGAGCTCAGCTAAGCTCTATTCAAGAATTTGGGATGGTGAGGATTTTCCTTTAAGAACCAATACAAAAAAATTTACTGAAAAAATAAGAGCATTAAATCAAGACCCTAGGTTAGAGTTTGATTATGCTTATTTATTAAGCTCTCCAAGGGTTAGTGATATATGGGATAGTTGGGAAAAGGATGTTGTAGAAGACCGAAATCCAGCGACAAAGTTAGTTGTTATCCCTATGTTTCCCCAATATAGTGAAAGTACTATAGCCTCTGGGATGGACTTCTTTTTCACAGAGCTCAAAACGAGAGTAAGAATTCCTCCATTTGAGTTCTTTACGAACTTTCATAAATCAAAGGCCTTTATTAATTGTAGTCTTCAAAACATTAATAACGAGCTTCAGTTATGTGAGTATGACTCTCTTATTATTTCTTTTCACGGAATTCCTAAAAGAAGAGTTATATATAAAGGCGATGATTATTATAAGCATTGCTTTGAAACGTTTGTTTTACTTAAAAAGAATATTCAGGGGATTTCTAAGGATAAAATTTTTATGACATTCCAGTCCCGCTTTGGGTCAGAGGAATGGTTAACACCCTATACCGATGAGTTCACTATGGATAGGGTTGAAAAAGGTGATAAGAAAATAGCTTATTATTGTCCTAGTTTTGTTGCTGATTGTCTTGAAACTATTGATGAAATTGGACATGAACTACAAAAAGATGTTGAAGACCAAGGTGTTAAAGTCAAATTAATTCCTTGTTTAAATGACGATGATACGTGGTGCGAAGAGTTTTATAAATTTGTAAAAGATCACTCATATGGTACTCCAGAACAGAGAGAAGAGTCCTATTATGAATTAGAAAAGGAAGATTATATGGCCATGCCAGAACAAAAAATGGACTCACCTCCTTTAGATAATAAGGCCAAGACAGCACTTAAAATTGTGTTTTTAACCCTATTTCTTGATTTAGTAGGTTTTTCAATAATCTTTCCTCTTTTCCCTCAATTGGCACAGCACTACCTTGAAGTCGATAGAGATAATTTCTTTCTTAAGCTTATTTTCGACTCCATCACGGGAATAACATCTGGAACGGGAGCAACTTATACACAATCAATCGTGTTGTTTGGAGGAGCTTTAGGAGCTCTATACTCACTTCTTCAATTTATTGCTTCTCCTTTATGGGGTGGTATAAGTGATAGAATTGGACGAAGACCTGTATTATTGATTTCTGTGGCAGGGCTTGCTCTTAGTTATGTCTTATGGTTTTTTTCCGGATCTTTTACTTTACTAGTTTTGGCCAGGTTTATTGGCGGAATTATGGGAGGTAATATATCTACGGCCACTGCCGTTGTGGCGGATGTTACACAGAAAGAGAACCGTTCAAGGGGAATGGCGACAATTGGGATAGCCTTTGCTTTAGGTTTTATCATTGGCCCAGCTTTAGGTGGGTTATTTAGTTTAATAGACCTAACTAAGATTTATCCCATCCTTGCAGAATATGGTGTGAACCCATTTTCGGTACCAGCACTCATTGCCTTTTTATTATCGGCCTTTAACTTTGTTTATTTATATAAAAAGTTTAAAGAAACTCTACCTACTGGAGATGTAAAATCTGAAGTACAAAGAAGTTTTAATCCACTTGTGCTCTTTAAGCCTTTACCATACTCAGAAATTAATTTAACTAACTTTGGTCATTTTTTATTTTTATTGGCCTTTTCAGGTATGGAGTTTACTCTTACCTTTTTGGCCGTAGAGAGACTTGGTTATTCCTCGCTTGATAATGCTTATATGTTTATATTTATCGGCTTTATTATTGCGTTTGTTCAAGGTGGGGTTGTAAGAAGAAAAGCAAGAACAGTAGGTGAGAAAAAAATGGCCTTGATTGGTCTTATCACGATCATTCCAGGTTTATTTTTAATTGGTATTACTCAAAATTCCTGGTTCTTATACATGGGTCTCTTTTTTCTCGCGATAGGTGCGGCGATGGCCATTCCTTGTTTGACTTCACTTGTTTCTCTTTATTCTCCAGTTGAAGAACAAGGTAAGTCGATTGGGATATTTAGATCTTTAGGGGCCTTGGCAAGAGTTATCGGGCCGTTGTTGGCCTCGCTTATGTATTGGAAGTATGGTTCAGCATCACCTTATTTTCTTGGAGCAATGTTTCTTATAATTCCAATAGCAATGGTCTCGTTGTTACCGAGACCTAAATTAGATTAAATAAAAAGAAAATGGCCCCTAGTAGGGGCCATTTTTTTAGAATCTATATCTTCTTCTAGGGAATGGGTTTCTAACTGGCTCTGGCTGGTAGTCATGGTTTGAGTATTCGTGATCATCGTTGTGAAATCCTTCATTTCCACATCTTTTCCACTTTAAGTGATAAACAAGCCCTGCATTCATATCCGCAGAGTCTACAGTTGCTAGTGCCATATCTCTTAATCTGTTTGTTCTTACAAGCATAGAAGTATTTACTCTAAGGTTAACATCGGCACCACATCTAGACCAAACTAAAGCAGTTGCAGTTAAGTTACTTTCAAGTAAAAACTCATCATCTAAAGCTCCACGGAATGACTTAACAAACTTAGGTCCTCGTTTTCCGGCAAAAAAGTATTCCGCACTAAATCTTGAATGTGCGCCTCGTGGAAGAGAATTAAATCCTCGGTAGTCAACATCAATGACGGAAACACTAAAACCTTGTGGAACGTGAACAGGTACTGCAATATTACAAGACTTTCGGGCCATTGTTTTCCGTCCACCGGCCTCAACCATGTATTCATCAAAAAGAATACTTAGAGATTTACTATCTGGAGATAGAGTGACTGAAGCTGTTCCCGCAGGACAACCGCTACCACCGTAGCCTGGCTCACCAAGATAAATGTCATCAGCAGATGCAAAGCTAGACACAAGTGTTGTTGCAAGCGCTAGTGCCTTAAAAGTTTTTGATAAAGATATTTTCATTTGAACTCCTTGTTTGAAGAAAATCATATTGATTCCCTTGTTGTGAGTTCAATGTAAGAGGATTAGAAAAAAATGGCAGCAAAGTACTATCTTTTCTTCGCCACGTGGATGATTTGAACTTATGAGAACACCAGGTGGTTCTAATTGAGAAATGGATTTTGTTTTTTTTCAACGTGAATAACACTAGAAGGGCCATGTCCAGTGATGATAGTTGTCTCTTCGGGAAGTAACAACAGTCTCTGCTTTATCGACTTCATGATTTCATCGTAATTCCCGCCTGGAAAATCGGTTCTGCCTATGGACCCTTTAAAGAGTGTATCTCCAGAAAATAAAAGAGGAGTATCAAGCTCCTCAGTGTAAAAGCAACAGGAGCCAGGTGTATGCCCTGGTGTATGCATCGTTTTGAATATACTTTTATTAGTCTCTTCTACAAATGAGATTTCTTCATCGTCATTAAGGTAATGATCAATAACACCGGTTTCGCCGACATCTTCGCCAAAAAACATGGCCTGTTGTTTAAGTGAGCTATAAAGGTTTTCATCAGACTTATGCAGATAAATACTTGCACCTGTAGCATCTTTGATTTCTTTGCTTCGTCCAATATGGTCAAAGTGAGCATGAGTATGAATAAGTTTTTTTACTTTAAGTTCTCGGTCTTTAATGAGCTTCATAAAAGAGCTGTAGTCGTTGCCTGGGTCAACTGCAATACATTCTTTGGTGTGCTTGTTATAGATTAAAGAGCAATTGCAAGCAAAACTGCCCATAGCAAAGGTTTCAATTACGATGTTATTTTTTTCAATCATAGCCGGGTATTCTAGGTGTTAAGCTTAGAATAAACAACTAGTTATTGAGAGGAATGCTTTTTTATGCTACGCGACACTTGCTTTAAGCAGCCACCACAATCAGTACCGATTTTAAGCTGTTTAATGGCCTGTTCATAAGTTAGGCCCTTTTTAGTAAGTCTTTTAACCGCTTCAGATTTAATGGAATGACATAAACATAAATACATGACTTATATATATAAAACAAAAGTTCTGTATGTCAAACAAAAAACTATTGGATTTAATTTTTGAGTCCTGTAAAATAATATATATTGTTATTGGCATCAAAAGGAAGTGTGCATGGCAAAAGTTTTAGTTGTAGAAGATTCTCTATATCAACGTAAAGGAATCGTAAGAAGCTTGACTGAATGGGGGCATGAAGTGCTTCAGGCCGATAACGGTAATGCCGCACTAAAGATTTTAGAAGATGAAACACCTGATATCATCTTAACGGACCTATTAATGCCAGAACTAGATGGGATGGGCCTATTAAAAGCTATGAACGAGAAAGGAATTAATATACCTACTATTGTTCTTTCTGCCGATATTCAAACAAGTGTGAAAGTCGAATGCTCTTCATTAGGTGCAAAAGATTTTCTATCTAAACCTCTTGATAAAGCAAGACTTCAACAGGCCATGGCCAATATTATTTCTTAGTCATTGCAGGTTTTATACTGCTTTAAAATATAAGGGTTATGCTTTGAGATATGGCCCTTAACTTTTTCATATAAATCATTGTCTACATATAAGGTCCCTAAAAAACTACAGAACAAACTTTTGGACAATGCAGTGACTACCTCAGAAGATGATTCTATCACTTTTTCAGAGACAGGTTCTTCTTTTGGCTTCCATGCTACCACGATATAGTTTGTCTCTCTTGGAAAACCTAGTATGTGCTGAGTGTAAAAAAGAATGACCTCTTTTCCTTCGTAGGTGTAAAGCTCTTGAGCGATGGCCTCATCCTTTACTGAAAAGTAGGAAGTTAATTTATCTCCACTTCCCTCATCAAGTGTACCCTCCCAAGTTTTAAAGAATGGGAACTTTCCTTTTTTGGAGATTTTAGTGAGATTTCCTACTCTTTTGCCAGAGGAAACCTCCATATCCCACAAAATCCACTTTGCACCTAACAGGGCCATGATAGTAAGTATTATTAATAACGATTTTTTACTCATGTTTGCTTCCTTCAACCTATTATAATCAGGTGCATATTAGGTTGTCATTTTTTTAAAGATAGGGATTTTTCTGGAATGAATTGATTCCAGATGCTATAAACAGCTAGTTTAATTTTAGAGGTGATAATGGAATTTGCTAAGTTTACATTACTATCAATCAAAGAAAATGAACCTATTAGGGAAAGAGAAGAAGAGATTCTTCTAAACCTAAATCATGTGGTAAGTATTAAGCCTATCAATATTGTAATGGCCGAAAAAGTGATGAGAGGTTACTGGATTAGGTTAACTAATGGGAAAAAATATCGGGCCATAAGAATACCATTTTATATTGAAGACACTTTGATAAGAGGTGATAATAAAAATATTTTTATCGAAGAAGAGGATCTTAAGCACTTCAATCAAAAGGAAGTTCAGTAACTATATCATCTTTCCAGTTTTCTTTTTTGGAAAAATTATTTTAACAGACTGTTGCTCATTTTTAATTTGTACTTTTTCTTCATCAGCATCACGTGGAATAGGAAAACTTTTGCTGAATGATGATTCATACTGCATGTAACTTTGCCCGCCACCTTGTTGGTTTTTCTTCTCAATCCTTGTCTTACCTTTAACACTAATTATTCCGGCTTTGATATCTATCTTTAAAGACTCCTGATCGATACTAGTCGTATCAATCTCAATAATATAGTTATTATCTTTTTCGTATTGTTTAATGTTTAGATCACTTCTAATCCCAATCCCTCCAAAATCATCTTCTTCTAGTCCTCTTAAAAATGGATCATTGAATAGGTTTTTAAAGCTCTTATTCATTTGTTTAAATATTTGGCCAAAACCAAAGTCTTCTTCGACAGCTCGTTGTTCCTGTTGTTTAAGTTGCTTATATCTTTTGATGAGCTCTTCTTTGGACATGTTTTGTAGGTCTTCATCTGTTTGACCTTGCGCGCCCAAAGAAAAAAATGTTAGAAAAATAAGTGTTACATACTTCATATAGCGTCTATCTCCCTAAAACATAATAAACAATGCTAGATCTTTACACAAGAAATATTGCATTGAGTTAGGGTAAGAAATGTTTTATTGATTCGTATTATCTGATAAGATTTAAGCCAAGTTTCACTTTTTACCTATATACTAGTTGTCGAAACTCGTAAGGTGGTTGCTTTGAAGAAGTTTAAAAGTTTAATATTAATAAGTATAACCTCTTTGTTGTTTGCCTCTTGTTCTAATATCGATTTTTTGAATTTAATTGATAAAACTGTAAAACAAAAAAAAGAGGCCCCTGCACCAGTTTTACAAAAACAGGAAGTTGTTACGCCTAAGATTGTAGAGCAAGTTAAGCCGGTTCGTTACGAATGGAATAAACTAAATAATAATGAAAATGTAAAAAAATATTGCAAAAAAGTGAATAAAAAGTTTCTTCACTGGGGATGGGGACTTAGTCGATGTAATAAAATTAAATGGCACCATGTTAGAAACTCTGTTCTTGGTGATCCTTTAATATGGGTTAGTTTTGGAGATGAAAGTAGGAAAAAAAAGAATATCGATACAACAATGGTTCTTTGTGGAGTTCATGGTGATGAGATCACTCCTATTAAATTCTGCTTCGATTTAATTTATTATCTTATTGAAAATTATAATACTCACTATAGTCAAAGAAATATCGTTGTTGCTCCTATTGTAAATCCAGACTCATTCTTTAAAAAACATCCTACACGAACGAATCATAGGCATATTGATATAAATAGAAACTTTCCAACGGCCGATTGGAACGATATGGCCATCAGGCTTTGGAAAAAGCGCTATCGAAGTGATAAAAGAAGATTTCCGGGAAATCGTCCGCTCTCTGAACCGGAAGTTGTCTTCCAAGTTAATCTGATTAAAAGGTATAAACCTAGTAAAATTATTTCAGTCCATGCACCACTTACAATGCTGGACTATGATGGGCCAACTCTTGTTTCCGATGTTGAAAGTGTTGTGGGCTACAAGGCCAACGCTTTATTAAAGAGCATGAGTCAAAAGGCCAAAGGATACAGGGTTAAGGACTATCCTTTTTTTCCAGGAAGTCTTGGTAACTATGCTGGCAATGAGCGTGGTATCCCAACTTTTACCTTAGAGCTGCCTAGTTCAGATAACAGAAGACATAAAGAGTTTTGGAAGCTGTTTAAGCCCGCTCTTCAATCAGCTCTTCTTCATGACCTTCGTGATGATTTACCTTTATCTGCTGATGCTCAAACAGAATCCAATAATATTTAGTTATAACTACGTGACTTTAAACACTTAGATAAAAACCTAAAGCAAAACACTCAAGAAACCGATATCAAGTAATTAGGGGGCTACCTTTGAGTGTTTTTGATGGTCTCAGTGAATTTAAATTTTATCAATCCTTTCGAATACCTGTTGAGAAAGCTGATAACCTGCGCTTTTTAGTCGAAAAGGATAATGAGTTTGGCAAAAGAATCTATGTCGATGATGCTCTTCTTATTGATATTAGTATGACAGGGCTTGGTTTTAAATCTAAAGAAAGACTATCTGTGGGTACGTCGCTCTATATATCTCTCCAATTTAAAAAGCTACACCTTGATCTTACTGGTAATATTGTTCGCTCTTTTTCCAATGCTTTAGAAGA
>Ga0055584_100001406_pt1 | contig 23644 bp, 15 predicted proteins | sample OSDHelmetaG_FD_58716 | JGI IMG/M metagenome (GOLD analysis project Ga0055584, IMG submission 58716) | Pelagic marine sediment microbial communities from the LTER site Helgoland, North Sea, for post-phytoplankton bloom and carbon turnover... | ecosystem: Environmental > Aquatic > Marine >...
GTCCGCAAGTGGATTGACGGGCTCCCGCCGCGCACCTTGCTTTGCCTGCTCCCGAATCAGACCCTGGTTGCCTACAACCCCGTCGATGGCAGCGTGCTCAAAGCCTGGCATTCCGCCGAGATCAACCAGACCCCGTCCCTGATGGATCGCAGCGCCAAGCCTTCCGAGATCAAGGGCACGCCCATTCCCGATGTCGGCGCGGAGGTGTTGCAGGCGGATATCCTCCGCTTCCTTCGCTACGAGATGCACCTCGAAACCGTGCATCTTGTCTCCCTCGTCGATGGTGATGAAAAGACCGTGACCATCGCGCCGGAAGGCAAGCAGTCATTCAAGGTTTCCATCCGATAATCTCCCCCTGTTTCCGTTCATGAAAAAGCTACTCTCTCTTCTCATTGCTCTTTGTTTCGTCGGCACGGCTGTGGCCCAGATACCGGCGGGTTATCGGCTGGTGGACGTTCCGCTTCCGCGCGGCGCGGTGACCGTGCTCGGTCTCTGTCACAAACCGGACGGGACCCTTGCCATCGTCTCCTGGGAGGGTGAGGTATGGGAATACCGGGACAAGGAATGGACCCGCTTCGCGGAAAACCTGATGGAGCCCAACGGCATCTATTGGGACATGAAGGAGAAGGCCTACTATGTCGCGCAGAAACCGGAATTGACCCGGCTCGTCGATACGAACCTGGACGGCAAATGCGACCGCTACGAATGCGTCACGGATGCCTTTGGCTCCTCCGGTCGTTACCACGAGTATCACTTCGGCCCCGTCGTGGATTCGCTCGGTCGGAAATACGCCTCGCTCAACCTCGCGGCCCGCGGCGATTTCACCGTCCCCGACGGCAAGCCCAAGGGTAAAGGCGGCGGCAACATGTCCTACAACGCCCCTTGGCGCGGCTGGGTTTATCGCTCTGATCGTCCCGGTCATTTTCAGCCGCTGGCTTCGGGATTCCGTTCGCCCTGCGGCATCGGCATGAGCCCGCAGGATGAATTGTTCATCACCGACAACCAGGGGGATTGGGTCGCCGACTGCTGCATGTATTACATCCGCGAAGGGAACTTCTACGGACACCCGGCGTCGCTTCCGGCGCGGCCCGATTTCACGAAGGAGAAAGTCAGTTCCATGACGGCCGCGGACTTCGCGAAGATTCGCACGCTGCCTGCCATCTGGTTTCCCCGTGAGTTGATCGCGAACACCCCCGGCAGTCCGATCTGGGACACGACGGGAGGTAAATTCGGTCCCTTCAAGGGCCAGATCTTCATCGGCGATCAACGGCAGTCGAACCACTTCCGCAACGGCGTGGAGAAGGTCGACGGCGATTATCAGGGCTGGTGCGTGGACTTTCTGCGCGGCACGGCTTCGGGGCCGGTGAAGATGTCCTTCGATCCGCAAGGCCGGCTTTGGTCCGCGCAAGTCGGGCGCGGCTGGTTCAGCAAAGGCGGCAAACGCACCGCGCTGCAATACGTGGAATGGGACGGCAAGACGACTCCCTTCGCGATCCACTCCGCCTCGCTCACCAAGACCGGTTTCAAGGTCGCCTTTACCCAGCCGCTTGGAGAACAGGTCACCCCGCTGGTCACCTCCTGGCACTATCACTACTACAGCACCTACGGCTCACCGCGCGTCGATGAAAAGACCCTGCCGGTTTCCAACTACACGCTCTCCAAGGATCGCAAAACCGCTTCCTTCAACGTGCCGCTGACCGCCGGCAAGATCTACGCCCTGCAGTTCCCCGAACAGGAAAGCAAAGGCGAAGCCCAGCTCGACTTCGACACCATCTTCTACACGGCCAACAAACTCCGTCCCGCCCGCGAACCCCGTCCCGGTCGCAACGTCGGTTGGGAGCTCGTCGGCTCCGGTTGGAACCGCAACGACAAGCGCCGCCCGATTCCGCCGGTCGTTCAACCGCTTCCGGTTAAGGAATGTAACCTGCCCGCCCCCGCCAAGGCCACCGTCCTCGACGCGAATCAATGGACCAATCCGAACTGGAAGTTCGACCAGCAAGGCGTCCTTTCCCGCGCCAAGGGCAACACCTCGACCGAGACCGCCTACGGCAACGCCCGCATCCACCTGGAATTCCGCTTCGAACCCTCGACCGATCCCGCCTGGACCGGCCAGCTCTACGGCAACTCCGGCGTCTTCCTCATGTCCGGCTACGAACTCCAGGTCGTGAACAGCCACCAAAACCCCACCTTCGCCGACGGCACCTGCGGTTCCATCTACGGCCAACACCCGCCCCGCGTAAACGCCAGTCCCAAGCCCGGCGAATGGCAGTCCTACGACATCCTCATGAAAGCGCCTGAGTTTGCCCAGGACGGCACCTTGAAAGAACCCCTGCGCACCACCATCTTCCACAACGGCGTCCTCATCCATGACGACGTCTGGGTCTACGGCGAAGTCGGCAAACCCTACCGCCGTCACGGCAAACGCCCGCTCATGCTCCAGGATCACAAGGGCACCGATGTCTCCTTCCGCAATCTCTGGATCGTCCCCGACGTCGACTACGACAAATCACTTCCCAGGTTCCGCCAAAGCTTCGGCGCGACGACAGCCGTCCTGGCCAAGGTCAAGCCCGAGCCCGCCACGCATTCCGGCCGCGCTCCAATCACCATCCTCCCCATCGGCATGGTCCGCGCCATGGACAAGAACGCCGATCGGATCATCAGCCTCGAAGAATTCGTCGCCTACCGCGCCGCCCAATTCGACCCCGCCGACAAAGACAACAACGGCACCCTCGACGCCAATGAATTCCCGCATGCCGGAGCCTTTCGAGGAGGCGACAAAAACAACGACGGCAAACTATCCCGCGAAGAACACCTCAACATCTTCCGCGGCCAATTCCCCAACGTGGACGTCAACCGCGACGGCAAGATCACCGCGGAAGACAAAAAAAGGAATCGGAAACGATGACCAACGAACCCAACCAAACCCGCGCTGCAAAAGGAGGTTGCAGATTATCCTGAATCTGCTTGCGCTTCCGCTGTAGCGACAGCTCGGCTGAGATCTGTCATCTGCGATGATCCGCCATATCCTCGATCGTGCTGTTGGCGATTGGGTCACGATACGAAACCCCTTCAAGTCTCCCATTCGGAATTGGTAGAAAGGCCCCTTGTCCAGCGCTTTCACGGGTGCGGGATACACGTGAACTTTGCCTCGTGCCTCAATCGTCGCGCCGGCCAAGCGGTCACCTGGATTAGGTGGCGCAAACCCAAAACGCTGCATTGCATCCGCGAGTCCTCCCACGACGAGGATTGAGATTCGAGCATCAGGCCGAGTGATCACGGTTACTTCGATGCCTTCGCCTGCTGGGCAGGCTGAAACTCTTCGAAGCCGAGATCGAGGATGGGACCGGAGCCGTCGGGGTGGGAATCGTTGGCGAAGGCATGGACCAAACCGTGTCGGTGGGTCTCGAAGGTTTCGCGGACGAGAATGAAAGTGACGACGCCGGTGGTGTCCTGCCTGAGGAAGTCGAGGATGGCATCGTTGCGGAACCAGACGACTCCCTTCTGTTTGCTGCGCGGGAGTTCGAAGGTGCCGAGCTTCGTGGAGTTCTCGAGTTGCGGGGCCTGTTCCCATTTGCAATCGACGGGGAAGTCTTCGGCAAGCTCGTTGGTGACGCCGTAAATGGCGAAGACGTTTTGCTGCGGCACATAGGCGGCGTAGCCCATGCCACTGGGCACTGCGTAGAGCCGGAGGCGGGCGTATTTTGCCCGTTGCGCATCCTCCCGGTTGACGTCGAAGGCGAAGAGGGAACGTCGATCGAAATCCTTCTTCACGTCTTCCGACTTGGCCAGCAACAGGTCAGGGTGAAGATGATCCGGATCATCGTTACGGATGATCGAAGTGGCGCGACCGGCAGAGCGTATCCGCTTGCTGTTACGATTGCGGTTGGATCTCTTGCGAGGTTCCGCACCGGTCTGCAGATTCAAGCCTTCGTCACTGAGGATGGAGACCTGGTCTTCGGTCATTCGAAGCTCTTTGCCGGTGGATGGATCGTGAACCGAGATCTCACCGGAGATGACCGTGAACGCGGCTTCCGCTGCATCAGGGCTTACCTTCACGGCGAACTGTGTGCCGTGATCGACCGCGTAGCCGCCGGGAGTTTCCATGATGAAACCGATTGCGCGTTCCGGGACGTCGATGACGGCAGCACCGAAGAACAGCTTTCCATGCATGGCCGTCCGCAATTCCAACTTGGCCGGAGCTTCGAGAATGACCTCGGCACCAGAATGGAATTTGATTGTGGCGACACCCTCTTTCAATTCGAGCAAACCGGGAGTGAGTTCGGATCCGGCAGTAGTGGGCAACGAGCTTTCCCAAACCGTGTTCTCGTTGGTGACGAGGGTGGCGACGGAGCTGGGCCGCGAGCTCTGCAACCACAGAAAACAGCCGAAGACGATCGTGGCAGCAGCGGCCATGGCACGCAGCGAATAAGGACGGGCGTTGCGGGAGGTGTGCAATTCCTCGACGGTCAAAGAATCACCGAGCATCTGCAGATCCGCATGTTGGGCGGACAGTTCGAGAAACAGGAGGCGGGCCTGCTTGTTCGACTTGAGTGTGTTTTCCAATTCGACGGCCTCGGAATCGCTGATCGATTCGTTCAGGCGTTTCTCGATCAGTTCAGCAAGCGTGTTTTCCTCTTCGGGAGTCATTTTCAAAATTCTTGGCGGCCGAGAACGAAATTCTTACGAATTTCGCGACGAACGGTTCATTGCACCGGTTGGGCTTTGGTCATGTATTTACGCAGGGCGAGGCGAATTCGGCTCAAGACCCGGTAAGTGGCCTCGACGGTGCGCTCGACACGGGCGGCGACATCCTCGACCGAGGAATCGCGGAAATAGCGGAGGACGAGAATTTCGCGGTGGGCGGGCTGGAGCTTGGTAATGCAGGTCTTCAGCTGCTGGCTCTTTTCGGCGAAGTCATCTGAGTTGTCCTCATAATCCTGGGCGAGCATTTCGTAACACTCGTCAGTGAACCAGAGCCGTTGGTTCTCGCGGCCCTTCTTCTTTCGGTAGGCGAGGATGCGATTGAGGGCGGTCTTGCGGGCCCAGGCCCCGAAGTTGGTGCCGGATTGAAACCGGGCCATCGACCGCCAGAGGGCCTTTTGGTGTCCTGCAAAATGTCCTGAGCATCGGCCGAAGACGCCACAAGGCTCATCACATATCCGGTGAGCATCCGATCGTGCTGCGTGAGCAGTTCGATGAATTCTTCGACCTTGGCCGGGTCTTGAGACTCTGGTTCTGGCATTTGATAGGACAGTGCCATCCCGGGTGGGATTGGACACCCGGAATGTGAGATTCGGAGTTCCGCTGGAGGGCATCGCTCCGTCGATGCTTGGAGCCGACGTAGCGGTTCCCTTCAAAGGAAGACCTAACGCTTCACCGCGTTTTCAGGAATCCACCCATTCTTGTCGCGCCAACGTTTGGTTTCCCAAGCCTTTTTGGCGCTCGCGGTCTGGGCTTCGCTGCGGCCGGTGAGCGGCCAGTTGGGATCGGGGCGGTGGGCCACCTCGAAGATCGATTCGGCTTTCTTCACCAGATCGTTGCGCTTGGCGGCCAGATTCCTGGCTTCCGGCGTGTCGGTCTTGAGGTTGTAAATCTCGATGGGCTTGTCCTCGCCATTGCGCACGGCTTTCCAATCGCCCCAACGGGCCGCCCTGACCGGGCTGCCTCCGCGGTGGAGTTCCCAGTAGAAGTAATCACGCTTGGGAGCTTTGCCTCCTTTGAGAAAGTTGACGAGTGAATGACCATCCGTCTCGTAGCCCTTGGGTTTCTTGGCACCGCTGAGATCGGCAAAAGTCGGCATGAGATCCCAGAAGGCCCAAGGTTCGTCAGAGACCCGACCGGCCGGAACAGTGCCGGGCCACCAGGCAAACGCGGCTTGGCGGAGCGCGCCTTCATACATGCCACGTTTGAAACCGCGAAGTTTTCCGCCGAGGTTTTGGTCGAAGAGTTTGCCAATCTCAGAGGTGGGATTGAAGGACGAGCCGTTGTCGCCGGAGAAAACGATCAAGGTGTCTTTGGCGATACCGAGTTCGCGCAGGGTATCGACCAGTTCGCCCATGTCCGAATCGATACGCGTGACCTGCGCGGCATAGGCCTTCTGCTTGTTCGTCCAGGGTTTGTCGTTGTAGATTCCGAAGTCATCGATCTCGTGGCGGCCATGCGGGAGAGTGATCGCGTAGAACATGAGGAACGGTTCATCACCTCGCTCGCGGACCCACTTGATCATGTCATTCTGGATGACTTCCTGAGCGTAGGTCTTGCCAACCTTCAGACCGTCATTGCCTGGAAGGATGAACGGCGTGTCATCATCCCACAGATAAGTCGGGAAATAGGAGTGTGCATGGCGTTGACAGTTGTATCCAAAGAAATGATCGACGCCCTGCTTGTCCGGACTTCCGCTGGAGGTGAAGAAACCCATTCCCCATTTGCCGAAAGTGGAGGTGGCATAGCCGGCGGACTTGGCGACTTCGGCAATCGTCACTGTCTTCGCCGGGAGTGGGAGTTGGCCTTCTGGGGGAACCTCATAGTTGCCGCGCACGGGACAATGGCCACTGTGCAATCCGGTGAAGAAGGAGGACCGGCTCGGCGCACAGACGCTGGTGCCGCAATAGGCCTGTTGATAAAGCGTCCCCTCGTGAGCCATTTGATCGAGCCGTGGCGTCTTGATCAATTTCTGACCGTAGACCCCGAGGTCGCCTTGGGCGATATCGTCGCTGAGGACAAAAATGAAGTTGGGCTTGCGATTCGCGGCCTCGGTGGAGGCCAGCGAAAAGGCGAGAATGAGGAGGACGATATTGCGGAACATGACAGTCTGGTAGTTGCGGATCACTGGTGGCGTTGAAGCAGTTTTTGAGTGGCCTTCACTCCTTCGACGGGATCGAGCTTTTTGCCTTCGTATTCGATGGCGACGATTCCCTTGAACCCGGCTTCGTTGATGGTTTTCATGAGACGCGCATAGTCGAAATCGGTCGAGTTGCCCTTTTCATCGAAGTCATGGCTCTTTGCAGAAACGCTGTCGGTGTAGGGCATCATGACCTTCGTACCGCCATAGGGATCGTGGTCCTTCATCTTGCCGAAGTCCGGCATAAGGCGGAGAGCCTTATGATTCAACTGCTTGGCGAGATCAGCCAGAAATGGCCCTTGCTTGGCCCACTCGGAAGCGCCGGGTTCGATGACAATGATGATGCCGTTCTTCTTGGCATAGCTGGCAAGTGGACGGAGTGATTCGGCGCACTGCTTCAGGGCGGTCTCCCGATCGCCGTTGGGTGCGCGCAGGAACACCCGGACGAAGGTACAGCCGAGCAGTTTGGCATTGTCGACGGCATAGAAGAACTCATTGCCCTTGGCTTTGCGTTCCTTGGCGGTCTTGCCGCGGGCATCTACGGGCTTGGCCATGTAGAGAAAGATCTCGCTGCCGGCCTTGTCCGCACGGGCCTTCAGTTCCTGATAGAATTTCGGATCCTTCAGCCGCTCTTTCGGAAAGCCTCCTTCCCATACGTCGATCTTGGTGATGCCAAAGGTTTTCTTGGCGAAGTCGGGGTAATCCAATGCGGTCAGCTTGCCGTCGTAGAACAGCTGGCGCAGCGAATACATCGACAGACCGATGGTGTAGCTGCCCCTATCGGCAGCTTGGGAGTTCAGCAGGGTGCAGAGAAGGGTGAGGAGAAGAGTCTTTTTCATGTTCAATATTCGTGCCTGTTGCAGCGAGCGTGAGCGAGCAGATTCACGATCATCAATTCTGCTCGCATACTCTCGCCGCAATCTTGGGTTTGCTAATAGTCGGCACCAGTGAGGCTGTTCTCGACGGACTGTTGCCAGGTATCAAGTTGCTTCTTCATACGTTTCACGATCTTGGGATGTTCGAACGCGAGGTCGGTGGTTTCATTGCGGTCGTTCAACAGGTCATACAGGAAGAGTTTCTTGCCGCCTTTTTCGACGAGCAATTTGTATCGGTTGTCCATCCACGCGGCCCGATCGGGAATGTTCCTGCGAGCGACAGGGTGTTTGTAGTTCCAGAAGATGTCGGGCTGTTCGTATTCACCCTTCGCTTTGCGGGCGCGTTGGCGGGCGGTGGTGGTGATCATTTCGGTGAGGCTCTGGTCGGTAATCCAAGGTTCGCCGTCACGCTCAGGTTTGTTGTGATAACGCCAGAAGCCCATCGGTCGCGGACGCCGAGTCATGTCGCCGTCCACGATGAGCTGTTTCAGGCTGACGCCGTCCAGTGGTCGATCGGGCTGCGGGTGCTGCAGTCCAATCACATCAATGATGGTCGGGAGAATATCGGAGGTGGCGGTTGCGAGGTGGCTGGTGTGGGGCTTGGTGATGACTCTGGGCCATTCGATGATGCAGGGTACCCGAATGCCGCCTTCATGGAGCTGACCCTTCTTGCCTCGCAGGTTGCCATTGAAGAGATCCTTCCGTTGTTCTTCAGGGACACCTTCGGTGGTAATGCCGTTGTCGGAATTGAACCACAGCAACGTGTTGTCGCGCACTTGCATCTCGTCCAAGCCATTCCGGAATTCGCCAACGGCTCGGTCCAGGGCGGTGATTTCTGCAAAGCGATCGGCGAGGGGTGGTCCGATCGATTCGTACAGCTTGGTATCCGGTTTCAATCCCGAATAGGGGTCGTGGGGTGAGCCAAACCAGATAACAACGAAAAAGGGTTTCTGCTCGGCGACGGCCTTGCGGGCAAAGCCGAGGGCTTCGTCGACAATCACGGCGGAACCTTCGCCCTGAATAGTCACGGCTGGTTCGCCGTTACGACTCAGTGCAGGGCTCATTTCGAAGAAGTTGTCGTGGGAGAGATTTTCGTCGAAACCCAGCGCCCGAGGCGAAAGCGGCGAGCCTTTCTTCACCGCGCCAATATGCCATTTGCCAAAGTGGCCGGTGCGGTATCCCGCGTCCTTCAAGATCTGTGCGAGCGTGATTTCCTCGGGACGGATCGACCAATTCCAAGAGAACGCGCCGGAACGATTCGCGTGGCGGCCGGTCATCACACTGGCACGGGTGGGCGTACACACGGGGGAGCCCGCATAGAATCGATCGAGGCGCAATCCGGTCGCGGCCATCTTGTCCAAGACGGGCGTCTTAAGATGCGGATGACCATTGTAACCGGTCTCACCCCAGCCCTGATCGTCGGACATGATCAGGACGATGTTCGGCCGGTCTGCGGTGGCCTGAGCCACGCAGGCTCCCAGAACACAAAATAGAATGAGAATCTGTTTCATCGGTGGGTCGCGGGATTTAATTCGCAGTCCTCCCGGACGACAAGGCAGAACGGACTTGAACTTCGCCGCCGGAAGAGGAAATCGTCCGCGCATGCGAATTTGCATCTACTTTCTTGGACTGTTGATTGCTGGAACCACATGGGCCGCTAGGAGTCCTAATTTCGTTGTGATCCTGACGGACGACCAGAGCTGGGTGGGAACATCGTTGCAAATCGATCCGAAGGATGGACGTACGCGAAGCGACTACTACCACACGCCGAACATTGAGCGACTGGCGAAAGAGGGCATGAGTTTCGCACGCGGATATTCGCCGGCTCCCTATTGTTGTCCGACCCGCCGCAGTCTCCTGATCGGTCAGACTCCGGCCCGGCATATTTATCAAAAGGATCAACGGAGCTGGACGACGCGTTATCGACAACAGCTCAGTCTGCCGCAGATGCTGAAGCAGGCGGATGCAGGATACCGGACCGCGCACTTCGGTAAGTGGGACATGCGATTTGACGACGTGACACCGGAGGAAATGGGCTACGACGTCAGCGATGGCTACACCGACAATGGCACCGGCGGCGGGAAGGGCGCGGGTGGTCCGGCGGCAAAAGAGGATCCGAAGCAGATCTTCGGCATCACGGAACGCACCTGCGATTTCATGGAAGCGCAGGCCAAGGCGGGTCATCCGTTCTTTGTGCAGGTATCGCACTACGCAGTGCATCTCGATATTTTTTACCGGCAACAGTCATTGGCAAAGGCCCGCGCCAACCAGCCGGGCAAGAAACATACGATGCCGGAGTTTGCCGCCATGACGGCCGATGTGGACACGGGAGTTGGGATCGTATTGGACAAGATTCGATCGTTGAATCTGGAGAACTCCACCTACGTTTTCTTCCTGTCCGACAACGGTGGACGCAACACGATGCCGGGTCAGAAGAACAGACAACTGCATCGAAATGACCCGCTGCGCGACGGCAAGGGCGGCGTATACGAGGGCGGTATCCGTGTCCCTTACATCGTGCGCGGACCGAAAGTGGCAGCCGGAACATTGAGTCGAGTGCCGGTGACCGGATTGGATATCTTTCCAACTATCGCGGAACTGGCCGGTTACCAACCGGCACTGCCGAAGGTTTTGGACGGCGGTAGCCTGACCCCGGTATTGTTCAACGGCGGACAGGGCAAGGTGGTGCGCAATAATCCGTTCCTTATCTTCCACCAGGCCGTCGCCCGATCCGGGGAAACGGCTTTGATCCTCGGCGACTACAAGCTGGTGAAAACCTGGTCCAAGAATCAACTGGAGTTGTTCGATCTGTCACAAGGCACTTACGAGGAACAGGATCTTGCAGCCAGCCAACCGGAGCGGGTGAAAGAACTGCACGAGTTGATGGTCGGTTTCCTGGATGAGGTGAACGCCGAGACGCGGAAGACCGGCAGCAAGAGCGAGGTCTATGAGAATGCAAAACCTCTGAAAGCACCGGAGTCGCCGAAGGCTGCGATCGGATCGAAACCCAACGTGCTGTTCCTGGCCATCGACGACCTGAATGACTGGATCGGCGCGCTCGGTGGCCATCCGCAGGCGAAGACACCCAACCTCGATCGACTCATCAGCAAGAGCCTGTTGTTCAGCAACGCGCACTGCGCGGCGCCGGTCTGCTCCGCCTCCCGCCACGCCCTAATGAGCGGTCTCCGCCCTTCGACCACCGGTTGGTACTCGGTCGCGACCAGGAAGTTGGCCGACTACGAAAAAGCTTTGAACGGAACGATACCGCTGCCGACGCACTTCAAGCGCAATGGCTATAAGACCCTGGCCGCCGGGAAAATCTTTCACAAGGGAACCAGCGACGTTTCCGGTTACGACTACTGGACGGAAGCCCGCCCCCGATTCAAGTGGCCCAAAGATCTGGCGGCAAGAGGTCATGGGTACCAGAGCAAGAACGGCGGACATTTTCATCCGTTCCCTCCCGATGGCGGGGCGATCTATCAGAAGTACCAGGAAGGTGTCGACGGACAGTCGCTCTGCTGGGGTGCCTTGGAGAAAGCCGATATGCCACCTGAGGGTATGCCGGACGTGCAGATTGCCAAGTGGGCGGTCGAACGCCTGCAACAGCAGCACGATCAACCCTTTTTCCTCGCGGTCGGTTTCATTAGGCCGCACGTTCCGTACACCGCGCCCAAGGAGTTCTTTGATCTTCATCCACTGAAGGACGTCATTGTGCCGCAGGTTCCAACCGATGAAATGGACGACATCCCGCTGCATGGCAAGGCGATGGCCAACGGCACGCTCAAAGGCGGCGACCATTGGAACGTAATCAGCATTGGACCGGACTACTGGAAGGAAATGACCCGCGCGTACCTCGCCTGTGTGTCCTTCGTCGACGCCCAAGCGGGCAAAGTGTTGGACGCGCTCGAGGCCAGCGCGTACGCGGACAACACCATCATTGTGTTCTGGTCGGATCACGGACAGCACCTCGGCGAGAAACGACATTGGCGCAAGCAGTCTTTATGGGAGGAATCAACGCGCGTGCCGCTGTCCTTTCACGCACCGGGCATGAAGACGACTGGGGCCAGCTGTGATCGTGCCGTCAGTCTGCTCGATGTCTATCCTTCGTTGATTGAGCTTTGCGGGCTGCCGCCGATGAAAGGCTTGGAAGGAGTCAGCTTGGTTCCGCAGTTGAGTGACCCGAGTGTCAGCCGCGGCCGTCCGGTGGTCACCACCTGGCACTTCAAAAACCATGCTGTGCGTGGCCCGCGTTGGCGCTACATCCGCTACCGCGACGGCAGCGAGGAATTCTACAACACCAAGAGCGACCCCAACGAACACGTCAATCAGGCCGCGAATCCGAAATTCGAAAAGTTCAAGGAACGCTTCAAGAAGTATCTGCCAACGAAGAACGTGATGCCTTCATCTCTGAAGGCAGGGAAGTTGGATACCCATGGACGCCGCGTGGAGGCCTTGCAGAAACGCGGCGTTCCCGATTGGCTTGGCAAAATCCCGGCCGGTCTCAGCGAAACGACGCAACCATGATTCGCAATCCACTCAGACTATTCCTCCTCTCACTCATCTGCGCTTTCGCAGTTGGATCGGGTGGAGTTGGTGCCGAAGTGTTGCCCTTCGGCGAAGACGGCAAGTTCAAGATGTTGTACGACGCACGGCAACGTCCGCAGTCTGTATATCTGAAAGGCCGCCTCTACATCGTCTACAATGCGGACGCCAAACCCACCAAGAACGGCAAGGGCAGCGCGCGTCCGATGCTGATCACTTACGATCCGGAGAGTCGTGCGTTTTCCGCAGAGGTGAAGCTGGGTTCGCGAGATTCCGATCATCACTTCAGCCCGATCATTTGGGCGGATGAAGGCGATCAACTGCACGTCCTACACGGGTGCCACAGAACTCCGGGCACCCATCTGGTATCGACCAAACCCGTCCGTGCAGGAACCTCTGAAATCGATTGGCGAGAAGCTCCACAGATCGCACCTTCGCTTTCTTACCCCACCGTCTTTCGAGTCCACGGCGACCGGGAAATCATCTACTACCGTACCGGCGGCCACACCAGTTCCTGGACCTATCGTATCAGTCCGGACAACGGGCAGACCTGGACCGGGCCGAAGCAGGACGTCACGGATCTGGATATGAAGGGCCATTTGGACTGGTCCTCCTATCAGACCAAACTTCCGAGCAGGGACGGTCACCATCTGCATGTCGTCTACACCGACTACGACGACAACAAGAATTCGCCCGAGCCCGAACGTTTCTTCAACCCACGCTACGACCGGGAGGTCAGCAACGAATGGAAGTACAATCTCTCCTACCTGAGGATCGATCTGCAATCCCACTCCGTCTGCAACGCGAACGGCCAACGACTGCGCACTCCCATTGACCTCGATTACTCCAAAGCGAATTGCCAGATATGGGATACCGATTGGCGCGGTGCTGGAGTCCCACCCGCCGTCGCCCTCGACGCCGATGGCAACCCCACCTTCCTGCACGTGTTATCCGGAGAGAAGGAATTGGAGTCGCAGCACTACCACTACGTGCGCCAAGAGAATGGCAAGTGGCTCAAGAACCTGATCTGCGCATCCAGCCACCAATGGAACAGCTGCCATCTCCGCCACGCCATCGATGGTCGCATTCATGCCTTCGTTGTCGTCGGGGATAGCTACCTCAAAGGCGGTTACATGGACCGGCACGGAGGCGGCCGCATCGAAGAATGGATTTCGCGTGACCAGGGTTTCACCTGGAACAGACAGCGCACGATATCTCCCGTGCGCAAACCGCATCAAGGTTGGCGCTTCAACAACGTTCAACCGGTACTCCGCCCTGATGGATCAGAATTGGAAGGCATGCTGCTCTTCTATGGCTGGAAGGATCAGGACGCCCCGAAAGCCAAGGCGTTCCTCTTGCACGAATAACTTTGGCGCGGGAATTGGGAGTCTGCCACCTATGTGCCCTGCATGGACAACGTGGCAATAGAATGGCTGCTGCTTGACTTGAATTGCGCTAAGGTTCGACCACCCGAATCCGGTAGAAGCGCGCGGCCCCGTTGGTGGCGGGATCGAGGACTGAATGATTCCGATTGCTGGCCGAGATGAACCAGGCATTCGCCGGTACATCCAGCAACTGCCAGGGGGAGGTTGGGAAAATGTTGGTGGTCCACTCGATCTGATAGGCCACGTTAGGTCTCTGAGTGAAATCAATACGCGGGTGGTTGCCGGAACGATGCAAGGCAATCTGGAATCCGTCACCCGCCTGCTGCGGATCGGAGCCGGTGAGGAACTCGAGAAAGTTGGGAGCGCCATCAGTATCCGCATCGTCTTCGGCGGCTGAGTCTGCGGCATTCGTTGAGCCAAATTCCTGCACCTGCCATTGCGCGAAAGTCTGATGATTGGGCAACTCGTTGGTGATCCACCGGGCCACGAGTTGGATGCCGTTCGTGTCCAACATCAGGGAGGCGGCGGGTGGCATGCGGCGTACTCCGTTGGTGATGATGCGTTGATAGATTTCCGAATTGGCCAATGAGCCCGTGGCGATGATCCGGGCAGCGACATTGGTGGAGGGGCTGGACAGAAGTCCGTCGATGATGCCGGCCGCGGAAAGCGGGTTGGTGATGCGCGCGTCCCAGCTGCCTTGGGCGGTGCCGCCGGGTTGGTGGCATTGCGAGCAGTTGGCGGACAGGTAGGAACGGATGCGATACGTGAGACTCACATTCTCGTTCGTGGCGGTCGCCAGCGCGGGCAACACGTGCAGGTTCGACACCGTGTTCCCGAAGTAACCCGCTTCCTCCAGCGCGGCGATGAAGTTGGTGGTCCCGTTGCCGAAGGCGTAGTCCCGATTCAACTGTGAGGTGTGAAAGCCGAGCGCCAGGCCGCCGGCATCGGTGTGGCACTGAAGACACTCATTGCGGCTCGGGTAATGCCAGGTCTGGGTGCGGATCAATCCTCCTTCATGGATCTCGAAATCCTCTTCCAAACCCTGTTCCGGCAACAGGAATGCCTCGGTCTGTTCGTCGTTCCAGCGATAGACGATTCCGTAGACGCCCTCGGTGTTGCGCACGAGGAAACGTGTCTCCAGCCGGCGGCGCGACCCGGGAACGCCGTTGGTCATTTCCCACTCAAAGGTCTTGATCCATATCATGCCGCTGGGGAATTGCCAGTTACCGTGGCCACTGAAGGTCATGAACGAATTGGTGTCCGGGATGGAGAAGAGTCGCAGCTTGTGCGAGTTGTCCGACCAGAAGGCAAGATTCAGGTCGTAGGGCACAATGCCCGGGTTGGGCGTGAGTGAAGCGAGGTCGGAGAATGCGCCGGTCGCGGAGAGCGTGGCCGGCAACTCGGAACCCAACACGGTCGTGCCGCGCACCACCCGCTTGATGCGGTCTTCCACGATGTCGGTGAACAACAGGTCGCCGTTTCTGGGATCGAGGGAAAAAGAGGTGGCTCCGACATCCGCGAGCAGCTGTCGATAGTTCGACACATTCGTGCCGTCGAAGTCCAGCGCCCAGAAGTTCCCAGTGATGTAGTCGGCAAAGACGTATGAACCGTTGATCTCCGGCAACTGGCTGCCGCGATAAACCAGGCCTCCAACCGTTGCCTTGCCCTGGTTGGTGCCGAAGGTTCCCCAAGCGTGATCATGGATCGGGTCGGTTGGCACCAAGCCAGCCGGCGGTGTTCCCGCACCCGGCCGCGGTGCGGCGCCTTCCCGATACGGCCAGCCGTAATTCGATCCCTTGGTGATGAAGTTGATTTCCTCGCGTGTGGTGTCGCCGGTGTCGCTGGCAAACATCCAGCCGGTCACCGGATCGATGGAGAACTGCCAGGGATTCCGCAGGCCCACCGCCCAGAATTCAGTGCGGACCTCATCCGGATTCACCGCCGCACCGTTGAACGAGCTGACACCGATGAAAGGATTGTCCGGCGGCACGGTGTAGTGATCGCCGATGGCGGAATGCGGATTGGGCGTCAGCGATCCCGCCCGTTGGTCGACGTCGAGGCGCAGAATGCCGCCGAAGAAATCTCCATCAATGCGTTGCGCATTGTCGAAAGCATCAGCCTCGCCGCCTTCGTCCCCCACCGAAACATATAGGTATCCGTCCGGCCCGAAGTTCAGATCGCCGGCGTTGTGATTCGGCGCCTCGTCCCGTTGATTGATAAAGATGACCTCCGAGGCGATGTCCGCCACGTTTGCATTGGTGGTGGAGACGCTGAATCGGGCGAGGCGGTCATGTCGGGTCAGTGCCGAGCCGTTCGTGCGCGTTGTGTAAAACACAAAGAACCATCCGTTGGAGGAATAGCCGGGATGAAAAGAGAGGCCGAGCAACCCTTCTTCGCCGTTGATCGAAAAATGAGTACGATCAGTCAGATCGAGAAAGGTTGTTTTGTTCGGTGCCGCCAGATTGGTGATGACATGGATCGTGCCGGTCTGCTCGATCACGAAGAGCCGGTTCGTCTCCCCCGCTGGCGACGCCATGCCGACCGGGTTGCCGGAGAAGCGCAGGTCGCCAAACGCGTTGGTGGTCGTCAGTCCCACGACCGCCGGAAACAACGGCATCTGCAAGGTCGTGTTGGCGACCCGGGTCAACGGTTGGGCCGAGCCGGCTGTCCCGAGAAACAGTGCGATCGCCGCGATCAGATTGCGCAACGCGAAGCGCATTCCTCAATCTGCCCCCCACGTTGAATGTTGTCAAAGCTCCCATGGATCAATACGCCCCTTTCCGTAGGTGACTTCGATGTTCAACTCTGTCTTTGCTTCAGCCGTTTGGGGTCGCTATGAATTTTGCATGTCGTCTTATCTGGCAGTTGATCTGGGAGCGGAGAGTGGAAGGGTCATGCACGGATCGCTGGCTGACAATTCTCTCCGCCTCGAGGAGGTCCATCGCTTTGCCAATGTGCCGATCAAGGACGGAACTTCGATCTATTGGAATGTGCCGGCGCTGCTGGAAGGGATCTACGACGGACTGAAGCTTGCCGGCGATCGGGGCATCCGGGTAGCCAGCATCAGTTGCGATTCTTGGGGGCTGGATTGCGTGTTGCTTGATGAGAACGGTGAATTGATGGAGCCGGTGTTTCACTACCGCGATCCGCGTACGGCCGAGGGTGTGAAGAAGGTCTTTGCGAGAATGCCGTGGGAGGAGGTATTCGCAGAAACGGGCATTCAGTTCATGCCGATCAACCCGCTCTATCATCTGGCGATGGAAACGCCGGAACGTCTGACTCGGGCTCGTCACATTGTGACAATCGGGGACGCGTGCAACTACTTCCTTTGCGGTGAGATGCGGTCGGAGATTTCCATGGCGAGTACGACGCAGCTCTACAACCCAACCACGCGGTCGTGGTCCGCCAAGGTGTTGGAGGCGATTGATCTGTCGCCGGAGAAGTTTCCGGAGTTGGTCGATCCGGGAAAGCAATTGGCGGTCTTGAAACCGGACATTGCGGAATCCACCGGCTTGGGTGATGTGAATGTCGTGTCTGTCTGCACCCATGATACCGGCTCAGCGGTCGCGGCTGTTCCCGCGATCGGAGACCAGGGATGGGCTTACCTTAGCAGCGGCACGTGGTCCTTGATGGGCGTCGAGATTCGCGAGCCGTTGATCAATGATGAATGTCGCAAGCTGAATTTTACCAATGAGATCGGCTATGGAAGCACGGTGAGGTTGTTGAAAAACATCATCGGGCTGTGGCTGGTCCAGGAATGTCGAAGGAAGTGGGAGGGGGAAGGAAAAGTGTATGACTACGCTCAACTCACAGAAATGGCGAAGGCAGCGAAACCATTCCGATCACTCATCAATCCGGATGACGAGCGATTCATGGCCCCCGAAAACATGCCGGAATCGATCGCAGAGTATTGTCGGGAAACGGGGCAGCCGGAGCCCGGGTCACCGGGTCAGTTTGTGCGTTGCTGCCTGGAGAGTCTCGCGCTCCTGTATCGCCGGACCAAAGCTCGGGTGGAGTCGTTGACCGGTCGGGAGATCGGTCGGTTGCACATCGTCGGTGGCGGTAGCCACAACGAACTGCTGAATCAGTTGACAGCAAACGCCTGTGGTGTCCCGGTCATCGCGGGACCGGCGGAGGCGACCGCAATTGGAAACGTGCTGGTGCAGGCCATCGCAAATGGCGCGATTTCCAGCCTGGATGAGGGTCGGAAGATTGTGGCCGCATCGTTTGACGTGAAGACCTACCAATCCGCGGACGCCAGCGAATGGGAGACAGCTTTCGTCCGGTTCACTACGCTGCTCGGCGAATGAAACGGATCCGTGCCATTTTACATCGTACCGGCCTCCTGTTGGCGGTCTTGTCACTGACCGCCTGCGGGACCGTCAGAAAGACCCGGCACGAACCCAACTGGTCGAAATTCTCCAAGCGGGAGAAGGATCCATTGCCGGTGCCCAACCAGTACGGCCCGTTCAGCACCTGCCAGAAACTGAATCCCAAATTCTGGATTGGGAACGAGGATGATCCGGTGCCGCCGGACTGGTATCGTCCGCAGGACTCGGGACGGAATTGGAAATGGCATTTCCGGAATCCGTTTCACAACCTGACTTTTTACGTGATGGGTATCGCGGACCAGAATTTCACCCGGATCGGTCCGCATCCGACGACGGTTTTCAATCCGGACGGCGGCTGGAGTTGGGCGTGGAGCCGGGCGAGCCTGTTGCCGCTGCCATACGTTTCCTACATCCGGAATGACTTTCAATTCTATCTGGGATGGCGCGAGCGCGGCAATTTCGGGATCAAGCTCAGAGGCTTGAGATTCCGTCCCAAAAAGACGGAATAACCCCGGAATTGTAACGATTTAGGGGCTCGAAATTTGATTGGCCCGGCTTCGGGGGATCTGATACCACTGTCGGCCCTATGCAACTTTTGCGAATTTTTATTCTGCTTGGTTTGTTCAGTTTGTGCCGTCCCGCGGAGGCGGCAGCCAAGGTGTCGGGCACCTTCTCGCTGACGAACGGCACCAAGATCGTGGGCTCGATATTCCGGGTGCGTGATCGCGGTATCACGTTCCGCAAGGATACCGGATCGTTATCCAAGACCATCAAGTTTGGTGAATTTACCAAGGCAGATCTCAAGAAACTGGTCGAAGCCTCCGAGGATGTGCGGCAGTATGCGGCGGGTCTCCTGCAGATGGCACCCGGTTCCGGTGGTGGGGGATCATCCATTCCGGTGAAGCCGCCGCCATCCAGAAAGACTTTGGAACCGCCGTCCTATTCCGAGGTGGAAGATCGTCCTGAGTTGCCTGAGGCCAAGAGCATTATCGGAGCGTATTTGGGTACTAAGCCCGGTCTGTTGATGTTGCTCCTGATCTGGGCCGGTAACCTTTGGGCGGCTCATTTTATCGGCATCTACCGCAAGTGGCCAAAATTCATGGTGCCCGGTATTGCCGCAGTTGCCCCGATCGTGGGTCCTGCCGTCATCCTCGGAATGAAACCGAAGAAGGCGGACAAGAAGGAGACGGTCATGGACAAGGATGGGGATGAAAAACCGGCCAAGAAGAAGGGAGCTGCCGTGGCCAAACCGGTCGCCAAGGCCAAAGTGGTCACTGCCAAGCCTGGAGCCGCTGCCGGTCGCGCCGGAGCTGCCAAGGCCAAACAGCCGGCACCGCAGGCCCCCATGGCCGCGCCGAAGCAACCGGGAGCCGGTCCGAAGACTTTGGAAGAGGCGTCCTATGCCAAGGGCTCGGTGAACATCAACAAGCGCTTCATTGAGACCAAGTTTACACCGTTCTTCAAACTCGTTCCGGATGAGCCGTATCGGTCGGGTTGGATGTGCTTCATCACCCCGCGCGGTGAATTCTGGGCCAAGCGGATTCCGAAGATCACCCAGACCGATGTGACCATCCAATGTCCGCAGGAAGGTGGCGGCACGATGGATCAGACCCTGCAGATCGCGGAGATCACGGAGATTCACATTCGCCCCGGCGAATAACCGCAACGCAAAGAACTTCATCGGCGTCAATCGGGCATCCGGTTGGCGCCGTTTCAATTGATGGCAAAGATTCGCACCGTTTTCATGGGTACGGCAGAAATCGCCCAGCCCGTTCTCCGCTCCCTCAATGCGGCAGACCGGGTGGAGATGGTTGCGGTCGTTTCGCAACCTGATCGGCCCAAGGGTCGGAAACTTCAACTGCAACCCACCGCGGTCAAGTCCACGGCTGTGGAATTGGGCTTGCCGGTTCATCAACCGGAGAAATGCCGGGATGAAGCATTCTTGGATGAATTGCGCAGCTGGCAGCCGGACGTGATAGCGGTGATGGCCTATGGCCAGATTCTGTCGCAGGCCTTGCTCGACATTCCCAATCGCGGTTGTCTGAACGTTCATACTTCCATCCTCCCCAAGTATCGCGGGGCGGCTCCTATCCAGTGGGCGATCTGGGATGGGGAGACGGAGACCGGCGTGACCATCATGAAGATGGATGCGGGAATGGACACCGGAGACATTGTCGTGTGCGAGAAGACTCCGATTGTGGCTGAGGACACCGCTCAGACCATTCACGATCGTCTGGGCGAGATTGGTGCCCGTTTGCTGGCCGGCGCCTTGCCGCGCTTCGCTGACGGCGAAATCACGCCCTTGCCGCAGGATCACGAGAGCGCGACTCATGCCCGCAAAATCACGAAGGACGATGGCCAACTTGACTGGTCGTTGCCCGCGTCCCAACTTTTCAACCAAATTCGCGCGCTGACACCATGGCCCGGCACTTTTTGCCACTGGACTGCGGAGCGCGGCCCGGCACGCGTGAAGATATTGCGTGCCCATCCGGTTGAAGGTCCGGCCGTGCCGGCAGGACAGGTGCTGAAGGCGGATCGTGAGGGTTTGATCGTTTCCTGCGGAGAAGGCTGTCTGCAGATCGATGAACTGCAGAAGGAAGGCGGCAAACGGCTTGCCGCCCGCGATTTTCTGGCCGGCAACAATCTTTCCCCGGGTTCGAAACTCTGCTGACCAAACCCTTTGCGTTGCCTGACAGGGGGTGGCAACTTCCTGCCGTGAGTCAAACCAAGCTCGCCAACTTACGCTCGATCCTGAAGGAATACGGTTCCTGCTTGGTGGCATATTCGGGTGGTGTGGACTCGGCCCTGTTGGCGCGGGTGGCTCACGAGGCGCTTGGCGAAAACGCCCTGGCGGTGATCGCGGACACGCCCAGCCTTCCGCGCAAAGAATTGCAGGACGCACTGGCGTTGGGTGAGGAGTTTGGTTTCGCGATTCGCGTCATCAAGACGGCCGAGTTCGAGAACGACGAGTATCTGGCGAATCCCACCAACCGTTGCTACTTCTGCAAGTACGAGTTGTTCCATGATCTGGCGAAGATTGCGCGCGACGAGAAATTCTTGGTGATCGCTTATGGCGAGAACATCTCGGACATCGGTGATCATCGGCCTGGAGCCCAGGCGGCTTCGGAATTCTCAGTGCACGCTCCCTTGAAGGAGGCTGACTTGAGCAAGCAGGAGATCCGGGAGATATCTTTCGAGCTTGGTCTGCCAACCGCGGACAAACCACAGGCACCATGCCTTAGTTCGCGCATTCCCCACGGTGAACCGGTCGACCGCAACAAGTTGCTCATGGTGGAACAGGCTGAAGACTACCTTCATCGATTGGGACTGCCGGAAGTTCGTGTGCGCCATCATCAACCCGCTGAAGCCGCCACTGCTCGCGTCGAACTCGGCGGCGAGGAATCCGCTCGCGTCGCGCAGGAATCCCTTTGGCCGGCCATTGCGGGTCATCTGTCCGGGCTGGGATACGCAGAGGTGTTGCTCGATGAGCGTGGTTATCGCCGCGGCAGTCTGAACCCGGCGACAGCGAACTGATCGATTGTGCGCACAATTCGCGCGTTCAGAGTGAAACTTCCGCACGGAGTCCGGTTGCTGCAGTTCAATAGGTAATTTCCTCATACCCCGGTATGAAAGTGTTGCCCGCCGAGGTATTGAAGCGCTGGATTGATTCGCGTTGGCACAGGGTATGCAAGGGAGGAGCAGAATTCCACGCACACCATGTTACGAATAGAGACACAAAACGGCTTCTTCGGTCAGCTGTTGAAATGGGCCCGGGATCGAAGGGCTTTGTATCTACACGCCCAGGTCGACCGGCCGTTCCGCATTCGTATCGGAGGCAAACTCGAACCGGTTCCCGAAGAGGTTTTCCCCGTGCTGAATCTCGAAGAGATGATGGCCGGACTCGAAGAGTTCTTCGACTCGGCCACGCTCGAAAAGATCCGCGCGCAGCAGGAATACAACTTCCAGTTTGAGTATGCGGGGAATCGCTACCGGTCGCATTTCGCCACGCAACAAGGCGATCCCTACTTCTCTTTTCGGGCAGTGCCGTCGGTCATGTTTCGACTGAAGGATCTGCAGTTGCCCATCTCGATGCGGGATTTCGTGCGGGAGTCCAGCGGCTTGGTAATATTCGCCGGACCCCGCGGACACGGAAAAGGCAATGCCGCCCGGGCGGCGCTCAGGGAGTTTGTCGAAGCCCGCGAGGCGCGTGTCATTTCGATTGAAGATCCGGTCAAATACGTCCTGCCGGAAGGGCGTTCACAGGTTCTGCAACGGGAGGTGGCCGTGGATGTGTCCTCGACCGCGGCCGGCCTCAGGACCGCGTTGTTGGAGAACCCGGATGTGATCTTCGTGAACGAAATTGAAGATCGGGCAACAATTGATCTGATGTTGCAGGCCGCTGATCGTGGCATTCTGGTGATCGGGATTGTCGGGGCTCATTCCTCGATCGAGGCCATTGAGCGAATGCGTTGTCATTTTTCGGATGGGGAGCAATCCGGATTCAACGCCCGGCTCGCCCGTTGTCTGAACGCGATCTATTTCCAACGGATGGTTCCCGACAAAACGGAGGGGCGCGTTCCTTGCGTGGAGGTCTGCAAAGGCGCCCCGGAGGTCATGTGCTGCATCCGTGACGGCGACCTGAAGCCGTTGCGTGGTCTGATCGAACGGGGAGTGGATCGTGGCATGCATACGCATGATCAGTATCTCGTGGAGCTCTTCGCGGCCGGAATCATCACGCGTAAGACAGCGCTGGAGTACGGCATCAGCCCCTCGTTTGTCGAACGCGCCTTGGATCGCCCCACCATCTCAGCCATCATGAAATACGCGGTTCGCATCGTGGCTCCGCTCGGTTTCTTGGCGTGTTTGAACACATCGATCAATGCGTCAACGACGGTCAATCTGGATCGCTGGAGTCCATTCGTTTTCCTGGCGCTATGCCTGCCATTCACCTTCATGACGACGCGAGCCTACGTGGCTTGGTTTCTTGAGATCGATTGGCCGAAAGTCGCCATGGATGCCGATCGGGAGCATTGGCTGGCGCGCGTCTGCGCCTCGTTGGAACAGCGGAACCGGCAATTTGCGCGCCGCTGGCTGTGTTGGCTGGCCACCCACTGGGTTTCCTATTCCGAGTGGCCGTTGCTTTACCGCCAAGGTCTGGCAGCCTCACCAGCCAACAGCTCACTGGCGTTGTATTTCGCGCAGCGGCTCTTCTATTTTGACAATGCTCTGGATGCGTTGAATGCACTGGATGTGCTACGCCGTCATGACGCGGAGCCTGGGATTCATCCGAATATCCAAGTGCAGGTCTTCATCGCACGGGCGAACGGAGAGGCTGAAATTCCCGGACTCGATCCGCAGCCGGTGACGTCGGGAACTCGTACCATGGAGCTGCGTCGCAATCCGATCATTCGCCTTTTCGAGGGTGCCGATCCGATCGGTTCGGCGGTCTGGAATCCGACCCCTCCTCAATCTGAATCCCAGTTGGGATCTCCTACCGAACCACGCGCGTCCACCGCGGTTCTGTTCGCATCTCCGGTGGCGCCACAGATTCCGTTCCAGCCGGTGCGCCTGCAGATTCAATCGCAGCAGGCTTGATAAATGCCTCTGCGAGGCAGGGCAAACGCATCTAAAGAGCGAGCAGCTGGAGCAGGTATGAATGATCCCAAGCGG
>Ga0055584_100001407_pt1 | contig 23638 bp, 18 predicted proteins | sample OSDHelmetaG_FD_58716 | JGI IMG/M metagenome (GOLD analysis project Ga0055584, IMG submission 58716) | Pelagic marine sediment microbial communities from the LTER site Helgoland, North Sea, for post-phytoplankton bloom and carbon turnover... | ecosystem: Environmental > Aquatic > Marine >...
GCAGGTTTATTCAGAAAACCTTTGAAGACGACCATTGTGGCTGCTATGGATTTAAAATCAGATGAAAAGATTCACAAATTGGTAACTTCTCTGGCTATCCTTGGTAAGAAGTTCTTCAATGCAGATATGAAATTTCAGGCTTTGGCTATGCCTTTCTTGAATTATGGAGAAGGTCCTAAAACTCCTTTGTTTGAAGAGTTTCCTTCTATGGTAAAAGTAATTGGAGCTTCAGCGGAGGAAAGAAGAGCCTCGTTTGGGGATCCAATTTTTAGAGATTGGTTTAGAAAGGATTGGAATCATAAATCAACTTCAGTGTTCCCAAGATTACTCAAAGAAATGACAGTGACTAAGGCTCCTGATGCAAGCCTCATTGGTCAGACATTTGAAGATTTGGCATTTAGCAAAGGTCAGGATGGATTAGATATGTTTATGGATTTGATGATCAAATATGATACAGATCTGGTTTGGAAATGCACAGCTGCTAATCATCGGGACGATGTAAGAGTTAAACTTTTGGCCCATGAAGCCACGATCCCGGGCTTTAATGATTCTGGAGCTCATAATGTAAATATGGCTTTTCATGATGGATCACTTCAGGCACTAAGACAATCTTTAGATTATCCTGATATTTTTCCAATTGAAAAGGCTATTAATCGATTGACAAAAATGCCAGCCGAGTGGCTGGGGCTTGATGCTGGATCAATAGAAGAGGGTTGTCGAGCAGATATCTGTGTTATAGACCCTAAAAAGTTACATTCAGAATTAACAGAAGAACCAATTGAAGACTATCATCCAAATTTAAAAGGTGCATTTAGATATGTTAAAAGGTCTGATGGGGTAGTGAATCACGTATTTGTCAATGGAGAAGAAGTATTTAATGATTCGGAGGGATTTGCTGATGGGGTAGGTAAGACGAAGTATGGTCGGTTGTTGAGAAGTATGAATTGACCAACCTTCTATCGATTGAATTATAGGCACGATTCCAAAGGATGATGGCTTAAAAGAAAAAAACCTCGACCTAAAAAGGTCGAGGCACTTTTTTAATAAACCAATCTCATATTAAGAGAAATATATAGCTCTGGTAATCAGCCAGAACTTAAAAAGACGAAATCCATAACCGGGAGGTCCTATCCTATTCTCAGAAGGATATAGCTCGGTTCTTAGTCTACATTATCATGTAGAAAGCTGTTACCACTCTCCCTGATAGGATTGTCTTCATCCATTGTAACCTCAAATCTTGAAGTACGATCAGATGTGATTTCTCGTACACTGTCGAGTATTACATTTCTCCGCTTATAAGCTGGTTCACTCTCCATATTGGAGATAGATCTGGGATCATCCAGATTTTTCATTACTCCCTGTCGCATATAATCGCGACGGGCTTTTTCCATTTCTGCAAATTTTTCTTTTTCATCTGCCCTTCGATTATGAGAAGGATTGCTATAGGAAGGCTCGATCTTGTCTTCATTCCAGCTAGATGTATTTGTTACTTTATATTGATCAATCGTTGATTTTATGTCATCATCTTCAAAATCTATAGTATGAGCTTCATCACCTTCTGCTATGCCCATTACTATACCATTTTCAGGACTAAAGGCCATGTCTTCATCTAAAGGAATGAATACAGTATCATCCACTTTTTTCTCTTTTACTAATGTCTTTTCATTGAACCCTGTTGCAATAATGGTTACGGAGACTTTATTTCCTAATGCTTCATCTCTACATGTACCGAATATCATATCAGTACCATAACCAGCTTCTTCTTGCACGTAATCAGTGATTTCTGTAAGCTCATCCATTGTGAGTTCATCCGTGCCTGAAGTTATATTTAATAGAATATTCTTAGCACCTCGTATATCATTGTCCTCGAGGAGTGGAGAGTTCATAGCTTCCTGAATTGCTTTCCGAGCTCTCTTGTCACCTTCAGCCACAGAATTGCCCATAATTGCTACTCCGCTTTCTTTCATCACGGTATTGACATCGGCAAAGTCAACATTTATAATACCTGCCACAGTAATAATCTCTGCTATTCCCTTGGCTGCAGTTGTCAGTACATCATCGGCTTGTGAGAAAGCATCACCAATGGCCATATTACCATAATTGTCCTTAATCTTTTGATTAGAAATGGTCAAAATGGAATCTACATTTTTCTTCATTTCTTCTAATCCTTCCAATGCTAGTCGCATTCTTTTGGTGCCTTCAAATTTGAATGGTAAAGTCACAATTGCAACAGTAAGGATACCCATTTCTTTAGCAATTCGTGCTACTTCAGGAGCAGCACCAGTACCTGTGCCACCACCCATTCCGGCTGTAATAAATATCATTTTAGTCTCTTCACCGAAGTATGCTTTAAGTTCTGCTTCTGATTCTATACATGCTTGCTTTCCTACTTCTGGTTGTGAGCCTGCACCTCTTCCTTCTGTCAATGTAGGACCAAGTGATATTTTTAATGGAACTGAGTTGTTTTCCATTGCCTGATGGTCCGTATTACAAATTGCAAAACTTACTCCGGTAATACCTTGATCATACATGTGCGAAACTGCATTTCCACCGCCACCACCGACACCTATAACTTTGATTATCGAGTCGTTATCTTTAATTCTTTCTTTTTTCATTTTTTGATCTTTTTGGATTAGAAATCGGAGTCTGGTGTTGATTCAAAAAATTCCTTGGTATAGGTGAATAGCTTATTGAACCACTGATCTTTGTCTACGAGTTTTCGCTGTGGAGTGGTGTTATCCATGTTTTCTTCATTCATTCCTTCATCCACAGTTTCAAAGATTTCATTTTCATACGCCTCTTTTAGTTCTGCATTCTTGATGGCATGTATAAGTAGACCAATACTAGTGGCGTAAATTGGACTGGCAAGATTGGCATTATACCCATGAGCTAAATGCTCTATTGGTTCTCCTTTTCTGCATGACATACCTGTGTGATATTCTGCGAGTAGTTCTAGATTTTTCATGAGAGAACCACCTCCAGTAAGTACTAATCCTGCTATTAGGTTCTTCTCATACCCAGATCTCTTTATTTCCCAAAAGACATAATCAAAAATCTCCTCTAACCTTGCTTGAATGATTCTTGCTAAATTCTTTTCGGATATCTCTTTGTGTTCTTTTCCTCTAAAACCAGGAATTGTGATTATCCGATTATCATATATTTCATCTGCTAATGCAGATCCAAATCTTACTTTGAGCTTTTCTGCTTGTGTGTGCATCACACTACATCCTTCTTGTATATCCTTAGTGATTACATTTCCACCAAAAGGAATAACAGCCGTATGTCGTATGATTCCATCTTTAAATACTGTGATGTCTGTGGTTCCACCACCTATATCTACTAATGCTACTCCGGCTTCTTTCTCTTGTTCAGAAAGTACTGCATCTGCAGAAGCAATAGGTTCTAAAGTCATGTCGGCAAGTCCAATGTCCACTTTTTCAATACATCTCATGATGTTTTTAGTGGCACTCATCTGGCCAGTAATGATATGGAAATTAGCTTCCAACCGAATTCCACTCATTCCAATTGGGTCTATAATGCCTTGTTCATCATCTACAGTGAATTCTTGTGGTAGAACATGAAGTATCTTATCTCCAGGAGGTAAAACTAGCTTGTACATATCAGCTATCAGTCTGTCTACATCATCTTGTGATATCTCAGAGTCCATATCATTTCTAATCAATAATCCTCGATGATGAAGACTTTTAATATGTTGCCCTGCTATACCTACATGAACACTGTTAAAACTGGTTTTGGCATTTTTCTCAGCAGCTTCTATTGCACCTCGAATAGCTTTTACAGTTTTGTCAATATTAGATACAACCCCTCTTGATACACCTTCACTTTTCACTATTCCCACACCTAATACGTCTACTTTGTCGTATTGGTTTTTTCGACCTGCAATGGCACATACCTTAGTGGTACCAATGTCAAGTGCGACTGTGATAGGATTGTCTTTTTTATAAAATTCTTCCATAGCCATAGGATTTAAGGATTTGTAGTTCTTGGAATGACCTGATTTTTAATCGAAATATCTATCTCATCATATTTTCCCCAGGCATTATTATGAGTCATTTCTGTCTCATAAAATGTCTTGAGATTCTGTAATTTTTGATCCAAATGGTTCAAATCATTTATTACAATGATTTCAGAACCCATTTTAGGTATCATTTTTATTCTTTCATTTTCAAAGTGAATCTGTTCTATTAAAGCAGTGAAGAATTTGTCTTTCCTCAAAGCAGAAATGATAGTGTAACAGTCATTAATATTTCCTTTTTTCTTTTTCCAATCTGCAGAGTATGATTCTATCTCTCCTGTGGCGACAGGCACACGTATAGCTTTAAAATCTTGCTTAGAGACAAATTCTCCTTCTTGGTCTAGGTAATACTGAGCCCCTGATTTATCTATTATTCTTACAATAGGTCTTCTTTGTATAATACTTATATGTAGTTCACGCCGTGCGTCTAGATGTATCTCAGTGCTAAGGATTCTATTGTCTTTCGATATATACGCTTCTAACTTTGAAAGGTCTAATTCTGATATTTTAATTGGGCCAGCATCAAGGTCGTAAACCTCATTCACCTTGGTTTTAATTTCTTTAGTGGATATTAGTTTTCTTGCACCTTCTACACTTTCTATTGCATAAAAAATTTTTTCTACCTTTCTATTTTGAGTAGTAAGTATAGAATTGATCCACACTGCAAGGACTGCAATGCTACTTATGAATAGGGTAATATGTGACCAGTTGAGTTTCATTTAGTTCTTTAACTCTTTGTCTCGTTTATTAAGTAAATTTTATTGTTTAAAATTTTAAGTCTCTAGCTACTTTCAGTTAAAAACTTCTTCTTTTATAATAGGCACTAGTTTATCTATATCTCCTGCTCCAAGTGTTGCTAGTACTTCTATTTTTCTACTTTTCAATTCGTTTATTAATTCTTCTTTATCCACAATTTTCTTATGCTCCAATTTCATTCTGTCCAAAATGATCTGCGATGTAACTCCATTTATTGAAAGTTCTCTTGCAGGATAAATTGGTAATAATATTACTTCATCACATTGATCAAGCTCTTCAGCAAAACCACTTACAAAATCTCTAGTCCTTGTAAAAAGATGTGGTTGAAAAACCACAGATATTTTTTTACCTGGAAATGATTTCCTTAAACTTCCAACCATGGCTTTTATTTCCATCGGATGGTGCGCATAGTCATCAATAAAGATTTGATCAACAGTTTTATGTATTACTTCAAATCGTCTCCATATTCCTTTGAATGTGGATATTTGTTTTCTTATAGAGTCCCATGACATTCCCATTTTATGGGCGATTATTGAGGCACCTACACTATTCAAAGCATTGTGCCTTCCTGGAAATGGAACATTTAGTACTATCTCCCTACCTTCATAGTTTAACACCACATCTGTATTCAGTGCTTTTGCTATAAGACTGATTACATCTATATCTGTCTTTTCTTTATCCGCTTCTTTGATACTTCCGTATTTAGTAGTGGAAATATTTTTGTCCTCTAACTCTGCTAACCAATTTTTACTCATCATATCCCCGACATGATCAGGAACTACAAGCATTCCTCCATTCTTAATCTGCAGTGTAAACTCCCGATAAGATTCTACCATTTCTTCTCCTGTACCATAGATATCTAAGTGATCAGGATCTAAAGCCTGAATTATAGCTATATCAGGATAAAGTCTCAAAAAAGATCTATCATACTCATCTGCCTCGATTACTACCCATTTGCTGCTACCATAAAGAAAATTGGTATTATAATTTACCATTATCCCGCCTACAAAACAGGTGACCTCATTATCTGATCCCTTCAATATATGAGAGAGCATGGAGGATGTACTAGTCTTTCCATGAGTACCTGCCACAGCTATTACCCTAGATTCATTAAGAATCTCTTTGAGCAATTCTGACCTTTTGTACAGAGTGAAATCATTATCAATGAACCAGTTTTTCTGTTTATGATCAGCAGGTATTGCTGGAGTATATACAACAATGTCAATATTAGTAGGGATGAACTCGATATCATCTGTATAATGAATGTTCATTCCTTCACTGACTAACTTTTTAGTCAGTTTGGTTTCGGTACGGTCATAACCATACACTTCTATTCCTTTGTTCAAAAGATACCTAGCGAGTGCACTCATTCCTATGCCTCCAACACCTATAAAAAAGGCCCTCTTTTTACCTTCTAAAAAATTCATTTAATAAGTTCAATTACAAACTCAAAAATCAATGTCGATTTTCAACCAACCCAAGCACCACTTTAGCTATCTCATTAGTAGCATCGGCTTTTGCTAGTTTCTTAATATTCTTACTTAGAATCTTCATCTCTTTCTCTTCTTTGATAATCTTCTTTATCTCTTTTATCAAACCCAGTTCGCACTCATCATCTTTCATCATTCTAGCAGACTTTTTTCTCACTAATGCCATGGCATTCTTAGTCTGATGGTCTTCAGAAACATTTGGCGAAGGAATGAGCAAAGTTGCTTTACCCAGCAGGGCCAATTCTGAAATTGTTAATGCACCTGCTCTAGCCACGACCAAATCTGCTGCCTCATATGCCATATCCATTCTTTCTAGAAAGGGTAGGGCACAAACATTTGTCAACTTTGCCGTTTCACACTTTCCATACTCCTCGTTGTACAGTTTGCCAATTTGCCATATGAATTGCACACCACTTTCCTCTACTTCATTTTTAAGTGCTTTCATTACTCTGTTGAATGTTCTTGCACCTAAACTTCCACCAACTAGAAGAACAGTTTTTGTCCCTTCTTTTAATCCATAATGACCCAAAGCTTCTTTACGATCTACAGATTTAGTCAAATCTTTTCTTACAGGGTTTCCTATAAGCTGAATCGCATCACTATTAAAATACTTAGATGCTTCTTCATATGCTGTACAGATTTTATCCACCCTCTTTCCTAGAAGCCTGTTGGTCAATCCTGGATAAGAGTTTTGCTCTTGTATCATGGTAGGGATGCCCAACCATGTAGCCATCATTAAAGAAGGCCCACTTGCAAATCCTCCAAAACCAATCACAGCTTCAGGCTTATGTTTCCTTAGAATAAAAAATGATGTCAATAAGCTGTGAATGAGCTTTATTCCAGTTGATATTTTCGAAAAAATCGATTTCCCTAAAAATCCACTGATCCACAGTCCTTTAATCGGATATCCAGCTTTCGGTATCCGCTCCATTTCCATCTTCCCCTTGGCCCCGATGAAGAGTATATCTGCATCAGGAACTATTTTTTTTATTTCATTAGCCACGGCTAAGGCAGGAAAAATATGTCCACCTGTACCTCCTGCACTAAACACTAAATGCATGGCGTATGTCTGTTTCAGTAATCTCTTTCTCTACTCCATTATTCTCCTCAATAAATCTGCTCACACTTAATATCATCCCGAATGATACACAAGTGAATAGCAGAGACGTACCACCCATACTCACTAGTGGTAATGTTAATCCTGTCACGGGAACTAAATGAACAGATACCGCGATATTGGTAAAGGCTTGGATCACTATGTTTAATCCTAGCCCTATAGCTAGAATAGAACCAAATGTCTTTGGGCATCGAGTCACAATGTTGATACATCTAAAAAGCAACCACATATAAATTCCCAATATGATAAAGCCTCCAATTAATCCATACTCTTCACATATAATACTATATATAAAATCGGCGTATGCTGACGGGAGATAATTTCTTTGTAAACTGTTTCCTGGCCCTACTCCAAAAAATTCACCATTAGCAATTGCTGTCTTAGCTAAATCTATCTGATAACCCCCTTCTGAGCCGAAGAAATCATTAAGTCTTGCTGCTCCTGTATCTACCCTTGTTAATCCTGGAAAATATTGAGAGATCAGTAGAATGACAGTAAAGGCTACTATCCCCATAAGGATAAGCAAAATGATATACTTCATACTGACTCTACCTATAAACATCATCATTAGACACGTTACAAACAGCAAACCTGCTGTAGAAAAATCAGCAAGTGCAATCAAAAAACATATTAAGATAATTGGAAATATGATAGGAACAAAGGCGGATTGAAAATCTTTTATATAATCCTGTTTTTTGGATAAAGATCTGGCTACAAAAATGATCAATGCAATACGGGCAAAATCAGAGGTTTGGATAGTCCTATTCAGAAAAGGAATCTCTATCCATCGTTTTGCTTCATTAATTTCAGCACCCGCTGCAAGTGTGAAAATGAGAAGAGGTACAGCTGCTATAAATAGCCAAGGTGCGACCTTATGAAAGTACATGTACTTCAGATTGGACATTACATATATTACAGTAATACCTAGGGTAATAAAAATAAATTGCTGAATTAAAAATCGCTCTGTATTGCCAGCATGATTCTTAAATGCAATAGTTCCTGTTGTGCTATAGATAGCCAAAATAGAAACACAGAAAAGTATGAATACGATGATCCATACTGCCTTGTCCCCTTTAAGTTGAATTAATATGTCTTTTGCTGTTGTCATTTATTGTTTATAATCGAGAATTGATCAGTCTAATAATCTCCAAACTTCCTCCACAAATTGATTTCCACGATCTTTATAGTTGTCAAAAAGATCAAAACTGGCACAAGCTGGAGAAAGTAATACTACATCTCCCTGATCTGCCATTTTGGTAGCTTTCTTTATGGCCTTTGCCATTTTTTTGGCTTTCTTAATCGGTTTTATTTTTCCTTTGAAAAATTGTTCCACCTTTTCACCTTCACCTAATATTATTATTCCTTTTACATTATTTATCACTTCATTCTCAATTGAACTGTAATCATTGCCTTTATCTACACCACCTACGATCCATATGATAGGCTTTTGGAATGCTGTGAGCGCGTAGTTCACCGCATCTACATTAGTGGCCTTACTATCATTGACATACATGACTTCGTTAATCCGAGCTACAGGTTGAAGTCTATGATCATCATTCACAAAGTTTTCCAGAGCTTTGTTCATATTTCCTTGACTCACCCCTGCAGCTTCACTCATTTTTTTAGCGAAAGCCACGTTAATTGCATTGTGGTCACCAATGAGAAATGGATTCGAAATACTTTCGTCTTCATTCTTTGATATTACTTCTGCATTAGCTTTTGATGATTTTATTGTTTTAATGATTTCATCATCGTCAGCTATAAAAAGATGATCATCAGTCTCTAGATTCATAGCGATTCTGGCCTTAGCTCTTCTGTACTGCTCAATAGAATCATTATATCTATCCAAATGATCAGCGGTGACATTTAGAATGCAAGCAACATCAGGCTTAAATTGAACAATATCTTCTAATTGAAAACTACTCACTTCAAGCACATACCACTCATAGCTATCATCCATCACTAGTCTGCAAAAACTATGTCCTATATTTCCACCTTTAGCTACGTTTCCAAATTGGTTTTTGAACATTTGATATGTCAGATTCGTAGTAGTAGTCTTTCCATTTGTACCTGTTATGGCAACTATTTTACCAGTACATTGCAGAAATCCAAACTCTATTTCTCCTATTACTCTTACACCATTCTTTTTTAAATATTCAATGACCTCAGTAGTATTAGGAATACCAGGACTTTTGACGATCAAGTCAAGATTTTCTAATATTTCAAAAGTATGTCCACCTTCTTCAAAGTGGATATTATTTTCTTCTAGTTCTTTCTTATGCTGTTCAGCAATTTGACCTTTGTCACTTACTAGGACAATGTGTCCTTTGGCTTTTGCCAATAATGCTGCTCCCACACCACTTTCACCACCACCCAGAATGCCTATCTTCATAGACTATCTTAGTTTGAGTGTGATGATGGCCAATATGGCCAAGAGTATAGCTATAATCCAGAACCTCGTTACTATTTTTGCCTCATGCACTCCCATCTTTTGATAATGATGATGGATAGGTGACATGAGGAATATTCTTCGACCTTCGCCGTATTTCTTTCGGGTGTATTTGAAATAGCTAACCTGCATCATTACAGATAAAGTCTCTACTAAGAAGATGCCTCCGAATATGGGGAGTAGCATTTCTTTTCTTAAAAGAATTGCCAATACAGCAATAATGCTTCCTAATGCAAGGCTGCCTGTATCGCCCATAAACACTTTAGCAGGAAATGAATTATACCATAAGAACCCTATGCAAGCTCCTAGAAAGCAAGCACCAAAAATTACTAACTCTTGGGTATTCGGAAGGAAAAGAATGTCGAGATAATCAGCAATAATAGCATTACTTGAAACATAAGCAAAAATGACTAGTACTAGACCTGATATCGCTGATGTCCCAGCGGCTAAGCCATCTATTCCATCGGTTAGATTAACTGCGTTGGAAAGTGCAGTCACTACAATTATAATAAGTGGTACAAAGATCAACCAAACAAAAGATCCAGCATTCTCACCTAAGAAGAAGAGAAAAGATCTGTAATCTAAAGTGTTGTTTTTGATAAATGGAATATTAGTTATAGTCGCTTTTACATGTGCAATTTCTTCAGAGCTATCATTACCACCTAGAGTGTATGATGAAATTATAGTATGACCTTCAGCAATAGCTTGGCTTTTAGTCATTCTCACCACTATATCATCGTGAGTGAGCATTGAGGTTGCTATAATTAGCCCAAGAACTACTTGCCCAAATATCTTGAATTTGCCATGTAGGCCTTTTTTGTTTTTCTTGAAAACCTTGATATAATCATCAATTCCACCAATAAGTGCCATCCAAACTGTGGCAGTGACCATTAGGATCACATAGATATTAGTCAAGTCACAAAGTAAAAGGGTAGGGATTAAAATTGCTAGAAGGATTATGATGCCTCCCATTGTAGGAGTGCCTTCTTTTTCTTTTTGACCTTGGAGGCCTAATTCTCGGACTGTTTCACCTATTTGATGTGATTTTAGTCTGGCGATTATACCATTGCCCCAAATGATTGAAATTATTAGTGAAAGGAGGATAGCCATTCCAGCACGGAATGTGATGAACTGAAAGAGTCCAGCGCCTGGTATGTTATAGTACTTCTCTATATAGTCAAATAGATGAAATAGCATTTTGTTTGATATTCGTCTTTATGTATCGGATGAACTCAGGCTTCACCCTAAATATCGATGGATTAAATCGATACTAAAAAATGCAGGGGCGTCCAATCTTTATTGGACTCCCTGCAACTGTTAAAACCAACCTGAGAATGATAATAGAACCTACTCTTATATATCATTGAACCAGAAAACTTCTGGCTATTTCTGCATCGTTAAAAGGGTTTCTTTTACCCTTTATTTCCTGGTAATTTTCATGTCCTTTACCAGCAATTAAGACAATGTCCTCATTTCGTGCTAATCTGATGGCGGTTTTGATAGCATTTTTCCTATCTGCTATTTCTACCACTTTGATCATCTGATCAGCAGATACACCTCCTATCATATCGTCTATAATAGATTGTGGATCTTCTCCGCGTGGGTTATCTGATGTAAAAATCACTTGATCACTATTATCTACAGCGACTTTTGCCATTATTGGCCTTTTTGTCTTGTCTCTATCACCTCCGCACCCAATTACGGTGATGATTCGGCCATGATAAGTTACATCAGTTATTGCCTGTATTATTTTCAAGAGAGCATCAGGAGTATGAGCATAGTCTACAATGACGTTGGTCTGATTAAGACCACTTATCATTTCAAATCTACCTTTAGGGGCTTTTAGACCACTTAAAGCGATTAGTATTTGCTCATTTTCTATTCCTAGCAATGACGCTACACCATACACTGCTGTGAGGTTATACACATTGTATTGTCCCACCAGATTAGTAAATACTCTTTGTCTGTTGAGGTCTAGTTCTGTACCTCTCAAGTCAGATGCGATGGTTTTAGCTTTAAAATCTGCTATTTTAATCGCACTATACTTACTGATCTTTGCTTTGGTGTTTTGTACCATTACTTCACCATTCTTATCGTCTATATTAGTCAATGCGAATGCTGATTTGCTCAAATTGTCAAAGAACTTTTTCTTCGTATTTATATAATTTTTGAAAGTCTTGTGATAATCCAAATGATCATGACTGATATTAGTAAAGACCGCTCCTCTGTACTCTAGTCCTCCAATTCTATTCTGATCTATAGCATGTGAGCTCACTTCCATGAATACATACTCACATTGAGCTTTCACCATCTGATACAACAAGCCATTTAGACTCACAATATCAGGTGTTGTTAGTTCAGCAGGAATCACATCGTCTCCGATTTTGATTTCTACAGTTGAGATCAGCCCCACTTTGTAACCCATACTGCTGAATAGATCAGCAAGAAGGCTCACTATTGTGGTTTTTCCATTGGTGCCAGTTACACCTATCAAAGACAATTGAGTGGATATATTCTCATAATAGTTGAGAAGTATCTGCTCTAATGCTAATCTGGTGTCTTTCACTAAGACATAGGTGACTTTTTTTTCAGTTTTCTTAGGGAGATCACTACATAGTATTACAGAAGCTTTGTTTTCTACTGCTTTGTTTATATAGTCATGTCCATCTTGATTGCTTCCTATGATAGCACAAAAAAGACTTCTCTTTTGTACTTGTCTTGAATCAATCGTAATCCCGCTTATAGTCACGTCTCTGCCAATTACCTTTTTGGTATCAACACTTTCTAAAATTTCAAATAACTTTTTTTCTATAGGTATCTCTTTAGTACCCATCTTTATATTCAATTAAGATATATTTCAATATTTTCTTTATCCAATCTTGCTCCTGGTCTCATAGATTGTTTATACACTTTCCCTGCTCCATGCACTTTTACTCTCATTCCTATGTTTTCAAGGACATAAACTGCATCTCTTAATCCCATTCCATAGACATCCGGCACTTCTTTTTTTCTTATCAGTGCTTTCTGCGCAATGGTTCTAGCTCCCTCACTTTCTATCCTTGCCCATCTTGGATAATTTCCTTCGGTTTGACTTATTTCAGAGTAGATAGCTTCAAAATCACCTCCAAAACCTTTAGAGCTCCTAGGCAATGTTTTGCTGTCTGTAATTGAATACTCTTGAGTGAGGCCTCCTTCCAAAATCATAACTTTGTCAGCTATTCTTCTGAAAATTGGAGCAGCCACTTGAGAGCCGTAATACTTGTTGCCTTTTAATCCATATGCCACAACTATCATAGAGTAGCGAGGATTATCCGCTGGAAAGTATCCTGCAAATGAAGCGTTATATCCCTTGTTCTCTTTATCTAGATAATCGAATGCAGCAGTTCCAGTTTTACCGGCTATTCCATACTCATCAGTATAAATATTAGCACCAGTTCCTTTGGTAACTACATCTTCCATCATTTTTTTCAACTCTACAATACTTTCTAAAGATGCTATCCTTTCTTTTTTTGTTTTAGGATTGTAATGCTTCAGCACTTCATGATTCTCCTTGATGTTTTTAACTAACCTTGGTTTCATGTAGATTCCATTATTAGCCACAGCATTATAAAATGCTAACATTTGAAGAGGAGTGATTTGCAATTCATAACCATGTGCCATCCACGGTGCAGTAACTCCTGACCAAGCAGTTGTTCCTTTATCCGGATTTTTAATAAATGGCTCTGGTTCCCCTAATAAATCAATACCTGTTTTGTCAACTAAACCAAACTGTTTTAAATAGCTAAAGAATTCCTTCTTTCCTGCTTTGCTATTGAAATTATCATTAGCCAGTGTGGCAATCCCCACATTTGAGGATTTACTGAATGACTCCGAGAAGTCACTTATTATAACGTCGCTGGGATAATTACTATCGAACATCCAGCGGTCGTAAAATTTCTTTTTACCCTTATCTATTCTTACATCTTGCCCGGGGCTTATTCCTTTTTCGAGTAAGGCCAGTGCAGTTGCTGCCTTGAAAGTAGAACCAGGTTCTATTCTTTCTACAACAGCTTTATTCATTACCTCATTTACTTCACCATTGTGAAGTTTGAGATTAGATAAGGCTTTAATGTATCCTGTTTTTACATCCATGATAATCACAACGCCATCTTTTGCTTCGTTTTTCACCATGCCTATTTTGAGCTCGTTATGTACTACATCTTGAATGTCAACATCAATGGTAGTCACTACATCTTTGCCCCTTATAATTTGATATTCTGTGGGTTCTTCCAAAGGAATCCACAGATCTGGTGGAACAAACCTCATCAGCTCACTTCTTTCCGCTCCTCTTAGTGCTTTGTCATAGCTCCTTTCTATTCCTACCATATTTTGATCTCTATACAATCCAATTGTACGCGATGCCAATTCATGATATGTTTTCTTCCTTGAGAAAAAGCGTTCTACTTTCATGCCTCCTTTGTACTTGCCAAGATTGAAAAGGGGAAGAGCTTTGATTTCTCTATATTTCCCATCATCTATCTTTTTAGCAATTAGTACATTTCGAGTTCCTTTCTTTTGAGAGTTGCTCGTTGCATTCTTGTATGATTTTCTCGCTCCTTCAATTATGCTTCGCCATTCATTTGCCGATTTAGTTGCCAATGTTCTCTCTAGGCCAATACATAGACCATAGATATGAGCATCAAAATCTTCATCTGAAGGCGATACAGGATCCATTCGTATTTCAAAGAACTCTATTGATGATGCCAGCATTCTTATGCCATCATCTGAATATATATCTCCCCTTTGAGCCTCTATAGGTCTCCATTTGAGATATTTATTTGTTTTTTCAGCTTTCCATTTGTCTCCTTCGACAATAGAGATGTCTATTAATTTCCAACTGATCAAGCCAGCAAAGACTATAAAACAGATCAGTACAAGATATACCCGTAAAAGCAGCTCATTCTTCCGATCCATCTATTATCAAATTCTTTGCTTTTATGACTTTTTAATCTTTTTAGGAATTTTCACATCCTTTTCTAAATCCAGACCGTCTACATTTTTAGCAATCTCATATTGAGTACCACTAAAGAGTGTTTTGTCCTTCACATATATGTAAGCTCTTCTTATATCATCAATTTCTTTCTGCACCGTATTCATTTTTCTTATTTTCTTTTCTGCGCTGTGCACATTAGAGATATATAAGAGTCCAAATAAGACCCACAATCCAATAAAATTGGCATTTTTGATCACTTTCGGATAAATAGAATACTTTTCTAAGCTCATATTTATATTTTTTCAGCTACTCGCATTTTAGCACTTGCAGCTCTACTGTTTTTCTTTATTTCTTCATCACTTGGCAACACTATTTTTGGCTTCACTTCTTTCATTGGTCGTATTACTTTGCCATAATCGTCTTGCTCTACCTTTCCTTCAAAATTTCCAGCTTTTATAAAATTTTTGACCAACCTGTCTTCGATGGAGTGATAACTCAACACCACTAATCTCCCTTTTGGTCTTAAAACTTTTGCTGCATTTACAAGTAAAGATTTTAGCACTTCCATTTCCCTATTCAGCTCTATTCTTAAAGCTTGAAATACTTGTACATGATATTTGTGCCAATCACCAATGACATATGAACCTAAAAAGTTCATGAATCCGTTAACACTACTAAAGGGCCTGGAGTCTCTGATGTTAACAATGGCTTTTGCCAGTGTTTTAGAGTTTCTTACCTCTCCATATTGAGAAAACATCATTACAAGATCTTTTTCTAAATATGTATTTAGTATTTTTTGTGCTGTGAGATCATCGGAAGTATTCATCCTCATATCCAGATCAGACTGAGATTTTATAGAAAACCCCCGTTTGAGATCGTCTAAATGATGTGATGATACTCCTAAGTCGGCTAAAATTCCGTCCACGTGATTGATTCCAAAGTAATCCATATATCTATGTATATGTTCAAAATTGGAATGCACGAATTCAAAATTGTCATTCTTGATCAAATTCTGAAAAACAGCTCCATCCTGGTCAAATCCGAAAAGTCGCCCTTTGGCAGTTATTCGTTGTAATATTCGTTTTGAGTGCCCTCCTCCACCATAGGTTACATCTATATACACTCCATCTTTATCAGATAATAATGCACTAATGCTTTCTTCTAGTAAAACAGGAACGTGATATTCTAGTTCTTTAGTCATTGTTAACAGAATTGCCGAATATCTCATCTGCAATCTGAGAGAAATCTTCAGGCTCCTGAGAAATCATCTTTTCGTACTCTTCAATGGACCAAATTTCTATCTGCTGCTGTATGCCAAACAACATAACCCGATCAGTTATATCTGCATATTTCACCAGTGTCTTTGGTAAGAGAATACGATCTGATCCATCTAATGCCACTTCTGTAGCACCTCTGTAAAAGTATCTAAGTACTTGACGTTGCTTAGAACTATACATATTGAGATGGCTGTCAAATTCCTCTGCCTTTTGAACCCATACCTCTTTAGGGTAAAGAATCAAATTCTTCTCAAAGCCTCTGTTAACGGTAAATGTCAAATTGTCGCTGGAGAGTTGTTGCATTAGAGAGGACGGCATACGAAGACGCCCTTTGGCATCCACCTTGCATTCGTACTCTCCGGTTAATCTTTGCATCTAAGCTCTTACAGTAACTTACGGTTCAAAAGTAATCGCGCATTCCCACTTTTCGCCACATTCTACCACTTTTTATAAAAAAACATATATAATTTTCTTTAAAGTGTTTTGTTGTAATATGATTTGATTATTAAATGAAATCAAATTGATTGTTTGTGTCGTTTTTTCAATAAATGGGAAAAATTGGAATGGTTCAACAGATATATATAGTATAAAGTTAATCTATTTATACCTATGCTTCAATGTTATATATATTAAGAAAAGTTGTTATTTATAATATAGCGAATTTATAATCACTTGAAGATTGTAGGACAATACTATTTTGAAAATGTGTTATTAATGGCGTACATGGTCACTAGTTACTAATATCACTTGAATAATTCATTGGTCACGCTTGATTTAGACTATGAGATTAATCTTGTTTTGAAATGTAAACTTCTCATAACTTGATCAATTTTGGTTTCTCAAATTTTATGTTGGAGACTTTTGATAAATGAATTCTTGATCCTTATATACTTTTCATATTCAAGAGACCATGATGATTTAGAAAGTGATTACCATCTTTTTGCGTCTCTAAGACTGAATGGTCAAGTAATTGAATCTTTAGTCTTTCAAATTTATAGAGAGAAATTGTGATTTATGAGGAAAGGAGAGTTGAATATAGAATTGTGGATATTGATGGTCTTGCTATAAATTATGCAGATTTAAAAACCATGCAAAAGGTGAATATCCAAAGCTTGAAATCCGGTCTGTATTGGATTATTATCGGCACAAAGGATGACAAGTTTGAAATGCGACCATTTGTAAAAATGAAATAATTATCTGCTATGAATTTTTGGAATAGTTGATAGAATTGAGAGGCTAAAAATTAAACTTATGGGTTAATATATCCTTTCAAAGCTTCAATATACTTTTCGAATGCCAACAGACCTTGTGTTGTGATTTTTATGGATGTATTTGGATAGTTGTTGACGAAAGTTTTTTCCATTTCAATATATTTTGCTTCTTGGAGCTTTTTAATTTGGACACTTATGTTGCCTCCAGTTGCTTGAGTAACTTCTTTTATTCTTTTAAAATCTACCTTCCCTTCTGAAACGACAAGAGATATAATTGCTAGTCTAAGTTGAGAATGTAACAATGGGTCTAGGTCTTTATACATTTTGCCTTTGCTTATTGTCTTGGAGTAAGATGATTCCAGGAATAACGAATAATAATAGGGCGATGCCTGCTGCAACTAATGAATGATATTCCATTGGGATGTACAATGCCAAGTAGCAAACAATAACGGCGAGTAGCACCAGATACACGAAGCTTTTTTTCTTTAAACTAATGGCTGTTGTCATGGCAGCTACACAAAAAGGCAAGAAAATAAAAGTGGTAAAAGCACCATGAACTAGGTCTCTAAATACGAAGCCATTGAGCATTCCTAGAACACCTACAAATAACCAAGTAATGCCACTTCCATCCCAAACATCTTTATTCCCTCCCTTAGCAATAAATTTTTTTCGATCTAAATGACCAATGTAAGCTGAGTATATGAAAAGTGGTATCATGGTGAAAAACCATGTTAAGCCATGAAGATTTCGCCATTGAGTTTGGAGAAGAATGAATTGAGCGATGCCAGCTATCATTATCCCAATGCCCCAAATCAGAATATTAGTGCCTTTTTCCTCATAGGTGACTCTCCTTCTATCCAATACGTTATTTATAAGTTCAAAGCTCTGCTCTGGTGTGAATCCTTTTTCCATGATAATAAAATTTGTAATCAAATATATGTAAATAAGTTTACAATGCAAACTAAATGTATTTTGATACAATTGTGAGACCGTCTCATTTCTTATTCGAAGACACTAAAGATTCAAGAATTCATTTGGGCTTAACCTTTTGAGCTTTTGCCTTGGCCATCATTTGATCAAACATTTTATTGAGCTGAGACGATTCTACGAAAGGAATTTCAATGTTGCCAGGTGTCGGTTTGCTATCACCTGGTTGTATCATTCCAAATTGCTTAATGCTCACATAAAATGGAACCATTTGCTTTAGTGCAGGAGAAATCAACCAGAGATTTTGTAGTATAATATCTGCATATTCTTTTGGATCTTGCATAATATTAAAGGCCTGAGGAAGCCATAGATCAGAGTAGGATCTTTCTTCTTGTTGCACTCCTTCTCCTCTGAAATAGAATTTAAATTGTCTCCACTTAGCTGCAGCCAGTGTATTCTCATGAAAGAATAAGACCCCTTCTCTGGGTGCCGTATCACAGCCACCAAAAAGAAGGCAACTTTGATCAACCCCGTCAATAGCTCTGTCTTTAGGTATATCAGCTTTTACAATGCTAGCTATAGTAGTGAAGATGTCATTTATAGCTACGATATCATTTGTTACTTGCTCTTCTTCTATTTTTCCTTCCCATTTCATCATCATTGGAGCACGAACTGCACCTTCATGCACATCACCAAGATATCCTCTATATGGCCCTGTATCTCCTACAGTAGGAAACAAAACTCGATCTGGTCCATTATCACTTGCATAAATAATCAAAGTGTTCTTTTCTATACCTGCATCCTTAATAGATTTAATTACTTGGCCTACCCTGTAGTCATGCTCTCTCATCATATCTGCATATTCACCATTTTGTGAGGACCCTTTAAAATCTGAATGTGGTACATAAGGGTGGTGCATCGCAGTCCAAGGTATATAGAGAAAGAAAGGATCATCATCATTCTTATGCTTTTCGATATAGTCGATAGATTTGTTTTGAATGATTTCGTCCATTAAAGGCCTCATGGCCATAGTATAAGGCTGATCTGGTTTTATACCATCTTCTTTTGTTCCTTCTAGAATATCAAATTTTTTAGTGTAAGCAGGATCATACCCTACTTTATCAAGCCACATGACATTACCGGTACTATTAGACAAGCCCCACCACTCATCAAACCCTTGATCAGTCGGGTATCTCCCTTCTTCTTTACCTAAATGCCACTTACCATATATAGCAGTGCTGTATCCTTTTTCCTTTAATATTTCTGCTAAAGTGATTTCCCATGAAGCGAGTCCTTGAGGAAGGCCTTGGATCGGAATGGCTCGAGTAGTACCTGACCTTATAGCATACCTGCCAGTCATCAACGCTGACCTGGATGGAGTGCATTCTGCTTCTACATTAAAATTAGTAAATCTAATTCCTTCATCTGCTAATTGATCTAAGTTTGGTGTGGGAGCCGCTCTGATAATTCCTCCTCCATAACAACCAAAATCGCCAAACCCTATATTGTCCGATAGCATGAGGACGATATTGGGACGATCCTGTCCAAATGAAGTTATTGAATACGATATTAAGAGCATGAAAACAAAAGAAATGGACCGCATTGAAAAGCTTTTATTTATTTATACCAAATAGGTGAACTCCATGCTCGCTCCTGGATGGAACTCGGCACATCTTCTGGAACCTCAGCACCTAAAGAAACTGCATCAAACGTAGTCCATCTAGGTGTAGGAATTTCTAACACTCGTATATAGTAAAATGAGGAAAAATTTGGGTTAAAATCTGGATCACTCCAAAAAGTTTGAAGAGATATTGCCCCAATATCATTTGTGAAAGTGGCATTTTCAATATTTACAGTATTTCCCACTAGTGGTAAATTTCCCTCTGAATTCAAACTTCTTCCTTCAGACCAAGCTACATCATATATTCTTTCATGAGTCTGTCCTTCTTGATCGATCCAACCTTTTATAACTTGTACCCTATCCAAATTTGCTCCATCCACATCTTTTACTGCTGATATTAGGAATGAAGGGCTTAATACCCCTTTTGATATTTGTGAGCCCATAGGTACTCCATAATGATAAGCTAATGAATCCCATTTTTCATTATCAAAGTCAATACTTTTCCAATCCTCAGATGCAAAAAACCTTAACTGAATCCTTGGTCCTGAAGTGGCATAGACCTCTTTTCTTTCAAGAGCTTCAAATATAGATTCTCTTGTGTTCTCTTTTGCCCATACAGCTGCTAATCCAGCCACAGATGTTTTTCTTGTGACTTCACCTCCTTTATTCTTTCTCAGCCTATGTTCTGCATTTATATCTTTTGTTCCTGATCTTCCGATGTTATTGTCTTCTTCTACGTTTGGACCTCCATTATGACTGTCACTGCTGCCTATGATACCAAACTGAAATGGATTCTGACCAAATTCTTGATTGATGGCTAACCCATTTTTAAATGCTTGCCTGACATAAGCACCTTCTGTTTTTAATTTCTTTCTATTATTTCCATGTCCTAAGCTGTATTGATATACCTCGAAATCTGCAAACTCATCTTTAGGTGCTAAAAGTGGATGAGCCATAGATTGCCCCTTGATCTGAGCCACTTCATTTACAGGTTCATTTCTAAGACGAGTTTCTATGTATTTGGCAGTGAGTTTGTCTCCATCAAAAGTATTGAGGGCATACATCCTTCCATCGCTGATATTAGCATTATGAGGAATTGCCAAGAGCTCTACTCCTTGATTTCTTTGATTGGCCATCCATTCCCACAAATCTTCAGGGTTTTGAGAATCAAAAGAAGAAAAAGGAAGACCACTCACTTTTCCTCCTTTGAAAATTACATTGCGATGTAAGTTTTGAGCATATGGGGGGCCTGATATTAATGACTTTAACACGGCTACAGAAGAAGTCCACTCATAGGCTGGGAAAGAGGTAAACTTTCCTGGTTCATAGTGAGCATCTGCAATCTCTACCATTTTTTTCCATGTGTATTGTAAGTTCTGCTTATCAATTAACTGTTTGTATGGCCAATTAGTAGCAATGGAAAATCTAAGTTTACGCGTAGCTTTTTTTGATTCATCATCATCTTTGCTTCTTATACTTTGCGCTAAATCCCAGTTATAAAGGGCGTTCCCTTTTTCCTGCATTTGCATTAGACCTCCCATATATTCAGCATGATCTGCTACCGCCATGAAGTCCAACGGCCTATTCATTTTCACCTCTTTTCCTGTGATATGTGGAATAGGTTCTCCTTTAGCAAATTTATATGCCTGATCAGGTGTCACTCTAACTTTTGCCATATAGGCATCAAAAGACCATCCAGTATGTACATGAAGGTCGCCGAAATATAAATTACGGGATTCACTATAATCTTCAGTTCTTCCATGGTGGACACTTGTTTCTATAATAGTTACATGATCTGATGCCTTTTCTTTTGAACACGAAAGAACAATAGCTGAGATGAATACAAGTAGATATAAATAAAACTTATTCATGTTAACAGGCTTCTTTCTTTATCGGATGTTTGCGAAAATAGTTAAAGTGGTCATAAGCGTTATGGCCTATTTCTTACGTCAAATTGTTGTTGTTGCAACATTTGTTTAAATTTAAGACCGAATTCAAAAGATATCTATATGCATCCAAATATTGAATCCAATCCTATTATAGATCGACTTCCGTCAAAACTCAAACAATACATCAAACCACAAAACTATGATCAATATACAGAAATGGATCAGGCAGTATGGAGATATGTGATGCGTAAAAATGTGAATCAATTAAAAGAAGTAGCTCATGAATCTTATTTAGAAGGGCTAGAAAAAACGGGTATAACTATCGATAGAATTCCGAGTATGTATGGGATGAATAGAATATTACAGGAGATAGGCTGGGCAGCGGTGGCAGTAGATGGCCTTATCCCTTCTGACGCTTTTATGGAGTTTCAAGCTTATAATACTCTAGTGATTGCCTCTGATATAAGACAATACGAACATATCGAATATACTCCTACACCTGACATCATACATGAATCAGCTGGGCATGCACCAATTTTAGCAAATAGAGAATATGCAGAATATCTGAGAAGGTTTGGACAAATAGGGAGTAAAGCCATTTCATCAGCGTTGGATAATCAATTATATGAAGCTGTGCGTACACTTTCTATCTTAAAAGAAAGTACATCAGGTAATCCGGATGAAATTGAAAGAGCTGAGATTGATATAAAAGAATTGCAAAGTCAAATAACTGATCTCTCAGAAATGACTCAAATGAGAAACCTTCATTGGTGGACCGTAGAGTATGGTTTGATTGGCAGTATTAATAGTTATAAGCAATATGGTGCAGGACTATTATCGTCTATTGGAGAAAGCAAGTGGTGTATGTCTGATCAAGTGAAAAAGTTACCTTATAATATAGATGCTGCTCAGCAGAATTTCGATGTAACTAAACCACAACCTCTACTTTTTGTTACCCCAGATTTTGCTCATTTGAATCAAGTTTTAGAAGAATTTGCAAATACTTTATCCGTAAGGAAAGGAGGACGAAAAGGTCTTGTTAAGTTAATAGAATCAAAAAGTCTGGGAACGATAGAACTGAGTACTGGATTACAAATAAGCGGCATTTTTGACCGTATTATTACATCAGATCGATCTCGAAGTGAAGTGGTGTATTTCCAAACCACGGGAAATACTGCATTGGCTAATAGAGATAAGGAAATCACTGGACATGGCAGTGTTGATCATTCTATGGGAATAGGCTCTCCACTAGGGTATCTTAAAGGTTATAATCTTGCAATAGAAGACATGTCTCCAAGAGATCTTATTGCCTATGGGATTTATGAAAACAAAAGAAAAAAACTTGAATTTGAAGGAGGAGTTTCTGTTGAAGGCAGAATAGTTACTGGAGCGAGAAACCTTCATGGTAAAATTCAAACTATATATCTTGACAACTGTACAGTAAGATATCAGGATGAGGTATTGTATACTCCAGATATGGGCACCTATTGTCTTGCTGTTGGGAAAGACATCGTTTCTGCATTTGCTGGTCCAGCAGATGACGATTCTTTTGACCTAATCACCCATAAAATTTCCGAAGAAAACTCTAAAATCGAAATTCAGGAAGAAAGAAAATCAATGATCTCATTGTTCAGGGAAGTAAAATTACTATCCGAAGAAAAGAATGTATCTCCCATAGCTCTCAAAGAATTATATCAAAAAGCAATAGTTGATCACGCAGACCATTGGCTTCTATTTTTAGAATTATTTGAACTGGCTCATAGTTCACAATATGAGAGTTTGGCTGTACTAGTCAAAAATCACCTGCTCGACCTAGGTGATCGAAATAATCAAGTTATAGTGTAGCCTTACGTAAAAACGAGACAGTTTAAAAATGCACTAAATTTAAACTGT
>Ga0055584_100001408_pt1 | contig 23633 bp, 19 predicted proteins | sample OSDHelmetaG_FD_58716 | JGI IMG/M metagenome (GOLD analysis project Ga0055584, IMG submission 58716) | Pelagic marine sediment microbial communities from the LTER site Helgoland, North Sea, for post-phytoplankton bloom and carbon turnover... | ecosystem: Environmental > Aquatic > Marine >...
ATAGATAATATCATGGAAGCAAAAAAGGTGTTGGTAAATGAAATGGGAGGAACATTATTTACAGTAGCAAATGATGTAAAGATTCAAATCGAATTTAATCCTTCAAAAGTGAGTGCTTACAAATTGATTGGGTATGAAAACAGAATGCTTAAGGCCCGTGACTTTAATGATGATAAAAAAGATGCAGGTGAAATTGGGTCAGGCCATAACGTGACTGCACTATATGAAATTGTTCCAGCGAAAGTTGAAGATAATAATATCTCTATTGATCCTTTGAAATACCAAACTTCAAAGGTGATGGCTTCCGGAAATGAACTGCTCACACTAAAAGTGAGATATAAGCATCCGGGATCAGTTAAGAGTGAACTGTTCATAACCACCGTAAAGGACAATTATGCAAGATTTGAATCAGCATCAGAAGACTTTAGGTTTGCATCATCGGTAGCGATGTTTGGTTTGATACTCAGAAAGTCCAAATTTAAAGGAAATGCTAATTATAAAATCGCAAGTGACATTGCTAGGGATGCAAAAGGAATGGATAAGGATGGATACCGATCAGAATTTATCCGACTGGTCGACCTTGCAGGAGAGCTTGATGATTCCAGATCCATTGGAAATAACAATTAAAATATAGAACGATGAAAAAGATTTCACTATTAGTTTGTGCATTGGTACATTCTGTTGTGTCAATGGCGCAGTTCGGAGAGATTAGGGGCACTGTAATTGATAAAATCACAGGGGAACAAATGATCGGAGCAACCGTAACTTATAATTCAGACGGTTCGCTTAAAGGTGCCCTGACCGATGAAAAAGGACAGTACATACTCAAGCCTCTGGCAACAGGTAGTTATGATCTTACCTTTTCTTTTGTTACTTATGAGCCTGTTACAATAAAAGGCATTTTGGTATCTTCTGAAAAGGCTACTTACATAGATGTTGAATTGGTTGCTGACAATGAGTTGCCACCGATAGTTATTAAATACGTGCCTCCTATGATAGATAAAGGGGCAACTCCTACAATGACTGTGTTAGACCCTAATCAGATAAAAAACTCACCGGACAGAAATATAGTAAATATGGTATCTACTACTGCAGGTGTGTATCAGGAAGACCAAGGTGGTGCACTTAATATTCGAGGCTCACGTTCTAACTCAACCCAGTTTGTTGTAGATGGAATTAAAATGATGGGCGGATTTTCATTACCGAACAGTGCCATTGCGGAGATTACTGTTATGACTGGAGGTATTCCAGCGATGTTTGGTGATGCCACTGGAGGAATAGTTTTGATCACAACTAAAAGTTATATGACCCGGCATAAGTATTAGAGAGTCAGATAGTTTACGATTTAGTTTAGTCAGTTTTCCCACTCTTATCACATGAAAATGTAATTAGGGTGGGCTTTTTATTTTTTCTAAATTTGAGATCCTTAAAAATCTTAATTAATTGTTTATGAGAAAATTACTGCTTATTATATTGATAGCATCTTTCTCCCTCAGCACATATGCGGGAGATAAACTACCTGATAATTTCCACTTTACAAAGTTGAAGAATGGCTTACAGGTTTTGGTTATCGAGGACAACTCTGTTCCTCTTGCCACTTTAGAGATCTGTGTTCATAATGGTGCCTATACTGAGTCACCTGAATTCGATGGATTGTCCCATCTCTATGAGCATATGTTCTTTAAAGCTAATAAAGACATACCCTCACAGGAAGCTTTCCTTGCCCGTGTCAGAGAATTGGGGATTAGTTTTAATGGAACTACTTCTGGAGAAAGAGTTAATTACTTCATTACCTTAAGCAATGAAAAGGTAAAGGAAGGCGTTGATTTCTTGAACTCTGCAATCAGGTATCCTCTCTTCTTGGAGGAAGAAATGAAAAAGGAGAACCCAGTTGTAGATGGGGAATTTCAAAGAGCAGAATCAAATCCTGTCTTCTTTCTTGTAAACGATTTGAATCGTAAGATGTGGGGTGATCATTATAGTAGAAAGAATGTGATTGGCGACCATGATATCATTCTCACTGCCACCACTGAAAAAATGCAGACCATCCAAAAGAAATACTACTATCCGAATAATTCAATCATAGTGGTTGCCGGAGATGTTAATCATGAGGAAGTTTATAAAACTGTTGAATCAGTCATGGGCGACTGGGAGCCATCAGATTTCGAAATATTTGAAAAATATCCAATACCAGAATTTTCACCTTTAACAGAATCAACTTATTATGAAACTGTCAATGAAAACGCCAGAATTCCAATCATAGTTATAGGAATGCATGGACCGGATACCAGGAATGATATACCAGCTACATATGCTGCAGACGTATTTTCGTTTATCCTTGGACAAAAAACTTCTAAGCTTCAAAAAGAACTTGTAGATGCAGGTCTTGCATTGCAGGTTCAGGTTTCATACCAAACTAATAAATATGTTGGGCCGATAAATATTTTCCTTGTTCCAACACCAGGAAAGGCAAAAGAAGCATATAATGCTTTGATGAAGCAAATGAAGATGTGGGAAGATGATGATTACTTTACAGACGAACAGCTTGAAACCTCTAAGAACTTACTTGCTATAGAAGACACCTACAGCAAGGAGAGCACATCTTCTTTTGTACATACAGTTACATACTGGTGGTCTTCAGCTACTATAGGTTATTATACTTCTTATGTTGATGAGTTGAAGAAAGTGACCAGAGAAGACATTAAGAGATATGTAAAGACATATATCAATGGTAAGCCGATGGTTACTGGGATATTATTAACTGAAGAAATGAAAACGGAATTGGAATTTGAAGATGCCAAAAGCTACTTCAAGCCTTAAAAAATTTAAATAAATTAATCATGAATAAAATATTTAGATCATTTGTTTTAACCGTTGTATGCTTGTTTATAGCAGCAACATCATTCGGAGCACCGGATGTAAAAGAAGTCTCAATTGATGGCATAAAGGTGATTTACAAGAAAACTCCAAAAGATGTGATCAGTGTGAGGTTGTTTGTAAAAGGTGGGAATGCCAATATTGATGAAAGCAAACAGGGACTAGAAAACTTTGCATTTTCATTCACTACTCAAGGTGGAGCTGGCAACCGTACCAGTGATGAGTTCGCTACGAAGTGTGAAAGTCTTGGAACTGAGGTTTCAGGAAGCTCTACTTATGATTATGGTTCCATCAACCTAACATGTATCAAGGCAAATTGGGATGAATCGTGGGGACTTTACAGCGACGCCATCATGACTCCTAAATTTGATGAGAAAGAGTTTGGTATTCTTAAAGAGCAAATGATTGCCGGAGCAAAGCAATCAGAATCCGACCCTGATCAACACCTTGCTAACATTGCAATGCAGAACGTTTACAAAGGTAGAAGTTATTCTAAAAATCCGAATGGCACCCCAAAAACTCTTGAAGATATTTCTCTTGACGACCTTAAGTCGCACCTCGATAAAGCGATATGTAAAAAGCGAATCTTTATCGTTATAGTAGGGAATGTGGAAGAAAGTGATATTGTTGAAAAGGTGAAAATGGCCTTTGGGAACATGAAGGACGGCACACCCTCTAAAACGGAATCACGCGTTCAGATAACGAAACCTTCAGTAGTTATTGAAGACAGAGATATAGCAACTAACTATCTGATGGGAATCATGAGTGCACCTAACATGGCAACTGAAGAAGGAATATCTATGAGAATAGGCATGAACATTCTTCGTGACAGATATTTCATTGAGTTACGTACAAAAAGAAGTTTGACTTATGCTCCATCTGCAAGATATAACTCAAGTCGTATCAGTAACCCGTATAATAGTATTTATATTTCAACGCTGGATCCAAAACAATCGATAACCGTAATGGTCGAAGAGATCAATAAGATCAAAAAGGATGGATTTTCTGAAAAAGAATTATTGGATAAAAAGGCGACATTTTTAACTCGCTTTTTCATGGGCCAGGAAACAAGTTCTGCTCAGGCTTCAACATTAGGTTTATTCGAATTGGCCGGTGATTGGAGGAAAGCGCAATCTTTCACTGAGGACGTAAATAAAACCAATTTAAAAAGTGTTAATGACACATTCGCAAAGTATACCGGAGCTATCAGATGGACCTACCTAGGGAATGAAGATGCCGTTGCGGAAGAGGACTTTAAACAAGCCTGGGAAGGTAATGTACTTCAAAGCCCTTACTAATAAATGAGTATTATGATTTTAAGTAGACCGGCTATTTAGCCGGTCTTTTTTTTGCTTTCTTAAAATTAAAAAACAACTGTTTATCAACTTCATGTTTACCACCTTCAACAATTGCAGTGAATGCGGTATCAGAGCTGAATTCGTAAGTGATCTTTTTTGGAAAATCATGTAATGAATTCTCGAAGACGAATTTGAAATTTGAATGTTCGGTCAGTCTGAACTTAACTGGCTTATTCTCATTTTGTCCAAAAACAGTTGGTATGTAAAAGACCACACCACTTTCTTCTACGATAGAGAGTAGCTCAGTGATGTTGGTGTCAATTCCATTTACGATAAATGAACCTCCTGAAAAGCCTTCAGCGTTCACCCTTTTCCAAAATTCAACAATGGTAAATTCACCCTTCTCCATAGTCCAGTATCCTTCAAGAATTGATAATTCTTTGATCGGATCTGGTTCGTTCTTACATGATGATATAGTAATTATTGTAAATGCTAGTATTAATAAGCTAAATCGTTTCATGGTATTGAATAGTGCTCTTAAAAGAGTGTAATTTATCTGTCCCTATTGGTCTTCTGCTTAAGTATAATGGCAGTTACAGCTAAGCCGGTAAGGCAAATGGCCCACTTCACCCATTCGATCTTCACCATAAAAAAGGCACTGACCGCAGTGCCTGAAAGCAGGATAAGAATTGCAGATGCCTTTGTTGCTACGGTCATCCCTTTCCCTTTTCTGTAATCTGAGATCATCGGCCCTACATATTTATTATTGAGTAGAAGCTTCAAGAATTTTCGGGAACCTTTTGCAAAGCAAAAGGTTGCAATAAGGAAGAATACCAATCCAGGCATCATTGGCGTAATTAATCCTACAATACCAATTCCTACAAAAATGAATCCCAATCCTATCCAAAGTGATTTTATAATGGCTGCAAATTGGGTCATGACAAATGAAAGATAATTGGAAAGTTAAAGCAGAAAGGTCTAATGATCCTTGCCTGATTTGGAGAATTTCAATGGGTCTTTAGTTAACTCATCATATTCAATTCTTTGGTAAAAGATATCACAAGCCTGATAAATGGCTTTACGGAAAGAGGATTCAGAAGCAATGTTTTTGCCGGCAATATCATAACCGGTTCCATGGTCAGGTGATGTTCTTACTATAGGTAGTCCGGCAGTATAGTTCACGCCAGTTCCAAAAGAAATTGATTTGAAGGGTATCAGACCTTGATCATGATACATTGCCAGAACACCATCAAAACTGGAGAATTGAGAAGAGCCAAAGAACCCATCTGCGGAATAAGGACCAAAAACTAATATTCCATTTTGAGAGCTCTCATCAATAGCAGGTTTAATGAATTCTTGCTCCTCATTTCCTAATAAGCCATTGTCTCCTGAATGTGGGTTAAGGCCCATAACAGCGATACGTGGTTTTCGAATTCCAAAATCACGCTTAAGACTATAGTTCATGACCGCTATTTTTGAAGCAATCAGCTCTTTAGTTAATGCAGCTGAAACCTCTGAAAGTGCCATGTGGCCTGTAACTGTAGCAACTCTCAGTCCTTCATTTACGAGCATCATCAAAGACTCATTACCACCAAATTGTTGGGTAAGATATTCAGTATGTCCCGGAAACCTGAACCCTTCCTGTTGCATGGTTTTTTTATCGATAGGTGCGGTTACAATTACATCAAGATTGTTTTTAGAAAGGTCTTCACAAGCTTTTTGCAAAGCAGTGAATGCGTATTTGCCACTTGTTGCACTTGCTGTTCCAGGTTCAATATTTATTTCTTCTTCCCAGCAATTAATCAGATTCACTTTCTTGAATTTGATCTCTTGAATAGAATTTATTGTATTAAAATTAAATTCATTTTGAGACAACGATTTTTTATAAAATGAAATCGCTTTACTTGAGCCATATATCACGGGTGTGCATATAGTAAGCATTCGGTTGTCAGAAAAGGTTTTTATAATCACTTCAGGTCCAACACCATTGATGTCGCCTATTGTTATGCCAACCCTTATTCTGGACCTATCTGCCATTAAATAATGTATTGTTGTTTAATATGAGAATTATTTATAATTCTTTACAAATTCACAGACCATGCGAACACCAACACCTGTTCCATTTTTTCCACGGTAACTATCAGCAACCTTCAAGTATGCTGGCCCGGCTATGTCAAAATGCATATATGGATAATCTGTGAAATTACTTAAGAAGCGACCCGCAGTGATAGCACCGCCAATAGCACCTCCTATATTTTTTAGATCGGCAATATCTGAATCCAAAAGTGAGTCATATTCATCCCAGTACGGAAATTCAACAAGTCTCTCGTAAACCTGATTACCGGCATCTGCTAATGCTCCTTTGGTTTTATCGGATGCGTCGCCCATGCATACGATCCCATATTTTCCAATTGCATTCGCTGCGGCTCCAGTGAGTGTTGAGAATTCCATGACTAGCTCAGGCTTATATTTTTTAGCATGATGAAGAGCATCTGCAAGAATCATTCTTCCTTCAGCATCAGTATTTAATACTTCCACTGTAAGGCCACTATACATCTTGATAACATCACCTGGTGTATATGCATTTCCATCAGGTCGATTGTCAGTAGCAGGGATAAGGGCAATCACATGGAATGGAAGTTTAAGTTTTGCGATCGCAAAAATCGAACAACCTACCACAGCTGCTCCACCCATGTCTGATTTCATATAGTCCATTGAGTTAGCCGTAGGCTTTAGGCTTAAACCTCCGGTATCATATACAACGCCTTTACCAACTAACACGATCGGTTTTTTATTTCGTGCATTCTTTGGCTTGTATTCCATGATGGTGAATGTAGGAGGGTCAATGCTGCCCTTGTTTACGGCCAGAAGGCCTCTCATTCCTAAGGCTTGTAGTTTTTTCTTATCAAATACAGTGACTTTTATACTGGCCTCTTTGCCCATTCTTTGATAAGTCTTTGCTAATTCGGGCGCATTCAAACCATTCAATGGTTCATTGACCAGGGTCCTTGCACGACAAACAGCGTCACAAACTATCGATAAATTAGTTATATCCTTAGCCGTTATATCTTTACTATTTAATTTTAGTTGCTTGAATTCATTGGCAGCTTTTTCCGTCTTGTATTTCAGGAACTGATAGTTTCCTAATACCACACCTTCAGTGTATGCCAATAGCTTTTCGCCGGAGCAATCACAATTTACACATACAGTTTTTATTTTACCTGCATTCAGTTTTTTGACCAGAATGTTTCCTGCAATTCTGAATTTTTCTAAAACTCTGTAGCTGCTTCCGCTGTCGTCAACAATGTGTAAAATTACCTTTCGATGTAGCTGATTTACAGTAATAAGCTTATTTTTTTTCTTAATTTCAGAGTTGATGTATTTCAATTCCTGTGTGGAATAGAATGACTTATTGAAAGAGCTTGTAGAATCTGTTAGAATTATCAGATCTTCTTTCGGATTTGGCTTGCTGGACTTTTGTATTGAAGTGTTCATCAATTAGTTGTAAATTTGAGCGGACGAAATTAAGCATTGGTAGAGTCATATCAAAACCTCTCAAATCCTGCAATAAGCAAAACCTTATACTTATGGATGTGTTGATTGCATAACAGACTAAGTATAAAGTATATTACTACTTTTTAGATCAATTATGGAAAATACTAGGCTATTAGAAAAACCTTTGAAAGGCGAATTTTTATCGCAGGACGAAGGAGTTCATCTTTTTCATAGTGCTTCAACCCCTGACCTTATGTTTATGGCAAATGAGCTTAGGCAGTTAAAAAAGCCTGGGAATGAAGTGACCTGGATAATTGACAGAAATGTTAATACTACTAATGTTTGCATAGCTAATTGTAAGTTCTGTAACTTTTTTAGAGTACCAGGGCATAATGAGGCCTACATCACCACAATAGATCAATACAAGGAAAAGATTGATGAAACGTTCAGATATGGTGGAGATCAGTTGTTATTGCAAGGTGGTCATCATCCTGATCTGGGACTGGATTATTATGTGAATCTATTCAGAGAGTTAAAACGCCTATACCCAAAGTTAAAGCTTCATTCTCTGGGTCCACCCGAAATAGCACACATTGCTAAACTCGAACAATTAAGTCATACTGAAGTTCTGAAGCAATTAAATGATGCAGGGCTTGATTCATTACCAGGTGCTGGGGCTGAGATCCTGAATGACAGGGTGAGGAGAATGATCTCAAAAGGAAAATGTTCAGGGCAGGAATGGTTAGATGTTATGCGCGCCGCACATCAATTGAATATAACTACATCCGCAACTATGATGTTCGGCCACATAGAAACAATTGAAGAACGCTTTGAGCATTTGTGTTTGATCCGGCAGGTGCAGTCAGAGAAACCATCCAACTCCAAAGGATTTATAGCATTTATTCCCTGGCCATTTCAGGATGAGGGCACATTGTTAAAAAATGTCAAAGGTGTTCGTAATGAGATTACCAATGATGAGTACATTAGAATGCTCGCATTGAGTAGGTTGATGCTACCCAATATTGATAATATTCAGGCCTCTTGGCTTACTGTAGGAAAAGGTGTTGCTCAGGTTTGCCTTAATGCCGGAGCTAATGACATGGGTTCTATTATGATCGAAGAGAATGTTGTTTCAGCCGCTGGAGCGCCTCACAGATTTACAGCTCGGGGTATTCAGGAGTCGATCAGGGAAGCAGGGTTTGAGCCTGTTCTAAGGGATCAACAATACCAACCACGTGCTATCCCCGTTTTAATGGAGGAACAAGAGATTTTATATTAAATATGAATTTTTGTAGACAATCGAATAAGTTGTGGCCACTGATACTATTATTAGCGATGGCCTTTCCTTTTTCAGTTTCTGCTACTCATAACAGGGCAGGTGAGATCACCTATGAACAAATCAGCCAGTTCTATTATAAGGTAACGATAACCACCTACACGAAAACTTCCTCTCCAGCCGATCGGCCTGAACTAGATATATACTGGGGCGATGGAACATTCAGTACTTTGCCCAGAGCATCATTTCAGGATAATTTCGGAGGCACAGGAAGTGATATACGAAAGAACACTTATTTTGGATTTCATACTTATCCTGGCCCCGCTGTCTACACAATATTTTTTGAAGACCCTAACAGGAATGGCGGAGTTGTCAATATTCCTAACTCAATCAATGTTCCGTTCTATATAGAATCTCAGCTAATCATTTCTGCAGCTCTCGGCTTCAATAACTCGCCAATACTTTTACAGCCCCCGATAGATGAAGGAACCGTAGGTCAGGTGTTCATACATAATGCAAATGCCTATGATCCTGATGGTGATAGCCTTTCTTATGAATTGTTCATTTGCCGTGGTGCCGATGGACTTCCTATTCCAGGATATGCATATCCCACGGCCAGTAACAGTTTTACGCTAGACCCTGTAACAGGTGACTTGGTTTGGGATAGCCCGGTTGGATGTGGGGAGTTCAATGTGGCATTCCTTATACGGGAATGGCGAAATGGCTTCAACATAGGATATGTAGAACGTGATATGCAGATCAATATCTTGTGTAATAATCCAAACAATAACCAGCCTCCGGTTATCACTCAGGTTGATGATACATGTGTAACGGCTGGTGATTATATGTCGTTTTTAGTTACAGCTACTGATCCCGACCCTGGTGATGTTGTGACCCTGACAGCTACTGGTGCGCCTTTGCTTGCAACATTTAGTCCAGCCCAGTTCAATCAACCAACCTCCGGCACACAAACAGTTTCTCAGATATTTGAATGGCAAACAGATTGCGAGCATGTCAGGGCTCAGGCCTATCAAATGGTATTTAAGGCCGAGGACGATGATCAGTTTGTAAGTCTGGTCGATCTGTTATCCATGAGAATCACGGTAGTAGCCCCAGCACCACAGAACCCCCTTGCAGCACCGCAGGGTAATGGTATACAACTTAACTGGGATCAGAGTATCTGCCAGCAGGCAACAGGGTATAAAGTGTATAGAAGAGCAGGATTTTATGGTTTTATACCTGGTAATTGTGAAACAGGCGTGCCTGCATATACTGGTTATTCGTTAGTGGCAACAATAAATGGTGTAAACAATAATTCTTATTATGATGATAATAACGGAAGTGGCTTAGCGCCGGCCACTCAATACTGTTATATGGTTATTGCTTATTTCGACGATGGGGCAGAGAGTTATGCTTCTATAGAAGTTTGTGCTACCCTACAGAAAGATCTTCCTGTAATGACAAATGTTAGTGTAATATCAACGGATAATAGCATGGGAGAAATGTATGTTGCATGGAGCAAACCTATAGATCTTGACAGCACACAATTCCCACCACCGTATGAGTATAGGCTGCAGCGTGCAGATGGAATAGGTGGAAGTAATTTTAGTCAGATCGCAACATTTCCCAGTTTGAATGACACCATCTACAATGATGTATCAATAAATACAGAACTACAAGGCTATACCTATTTGATAGATCTATATGCCACTGTAAATAGCACATTGACCTACGTAGGAGCTTCACAGCCCGCATCCAGCATTTACTTATCTATTTCTCCTACCGATGAACGGCTTGATCTTTCATGGGACCTTATAGTGCCCTGGACAAATGATACTTTTAATGTATTTAGGTTTGATGGGGCGATTTGGAATAATATAGGAATTAGTGTAACACCCTCTTACTCAGATACGAATCTGATTAATGGGCAAACCTATTGTTATTATATTGAAAGCATTGGGGATTATGATGGTACATCATATGCTAGCCCACTGATAAATTTAAGTCAGGAAGTATGTGCTGAACCTATAGATAATGTCCCTCCTTGTCCAATAGCTTTAGACACCTCATCTTTCGACTGTCTTTCGGGAATGATCACTCTCAACTGGCAGATTCCTGACCCCGAATGTGGTGATGATATAGTTCAGTATACTATCTATTTCAGTCCAGGTACCGGTCAGCCATTTTCAATTCTAACTACCATAACTGATATCAACCAAACGAGCTACACTTATAATAATGGCTCTTCGATTGCTGGATGTTTTTACATTACAGCCACAGACTTCACAGGCAATGAAAGTACTTCAGGAAACACAGTGTGTATCGACAATTGTCCAATCTATGAGTTGCCAAATGTTTTTACTCCTGATGGCAATAATTTGAATGACCTTTTTCAACCTCTGCCATACAGATATGTAAAGGATATAGAGCTAATAATATTCAATCGATGGGGAATGGTAGTTTTTGAAACGACAGACCGTGATATAAATTGGAACGGGAAGTCGAATAATAGTGGAGAGGATCTTCCTGATGGAGTATATTATTACAAATGTATTGTAAACGAAATCTATTTGTCAGGTGTCCAGAGTCGCCAGCTGTCGCCGGGGTTCATACATTTGCTTAGGGACAGAAGCAATTTTAAATAAGGTAGCCTCAAATGTTTACAGGAATTATAGAATCCCTTGGAACTGTTTCAAAGATATGGGACGAGCAAGGCAATCGGCATTTCATTATTGAAAGTGATATTTCAAATGAGCTTACCATAGATCAAAGCGTGAGCCATAATGGGGTTTGCCTTACTGTGGTTGCCCGGGATAAAAACGCTCATACTGTTACTGCAATTCGCGAGACTCTGGAAATTTCCAACTTAAATGAACTATCGGTAGGCGATGTTGTAAACCTGGAAAGGTGTATGGCGAATAATGGACGATTTGACGGGCACATAGTACAGGGCCATGTAGATACATCGGCTATTTGTAATTCTATTTCTGAAACAGAAGGAAGCTGGCAGTTCGATTTTGAATATCAACCGAAAAGATCTTTTTTAACAGTAGAAAAAGGATCTATCTGTGTGAATGGAATCAGCTTGACGGTCATTAATTCGAAAAGAAATAGCTTCTCAGTAGCCATTATCCCTTATACCTATGAAAATACAAATTTCAAAAACCTTCAAATAGGTAAAAGTGTTAATCTAGAATTTGACATTATTGGAAAGTATATTGAAAAAATAATGGGCCAGGATCGTTAAAGTGCCAAGCCGGGCATATTGGTAATTCTGCCGGTAAATTGTAGCCATAATATTATTACAATCATTGCCAGGAATGCAACTCCCAGATAGATCGACATGTTTTTGTATTTTTTAGCGTTGCCCTCGAGCCTGCGGTATCTGTATATATTGAAAACGGCTTTTTCAGCTCTATAGAAGGAGCTTTCACCTTTTACTATATAATCAAAGGCACCATACTTCATGGTGTTCACTGCAACATCGATCTTGTCCTGACCAGAAACCATTACAACTTCAGTCTCGGGAGACTTCTCTTTGATTTCCCGTAAGATCTCAAGCCCGTCTAATGCATCTTTGTTAACGGAATCTAAATAATAATCCAGGAAAACGATCCCTGGCTCAAAATTAATTCTTTCCAGACACTCTTCTCCAGTTGGGAATACCTCAACACTGTATTTGGAGACTTTTATTAGGTGATCCTTAAGAAGATCAGCTGCCATTGGATCATCATCAACAATAAAGATCGTATTTAATTGGAGTGCCATGGTATAGTAGTTTAGACTTTAGTTAAGGTAGCAAATATATTCTAAAATTTTTCTACTTCTTCATTTAATTCCTTAATAACGCCAGTACACAATTCATTCAATTGGTTGACTAGTGCAGGGAGGTTTGAAGTATCAGTTGCCTCACCGGATAACCGCTCGATTTCAAAGGCAATGTTTTGAGCGTTCTCCGCGCCCATGTACTTAAGCTGGGATTTAATTGAATGAGAAGAGGTTTTAAGCGCCTTCCAGTCGGAAGCTGCACAATCTGTCTGAATTTTCTCTAACATTCCCGGTGCAGTGCTTGTGAACATGGTAATGTATTTTTTCATCTTATTTGAGTCTCCTGCAGTGAACGATTTGAGGAAACTTAGATCGGCAAACTGTCCCATATGCTTTATATAATCCTGTTGTAATAATTAGGTAGGCAAGTTAATAATAAAACAGCAATTCTCGCCTTCGGATGACTCAAGTGCCATTGTTCCACCATGTCCATTAGAGATTATTTCATAACTCAATGAAAGGCCAAGTCCGGTTCCTGTACCTGCAGATTTTGTTGTGAAAAAAGGATCAAATACCTTTTCTTTATTTTCATCAGAAATGCCTATGCCATTATCAATAATCCTGATTTCAATAGCATCAGATAACTGTTTAGTGGAAATCGTTAAAGTTGGTTTGTAATCAATGTCTCCGCCCTTTTTTTTCTTATGGCCCATAGAGTAAAAGGCATTGTTATATAAGTTTACAAATACCCGGCTAATATCACCTGCTACTACATTTACCTTTGGGATATTAGACTGAAAATCTCGTATTATTGTTACATCTGTTCCCGATAAAATATCATTATTCCCATGATATACTAATTCGATAAGTTCGTCGAGCATTTTATTAATATCTGCAGGAGCCTTTTCAGCCGTGCTGCTTCGACTGTGCATTAACATTCCTTTTACGATCTTATCGGCACGTAAGCCATGTTCATGAATCTTTTCAATATTTTCAATAATAACAGGTCCTGCATCTTCAATGGGTGTTTCTCCATTTTGAACTTCACTAACAAGTTCAAGGGTGAGTTCTGAAAAATTATTTACGAAATTCAGAGGGTTCTGAATTTCATGTGCAACACCTGCTGTCATTTGTCCGATAGAAGCCATCTTCTGGGAAAGCACCAGTTGTTTCTGTGTTGATACTAATTGTGTATGTGTTTCTGACAGTTCGTTGTAAGCTTTGTCAAGTTGAAGGTGTGATTTCTTTTGTTGTCGAAAGCGGTTGTACAAAAGGAATACTATTATTAAGGAAAAGAGGGCAATAATCAAGAGGGTGTTTCTAACAGTTTGTTGCCGATTCAGCAGCAACTCTTTTTTCGAAAGTGCTGCTTCCTGCAATGCTTTTTCTCGAGTTAATTGTTTGATCTTTTCTTCTCTTTCTACTGATAACTGCTCCGACCTTCTTTTTGCAGCACTAAGGTCTTCAATGATCATTTCCTGCTCCAACTGTCCGATCTCATCTTCAAGGACTTGTTGACTCTCCGTAAGCTCTTCTGTTGTTAGTTCGTCATATGTTTTGCCCTGAGAGGTTTCAAGCAATTCTTCAATACGGTCGCGCGTCAATAATTCCTTTCTGGTAAGTTGACTGCTCCTTACCCTTGAGGTCTCATAGGTCTCAATGGAATCACGTAGTTGAATATATTTTAAATGATAGTCATTTGATTGTTCATGATTCTGTAATAAGCTGGATAAGGTGTATAGTCTCAAATAAGTGTCACGCATTAATTTGGCAACGGAGATTTCATGTGTAATACTGATGCTCTCATGAAATGAATTCAAGGCACTCTCATATTTCTTATCTCTGAAGAATATCAAACCAAGATCCCGACTTACAATACCTTGCATAGGCTTGTCGTCTACTTTTTTAAAGATATCTTGAGCCTTTTCGAGATCACGAACCGCTTCAGTAAGATCATTTTTCCTGACATTGATTTCGGCAATTTCAACCAGCATAAAAGCAAATTCGCGCCTATATCCTATCCTATCATAAGTCTTCATGGCCGAACTGAAAAATTCCTTGGCTATCAGGAGGTTACCCGAAACTAAATGAGATTGACCAATCAAAGCAGTAGTAGCACCTCTGACTTCATCATTGTTAAGCTTATTAGCGATATCCAAACTTGATTGAAAATGGAGTAGTGCACTTTTATAGTCGAGATATTGATACAGGGAGTATCCAAGATATAAGTGTGCAAGCATTAGTTCCTGGGCCTTTCCTAAATCTTTTCTAACCTCAAGATGAGTTTGAAGGTAATCGGTTGATTTATCGAATTCGCCGCGAAAAGCGGCTTGCCAGCCCAGAATAAGAGCTGACCATGCAAGTTCTTCAGAACTCTCGCCTTTTAAAAGCTTATTATATTTTCTAACAGAAACTTTTTCGTTATTGATATCTTCAACAGTCTTTGATATTTCATATGGACTGATGTCATATCCTGCTGCAGTTTCAAATATTGCAAATAAGCCTTCGCGAGTTGGACTTCGGTTAAATTGTTCTTGAGCAAAAAGTGAACTGGATGAAGCTATCGCCAGGGAGAGGAAGGCAAATATATATTTTGTTAGCAGCAGAAATTTGGAAGTCATTAATTCAATAGCTAAGATTATATTTATCCATATACTTACGATAAAGTAAAGTTTGGATGCTTTCTAGGTGAATGAACTTTCCACGAATCATTGCAAAATTCACAACACTTGATTTCATATCAAGAATATCACCGTCTGTAACAATTATAGTTGCATCCTTTCCCTCTTTAATACTTCCAACTTTTTCGTCTATTTTCATTATTCTGGCGGGGTAAAGTGAGATGGCCTTCAAGGCCTCTTCTTTGGGAAGGCCAAAAGCCGCGGATGTCCCAGCCTGGAATGGAAGATTCCTCACTTGCCAAAAACCTTTAGTGCCAATAGCAAATTCAACACCCGCATCACTGAGAATTTTAGGTAGTTTATATGGCAGATAGATCTCAGAATCTTCACGCATAGGAAGCCGGTGACTATTTATAATTACCACTGGGATATCAGCCGACTTCAATTCGTTTGTTACACGCCAAGAATCCTGACCCCCTACCAAAACCATGCTAATTTTCATCTCTTTGGAGAAATCAATTGCTAAAAGAATGTCTTTCATATGATCACAGTGGACATACACATTTTTCTCGCCTTCGAAGCAGGATTTTAATGATTCAAATTGAATGTTTGTCTGTGATGGATCGCTAATTGAAGCATAGGCTTTCGCATCAGTAAAGAATTTTCTTAATTCTTTCAGATCATTGGCATTTTTCTGTTCTTGCTTTGCTTGTTTTTGTTCGTCATCAGTTACTTTGATGACTTGTGAAGGCCAGTTTATATGAATGCCCTCATCCATCGCGTAAACCGCATCTTCCCAATTCCATCCATCGAGTTCCATTACAGAAGAGGTTCCGGAAACTCGCCCTCCTTGAGGGATCACCTGAGCTAATAATACGCCGTTTGTCCTTATGGTTGGGGTCACTCGGGAATCGGTATTGTATGCTATGACAGATCTGGAAGACGCATTGAAATCCCCAGTTTCATGATGATCCTTTGTAGCACGAACAGCAGCGATTTCTGTCAAGCCAAGTGTTGTGTTCATTGCGATAAGTCCGGGATAAATATTTTTACCTTCAAAGTTTAATATAGTGTCAAATTTATTTGGATCAACTCTGGCCGTGGCAGCATCTCCAACGAACTCTATTTTACCATCGCGAATCCCAAGCACACCATTTTCATAAACTTGATCTTCAGCAAAGATCGTTGCATTAGTGAGTAGAACACTCAAGTTAGATTCATCTGCAGGAATTGGATTTTGAGCAAGCATTTGATGGGATGCAGCTATTAAAAGAATTAGTATATTGAATAGTGTTCTCATCACATTAAGGGTTAAGGTCTTCTTCGTTGATACAGTGTTTCGATTCTTGCTCTTCATGAGAAGGTTTTTTAAGTTCTCCATTAGGAATGTCCTTAGTTTCTACTCTCATTTTATTTACCAATCGAATTTTCTCTAACTCATTTTGCTTTGACAATTTCTGATCAATTTCTTTTGAATAATAGCAAGCACCATCTACATATGTATAATCCGGATATGCATAAATAGATAAAGGGTTGGTATTCCAAAGTACGAGATCGGCATCCTTCCCAACTTTTACACTACCCATCCTGTTGTCGAGGTGAAGAAGTTTGGCAGGGTTCAACGTAACAAATTTCCAGGCATCTTCCTCACTTAAACCACCATACTTAATAGCTTTTGCTGCTTCCTGATTCAGCCTTCTTCCCATTTCAGCATCATCAGAATTAAATGCTGTAACTATTCCTGCTTTATGCATGATTGCTCCATTAAATGGAATTGCTTCAATGACTTCATATTTATATGCCCACCAATCAGAGAATGTAGAAGCACCAACTCCATGAGCTTTCATCTTGTCCGCAACTTTATAGCCTTCTAAAATATGTGTAAAAGTGTTTACTCTGAATCCCATTGAGTCTCCTACGTGCATTAGCATATTAATTTCACCTTGCTGGTATGAGTGACATGAAATAAATCGTTTTTCATTCATGATCTCGTTCAATGCATCAAGTTCGAGATTTTTTCTTGAAAGGACAGGTTCCTTCTCACGTAATTTTTCATTAGATCTGATCCGTGAATAATTTTTAGCCCTTATGAATGCATCGTAATAAACCTGCTCAACACCCATTCGGGTTTGTGGATAACGGGTTTTATGTTTATCACCCCAATTAGATTGTTTTACGTTTTCTCCCAATGCAAATTTTATAAATCCGGGTGCACCGGCTATTTTCATTTGATCAGGACTGCTTCCCCAGCGTAATTTTATGAGTGCCGATTGACCACCGATAGGGTTGCACGATCCATGTAATAGTTGCGCTGCAGTAACACCTCCAGCTAACTGGCGATATATATTTATATCATCCGAATTAATTACATCACCAATTCTCACTTCGGCTGTAACAGCTTGGGTGCATTCGTTGACCCCGCCATAGATGGCAATATGAGAATGCTCATCAATTATTCCGCTAGTCAGGTGCTTGTCGGTGCCATCGATCACTTTCAATCCTGATCTATCTAGCTCTTTCCCAATTTGGAAGATCTTGCCATTCTTGATAATCACATCAATGCCTTTCAATATGCCCTCACTTTCATTAGTCCATATTGTGGTATTTGTAATGATAACAGATTCAGCTTTTGGCAATTCTTTCAAGCCATATGCTTTATTCGGATAAGTGATCGATCCAATATCTGTATTCCCCTTTTTTTCAGAAATAGAGTCTAGCTTGGCTAGTATATCCTTGCGTGTCGCATGCCATTTGAACCATTGCCCGCTATTATCCAATCCATTGCCCGATAGAGCGGAGTTTGTGGCATTAGAAAATGTTCCCGCCAATCTGTAATTGATGTGATTTTTATCGTCTGTAAATGTCAGAGTTACCTGGTTGCCGGTTCGCGAAATCTGGACACTGGTAGTTGTGTCTTTAGCTTTTAATGAAGCTTTATATTTCCCTTTAAAAGAATTTTTAATGGTTAAATCATAACTAACATTCTCGTTGATCGACAACAGATAACTGCCAGATATCTCTGCTCTTGTGGCATCATCAAAGATCAAACGTTTGCCGTCACACCAATTTTCCATGATAAAAGTGTTATCATCGAATAGGTCTTTGGAAACAATGATGAAGTTTGCCCTCTTCCCATTATCAATGTCACCTATCTGGTCATCTAATGCAAATAGTTTTGCTGGTGTGGATGTGCATGCTTGTAATATTGAAAGTGGGTGCAGTCCTGTTTTGGAAATCTTTCTTAGTTGAGCAGGGAACTTCGAAAGCTCTTTTAATCCATCAGATGTAAACGCAAAAGTAATATTAAGGCTGTCCAGGATCCTGGCATTATGTGGCGCCATTTCCCAATGTTTGAGTTTGCCTATTGTTACATTGAGTGCATCATATGGGTCATTGAGATCAAAGCCCTCAGGGAAGTTGACGGGTATCACAATCGGGGATCCTAATTTTTGAATATCAATTGCTCTTTGATATTCATCTCCCGATCCTTTAAAGATATATTTTACATCAAATTCATCTCCAATATTTTGCGCTCGTAATATTTCATATTTGTTCTTCGCTTCAAAATATGATATTAGATCAGAGTTGTTGTTCCAGGACTCTAGTGAAATATCTAAAAAAGGTTTTGGGTCTGTTTTATTGTACCATTCTGCATCATAATACGTTTGTCGAATAAGTGCAATTGCACCCATTTGGGAGCCGGGATAATTTTGAGTAGAGCTACCTTTATTAAAGGAATAACAGTTTGCAATCCTATTTTTTATAATCAATTGATTCGCAGTTCCCGGTCCGAAAGATACAGCCATAGCGGTGCCTCTGCTGATCCCGTCTTGTACTAAAGAAATTGCAGCTCCAAATCCAGCTTCCCGATATTTTTTACTGAAGTCTGAGCTGTATTCAAAATGCTCATATGCATTCATTTCTGGATGTAATGCCTGGTTCCAGCTATATGCACCCTTAACATTGCTTTCAAACTGCGGGTTTCCATTCGACTTAGGCTTTTTGTTAGCCGGAAGCCCATAACTGGAATATGGGTCGATGAAGGAAGGATATATAAAACGCCCATGAATATCCAGAATAACAGATCCTTCAGGTATTGAGACGTTAGTCCCTATTTCAACAATCAACTTGTCTTTTATCAAAATCATCCCAGCACTGATCGTATCACCAGAGGACTTGATTATTGTTGCATTCTTGATCAAATAATGAACTAGTCGCTGATCATGGACTCCATTAACTGGAGATATGGCATTTTGGCCAATTGTTGTTCCGGTTAACAAAAAGAGCAGTCCGGTTAAATAGTAGTGACTCATACAGATATTAAAATTCGCAGATGACTAATATAGTATTATTCGATTTAAGAATTAAAATAGGGATGTAAAGACATGATTTCTATATTTGTTAAACCTAAATTAAACGCTTATGTATACGGGAATGCTTCATACACACACCCTGGTGGTGATATTGTTTTTATTGATTTATCTAATTAAAGTGGGCTTACTCTTGTTTGCTAAACCGGAAACATTGGACAAATTCTCTAAACGAATAAAAATTCCTGAGATAATAGTTAGTACACTTTTTCTGGCCACTGGTATTTATCTTGCATATAATACCGGAAATGTTGGCAGCTGGCTTTATATTAAACTATTAGTAGTATTTGCTTCTATTCCATTGGCGGTCATTGCCTTTAAAAAACGCAATAAAATTCTGGGAGTGCTTTCTATTTTTTTACTGTTGTATGCCTACGGGATTTCGGAAACTAAAAGCCCTACATTTAAGCGAACAGATATGTCTAGCCAAAATGCAAGACTGGAAGGTGAGGCTACTGCGAAAGAGATCTTTAGGGTAGAATGTGCCAAGTGTCATGGAGTTGATGGCAGAGGGGTATTGAGTGGTGCGAAAGATCTGACAATGTCACAACTTTCACTTGACGAAAAAATTGCGATCGTTAATAAGGGGAAAAATGCAATGATGGCCTATGAAAAAGTGTTGACATCGGATCAGGTTAAAGCAGTAGCTGCCTATGCACACAGTTTGAGTGCACAATAACTGAATCAGTATTTTTAAATTTAGATCTATATCTTAATACTGAATTGTCAAGGCAAGCTATATCTACATCTCAAGCAAAAGAAAAGGTAATTCTTGTCAGTGTGATTCCTAAAGGGGGATCCTCTGAACAGGCTGAAGAGTATCTGGATGAACTTTCATTTCTTGCAGAAACTGCTGGGGCATTGGAGTTGAAGAGGTTTTATCAAAAGCTTGTCAAGCCCGATTCGCGTTATTATGTAGGTTCAGGAAAGCTTCTTGAAATTCAAACATTTATTCAGGATGAAGAGATTCAAGTAGCAATTTTTGATGATGAGCTTACACCAAGTCAGATTCGAAATCTTGAAAATAAACTGAAATGCAGGATTCTAGATCGTACCGGATTAATCCTTGATATTTTTGCAAGCAGAGCTCAAACTTCACAAGCCCGAACACAGGTGGAACTGGCACAGTATCAATACCTGCTACCCCGATTAACAAGGATGTGGACACACCTTGAAAAGCAAAGAGGTGGAATTGGACTAAGAGGGCCTGGTGAAACAGAAATAGAAACTGACAGAAGGGTGATTCGTGATAAGCTTGCCAGGTTGAAGGCAAAATTAGATAAGATCGACAAGCAGAATTTTACCCGGAGAAAACAGAGAAGCGATGTTGTGCGTGTAGCTTTAGTAGGTTACACTAATGTAGGTAAATCGACACTTATGAATTTACTTACAAAATCAAAAGTTTTTGCAGAGAATAAACTATTTGCTACACTTGATACCACCGTTAGAAAAGCAGTTTGGGATAACATCCCTTTTCTTTTGTCAGACACAGTTGGATTCATCAGAAAATTACCACATAATCTGATAGAATCATTCAAATCTACTTTGGATGAGGTAGTAGAATCTGATATCCTGCTACATATTGTAGATATCTCACATAAGAATTTTGAAGAACATATTTCTATTGTTAATAAAACTCTGGCAGAAATTGGCGCAAGAGATAAGCCTATGATAATGGTCTTTAATAAGATCGATCAGGCAAGTATGGCACAAGACATCAGGTCAAGCGATGAAGAAACTGAAGAGCAAGCTCTTGCAAATGATTCATGGGAGAACTCATGGGTTGCAAAAGAAAATCAACCATCGATTTTTATATCTGCAGTTAAAAAAACGAACATACCTGAATTAAGGGAAGCTTTATTGAAAGAGGTAAAGAAAATTCATAACAAAAGATACCCTCAGAATAGGGCAGCTAGCTGAGTTCACTTTTTTTCCTCAGGTGGCACCATGATATAGCCACACTTACTGCAAGTTCTTTTTGACTCGTCAGTGAAAAAGCTGTTCATGATTCCCGGAAGCTGTTTTACAATATCTTCCAGTTTATAGTACTCAGCATGTAATAGGTTATTACATTTTTCACAATACCATTGAAATCCGTCTTTCATATCGCCACGTCTTTGGGCTTCCATAACAAGACCTACAGTGTTTGGACCTCTTTGTGGGGAATGTGGAACTTTCGCGGGTAAAAGAAATATATCACCTTCTTTAATTTCGATATCTCTAGGGGTGCCATTTTCCATTATTCGTACTGTTATATCTCCTTCTATTTGATAAAAAAATTCTTCAGTCTCATTATAATGAAAATCTTTTCTGGAATTTGGGCCGCCAACAACCATTACAATAAAATCCTGATCAGGAGTGTATACAACCTGATTTCCCACTGGGGGTTTCAAAAGGTGACGGTGTTCATCGATCCATTGTTTGAAGTTGAATGGTGCTTGGACAGGCATAATGGTATAAGTTATAAGTTAGTTTGAAGATTTTATTAAGACAGCATACAAGTTGGCTGCCTTATGAATGAATTCACAATTTAATGAAAAATCCTAAAGAAATATAATCAAACCTAATAGTTGCCTTATCTTTACAAGATGAATTTAAACCTAAAGAATAAGAGAGCATTGGTATGTGGATCAACTCAGGGGATAGGCCTTGCTTCTGCACAGGAGTTAGCTGCTCTGGGTGCTGAAGTGGTTCTGATTGCCAGAAATGCTGAAGGATTAGCAGCAGCTGTAAAAACGTTGAATACAGATCTGGGACAGTCGCATGAAACCCTTTGTGCTGATTTCGATGATTCAGGTGATCTTAAACAAAAGATCACCAGCTATTTAAATGATAACAGGCCAATTCATATCCTGGTAAATAATACCGGAGGACCTCCAGGTGGTCCGATAATTAAAGCTGATATTCAAGAGTTTGAGAATGCTTTCGAAAGACATTTGATATGCAATCATATTTTGACTCAGGCTTTGGTAGGTAAGATGAAGGAAGAGAAGTATGGCCGAATAATTAATATCATTTCAACATCAGTGAAGCAACCATTAAAAGGACTTGGAGTTTCCAATACAATTAGGTCGGCTGTTGCTAACTGGTCAAAAACTCTCTCAGAAGAACTGGCGCCATTTGGTATAACTGTGAATAATGTTCTCCCGGGGGCAACAGCAACCGGCAGGTTAAGCTCTATCATTGAGAATAAATCGAAGAAATCAGGAAGTTCTGTTGATGAAACAACTGCTAAGATGCTATCGGAGATACCGGCAGGCAGATTTGCCGAACCTTCAGAAATAGCGTGTGCAGTAGCATTCCTTGCATCTCCAGCTGCAGCCTATATCAATGGTATTAATGTGCCTGTAGATGGTGGAAGAACAGGTTGTTTATAATTTAAATATGCAAAAGATCAAGAATTATATTGGTGGTGAGCTCATAGATCCAATCAGTGGTAACTATATTGACAATTATAATCCCGCTAACGGTAATGTGTATAGTCTAATCCCCGATAGCAATAAGCAGGATGTGGAAAATGCTGTGCGAGCAGCAGCAGCAGCTTTTCCTAATTGGAGTACAACTCCAGCTGCAAAACGTTCTGATACGCTAATGAAAATTGCAGCCCTCATTGATGAAAATATAGAAAAGCTGGCTCTCGCTGAATCGATAGATAATGGCAAGCCACTTAAATTAGCTATGGCTGTTGACATTCCCAGAGCTTCTAAGAATTTCAGATTTTATGCCACTGGGATATTGCATAATCATAATGATGCCTATTCTCAGGAGGATACTTCCATCAATTATACACTCCGACAGCCTATTGGAATTGCAGGATGTATATCACCATGGAATTTACCGCTGTATCTATTTACATGGAAAATAGCGCCTGCACTGGCAAGTGGTAATTGCGTAGTAGCTAAGCCATCAGAGATCACTCCAATGACTG
>Ga0055584_100001409_pt1 | contig 23626 bp, 21 predicted proteins | sample OSDHelmetaG_FD_58716 | JGI IMG/M metagenome (GOLD analysis project Ga0055584, IMG submission 58716) | Pelagic marine sediment microbial communities from the LTER site Helgoland, North Sea, for post-phytoplankton bloom and carbon turnover... | ecosystem: Environmental > Aquatic > Marine >...
CGTCGTCCGCCGCGTCGTCGTCGTCGGCCGCGTCGTCGTCGTCGGCCGCGTCGTCGTCGTTGGCGGGCGGCGGGTCCGGCTCGGGGCAACCCAGCAGGAACAGAAGGAGCAACAACGGGAGCTTTCGCATGCGCGCGAGCATGCGCGCGGTCCCTTTCGCCGACAAGGCGGCGGCCGTGCCCGACCGATTCCGGGCCAGTTCGCCCACTCCTTTCCGCAGCACGGTTCGGCGACCCGTCACCCCGCCGCAACAACTTGTCCCCAACACCGAAACAGCAGGCGCTACACCCCCGCATCCTGCTTCCGGACACTGCCGCGCAGGAGTCACCCCATGACCGACCGCGCCCTCGCCTTCGCCGCCCTCGCCTTCGCCCTGAGCGGTTGCCCGCTGGAAGACGAGGCCGCGTCTGTGCCGGACACCGTCGACCTTGACGGGGACGCCGACGAGGCCGCCGACGGGACCGCGCCCGCCCAGTGCGCGCCGGTCCAGGCCCTGAGTTGCGGCCAGACGGTCAGCGGCGACACCTCGGACCTGAACTCCGGCGCGACCTCGGAGCTCAACGGCTACCCCGTCGCGGTCGGCAACTACGCCGGCGCCGAGGTCACCTACTCGTTCGTGGCGCCCACCTCGGGCCCGGTGACGTTCCGGCTGGTCGACCCCCGGCCCACCGAGCTGGACCTGGACCTCTTCCTGCTGGACGGAGCCTGCGAAGCGGGCAGCGCCACCCAGCGCGGCTTCCACTCCCTGGAGTTCGACGCCGTCGCCGGGCAGGAGTACCTGTTCGTGGTCGATGGATTCGCCGGCGCCGAGGGCGCGTTCGAGGCGGCCGTCGAGTGCGACGACGACGTGGTGGTGGTCCCCGACAACTCGTTCGAGGAGTGCCTCTTCGGCGAGACGACGAACCAACTGGAGGCCGCCCCGCACCTGGCAACCGCGCTCGACGGCCAGATCGAGGACCGCGACTCGGCGCCCACGCTGATGCGCGCCCAGATGGTCGCGGCGATGCAGCGCGACGGCTGGAGTGACGCCACCACGTTCGACGAGGTGTGGGACTACATCGACGACGACGGCGTCTACGGCCACACGATCATCGACGAGCGCGACGGCCGCCGGTTCACGTGGCTGCAGTGGTACTCGGGCGACACGGAGGTCGGCTACGTGTTCCGACACGGCGAGGCGGACTACGTCGCGGCGGTTGGCGACGGCGATCTGTACGACTGCGTCGTCGACTGATCGCCCGGCTCGGACCCTGGACAGCCCCTCCACCCTCATGGGACAAGCCACCATGCGCAATGCACTCCTGCCCTTCGCCCTCCTCGCTTTCGGCTGCACGCCGGCCGACGACACCGGCTTCTCCGACGACTTCCTGTGGGGCACCGCCAGCGCCGCCTGGCAGGTCGAGGGCGACTACGACCCCGACCCCACCGACGCGTTCGAGGTCCGCTCCAACTGGAGCGTGTGGACCGAGCGCGGCTGCGTCGTCGACGGGCAGACGAACCCGGCGGGCGCGGGCTTCTACACCCAGTACGCCGACGACTTCGAGCTGGCCCGGTCCCTGGGCAACAACACCTACCGCCTGACCATCGACTGGACCCGGGTGGAGCCTGAGAACGACGTCTGGAACGAGGCCGAGGTCGCCCACTACATCGAGGTGCTGCAGGCGGCGCGGGACGCGGGGCTGACGCCGATGATCACGTTCTGGCACTGGGTCATGCCGACCTGGATCCAGAACCCCAGCGAAGTCGACCCCCTCGACACGCTCGCCGGACCGGCGGGCCCCGACTCCTTCTGGGTCCAGGAGTTCACGGAGTTCGTCAGCCACGTCGCCGCCGAAGTCGGCGAGTACGCGGACCTCTACTCGATCCTCAACGAGCCCTTCAGCGTCATCTCCGCCGGCTACCTGCTGGGCGGCTGCGGGAGCGAGTCGTTCCCGCCGGGCGGCACGCTGGATCTGGGCGGCGCCCGGGGCACCGCGGCGAACCTGATCTTCGGCCACGCGTCCGCTTGCACTGCGTTGAAGGAGCTGGACACCACGGACATCGACGGCGACGGCGCCACCGCGCTGTGCGGCATGGCGGCGACCAACAACGTCATGCGTCCGCGGGACCCCCTCGACGAGATCGACGTCGCCGGCGCCAACCGGATCGACTGGATCTACAACCACTCGTTCATGGCCGCGCTCATGGACGGCAACGTCGACCTGGACTTCGACCAGGAGTTCACGACGACGAGGGTCGACAACCCGGACCTGCCCATGGACGAGGGCCACTACCCCGAGCTCGTCGACAGCCTCGACTGGCACGGCATCAACTACTACGGCCCCATCTCGATCTCCGGCCTGGAGAACTCCACCATCGGCGGCCTGCCCAGCATCGACGTGGCCGACTACAGCCCGTCCCTGCCCCACAGCTCCCTGGGCTTCGCCATCGAGCCCGGAGGCTTCGGCGAAATCCTGGACGCCTTCGCCGTCTACGACCTGCCCATCTACATCACCGAGAACGGGCTGGGCGACCCCGACGACGCCGACCGCGCCATGTACCTGGTGGAGCACCTGGACCAGCTCGAGATGGCGGCCGACCGCGGCATCGACATCCGGGGCTACTACCACTGGAGCCTGACCGACAACTTCGAGTGGGCCCACGGCTTCCACCAGCGCTTCGGTCTCTTTCGGGTGGACTTCGACGACCCCGCGCTGCCCCGCACGCGCAACCGCTCCGCCGACGCCTACCAGCAGATCATCGAGGCCAACGGGATCACCGACGCGATCCGCGCCGAGTGGGTCAAGGACCGCTACGCCAGCGACGGCCGCCCGTAGCGGCTAGCCCAGGAACTCGGCGAGGCGCTCGCTGAGCTGCTGCAAGGTGAACGGCTTCTGGACCCAGCTGATGTTGGGGTCGCTGCCCATGACGTCTTGCAGCATCTCGTCGTCGTAGCCGGTCATGAAGAGGACCGGGAGGGTCGGCGCGCGCTCACGGATCGCGGTGCAGACCTCGGACCCGTTGAGCTTCGGCATGATCATGTCGACCAGCACGGCGTCCAGCTCGCCTTCGTGAGCGACGAAGGCCTCCAGCCCCGCCTCGCCGTCGGCCGCCTCCCACACCTCGTGCCCGGAGCGCCGCAGCGCGGCGACGACGCTGTCCCGGACGAACGCGTTGTCTTCGATGACCAGCAGCCGCATCTCCCCGCGAGGCGCGGCCGTCGAGGGGGCCGCTTCGACCGGGGCCTTGAGCGCGGACGCGTCGATGAGCGGCAGCCAGACCCGAAAGGTCGTGCCGTCGCTGGACGTGTCGAACTCGATGCCGCCGCCGTGGCGGATCACGACGCCCGCGACGATGGACAACCCCAGGCCGGTGCCCTTGCCGACTCCCTTGCTGGTCGCGAAGGCCTCGAACAGACGCTCCCGCATCTCCTCGGGGATGCCCTCACCGGAGTCGGCCACCGCCAACACGGCGTAGTCGCCGGGCTCCAGCCGCTCGCGCCCCACGACCCGCGCGACGTCCAGGGTCCGGCGCTCGGTGGTCAAGCGAAGCAGGCCCCCCGCCGGGCTGGCGTCTTCGGCGTTGCTGAGCAGGTTGATCACGATCTGGTCGATCTGCCCCCGATCGGCCCGAAGGGGCAGCGCGTCGTCGCTCAAGGCCATCTCGAACGTGACGTCTTCGCGCAGGATCCGCGAAGCGAGACGCTCCACGTCGCGGACGAGCTGGTTCAGGTCGTGCGGCGCCACCACGGTGATCTGCTTGCGCCCGAACGACAGCAGGCGGCCCGTCAACTCCGCCGCCATCGTCGTGAGCTCCCTCAGATGCCCCACCTGCTCCTCCACGATGGCGCGGTCCCCGTCGGCCAGGGAGATCAGGTCGGTCGCGCCCGCCACGCCGGTCAGCAGGTTGTTGAAGTCGTGGGCCACCCCGCCGGCGAACTGCCCGATGGACTCCATGCGCCCGGAGTGGATGAGCGAGTCCTCCAGCCGCCGCTGCTCGGTGACGTCCAGGGCCAGCGTCACGACCTGGGGCTTGCTGTCACCCAGCGCGAAGCGGGTGAACGCGAAGCGGCGGCGCTCCCCCTGGATCTCCAGCGTGCCCTCGCGCCGCACGACTCTTGCCGTGCCCCGCAGCATCTCCTGCTCCTCTTGGCGCAGCAGCTGGTTGTCCTGGGGATCGAGCAAGTGGCGCAAGCGCTTGCCGACGGCCGATTCGCCATCGCCGAACAGCTCGTCGAAGCGGGCGCTCGACCGCTCGATGCGGCCGCCTTCGCCCTGAACGCAGATGGCCACCGGCGAGTGCTGCAGCAGACCGCCCAGCTCGCGGCCCATCTCCTCCACCGGAGCGGCGAGGCGCCGGCTGGCTCCCCACAAGAGCACCAGGCCGCCGCCGACGGTGATGGCCGCCAGCCCGATGACGAAGAGCAGCTCCCGCTCGAACGCCTCGTCGACGTGCTCCCGGGACAGACCGACGCGGATGACGCCGATCTCCTCTTCGGGGAAGCCCGACCGAAACGGCCGCGTCACCACCAGGACCCGGTCGCCCCGCGGCTCGCCGGCCGCCGCCCAGGTGCCGACCCCCGTCTCCTCGATGATCACGAACTCCAGGTCTTCGTTGGCGGCTACGAAGTCCTCAACCAGCAGCTGGGCGTGGTATTTCCCCGAGAAGCTGACCCGGTGCACTGAGTGCGAGAGGACGTCGGCGAGGGTGTCCGCGAGGCGCTGGTCGTCGGCCTCGATCTTGGCGAAGTGGTAGAGCCAGCCTCCGGCGAGCGCCGCGAACGCGATGGCCACCAGCAGGCCGCCCAGGCCGAGGCGCAGCCTCCGTTCGAACGCGCGGGTGGTGGGGAGCTGCTCCGTCATCAGTGCCGCTCGACGAGCTCCCAGCTCCAGACGGGCTTGCTGCTGGGCCAGGGCTTGGTGAACGGCTCCGGGGTGGGCTGGTTCCAGCCGCGATACAGGGCCTGGGTCTCCGCCGTGATGGGGAACACCGGGAGCAGGACGGCCTTGGGCACCGACTCGCCGTGGAGGATCCGCCAGCCGACCTTCATCGTCTCGCGGCCCAGGGCACCGCAGAACTGCGCGGAGTCGATGCCCGTGAGGCGGCCCGCGAGGATGTTCTCGACGGACTTGCCGTCGCCGTCGATCGTCGCGACGACGATCTCGGTCCGGCCCGCCGCCGCCAACTCGTCCACCACCGCCAAGCCGCCGCCGTCGTTGACGGTGAACACCGCGTCGACGCTGCCGGGCTCGGGGAACTGCGCGAGGATCGCCTTGCCGGCCTTTGCGCCAGCCACGGGCTCGACGGCTTCGAAGGTGGCGAGGACGCGGAAGGGCTGGCCCGCCGCCTTCAGGGCATCCATCAGGCCGTTGACCCGCTCGACGGTGCTGGAGACGTGGGGGTAGTCGACCAGCACCAGCCGCAGCTCGTGGTCGTCGGCGAAGCGCGAGGCCAGGTACTCCCCGTCCAGGAAGCCTGCCTGGTGGTTGTCTGACGTGAGGAACGAGGCGAGGTCGCCGCGGGCGATGTACTGGTCGTAGGCGACGACGGGGATGCCCGCGGCGTTGGCGCGGGCGAGGGGCTTCACCAGGGCGGCGTTGTCCGTCGGCTGCACGATGATCAGGTCGACGGCGAGGTCGACGATCTCGTTCATCTGGGCGATCTGCCGCTCGATGCCGGGGGCCCCGTCGCCGGCGACGCGAACGATGGGTTCCACGGTGCGCTGGCCCGCCTTCGCAGCGGCCGCGTTCAGCGCCGCCAGCTCGGCCTCCAGGCCTTCGCGCATGGCGACCTGCCCGGGGATCTGCATGGACCAGTAGAGAACCCCGACCCGCCAAGGCTTCACGGGTTCCTCGGCGCTCGTGGGCGCTGCCCCCGCGAGCAGCACGCACAGAACAAGGAGTCCACGGGTCATCGGCGCCCTCGTCGCGTCAGCCGACCCCCCTCGGGCCGGTCGGACTGAGGCTAGCGCAGGCGGGGGGCGGGTTGAACGCCCCCTACGGCACCGGCCAGTACCGCAGCGACGTGATCTCGTTCTCCGGCGCCTCCAGCTCGTTCACCTTCATGCCGTAGGTGCTCAGGCTGAACAGGTTGTCCTCGATGACCACGCTGCGGCGCATCCAGGCGTACCAGTAGTAGTCGGACGCGCAGGGCTCGTCGGTGTCCTCGTACAGGCAGGTGCTGGTCGCGACCAGGTCCTCGTGGGACACCCGGCCGAGCTCGGTCAGCCCGTCCTCCGCGTCCACGTCGACCACCAGCATGCCGCTGAAGCCGTTGCCGCCGGACCAGGTGTACAGCGGCATCGACAGCACATCGCGGTGGAACGTGAACGCGTGGTGGTTCCACAGCGCCTCGGACCACGACCAATCGTCGGACTCGATCGTCAGGCGGTGGGCCAGCGTCGGGTTGGCGTAGTCGGAGATGTCGAAGATCGAGATCGCCATGCCCGTCAGCTGGCCGTCGGCCGTGCCGTCCATGCCCACCGTCAACAGGTGGTCCTCACCCAGGGGGTGGATGTAGCTGCTGAAGCCGGGCACCTCGAGTTCGCCGACCACGACCGGCGCATAGGGGTTGCTCAGGTCCAGCGTGAACAGGGGGTCGATGAACTCGAAGGTCACGAGGTAGCCGCGGTCGCCCTGCATGCGCGACGACATGATCCGCTCGTTGGGCGCGATGCCCCGGACCTCGCCGACGGTCACCAGGTCGCCGGACCGCTGCTCCAACACGAACACGTTGTTGGCCGGCTCCTCGCCCTCGGCCTCGCCCGTGCCCCACCACCAGTCGATGTCGGTGGTCGCGACCCGCAGGTAGCCGTCGTGCTCCGAGAACGCGAACTGGTCCAGCGTCCAGCCAGGGACCGAGCCGCTGGCCACGTACTGGGGCTCCCCGGCGCTCAACTCGAACTTGTGGATGTGGGTGTCCAGGTCCAGGTCACCCCAGCCCCACCACCACCACCACGAGGACTGCGACACGTACAAGCTGTCCTGGCTCGCGTAGACGGTCCAGCCTTCGGCCATGAGCGACGTCGTGGAGAGGTCCGAGTTGGCGTCGTCGAGGTCGAGGTGGACCACGCTCAGGATCGAGGTGCGGCCCAGCTCGTTGGGGCGGTACACGTCCTCGCAGGCGACCAAGGGCTCGACGCCGGCACTCAGGGAGTCGTTTTTGCGCGGGAGGAGGGCGTCGATGTCGATGGCGGCGACGGCCGCGGTGACGATGGGCCGCAGGATCTCGCGGGCCTCGTCGCGGGCGGCTTCCTGGTCCTCGGGGCTGGCCTCCCAGTCCATCTCGGGCAGGTTGAGTTCCTCGTTCCACAGCTCGTCCCACAGGGCGTAGGGCATCCCCATGTAGGCGTTGACGACCACGTACATGTCGTCGTTGATGAGCCGGGCGTCGGCGAACCAGCCTTCGACGCTGACCTCGCGCTCGATGGACGGGTTGGCGCGGTCGGTGACGTCGATGAGCGTGATGCGCGTGCCGTAGCCGTAGCGCCAGTCCTCGTCCGTCTGCTCGAACGCTCCGTAGTCGTACGAGAACAGCGCCAGGCGGTCGCCGTACAAGAACATCGAGAAGGGGTTGATGTCGTCGAAGGCGAGGTCGGCGACGATGTTGGCCTCTTCGACGGGCCACGAGTCGACGACGAACAGGTGGCCGCTCTCAACCACGTAGATGTGGGTGCCGTCGGTCTTCACCAAGTCCGGCTCGTCCACGCCCTCTTCCTGGACGTTCGTCTCGGAGTAGTCGGTCGGCGCATCGGAGCCGGTGTTCGGCGAGGCGTCGACGTCGTCTTCGAGCCAGCCCCAGCCGTAGCCGTAGCGGCCCTGGACCAGCTGCTCCAGCCAGGAGTCGGTGACGCGGGTCTTGAGGTCGTCGCAGGTGTCGAAGGTGACGAGCCAGTTCGCGGACCCCACCGGCTCCGGCGGGGTCCCGTCGGGGGGAAGCTCGGGGTCGCACGCGGCGAGTCCGAAGGCGCAGAGAGCAAAGAGAGCGAAACGGCGCATGGCAGTTCTCCAATCTGTGGCGGGCCGCACGACCGAAAGCGGCGGGGCCTGCTCTGGGGGTTGGTTGTGCAGCAAACGTGCCCGGCGGTCGGGAATCCTCGATCCCGGGGGCATAGTGCCCCTCAGATGAACCCCCTGGCTCAATGCTGCGAAGGCTGCGGCACGCTGTTCTTCGCGCCGACGCTGCAGTGCAGCCGCTGCGGCGACTCGTTCGACGGGCCCCGGTGGCTCCGGTGGGTGGGCATCGGTGTCGCCGCCGCGGTGGTGATCGAAGGACTCGCGTGGGGGCTGGACTGGCGCCCGCCCAGCTTCTCCGACGGGGCCCAGAACCAGGCCCTGTTCGCGGTGGCCGGCTTCACCATCGAGAAGCTGGCCCACGCCGCCTCGCGGGGCCCCGGGCGCGCGCTGGACGAGTGGCTGTCGGTGTTCGCGGAGCCCCTGCTGCGGATCTGCACGCTGCTGTTGGTTGCGCTGCTGGCTTGGGTGATGGCCGGCGGAGCGATGCCCGCGGTCGCGCCGTCGCAGTCACCGGAGTGGTGGCGACAGATCCGGTTTGGGGTCCTGCTGCCCTGGGCACCGACGGTGCTCGTATTCTCGTTGGTTCGCTTCGGTCCTCGCTGGCTGGACCCCCGGGTCAGGGCCCCGGCGCGGCGGCCGCCGGGACCCGGCACCCCGTAGGCTGACGTCGTGCTCGTCGGCCACTACGCCCCCGCCCTGAGCGCCCGCCGCGTGGCCCCGGAAGCCCCGCTGTGGGCTCTGTTCCTGGCGGCGCAGGCCGTGGACATCCTCTACTTCGGGCTCGTGTTCGGCGGGATCGAGGCGGCGTCGCTGCACCCCGGCGAGGTCCCGAAGTTCGAGGTCGCGCACGGGGTCTGGAGCCACTCGCTGGCGATGACCGCGGTGTACGGCGGGGGCGCTCTGGCAGCGGGGCGGATGCTCGGCTGGGGGCGCGCCGGCGTCGCGTTGGCGGCCGTGCTCGTGTCGCACTGGCTCCTGGACCTGGTCGTGCACGTGCCGGACCTCCCGCTGGCGCTGGACCAGGCGAGCGCCGTGGGGTTTGGGCTGTGGCGCATGCCCCTGGTGGCCATGGGCCTGGAGATCGCGTTGGTGGCTGGGTCGACGGCGTGGCTGATCGCGCGGGTGCCCGAGCGCCCTGCCCGCCTACTTCGGCGCGGCCGCCGCGGCGTGGTGGGCCGAACGCTGACTCACTTCGGCTCGGACCCAAACAGGTCCTTGAGCCGCTGCCACTCGGAGTTCTCGAAGGTCCAGCCATCGGAGGGCGTGACCGGCGCGATGCGGTAGAGCCAGGAGATCCCGCCTTTGCCGGTGTAGTGGTCGGGCACGGCGTAGACCGGGTCGGCGAGGGCCTTCTGCAGGGGCACGAACTCCACGCCGCGCTTCGTCAACTCCCCGAGCACGGTGCCCAGGTGGTGGGCGTTCAGCGTGTTCGCGTGCAGCAGGAAGACGTGGGGGATGGGGCGGCCGACCTTGGCGTCGGCCGTGGCGACCGCGTGCTGGACCGCCCGGACCATGTGGCCCGGGTAGTCGGCGGCGAGCGCGTCGGCGCGGGCGGTGTCTCCGGCGGCGAGCGCCTGGCTGTAGAGCTGGGCGTACTTCCACTCGTGGTTGTCGACGGTGACCCGCGCGATGGTCTGCTTCAGCTCGCCGGTGAGCACGCCCCGGACGGCGTCCCGCTTGTCGGTGGTGCCTCCGTTGCGCAGATACGGGTAGCGGAAGAAGCGGGGCGCATCGCCCCAGGCGGTGAGTCGCTCGTGGCAGGACCGGGCCCCGGCCAGCCAGGCGTCGCCACCGAGCTTCTGCAGGTCGCCGTGATCCGCATGGTGGTTGGCCAGCTCGATGCCGGCCGCCCGCCACCGGGCCAGCACCGGCTGCCCCTCGCCGACGCGGTCGCAGACCACGAAGCCCGTCGTCGGCACGCCCGCGAGGTGCGCCAGGAGCTGGTCGGTGCCCGCCCCCTGGCCTCCGGCGATGGCGCCGTGAACCCAGGGGATGTCGTCGACGGTGACCGCCAGCTGCACGCCCGCGAGCGACGGCTCCGGCAGCAGGGGGCTGGTCAGGAGCAACGGCGCGAGCAGCAACAGCGGGCGAGCGAGCATGGGCGGAGGCTGCCACAGCCCCGACGCGGATCTCACGCGGAGTCGATTGCTGCCCGGGACCGCCTCCCGCCTGCCTACCCTTCCCCATGCGCTGGCTGCTTCCCCTGCTCTTCCTCGTGTCCTGCCCCGCCCCGACCGTCGGGCCCATCGCGACGGCCGAGCCCGCGGCGGCGGCCCCCTCGCCGACCCCAGCGCCCCCCGACGTCCTGGACCTGGGCGGCGGGGTCTCCCTGGACCTCGTGCTGCTGCAGCCGGGTTCGCTGCAGCTCGGCACCCGCACCGTGCGGTTCGACACACCCCGGTGGGTGGGCACCACCGAAATGACGAACGAGGCGTTCGCGCGCTTCCGCCCCGAGCACACCCTGGCGTCCCAGAAGCCCATGTACGACGGCCTGGTCCAGTTCGACGGCCCTCGCCGCCCGGCCATCGTGTCGTGGCTCGACGCCGTGGCGTTCACCACCTGGGCGAGCGAGGCCACCGGGCGCACGGTCCGGCTTCCCTCGGAGTCCGAGTGGGAGTTGTTCGCCCGCGCGGGCACCACCACGGAGTTCTTCTGGGGCGACGACCCCGCCGCCGCCGCCGCCTACGCCAACGGCAACGACCCCGTCACCCAGGACGCCCTCGTCGCCGGAGACCACGGCCAGCCCCAGGACGACGTGCTGCCCAACCGCGACCCCCACCGCGGCCCCGCCCCCGTGGGCTCGTACAAGGCCAACCCCTGGGGCCTGTTCGACGTGCACGGCAACGTCATGGAGTGGTGCGCCGACCGGTGGGAGGAGGACCTCGACTCGGCGCCCCTCGACGGCTCTCCGCGGCCCGGATCCATGGAAGCCCGCGGTCGCGACGACTCCCACGCCCTGCGCGGAGGCGGCTTCAACTCGGGCCCCCGGATGATGGCCGCGGGGTCCCGCAACTACTGCTTCGCCAGCGCCCACTTCAACAGCACGGGCTTCCGAGTCGTGGTGGAGCCGTAGGACCAACGGCCGACGGTCTAAGGTCCGCGCAAGGAGGCATCGTGGGCATCTCGAAGACGAAGTGGGCGGGCGGACTGGCGGCGGGCTTCGGGGGCCTGTTGGTCCTGTTGCTCGCGCTGCCCGCGCTCGTGCCCGGGGCCTACTGGGGCAAGGCGCTGACGGCGGCGGCGGCGGCGGGCGGCCAGGAGCTGACGCTGGACGAGGCCCCCTCGCTGCGGCTCTTCCCCAGCCCCCGACTCACGACCGGGGGTTTCGCCGTCGCCGATGGCGGGCAGGTGTGGCTCCAGGGCAGCTCGCTCGCGGTGCGGATCGAGACCGCTCCCTTGTTGAGCGGCCGGGTGGAGGTCGCGCACTTCGAAGCGGTGGACCCGGTGGTGCAGCTGGCGGCGTTGCCGACCGGCGCCGAGTCGACGGAACCGCAGCCGCCAACCGACGGCGAGGGCCCGGCGCTGCCGGCCTTGCAGGACGTGCGCATCCGCGGCGGCAAGATCCTGGACGGCGACGCCACACTCGTGGAGGCCGCGGACCTCGACTTGAGCTGGCCCGGGCCCGACAAGCCCGTGGAGGTTTCGGGGACGGTGACGTTCGACGGCGAGGCCGTGTCCCTGGACGGGTGGATCGAGCGGCCCCTGGACTTCGCCGAGGGCAAGGCCAGCAAGCTCGACCTGCAGCTGGGTCTGCCCGGCGGCGGCGCGCGGCTCAGCGGCGCCGCGGTGCTGGGCAAGGCGGGCACGTTCGACGGCAGCATCAAGCTCAACGCCGGAGACCTGCGGGGGCTGCTGGGTTGGCTGGGGATCGACCTGGGCGAGGGCGAGGGGTTCCAGCTCGCGGATCTGGCGGGGCGGGTGCAGCGTCGGGGCGACACCTGGAGCCTCACGGGGGTCGACTTCAACCTCGACCGTCAGCCGCTGGCGGGCGACATCGAGCTGCGGCTGTCGAACCCGCCTCGCATCCTCGCGACGCTGCGGGGCAGCGCCGAGCTGGACCGCTGGCTGGGCGCCGGGCCGCCGCTGCAGGCCGCGCCAAAGACCGAGGCCCGGAACCCGAAGACACGCAACCCGAACGACCGGAGGCCGCAGGACTCCGGCGGCTGGAGCCAGGAGCCCCTGGATTTCAGCGCGCTCAAGGCAGTGCAGGGTCGCCTCGATCTGACGCTGGAGGCCGGCTCCTGGGGGGCCTTGCCCATGGCGGGCACGCTCGTCGCGACGCTCAAGGCAGGGCGGCTGCACGCGAACCTGAACTTCAATCAGCCCCGGCAGCCGGGCCGGCCCCGGGGGTCCATCGAAGCCGTCGTGCGCTCGGGAAAGACGCCGTCGATCACGACGAAAGGCACGGTGTCTAGCGGGGACCTGGGGATCCAGCTGGCGCAGCTTGTGGGGGTTGAGCGCCTGACGGGGGCGGGCTCGCTGACCTGGGACCTGGCCAGCTCGGGCACCACGGCCGCCGAGCTGGTGTCGGCCGCGTCGGGGACCGGGTCGATCCGGTTGTCCGATGGAGGGCTCAAGAAGCTGGACCTCCTGGAGTTGGTGACGTCGCTCTTCGCGGCCACGGACTCCGAGGCCTGGGCGGCGGCCACCACGCCGTTCGAAGACGCGCGAGCCGACTTCGCGTTGAAGCGGGGCCAGCTCACGGTGAGCGACCTGCTGCTGAAGACGCAGCCGGCGCGGCTGACGGGCGGAGGCACCATCGACCTGACCGGGCGCCGGGTGGCGTTGGATCTCAACGCGCGGCTGGGCCTGGCGGCGCGACGGGGGGTGCGGGTGCCGCTGGTGGTCCAGGGCGACTTCAGCGCACTGACCTGGACGCCGGACGCGGCCGGGCTGCTCGGCGGCAGCCTCGGCGAGCGCTTGAATGAAGCCCTGGGCACACCGGGGTTCCGTCCCCGCTGAACGAGGCCGGCCCCCCCCGGCCGCCCCCAGCCGGCCGTGCTCCCAGACCGCCATCGCCGACCCCTACGTCGACTCGGGCCTGGTGACGGCCGACTTCGGCTCTCAGATCGACGGAGTCGGGCTGCTGGGGATGATGCACGACGCCGGGATCAACGAGACCGCGCTGCTCATCCGGTACGAGGTCTGGGTGCGGTAGGCCCCGCGCCGCGAGCCTAGAGCCCGGCGTCGCCCAGCTCCCACAACCAGATCCCCGTCGACTCCCGGTCGGCGTGCACGGTGAGGAAGCGGCGGTCGAGGGAGAGGCCGAGCCACCCGATGTTCGTGCCCGGCGGGGTCCGATGGAGGACCTCGTCGGAGCCGTCGGGCCACTCGAACTGCACCACCGCGCCGCCGCGGGCCGCCACCAAGCGGTCGTCGTCCAGCCAACGGAGCATGGACGCCGTCGGGGGCTCCAGGAGCTCCAGCACCCCCGACGCCGGGTCCCAGGCCGCCACCCAACGCTCCCGGCTCAGCGCGCGCGCCCCCTCCAGGATCAAGCGTCCGTCGGGGCTCCAGCTCGACGGCAGCGGCTTGAGGTCCGCCGGGTGGTCCAGCAGCGCTCTCTTGCGCTGCCGGGGCGTCCCATCCAGCAGGAACAAGGCGTTGCTCGACTGCTGGGTGGCTGCGATGCGGCCGTTGCCCACCGCGAACGTCGCCAGCCCCCCGCCGGCCTCGACGGGCTCGACCACATCGGTCCGCAAGTCCCAGATCCACAGGCCCCAGGCCCCGTCGCGGTCGCTGTAGAAGGCGAAGCGGTCGGCGTCGAGCCAGTGGGGCATGCGCTCCCGCCAGGCGTCGTTCGTGAGGCGCCGGGGCGTCTCGCCGACGGTTCCCAGCCACAGGTCTTCGGCGCCGCGGTCTTCAACCCAGACGACGCGCTCGCCCCCGGGTGCCGGCTCGGACCAGACGGCCACCCGCGCTCCAGCCGTCAACCACTGCGCCTCCCCGCCCACCTTCAGGAGCTGGATGTTCTCCTCCCGGGACTCCGTGTCGTAGAGCAGCGTGCGCCCGGCGCGGTCGATGGAGAGGAAGCCCGGGCTCGCCGATGCGCCCGCCAGCAGCGTCGGCGGCGCGGCGGCGGCAAACGTCGAGGCGTCGAGGGGGACGCGGTGCAAGCCGTTGGCCCCCCCGCGGTTGGACAGGAAGTAGAGGTGCCGGCCGGCCGGGCCCCACACCGGGCTCCAGTCCAGGGCCGCGTCGTCGGTGACGGCGACGGGCTCACCGCCGCCAGCGTCGATGGTGAGCACGTCGCGGCGGCCATCGGGGCGAACGGTCCAGTAGGCGATGCGGGCGCCGTCGGGCGACCACGCCGGCTGGTTGGCGTCGCCGGGGTGCAGCTCTGTGGCTTCCAGCGTGTCCAGGTCGACGACGACGAGGGGCGAGGTGTGGCGCTTCGCCGTCGGCCGCGAGACGTGGTCGGTGGTGTGCGCGAGGCGGCGGCCGTCGGGCGACCAGGCCGGGTGGGCACCGCCCTGGGTCACCCGCAGCGGTGGGCTCTTGCCCCCCAGGTCGACCACGTAGAGACCGGGCACCGGAAGCCTCGCGTGCAGCGCCAACCGGGTTCCGTCCGGTGACCAGGCCGGCTGGCTGAGATCCCGCAGTTCGCCTGCCTGCACGGGCTCCTCAGCGCCGGTGGCCAGCTCCCGGAGCACCAGCGTCCACTGACCCTCGACGACGCGCACGAAGACCACCCGCGCTCCGTCCGGCGACACCGCGGGCTCCCCTTCGGGCTGGGCCCCGGGGCTCACCTGCTCGGCCCGCACGGTCGGCGCCGCGACCGACGCAACCTCCGCGGTGACCGGCGGCGCCATCGGCCCGAACGCCCTCACGGCCAGGATCACAGCCCCCGCGGCCAAGGCGCCCAGGACGCTGAAGAGGCCGACGACGAAGGCCCGCCGGGTCTCCGGCGACCGCACCGCTTCGGCGAAGGTCGTGACCGGGGCGGCGCTGGGGAGCTGATCGGCGGGCACGGCGTCGGTGGGGTCCAACAGGCCCGGGCTCGACTTCGTCCCCAGGGCAGCCTCGACCCGCGACGCCAGGGTCGGAGCCTCGCGAATCCCCGCTCGCAATCGCCGCAGCTCCACCGCCACCGCTTCGGCGTCGTCGAAGCGCTCCTCGCGGTCCCGACGCAAGCAGCGCCGGACCACCGCGGCCAGCCCCGGCACCGCCGTGTCCAGCACGTCCAGCTCGCCGCCGGGGCCGATCCGCTCCTCGACCGCCAGCAGCCCCCCGACCACCGCCGTCACGCTGGGCTGGTCGTTGAAGCGCTGCCCCACCGCCAGCTCGTACAGCACGGTGCCCAGGGCGAACACGTCGGACCGGGCATCCAACGGATTCGCGAGCGCTTGCTCCGGCGACATCCACGGCGCGCTGCCCTTCGCGACCCCCGTCGCCGTCGTCGACTTCACGAGCCCGTCGGCGCGGGCGAGCCCGAAGTCCATGAGCTTGACCTCGCCCCGCCGCCCCACGAGCACGTTGCTGGGCTTGAGGTCGCGGTGCACCAAGCGGAGCGGCCCGTCGGGCCCGTCGAGGGTGTGCACGTAGTGCAGTGCTTCGGCGATGGCGATGCCCACGTCCAGCGCGAGCCGCGGAGGCAACCCGCCGGCGTGGCCCAGGAGCCGGCTCAGGTCGAGCCCGTCGACCCACTCCATCGCCACGTAGGGCTGGCCGTCCACGTCCCCGAAGTCGTGGACGGCGACGATGCCAGGGTGGTGCAGCAGCCCGGCGATCCGCGCCTCGGTGACGAGCGCCTGCCGCAGCGCCGGCTCCTGCCCGACGCCTTCGTGCATGACCTTGATGGCCATCATCCGCGAGAACCCCGATGGGCCCTGGGCTCGCGCCAGGTAGACGCGGGCCATGCCGCCCTCACCGAGCAGCGCCACGAGTTCGTACCGGCCGAAGGGCCGCGGGAGGGGTCTGGACACCGACCGGCAGACTACCGGCGGGGGCTACTGCCCGCGGACGAGGCGGCGGAGGCCCGTGAGGCGTTCCTCCAACTCAGGCGGCAGCTGAGCGCCCCCAGACCCGGAGTACTCCAGCGCCAGCAGCCACTCGAGCCGATCCAGCGAATCGGCGGCGAACGCCGAACGCGGCGCCTCGCGAATCGCGGCCTCCAGGAACACCTCGGCGTTGCCCAGCCGCGACGAGCGAGAGAGGTTCGTCTCGGCCACCCCGAGCAGGTAGTAGGCCTCGGCCAGAGGCGCTCCGGTCAAGGTCTGCGTCGCCTGGTCCAGCAGGCTGGCAGCCCGCAGGAAGCGGATCAGGTCCGCCCGTCCCGCCGGGAAGTCCCGCTGGGTCGATGCCGACTCGATCAGGCTCCGGGCCACGGGAACCGCGTCCCCGGGGGGCGGCCCGACCGTCAGATCCTTGAGCCAGGCAGCCACATCCTTCGCCAGGAAGCGAGGAAGGTCGTCCTGGGCCAGCAAGCCCTCCAACAGGGGGCGTGCCCGCTCGGGCGTGCTCGCGACGCGAACACACAAGGACAGGTAGTCCTCGAGCGCGGACAAGCGGACAACGTGCTCGCTCCGGCTCGCCGGCGTCGCCAGCCACTCCTCGTAGTTGGCCATCGCGGCCTCGTACTGGCGGGTGGCTTGAAGCAGCGAGGCCAGCTCCACCGGCGACAACGGGTTGGCGTCCAGGGCGGAGAAGAGCCGCATGCCGAACTCGCCGCCGGCGTCGCCCGGGAGCCGGGTGTGGCAGGCGACGCAGTTGTCGATCGCCCGCTGCAGGTAGTGCCGGGCCTGGCTCCGCGCGCCACGGAGGTAGGCCCGCTCGGCCAGCGCCACGTCGTCGCCCAGCGACGCCGCCAGCCACCCAAACCCCACGTCCCGGTCCGCGGCGTGCCCTTCGAGCATCTTCACGGAGCGCGACAGCGAGCCCAGCTCCGCGACGATCGAGTCGGAGTTGGCCGAGTCGAACCAGCCCTCCGCGTCAAACGACAGCGGCAGCAGCACAACGACCGAGTTGAACACCTCGTTCATGGTCGCTTGCGCGGTGGGCGCGGGGGTGGACGTCGGCGGGGCCGGAGCCCCACCGCCCTCCGTCGGGGCGTCCAGGTCCGAGGACCAGCAGCCGGCGAGGAGCAGCAGCGCGAAGAACCAGGGCCTCATCAACAGCTCAGTTCCGGGCTTCGTGGCGGCGCTGCTGGCCGCCGGTCTTGTCGCTGCGCTTTCCCATGAGGCGCTTTGCGACGGCAAAGGCATCCCGCACGGCAGCGTAGACGTCGGTGTGGGTGCGGTCGTCGCCGGGGTCACGGCTCACGATGATGTCCGGGCCGGGGAGGGCGATCTTCAGGGTCACGTGCCACTCGTTGCCGTGGGTCTGGCGGTTGGCGGGCTGCTCCACGGTGACCTCGAGTCGCTCGATGGCCACGTGGTACTTGGCCAGGGCGGCAGCGCGCTCGCGGATCTCCGCCTCCAGCGCGGGCGAGTGATCCATGTGGCGCCAGGTGATGTCGATCTCGTAGTTCATGGTCAGTCCTTCATCAGGTCTTTGGCTGCACGCAGCACGTCGATGTAGCTCACGATGCCCAGGAGCCGGTCGCTCCCGGCCTCCACGACGGGGATGGCCCCGACCTTGTACACAAGCATCGTTTCGATGATCTCGGGGACCCCGTCGTCGGGGTGGATCCGGAAGGGCTCGGGCTGCATGAGCGCCGACACCGGGTCCTCCGCCTTGTCGAGGGCGTCGATGGAGGGATCGCCCTGCTGATCGGACCAGGGCATGTAGGCGCGGACGTCGCGGTCGCTGAGGATGCCGATGAGGGCTCCCTCGCCGTCCACGACGGGGAGGTGGCGCAGGTCGTACTCGTCCATGAGCGCGCGGGCCGCACGCAGAGGCTGGTCCTGCACCACGCGGTACGGGTCCGGGGTCATCAAGTCGTTGGCGATCATCGTGTCCTCCCGGGCGTCGAGCCCGCGAACAACGAGTGATCAAGATCCGTGCCGCTTGGGGCAGATCCCGCTGCCTGATGGTCTACGACGGGCCCGCGTGCACCGGAGCGGGCGACGGAGCGTGCGAAACCACCCACGGGTGTGGGATGCGTGTGTCATAGAACACAGGCGTTCGGGCTGCGTTGGCCCCAAAGAGCGCTGCAGGCAGCCCCTCTGAGGGGATCTCCGCAAGACGCCGGCTTTCTAAGTTGTTGCTCGAAGCGATCGCCAGGAAGGCATCGCCCTGCTGCCCCGCTTGGCCACGATGGACCGCGGCTCCGGGGAACCGCCCGAACGGGCGTGGCACGGCGCGTCTCCTGGACTGGAGGCGAGATGCAGCGACCCCACCCCCGACGGCGCGGATTCACCCTCATCGAACTGATGATCGTGGTGGCGATCATCAGCATCCTCGCGGCCATCGCGATCCCGCAGTTCGAACAGCTGCAGCTGCGCTCGCGACGCTCCGAAGCCTTCGCCAACATCAAGGGCATCGCCACCGCCGAACTGGCCCACTACCAGCTGTACAACGCGTTGGTCGCGACCTCGCCGTCTCCCCCGCACTTCCCCGACCGGAGCGACCACGCCTTCGATCCCAGCCAGCACGGCTGGGCGGACCTCGAGTGGGAGCCCGACGGCCGCGTTCGCTGCCAATACTGGGTCCAGATGTACGAGCTGGGCCACGAGCAGGTCTGGGTTCGTCCACATGCCCAGTGCGACCTCGACGGCGACCAGCTCTCCGCCATCTACTTCATGGACGTGGACCCCGGACGCTTCGACAGCACGGCCCAGCACATGGTGCTGCAGGCCTCCAACGCCACCGCCCAGCAGAACCGGTACTGACGTGGACTCCCCCATCGCCGACGCCATCGCCGAGCTCATCGCCGACCCGCCCGAGGCGGGCGCACCCACCCCGGCACCCAGGGGCCCCGAAGCCCCCGGGGCCCTCATCGACTACTTCATCGACGGGCCACAGCTCGACGGAGTCCTGCCGCACGAGCTGGCCGAGCTGGCCGACCTCACCGACCCCGACCACATCTCCACGGCGTACGGCGTCGTGTGCGCTCGGCTGGCGGCCGTCGAGGCGTGGTGGGGCCCCCTGCTCGCCTCCTGCCGCGACGGGCACACCACAGCGCCCGAAGCCGACCTGCGCAGCGTCACCGCGGAAGCCCGAGCGCTCGCTCCCCTCGCCGGGGGCGAAGCGGGTCACTACCTGCGGCAGAAGGCCCTGGCCCTGGAGCACTTCTTCCCCCTGCCGAAGGAGCAACAGCCGGCTCGCAAGGCCGCCGTGCAGGTGACCCGGCCAGGCGCTCCCGTCCCCAAGGCTCCGCGCGCGGCGCCGCCCCGCGAAGCCTCGCCCCGTCAGAAGATGATCCTCGTCGCCGCCGTCGCCGCCATCCTCGCGGTCGCGGTGCTGCCGCGTTTGACCCCGGCGCCGACCACCACCCCCCTGACCACCTGGCAGACCGTGGTGGACGACGTCCTCGACGTCCGCATCGAAGGACAGCTGCTCGTCCTCGTGATCGACCCGACCTGGGCCAAGGGCGAACGGGGCGCCCTGCAGGCCGACCTGCGAGCCCTGGAGGCGACCATCACCGGAGAGCCGGTCAACGCGCTGGCGCTGGTGGCCCCCGACGGCCGCGAGTTGGCCCGCACCGGCCCCAACGGGCACATCGGCGGCGTCTCCAGTTCGAGGCAGGCCGTGCGGTAGGGACGACACCGCCCGACGAGCCGGCCCCGCGCGGCCCTACCCCACCGTCACCTGCCACCGATCGGGCCCCAGCTCCTCGAACGCGACCGGGCAATCCCAGAACTCCGCGATCGTGGCGGCGTTGGTCCGGGCGTGGTCCGAGGGCGCCGTGGTCGTGAACGATCCACCTCCGGCGAGGGCCATGGGCAGCAGCAGCTGGTCGGCCAGATGCTCCTCGACGGACACATCGGCCCGCACCCACCGCCGCATCGCGTCGACGACCTCCTGCGCCAGGACCTCGGCTCGCTTCCGCTTCTGGCCGAAGCCGACGAAGCACGCCGCGCCCCCGTCGTGGTGAGCGGTCGCCGTCATCAGCACCCCGGGCCCACTGGACTCCACGCGGTCCGAAGCCGTCGTCGGCCGGTGATCGGCGAGCTTGCCCGCCCCGTGACGCAGCAGGCGCTCGGCCACCTCGCTGCGCACGTTGGCAGACGTGACCCGCAGGTCGAGCGCGTCGACGCCCGCCCGCTCGATCGTGCCCGGCCGCTACACCGACGGCCCCGCCTCGAGCACCAGGCGGCCGCCGCCGGCGGGGTAGAAGCCCGTTCGCTCCAGGGTCAGCGTGGCGTCGGCCCCCAGATTGCGGATCGCCGGCAGGAAGCTGTGCTGCAGGAACGGCTCGGGCGGCGCCATCGGGTTGTGGGTTCCGCCTTCGATGGCCACCGTCGCACGACCCGGCGCCGCCAGCAGCATCGGCAGGATGGTCTGCAACACCAGGGTCGCGCTGCCCGCGCTGCCGATGTGGAACTCGAAGTTGCCCGGCAACACGGCCTGGGGCCGGAACACGAGCCGGTCGCTCCCGAGCTCGGCGCCTTCCACCTCCGCCGCGCCGATCCGAGCCGCCGCCCGCACGGCCGTCAGGTGCTGTCGGAGCAGGCCGGGTCGCGCTCGTGCGCCCCGGATGGACTCGATCGTGAACGGCTGTCCGGTCACGACGGAGAGGCTCAAGGAGGTGCGGAGGATCTGGCCTCCGCCGGCGGTTCCGTCGATGCGGATCATGGTGGGCTCCCGGTGCATTGTGCCCGGAGCCATCGCAGGGGCCGTGCCAGGGCGACGATGCCCTGACACGCAGCCTTCTGTGGCGACGACGACGCGACAGGCTATCTATGTAGATATGCTTCGAGCATGAACGATACGACCAAGCCCACCGTCGTCGTCGGCCTCGTGGGCGTCCGCCTCGACTCCGGCCGCAGCCCCAAGCGCTGGGACAAGTGGCGGCCGACGGTCGCCTTGTGCATGCAGCCGGACCTGGTCGTGGCCCGCCTGGAGCTGCTCTGCGAGCGGAAGTTCCTCGCCCTGGCCCACGCCCTGGTCGAAGACATCGCCCAGGTGTCACCGGAGACCGAGGTCCGCGTTCACCCCATCGACCTTCGCGACGCATGGGACTTCGAGCAGGTCTGGCAGTGCCTCGACGGGTGGGCGCGCGGGCAGACGTTCGACGAGGAGGCCGAGGACTACCTGCTGCACATCACAACGGGCAGCCACGTCCAGCAGATCTGCCTCTTCCTGCAAGCGGAGTCCCGCCGCATCCCGGCCCGGCTGCTCCAGACCTCCTTGATCCCGCGCTCTGAGCCGGCCGAGCTCGACCGCCGCGTCGGCCGCTACGCCGTCATCGACCTCGACCTGAGCCGCTACGACTCCATCGCGCGGCGGTTCTCGGCCGAGCGCAGCGAAGCCCTCGACTTCCTCAAGGACGGCATCGCGACGCGAAACGCCGCGTTCAACCGGCTCATGGAGCAGATCGAGGCCGTCGCCATCGCGTCGACCGCTCCGGTGCTGTTGGCGGGCCCGACGGGCGCCGGCAAGACGCGCCTCGCGAAGCGGATCTACGAACTCAAGCGCACGCGCCGGTCGGTTCGGGGCCGCTACGTCGAGGTCAACTGCGCGACGTTGCGGGGCGACGCCGCCATGTCGACGCTGTTCGGGCACAAGCGGGGCGCATTCACGGGCGCAGCGTCGGACCGCAAGGGGTTGCTGTCGGCCGCCGACGGCGGGCTGCTGTTCCTCGACGAGATCGGCGAGCTGGGCCTGGACGAGCAGGCGATGCTCCTGCGAGCCATCGAAGAAGGCGTGTTCCTGCCCATGGGCAGCGACCGGGAGGTCAGCTCGGACTTCCAGCTGATCGCCGGCACGAACCGCGACCTCATCGACGACGTCGCCGCCGGCCGGTTCCGCGCCGACCTGCTCGCGCGCATCAACCTCTGGACCTTCCGCCTGCCGGGCCTCGCGGAGCGCATCGAGGACCTCGAACCGAACCTGGGCTACGAGCTGGATGTGTTCACCCAGAACACCAACCGCCGCATCTCGTTCAATGCCGAAGCGCGCCGCGCGTTCCTGGCCTTCGCGACGGGCCCCGATGGCCTGTGGGCCGGCAACTTCCGCGACCTCAACGCCAGCGTCACGCGCATGGCCACGCTCGCCCCCGGGGGCCGCATCGACCGGGCCACCGTGGACGACGAGCTGTCTCGCTTGCGACGGGACTGGCGCCGCGCGGCACCCACGCCCGAGTCGGGGGCGCTGGTCGATGTGGCGGGCTGCGTCGCCTTGATCGAGGAGGTGCTCCCCGCGGACCGAGCCGCCGAGCTGGATCGATTCGAGCTGGTGCAGCTGGCCGACGCGATCACGATCTGCCGCCGGTCCCGCTCCGCCAGCGACGCCGGCCGCGCCCTCTTCGCGGCCTCCCGCGCGCGCCGCGCGTCCACCAACGACTCGGATCGCGTCCGCAAGTACCTGCTGCGCTACGGGCTCAGCTTCGACTCGATTCAGGCGGGCTGAGCGCGCACCACCTGGGTCAGGCGGGCCGGTGCTGGGTGCCCGCGCCCGCAGTCAGGAACAGCATCTGCGCGCCTTTGGCCGACACCGCACGGTGCCAGGTCCCGCGGGGGACCAGCACGTAGTCCAGGGGCTCCCGAAGCTCGTGAGTGGTTGGTTCGTCCCCGTCGAGAACCAGGTCCGCCGACCCGCTCAGCAACATCACCACCTCTTCGCCCTGGGGATGCATCTCCCAATGGGGCCAGTCGCCGTCGGCCGTGCCGCTGGTCATCAACCAGTCGCCCTGCAGCGAGACCCCGCCGGTCATCAGGCGGGCCCAGAACTCAGGCCCACCGGCCACCGTGGCGCCGCGGCGGCCCGGCCCGACGTCCACGTAGGTGGTCTTCAAGTTGGCGGTCACGACGGGTCCTGCGTGCCGCGGGGGCCAGAAACTCGACGTGAAACTCAACGTCGGGGCTGGGGCGGACAAGGTGCTTGAGGCCCGGACGGGTCACGGTTCGTTCGCCGGCGCGGACGATCTCGTCCACCGACGGCTCGCCCTGCTCGACGAACTCCAGCTGGCCCGCGGTCACGACAATTCGGCCCCAGATGCCGGCCTTCGTGCCGTGGGCGCGGAGCAGGGCGCCCGGCACCGTCTCCACCGTGAACACCGGCGTTTGCTTGTACCGCCGGTAGCCACCGGGGAGTTCGCGGCGGTCGCAGCGAATGCAGTCCAGTGCCCGGCCGATGGACTCGCTCCGGCTCACCTCGGTGGCCGCCCAGGCGCGCTCGGTGAATGGTGGCTCGTGACGCACGTGCTGGATGTGGCCGCAGTCGAGGCGGGCAAACCAGTCGCCCAGCTTGTCCTGCTCGAATTCGAGAATCGTACGTTCCAACGAAGGGCCCTCCCTGACGAGCTGTACGCGCGGCGTTGGCTCGAAGACCCATTGGGCCCCAAGAATTGCAGCGGGGTTGGCCTCGCGGAGGGGCCCGGGTACCTTGGGCTCTGGTCGCATGCGTGGGGGCGCGTGTCGGCCTCGAACTTCTGGGAGATTTTGATGCGCTATTGGCAGTTGCTGTTCTTGATGATGGGCCTTGTTCTTGCTGGTTGTCCGGCTGATGACGACGACGATTCGGTCTCCGATGACGACGACGCGGCCGACGACGACGACGCGGCCGACGACGACGACGCGGCCGACGAC
>Ga0055584_100001410_pt1 | contig 23611 bp, 20 predicted proteins | sample OSDHelmetaG_FD_58716 | JGI IMG/M metagenome (GOLD analysis project Ga0055584, IMG submission 58716) | Pelagic marine sediment microbial communities from the LTER site Helgoland, North Sea, for post-phytoplankton bloom and carbon turnover... | ecosystem: Environmental > Aquatic > Marine >...
CATGAACTCTCTCTTAGTTTTTAACTCAAAAAGTTCAACTTTCGCTGAAGACGTACAATGTTTTCAATCAAGTCTTCCTCTGCACAATGTATTGCGGACGCTGGCCCTGACACCATCATTTGCGACCAAGATTTGATTGATAGTATACAAATCGGAGGAAACCCCAGTACTATGGGAGGAGTGGCTCCATATACGTACCGATGGTATTCGAAAACGATAATAAACGACATCCATTACCCTGCCTCTAGTGCATTAAACGACACAACGTCACCCAATCCCGTTCTACTATGGGTAATTGGCAATTTATATTTGGAAGTTACGGATACCAAAGGAAATAGATGTTACGACTCTGTCACTCACGGCCATATGGCTTTTGTAATAAATCTTGAAGTTAAAAAGCGTGAAATTGATTTAGGTGACAGCCTTCGACTTCACACTTCCATTAGAGGTGGATGGGAACCGTATACGTATAAATGGAGTCCTTCAATGAGTCTCGAAGATTCGACTAAAGTGAACACTTGGGCTAAACCGACGAAGTACACGAACTATGAACTTGTAATTACTGATTCGGCGGGATGTCAAATGACAGACAACTATGTTGTAAAGGTTCGAAATTCTAACATTACGAACATCAACAAACCTGAGATTCAATTTAGTTATAATACCGAAGGCAATTCAATAACCGTCTCTATAGATCGTATAGGAGAGCTGATAGTTTATGACCTAATGGGGAATGAGATACACACTTCATCATTGAATCAAGGAACATCCGAGATTCAACTACAATCAATAAGCTCTGGCTATTATGTTGTCTCAATAAATTCCAGTGGTGCCGCATTGCGAAAAAAAAATATTTCTGGTCAGAAATTAAAAATCCGTCAATAGAAAAAAGAGCCTTGACATAAAAGGGTAAACCCAAAAATAAAGTCGGATGTAATGACACTTGAACTTCACTACATTTGTTAAAAAATCAACCTATGGTCTCTAAAATATTTTACAAAACGCTCTACATATTGGTGATTATCTCACTTGTTGGTTGTGAGCTATATTACCTCCCCCCACACATCCAAACACCTTCACATAAAAAAAAGGGTGACATCGCATTGAATGTGCAGGGTTTATACTCTGGTAGTGCGTCCGCCTCTTATGCTTTTCATGACAATTTGTTTTTGGGCATGTCTTATATGGGTTACACTAGCACATCAGCTGATTCAGCTGTCAATGACTATTTTAGAGTGAGTACGATTGAAGGTGGTTTTTTTGATTATGATGAACAAAGCAACATTCATCTTCAAATATCTAGCGGTTTTGGAAAAGGCAGAGTAGGTGACCCTTCTACTGGTTTTGAAGCCGACTTTGATCGTTTTTATATTCAACCTTCGATTGGTTTTATTACCACCAATAATACATTTGAAAACCATCTTACTATGAGAATTAGTAGCATACACTACAAACGGCAGCAATTCCAAAACATAGACCCTTTCACGGTGCAGTTTGTCGAACCCACGTATACATTTCGTGCGGGATCAGAAAATGTAAAATTCCAAATGCAGTTAGGCCTGTCCATTCCAGTTACTGACTTGGGTACACGCCCAGTTGAGTTCTTTTACGACCCTTTTATTATTGGAGTTGGTATCCATGCGAACCTCAACGTGTTTAAAAAAGGACCTATGCAATAATATGTGTCACATTAATAAGCCACCATTGTAGACAGTTCATTCCAAACACGCAAATAACCGTCAATAAAATTAGACTCATGAATTTAAGTGTAACACATTACATATCAGTGCTTTGTGCAATTGTCGTGATCAAGACTTTCAATTATGACAAACTAATTATTGTTTTGGCACAATAATTTGTATTATCTTTGAAAGCAATAGTTATGAAGCAAATTTTACTTACTCTATGTATGGCGGTTGGATTAATGTCTTTTCAGGCAGGGATTCCTTCTTCCTATGATACTCAAGGTAGCAAGATTAAGCTCGGCCAAAATTATCCAAACCCAGCTATCGGAAAAACGTACATTGAAGCAACCTTTGAAGGGGAAGCAACATTGACAGTGTACAACGTAGTAGGAAAGGTGATTGAAGAAAGAGTGGTCACCAATTCAATGATTGTATTGGACGTTGCTAATTATACAGAAGGAATTTATTTATACACCTTGGAAAGCAACGGTGAGAAAATAACGAAACGGATGACGGTTAAGAAACCGTAATCTTAAATAAGATTTTAAAAACCTCGATTCACATCGGGGTTTTTTTATGCCATCATTTTTATGATTCTGATTTGATTGCTTGAATAATTTTCAACGCGGCAATGCTTAACACGGTGCCAGGTCCAAAAACAAAAGACACACCTCTGTCGAATAGATACGTGTAATCTTGCTCCGGAATCACACCACCAGCAACCACAATGATATCTTTCCTTCCAAGCCTCTTTAATTCCTCTACCACGTCAGGAATCAACGTTTTATGGCCACCAGCTAAACTTGATATGCCCAACACGTGCACGTCATTCTCGATGGCTTGCTTGGCCACTTCAGATGGCGTTTGAAATAATGGTCCTATGTCCACATCAAAACCAATATCGGCAAAACCAGTGGCAATTACTTTTGCGCCTCTGTCATGCCCATCTTGCCCCATTTTTGCGACCAAAATCCTAGGTCTTCTTCCGTGGGTTTCGGCAAATGTATCTGAAGCTTTAATAGCTTCTGCAAAATTGCTATCCATTTTCACTTCTTTCGAATATACACCAGATACGCTATTTGTGACAGCTTGGTATCGACCAAAAACGGTTTCCAATGCATCACTTATCTCACCTAGTGTTGCTCTCACAGTCGCAGCTTGCACGGCCAATTCGAGTAAATTCATATTTGAATCCTTCGCACCTGATTTCAACGCATTTAACGCTACTTCAACTGCTTTTTCATCCCGAGTACTTTTAACCTGATTGATTCTGTTTACTTGACTTGTGCGCACCTCATTGTTATTGATTTCTAAAATATCAATATCCATTTTTTCATCTGTTACGTATTTATTTACCCCAACAATTACGTCTTCACCACTATCGATTTTCGCTTGCTTCTTTGCAGCCGACTCTTCGATACGCATTTTAGGCACACCAGCTTCTATGGCCTTAGACATTCCGCCTAGGGATTCCACTTCCTGAATATAGGACCAAGCTTTTTGAGCGATCTCTTCGGTAAGAGCTTCCACAAAGTAACTCCCACCCCATGGATCCACAACATCGGTCAAACTCGTTTCCTTTTGCAAGTACAGTTGGGTATCTCGCGCAATTTTCGCAGAAAAGTCCGTCGGAAGCGCTATCGCTTCGTCTAACGCATTTGTGTGCAATGATTGAGTACCACCCATCACCGCTGCCTTTGCTTCAACACAAGTCCTAGCGACATTGTTAAACGGGTCTTGTTCAGTCAAACTCCATCCACTTGTTTGGCAATGCGTTCTTAATGCCAGTGACTTGGGATTTTCGGGTTTAAATTGTTTTATCAATTTGGCCCAAATCATTCGACCTGCACGCAATTTGGCAATCTCCATGAAATAATGCATTCCAATGCCCCAGAAAAAGCTTAAACGTGGAGCAAAGTCATCGATATCCAAACCAGCATCAATTCCCGTTCGCACATACTCCAACCCATCAGCCAGAGTATAAGCAAGCTCGATTGCAGCATTTGCGCCGGCTTCCTGCATATGATATCCACTGATGCTAATAGAATTGAACTTAGGCATGTTAGCGGCAGTGTACTTAAAAATATCGCCTACTATGCGCATAGAAGGTGCGGGAGGATAGATGTACGTATTCCGCACCATGAACTCCTTAAGTATATCATTCTGAATGGTTCCTGCTAACGCGTCTATCGAAACTCCTTGCTCTTTTGCAGCTACAATATAAAAAGCCATTATCGGCAATACGGCGCCATTCATGGTCATTGATACGGACATTTTATCTAATGGTATACCATCGAATAAAATTTTCATATCCTCTACGCTATCAATCGCCACACCGGCCATACCAACGTCTCCTTTCACCCTTGGGTGATCGGAATCATAGCCACGATGGGTTGCTAAATCAAATGCAACAGAAAGTCCTTTTTGCCCTGCTTCTAAGTTCCGTCTATAAAACTTATTAGATTCCTCTGCAGTACTAAAGCCCGCGTATTGTCGTATAGTCCATGGCCTTACCGAATACATTGATGCGTACGGTCCTCTCAAGTTGGGAGCTATACCAGAAACGAAGCTTGCCATTTTAGGCAAATCAGAAAGGTTATATTCTGACTTAATATCAATTCCCTCCTGTGTTTGTGATATTTTAGTTGCAGTTGAATTTACATTCTTCCCTACACTTAGGTTCCCTAGTAATTCCGCACATAAATAGGAAACTAGATATGAACCGTGACTTGCATCTTTGACAAAATCTAAGTGACTCTCGTTACGTAAAAGGTGTGAAATATTTCTCGCCCAACGAACACTTTGTGCAGTTTTCTTTACCTGATGGGATTTAATATATAAAATGTCTGCACCTCCGATGATTCCCGACATCGCTTTAGTCGTTAAGCGAAGCAAATTGGTGTAATCTAATTCTCCAGAATAGTTGGGTGCACAAACAACGGTAATGGTTGGACATTTACCTTTAAATATCGATTCTAAGGCTAGCCTAAGGCTTCTAATCCGAGCCACTTCATAAAAGAAGTTAGTCCCCAAACCAATTTCAATATTGATTAGTTTATCGGAATTTTTGGCACCTTTCTTATCGAGTTGTTGTTTTAGTTCTAAACACTTTTCTACAAAATATTTTATTTCCACTTTACCTATGATGTCATTAATAGGGTTAATAATTGAAAAGAGCGGAGCATCATGATTTAACAAGTTATTAGAAATCGTTTCAACTGCGCTTGGTTTTATATTTATCACACTTCCCTGAGGAGGTAGTTCATCATTTGTCCAACTACCACTTATATTATACCAAAACGCATCTTTTACAGGTGTGTCAGACGCTAATCCGTCAACATCCTGATATAATCCTTTTGGAGCAGAATCTAAAGAATCTACAACTAGTTTCCAGTCACTGGAAATACTCACCGGTGATGAAACATGAGGAGATAAGTCTGCATTCGAAAAAAATGGTTTAACATCAATGCCGTACCATTCCTTATTCAACTCAGCTAAAGCCTTTCCCTTTAACTCTTTGGTTGCTTGTTCAAGCCATTGCTCCTTCGTTGGAACTACGAATTCATTAAAACTTAAATCCTCGTTACTCATTCTCGCAAAGGTAAAAAACCGTAACAACTAAGAACCTACTATTTTCGGATGCGTTAATAACCATTAGTTCTCTTTATAGAAACCTTCAATACTTTATTTTTGCAAAAATTAATGAGCATGGATTTTCAGTACATACGCACCGATTTAGCGAATCATATTTACACCATTACATTGAACCGTGAGGATAAGATGAATGCGTTAAATGCAACTCTGTTACAAGAAATAAAAAAAGCCATTGAAATAGCTGAAGGCAATAAAGAAGTATATGGCATCATCATAACGGGAGCTGGTAAAAAGGCTTTTGCTGCAGGAGCAGACATTGCTGAGTTTAAAGATTTCACAAAAGAACAAGGAAAGCAGTTGAGCTCAGCCGGACATGGTGTAATGAATACGGTTGAAAATTGTCTAAAACCAGTCATTGCTGCAGTGAATGGCTTTGCTCTTGGAGGTGGATGTGAACTTGCCATGGCGTGTCATATGCGAGTAGCTAGTCCAAACGCCAAATTTGGTCAGCCCGAAGTAAACCTAGGACTATTACCTGGTTATGGAGGCACTCAACGATTGATTCAACTAGTAGGAAAAGGGAAAGCGATTGAAATGTTGACTACGGCCGATATGATTGGTGCAGAAGAAGCGTTGCGTCTTGGCTTAGTCAATCACGTGGAGGATCAAGCTGATCTTATGGAGAAATGTTACTCAATAATCAATAAAATAGCGGTAAAATCGCCACAAGGAATTGCCAAAACTATGGAATGTGTTCAAGCGTATTTTGACACATCAGTGGACGGTATGGAAGTAGAAATTGAACACTTTGGTTCTTGCTTCCAAACTGCAGAATTTGAAGAAGGGACTTCGTCATTCCTTGAAAAACGACGTGCGAACTACCGAAATTGATTGATTGGGCTATTTTGGCACGTCATTTGTTTTATTAGACCCGAACAAGTAATTTTGACTTTAAATATTTAAACACGACAACTTAAACTTAAAACATTATGAAACGAACATTTGTCACATTGTTAATGGCTATAGGATTTGTAGCTTTCACACAAGCACAAGATACAAAGACTGTAGAAACAGATGGAAGTAACGGTGCTAAAATCAAATTTGAAAAAGTTGAGCACAACTTTGGAAAGATTGTAGAAGGCACACAAGCCACCGTAACATTTACATTTACTAACACTGGTACTGAACCTTTGGTTCTAAATTCAGTAAGAGCATCTTGTGGATGTACGACACCTAAATGGACTAAAGATCCAGTTGCTCCAGGTGCAACAGGTCAAATCACAGCGATTTATAACTCTCAAGGTCGTCCAGGTAACTTTACTAAAACGATTACTGTTAAGTACAACGGCGTTGAAGGAACCGAATTTTTAACTATTAGAGGTACTGTTGAAAGCGCTCCAAAAGAAGTTGCTCCACCAGTTCAAGCGAATCCTCAATAGGGAAAACTAAATAAGATTTACAAACCCAGACACTAGTTGTCTGGGTTTTTTTGTGGCATAATTGTAGTTATTAAATAAGAAAACAAATTTTATGAAATATTCACTTTACACTACACTATTGGCTTTCTTACTTTTTGGATCCACAGTTACGCTGGCTCAAGACGAAACGAACCCAGATGAGAAACCAGTAATTACACTTACTCCCGTTGGCACTCCAAAACTCGTTATGCAGGAATCTGAATTCGATTTCGGAACCATTGATGCAGGTATAACTGTGAAACATGTGTTCACATTTGTGAACGAAGGGTCTGCTCCATTGGTCATAAGCAAAATAAACACTCCTTGTGGTTGTACTGCGCCCATTTGGTCAAAAGAACCTATCGAACCAGGACAAACTGGCGAAATAACAGTGACCTTCAACTCAACAGGAAAGGCGGGTAATCAAGTTAAGTCATTGTCTATTATTTATAATAGTGAAATGAGTCCAACAATGTTTACGATTAAAGCTATGGTAAAGCCTCCTTCGGGCAATTAATAAATACTTTTATTAATTCGAGTAGCTATACTAAACTCGATAAAACTATACAGGTAACGCTTGAGTACGATTGTAAATCGAATCAAGTCAACAAGACTTCACTTACGATCCTTGTGCAAGGTTGTAGGTGGAGTCTTTTTATTTTAAAGTCTTATTACTTCGAATTGAGGCGGTAAACGCTATTTATGAATTTAACCAACGTTCTGAAAGCAATCCGGTCAGACCTCCCGTATGAATACACAATACCCGCTCACCGCTCTTAATTTCACCAACCTCAATCATATGATATAGACCCCGAATCATTTTTCCAGTGTATACTGGATCTAAAAGAATGCCAGTCTCCCGTGTAAATCGGGTATTAAAGTCTGATTGCTCTTTATCGCACTTACCGAACCCACCATATGCATAATTTGTGTGTAGCGTCCAATTTGAATGTTGTACATAATCATTAACTACAGAATTTAAATATGCCCCATTGCCAACCGCAGACATTCCATGGATGTGGCTGCACCCATTTGAAGCTTGAATAATGCCGCTGAAAGTTGTTCCAGTGCCGACTGAGACTACCACATGCTCATAACTTGTATAGGCTGGAACGATTTCTTCACAACCTCTTCTTCCATTCTCGTTATCTCCTCCTTCCGGTATCACGAAACAATCCTTTTCTTTCCATTTCTCTTCTAATAGACCTTTATCGCGATATTCATCTCGAGACACAAACTGCAGCTTCATCCCAAACTCTTCACACAACCGTAATACGTAGTTTGAATTGCGATTTAACTCATCGCCTCGAACAATTCCCAAACAACTAATAGATTGCTGGGCACATGCGGCTGCAGTAGCAATTAAATGATTTGAAAAAGCCCCCCCAAATGTGACAATCATCTTTTTATCTTGGGACTTAAACGCTTCAATATTGTATTTCAATTTGCGCCACTTGTTTCCAGAAATAAAAGGATGAATGAGGTCGTCCCTTTTCATGAATACTTCGACTTTGGAGGAACGAATAAATTCAGTATGAATTTGCTGAACAGGTGTATCTAAAAACATTATTCGTAAAAAACAGCTATGTCGTCTAAAGACTTTCGTTGTAAATCAGGAACAGTAGCCTCTTCAGCAGCATAACCAACTGGAAGTAATAAAAACGGCTTCTCGTTTTCTGGGCGATTGAGAATCTTAGCCAAAAAATTCATCGGACTAGGCGTGTGTGTTAGGGTAACCAAACCGGCTTCGTGAATTGCGGTAATCAACATGCCGCAAGCGATGCCTACAGACTCTTGAACATAGTAATTCTTTTTCTTTATGCCGTCATCAATGTCATACGTTTTGCGAAACAATACAATGATCCATGGGGCAATTTCTAAAAATGGCTTGTGCCAATCCGTACCAAATTTTTTCAAATCTTCTAACCATTCTTCTGTCATTCGGCCGTGGTAATTTTCGTACTCTTCTAGTTCTGCTGCTTCTCTAATTTTACTCTTTAAATCCGAATTACTAATGGCGCAAAACACCCACGGTTGTTTATGAGCACCGGAAGGTGCTGTACCTGCCGCTTTTATGATATTGGAGATTACATCTTTCGGGACAGTTTGGTCCGAAAACACTCGAACCGACCTTCTCTTGTTCATCCGATTATAGAACACCTCTGCTCGCGATCGTAATTCTAGTTCAGATGGATTTTCTCGTTGATAAGGGATAAATTTTTCTTCCAATTTTTATTCTATTACCCAGACTCTATCTTTTCCAACAAACTTTGGTGATTGCACCGATATTACCAACAATGGTTTCTTACTTGTAGTGACAACAGAGTGCACGGTTCCTTTTGGAATAATGACAATATCACCCTTTTTAATAATACTTGTTTCACCACCTACGGTCATCTCCCCTTTGCCTTCGATAACAGATACCACCTCTGAATGATGCTCATGTTTATGCGGTTTCACTTCATTCTTTACCCAAATTGCAAAGGTGCTGCTCAAGGAATCAGTGTGCAACTTCTTGACATAAATGTTCTCAAAATTGGTTGAATCTGGCTTAAGGGCATTTGCTTTAATTGTTTGGCCATAAGAACAGCTAACAAAGCCCAAAAACAGTATACTAAAAAGAAAACGCAACACTTAGAAGGTTAAAAATTAAACTTATACCAGAAATTGGGCAGTCTTCCCAATTGATACTCTTTTGCAAATATCTTGGACCCAGGATTTTCCGGATCGTCGAAATAACTTTCTTTTAACACGTTTTTTGTATCCAGAACGTTGGCAATATCAATAGATATTTCGTGAGTTGTCTTCTTCGTATTAATCCTAATTCCAATTTTCACATCTAGTCTACTGTAATCTTCAAATTGGAATATGTTTCGTCTTGTACCATCTAACACAACGCTGGCACCATCTAAAATGGTCGCAGCCGTATCAATTGGAGAATATCGCTTACCACCACCAACGGTGTATTTCGTCCCAAAGATGAGGGCATTTTTGTCGTTCTTACCAATTCTATATTCATACCCACCTAAGAAATTGAAGATATAATTACCGTTAAAATCTGTATTCCGCTCTACGTCATCACTGCCTTTATACTTCGAATCATACAACGAACCTGTAGCCATAAAATAGTAATTGTTGGTGAAGAACTTCTCTACAGTTACCTCAACCCCTTGATTTGTTCCTGTACCAGCATTTGTCAGAACGCCTGGGAAAAACCGCTCGAACCCTGAACCTTGATTTAGCAAGCTAAATGAACTATTCATCATTTCAACGGGCACATTGTACAACTGTTGGTAATACACTTCACCACGAATTCTCAAGTTCTTCTTCACCACTTTTTCGTATGACAATACTAAATGATGGCTCTGAGTTGGTCCAATTTCATCATTGTGCGTACCATATGTATTTGAAGTTGAATCAACGAATAATGTATTATAAATGTAAAGTGGTTGTACTTGACTATGCATACCATAGCCAAACCCGATGGTTTCATTTGACTTTCTTCTCCACTTTAAACCTATACGTGGCTCAATTAAAGAAGTATTGCTTTGTGTAAAGTGCATACCGTGTAAACCTGTGTTTAGTGTTACCACAGAATTTAGTCTATACTTCCAGCTTACGTAACCTCGCATCATAAATGGATTGTTTTGGGCATTGAGTAGTTCTGTCATGGGTTGTGTTAGATTCAACTCATTTTGAACACTATCAAGGTAGTTTACGAAATAGGCATCTGCTAAAAGTCCAATTTTAACATTACTTCTGGCGCTGTATTTTTTGTTAAGAGATGCGTGAATAGTTGTCTTTCCGTGCAGCATTTCTGATCTTGATACAGGAACCAAGGATACATTGGTGTATTCGTTTGGATCTCTAAAAATCTTGTCATGATCTGATAATACTTGTTGAACATTATGAGCAACCACAAGGTTGAATGATTTATAGTTTTTTAGTTGACGCTCCAACGTTGCGCCAATCACACCCATGTTTGTTCTAAAATATTGATCTCTGTCCTTTTGTCCGTATAACTCCTTTGTTGGCTCGAGGTCATCACTAAAAACAATATCGATAGAACTTAAACCACCTAAACCAAAAACGGCGAAGTTCCCTTTTTTACTCGGGAAGTTTAGTTTAAAGTTAAGGTCTTGATACTTAGGCACTGCGTCGGTACCAAGGTCAATGTTTAATGAGTTAAAAATGTCAAATGTGGCATATCTATAGGAAAAAATAAAGGATGACTTTTTCTCTTTGTTTAGAGGCCCTTCGGCCTGTATTTCTGTACCGAACAATCCAAACTGACCACTGTACTCTGCTTTGTTATAATTTCCATTTCTAAATTTCAAGTCAAACACACCTGAAATCCCGTTCCCATATTCTGATGGAAACGCGCTAGTCATGAAATCTGAACTTCCAACCAGCTTATTATTAATCATGCTAATTGGACCTCCTGTGGTACCAGCTACTGCAAAATGGCTTGGATTAAAGATGTCAACACCTTCAAAACGCCATAACAACCCTAAGGGTGAATTTCCTCTTACAACTATGTCATTTCGCTGATCATCCGTACCGGCAACACCTGCATAGTTTTGAGCCATACGTGCTGGGTCTTGCCTACTTCCAGGGTATCTCTCTGCTTCTTCGGCGTCAAAACTCCGACTACTAACAGACACCATGTCATTATTACTTCGGACTTTAGATTTTTTGAACTCAACAACAGTTGCACCTAGGGTGTTTGCTGACTCCACCATTTCAATATCGAGGTTCACTGCTTTACCGCTTGTCACCATGATATTCTCTCTAGTTACTGGGTCGTATCCTACGTATTCAATTGTGATTCGATGACGACCTATGGGTACATTCTGAATTTCATAATATCCCATTTCGTCAGTGGTAGCCCCAAATCCCTCAGCTGTCTCAACCAATACGGTCGCAGCAGGCAATCCAGCTCTAGTATCTGTATCAATTACACGCCCAGTAAGGGTTTGACTTAATTGTGCATACGTGACAAAACTCCCAAAGCACATTAAACAGATTAGTGGTAATATTCGTTTCATATTCATTTTTAGTTGGGTAAATTTAATCAAATATTGTTCAGGTGGACATCATATGTAGTAATAACGTCGGTCAGCAAAAACGACTATTACTTCTTGCAAGCAAAATGTTACAGAGATATGTTTAGACAGGAGCATCAATTACATTAACTTGCATATTGAATGAAAAAAGGTTTCTCAATTCTAATTCTTCTATGTGTATCTGGACTATTTACACAAGCTCAGGTAACAGAATCTGAATTAAAGTCGTCTAAATCATCCACCTTATTTTCAAGCCATAGTCATGGCAAAAAATCCCAAGTAGGCGAGGATTATGACCTTAATTATCATCGACTTGAATTAAACATTGACCCTCGATACAAAGAAATGTCTGGTGCAGTTACTAGTTTCTTCAAGCCTATTGTGAGTGGGTTAAACGTTATCAAATTCGATTTATCAGATTCGATGAGGGTTGATTCAGTCCTGTATCATTCTGTGAAAGTGTCATTTACACATTCCGATAATGCAATCAGTGCCTTTTTACCTAATGGCATTCCTGTAAATCAATTAGACTCCATTTCTATTTTTTACAGTGGCGACCCAACCAATAACCCTTCTAGAAGTTACGAAAGAGAATCTGGGAGAGCTAATAGCAATGCTCCTATTATATGGACGCTTAGTCAGCCATATGGGGCAATGGAGTGGTGGCCATGTAAACAGGGTTTGTACGACAAAATTGACTCTATAGACATGTACATATCAATCCCCAAAGGCAACAAAGCTGCGGGCATTGGATTATTGATGTCGGTACAAGAACGTAATGATACGACTGAAGTGTATCATTGGAAACACAGATACCCAATTGTTACGTATTTAATTGCTACTGCTATTACCAATTATGACGCGTTTACCGACTGGGTACGTTTTTCAAACGGAGATAGTCTACCAATCTTAAATTATGTATTCCCTGAGAACAGACCATATATGGAGTCGGCTGTAAAAGAAACTATTCCAATAATGCAATTGTTTGACTCGTTGGTGGGTACTTATCCCTTCTTTAATGAAAAATATGGGCACGCCGAATTCCTGAGAGGTGGAGGAATGGAACACCAGACAATGAGTTTTATGGGCAGTTGGAACTTTGGATTAATAGCTCATGAACTAGCTCATCAATGGTTTGGCAATCAGGTCACCTGTGCAACTTGGAGCGACTTATGGCTTAATGAGGGGTTTGCAACCTATTTCGCTCTAATAGCTCGTGAAGCATTACAAGACAATCAAACGTGGCGTGATGTTCAATTAGGAAGTCAGGAAAGGGCAATGCGAGAACCTAGCGAGTCTGTTTTTGTTTTAGATACCGTTGACCATAGTCGGTTATTCAGTTCACATTTAACGTATAACAAAGGAGCCCAATTGTTGCGAATGATCCATTGGCAACTGGGTGATTCTTTGTTTTTTAAGGGCTTGCGTAATTACTTACAGGATCCAATGTTGAATTATGGTTTTGCCAAATCTTCGGATTTAAAGTTTCACTTAGAATCAACTTCTAGAACAGATTTAACTGAATTTTTTAATGACTGGCTTTATGGCACAGGCAATCCACATTACACAATCAACTGGACTCAATCTGGGAAGTCCTTGAAATTACACATTGGACAAAGTACCAACGGGAATGTAGATTTTTTTGAAATGCCTATTGAACTGCGATTGCGGAATGAAACGACTTCTAAAAATGTTATAATAAACCCAAGTTCTTCGGATTACAGTGAGACTGTTATTGTCGATTTTGCGGTTGACTCAATTGACTTTGATCCAAATTTATGGGTTCTAGCTACAAGTGAAGTACATCACAGCAGTGATGCAGAGAAGGGACTTCTCCTCTTCCCTAACCCTGCAACCAATGAAATAACGATTTCGTCATTTGGCTATGGTTTTAACACATACAAAATCATCAACTTATTAGGCCAAACAATCGTAGAAGGCGAATTGGCTTCACAACAAAAAGTATTCAAGACTATCGACTTGACCGGTGTTACAAACGGTTTGTACATCATCGAACTGAAGGAAGAAAAAAATGTAGTAACGTCTCGGTTTATAAAAACCTAGTGATTTAAAAATATTCAGACAGTATGTGCGTTAAGCCATAAATGGCAATCTTTAATACGCGCGTTTACATCATTCTCCTCTCTACTATTGTCGGAATTTCTTGTCAATCTAGTCCAGCAAATATTCACCAAGCGACAACAGACCCGGTCATTTCATATGATTCATTTTTGAACAGTTTGAAAGTACAAAAGTCTGCTGTAGATAGTGGAGATTATAAAAAGGCAAATGCGTCACTATTTCAAACCTTTCATGCGGATGTGCCACAATATTGGATTGGGACATCTTGGGACTTTAACGGAACCACTCAAGAACCTGGGAAGGGTGACATAGCCTGCGGTTACTTTCTAACCACTACCATGCAGCAGACAGGTTATGACATAAAGCGCATTTGGATGGCCCAGCAAGCATCATCAGTTCTTATTAAACAATACTGTTCTGACATCAAAATTTCATCCAAATTGGGATCTATTATTGCATACCTTAAATCACAACCCGACAGCAGTTGCTTTATTATAGGCTTGGACTTCCATACAGGATTTGTTACAAAAAATGGAACAGATATGTATATAATTCATTCAAACTATATTGAAAATGAGGGAGTGATAAAGGAGAAAATCGAGCACTCGAAGGTTTTAAAAAACAACAAGTACTTTATGATTGGCAGCATGACTAAGCGCAAAGACCACATCGCAACTTGGATGAGTTGGTAAATGTTTTATGTTTGTGATTATGAAGAGCATCACAATTGTGGTTTTAGCATTATTCAGCGCCATAGCTCTGTATGGTCAAGAAAAGGATACCACATTACCTGATGGTCGAAAAGCCATATTTAAGATAGAAGTCGTACCGTGTGAATGTGACAGCCTTAAACACGACTCAATTGCCATATCACTAAGTTCTTGTTTCGACACAAACTCATATTTGGTAATTCAACCAAGTATATTAGACGTAGCGGATTCGATCTGCAACATTCTTGGAGTTCCTTCTAAATTGATTTATGAAATTGGCATGAATGAAAGTCGTTGGCCAAACATTTACGATTTAGATTATTTAATCAAAGATGGAGACTTGCAGGTAATCGACAGGACATTCAACTATTTTTATAACGAACTAGGGCTTGAAGGAGGTAAAACGCGTACAAACTATTTATATATTGGCATATATTATTTGAAACAAAATTACGACACCTATCAAAGTTGGGAGAAGGCTCGCTATGCGTATGGCCGTGGTCGATGGAAGCCTCAATCGCAATGGACGAGTTTGGAAAAAAAGTTCATGACAAAAATCGATTGGACGCAATACGATTCAGAGTAGCTTACATTTTTAAATAGAAATCCTTAGTCAACTGTATATACTCATTGGTATACTGATGGCGACTATTTTCGACTACCAAAGTTGATTTAGTCAATTCACCAGGTTTTCTAGAGAAGGCAACTAAAACACGCTTTACGGGTGTAAAACTAGTCCCACGTACTTCAGTAATCGCTTCTAAAAACAGCCCTTCTTGCTCTGTAATAGATATTAAATCAAACTCCCTACTTTTAGGTATTATCATTGCTATCACACCATTTTTGTTTAACAATCTGCATGCGTTATTGATTAATTCCCTGAAGTTTAATTGACCGGTATGTCGTGCCGTTGATCTCGACTGTGTAGATGGTTTTAAACTATTCTCAAAAAATGGTGGATTCGACACAACTAAATCAAACTTATTAGGAGGATTATAGTTTTGAATTCTCCCTTTAACTAACTGCATCCTTGTGAAAAAAGGAGATTGATTAAAATTATGTTGTGCGTCCTTACATGCTGATTGATCAACGTCAACCCCGACAATATTTGCATTCGGAAATCTTTGAGCCAACATCAAAGCAATTAAACCAGTACCAGTACCAATATCCAAAATATCCTTTGGCAATACATGGTTGGCCCATGAACCAATAAGTACACCGTCGGTGCCAACTTTCATTGCTGAGAAATTGTGTTGGATTTCGAACTGTTTAAATCTGAATGAGTCGTATTGTTTCAACTTATCGATGTGAATTTATGAAGAAGACGACTACTGATGGCCAAATTTAAAAGTTCATTCGCTGTTTTTCACGCGGCAGTATCACTGGGTCTTTTGGCATAAAGCTGATATCTTCATAAGACAATTTACCGTTCGGTGAAACTTTTAACATCAAACTTTGATATGGTTTAAAGATAAAGTCTTGTTTAATGGTCCTTCCATTTGCGTGAAGCGTTAGAGTACGTGTATAGGACGAATCAGCAAAAGATTGACCGGAATAAATTGGGTAAACCAAATCTTTCGACAGCTTTTGCGCTAGAAAAATATATAAAGATCCATCATCCGCTTTCCTACACCAATATGCTGGAATAGTATCTCCCTGAATAAGAGGCTCATGTTTAACAATTTGTTTAAACTTATTACTTACATTAGGTAAAGATTTTAACTCTTTAATCAGGGCGTTATAATTCTTAGATTTGGTTTTACCTGGTTGCGTCGGATCTTTTTTAAGACAAACTGGGAGGCCTTTTTTGGCCAAGTCCACTAATTGCGTAAGTGCCCTAACATCCATATAATTTACATCAACGTATAACGACGAGAACGAAGCATCCCCGGCATTTAACTTACCGTTTACGAATTTAGCTTCATTTAAAAAGTGTCTATTTATCCAAAGTGGATGGTAACCTTCGACCTCTTTTGGGGTGTTGACATACCTCATTTCATATTCACCCCAAACCCACACACGTCGTTTTTCTTCTGGGTAGGCTCCTTTCATTACACCGTCTTCGTATGGTAAATAAACTGCGACGTCGCTATACGTTTTACCTTGTTGTAGGTAGCCTGCTACCCTACCCATGTATTTATTAAACTCTGGTAGTTCTTCCGTTAGAGAAGATCCTTGACCAATAAAAACTGTAGCAAAAAACTCAATAGTATCTGAGCCCTTTGGATTGTAAGGCATTCCGTGATAAAAGTGGTGATTCGCACCTTGGGCAAATAATGCATCAGCAACCATTTTAAGGTCGGCTGTCTGCTCTCGTCTTAAGTACGTGCTGGGAAATCCATACATATCAGTAAATGTCTCACTTGAGACTATTTTTTTAGAAGACAAACAGGCAGATGAACTAACTATTCGTGAAAAATTTGGGTTGTTAAGCATGCCTTCCGTTTCTGGAATATCAACCAAAGAATACAAAGTCATGATATCTCCTGGGGCTGCGAGACATTGTACTCTAGACCATGCGCCTAACTCTTTACATTTTCGAACATAAGGTTTATAAAAACCGTCTGTTACATAATCCTCAAGGTGTAGCATGTAATCATAGCGTACGTCAGGGAAAGAATCCAAGCTAGGTTCCATATATGGAATAATATCATAGCCAAAGGTTTTTAGGAAAGACTTATCGAAGCCGGGTGTCCATATTTTATTAGTAAAGTTCAATTTTATCTCCCAGGAATCAGTGAATAATGCTGATTTTGACCCTTTTAATGCGTCTTTCAAAGCTGCACCCACAGGCTCTGCAAACATGTTAAAGGCGTTGCTATCAAGGTGGTTAATAACCAATTGGTTTTCAGGCCACGTCCAGCCAAAGGTTAACCATTGTCTAAATGACGTATCCCCATAAATTTGCGTGCCATGTTCCTTGTCAATATTGCTTCCTGCAACCGGCCACGCGCTTCCGAAAGTAAAATCGCAAATTAAACCAATTGAATCGGCATATGCTTTTGTATATGCCACCACATCTGACCATTCTGGACTCAGCCATTTTTGAGCAGAACTATCCGCATCATAAAACCTTTTGTGATCATACTTATACATGTTTTGATATCGATATAGGGGATAAACCCAAGCTACTTCAACACCCCCAAAGTTGTTTTCTTTCGCCCAATCAAGTTGGTATTTAATATCCGGTTTCTTTATTTCTGTTGCAAACCACCACCATCTAGTGCAGGGCTTAGAATTAGGATAAAACTCATTTGGTTGTTCATCAATAGGTTTTGTTTGTTCTTGGTTACAAGATATCACGGTTAAGACTAACAGCGCAATTAGCGAAATTTGTTTTAGATAGTTCATACGCTAAAAATAATACAATTTGTTTAGCACAAATGTATTTATGCAGATAGAAATCATTTTAATGAAATGTGACATCAAATTTGCGTTTCTATTACTTTACAAAATTGTTGTTTTCAGATTATTATCTTTACCCTGTGAAAAGTAAAATATTGCGATTAGCATTTTATTTAATACTCATTGTTGGAGGTTGGACACTGAGTTATTTAAGGATTCCTTATGTAAATCACACAAAATCTTTTTGGGTTGGTTTTGCATTCTGCATTTGTGTTTTTTTAATTACATTCTTAGGGGTTAAAATCTGGGGGAAGAATAGACGTTTTTTAAAGAAAATTACTACTGGAAGCCTAGCAACAAAAAACGCTACGGTAAGCAGAGAGTATATGTGGATATGGATTGCCGTTTCTGTTTTTATTATTGTTGGGGCTCTGTCTTCAACAGGAATGATTGCATGGCAGGCAAAGCTTATACATCAACAAGCAGAGAATAATAATAAACGCATACTTGAACTAACCGAGATTACGGAATCTATTCGAAAAAGTAATCAAGTCAACTTGATGAGCAATGTTTTGAATCAGGTTGAGGCTGAAATTAATCTGAAGCCAAACGGCCCTTTATCCGATGCTATTATCGCAAGAATATCGGCCTTAAGTTTTTCTTTAAAGCCGTATAAAATTTTTGAAGGCGACAGCTTAAGTGACAGAGAGTTAAGTCCTGAAAGGGGGCAGTTATTGATTGCATTGGCATTAATGGGTATTGATTCAGTGTCTTTTGCTAAAATTAAGCAAACAGCCACTTTTGCAAAAGCAGATTTACGTGGGGTGAAACTGTATAGTGTAGACTTGAACCACATCAATTTGGAAGCAGCTGATTTGTCATTTTCAGAGTTAACAAGAGTAAACTTAAAACATGCTAATTTGAAAAAGGTATGGTTAAAGTCCTCGGTAGTTGATAGTTGTGTACTTGATTACAGTTTATCAAACAGTAGTGTACTTTCAAATACGATTATTAGCCATTCGTCCATGAAGTCAATAAACTTTAACGGAACGACTTTAATAAAATCAAATATGTCAAATGTTGACTTAAGTAAGTCAACATTTGACATTGCAGTTTTACATGAAACCAATTTTTCAAATTGTATTATGTTAGGAACTGATTTTGCCCGTAGTGATTTAACAAAAACTATTTTTAAAAATATTAATTTAAACGAGGGACGACTGATAAAATCAAAGTTGAATAATACGTATTTCCAAAACACTTTATTAGATGGTGTTGAAGTTTTAGAAGATTGGTTCACGGAAATCGAAACAAGTCAAGTTGATGGTAGGAATCGGATTAAAGCAAATTATGAGATTATATATACTGTATTAGACTCAAACAGTACTTTATCAAAGTGGTTATTAGTAAAAAAATCAATTAATGACCACTAAGCGTCGTGGTAAGAAAGACGTCCATTTGACTTATTAAGTTTCTTAATAATTTTAGAAACAACTTCGTCTTGACTCCGAAAAGGTTCCATCCCAATACCAAATGACCTAGAATAGTATAGCTGAATATCGTTTAGATAATTGACAAGTAACTCAGCTGTCCATTCAGTTTCGTATGTGATGTTATATTTTTTTCTTAATAAGTCCCCTAATGTTTGGCCAAGTTCATTATTGATAAGGTCGACATAATTATCAACGGGATTATTATCGAGGTTCAATAATTGGTCTGATGTGAAGTTGCCATATATAAGTTCAGGCATGTTCTTTCTTTCGTGTACATCAGCAACAAAATCTGCCATTTCTTTAGAATAAATACTGGTTATTAATGCCTGTGCAGTTATATGGTTAAACGTATTCAAATACCCCTTTTCTGAACTGTCTCTTTCAGTTAAGTAAGTCCCATCGCTTTCAAATATATTATCAACAAATGCAAGTGCTAAGTCAAAAAACGCCACGTCACCTTCCCCAAACAATACGGGTCTTCTCCTCGCCAATTTGTAAATGCGATTTAATTCAACCCTATTAGCTACAGCGAACGGACAATTTAAAAGCAAATGCATTGCATCTGCAGGTTTCCCATCACGGACTTTGATAATATCATTCTGAGAAATTCCTGATTTAAGTTGACTTACACATTCATACCCATTTAACTTATAAGTCAGAGTTACACTACCAGATCTAATCGAGTCGTCTGGAGTATATTTTGTATCATAATGAACGTTAACGACTTTTTTAAACTCATCTAATGTTCCATATCGGCTCGCTAACAATGCTGGTAAGTCAGGTAACTCTGTTACTCCTCCTATCCCCTTCTCCGATTCTGTCTTGTTGCCACAAGCAGTCAACAATGTTAGATTAATCAAAAAACAAATTATTAGGATTCTCATGTTAATTACTATCAAAAATAGTGTTACGATTTGAACATCTTTAGATAAAACAAGAACAATACCTCATTCAATCAATAGAACCATTGGCAAATACTACAATATAGATCACTTTACATCGTAAATGCGTTATTTTCGTTTTAAGAGTATCTTAAATGAAAATTTTGTTCAAGCATTTATTAATAATGAGTCTACTGTTTGCAAGTATCGCAAATGCTAAAGACTACAATATTCTCGATTTCGGTGCTAAACCTAACAGCAATGAGTTGAACACTCTAGCAATACAAAGTGCTATTAATGCCGCACATAATGAAAATAACAGTCGTGTTATTATACCAAAAGGAGCATTTTTGACCGGTTCAATTATATTAAAGTCCAATGTAACTCTTCACCTAGAAAAAGGTGCTAAATTAAAAGGAAGCACGAATGTAGAAGACTACTCATACCTTTCGAATACCACGGCAACTTTCCATTGGAAGTCACTTATTCTAGCCCTGTCTTCGGATAATATAAAAATCACTGGTAAAGGTGAAATTGATGGAAATGGGAGTCAGTTGGCATTGAATATAGACAGCCTCTTTTATGCTGGCAAACTGGATAGTTCTTTATATCAACTCAAAGAAAAAAGGCCTGTTGCCCACTCAAGGCCACAGTTAATTCAATTCGTGTTCTGCAAAAACATCTCAATTGCAGGAGTTACAATAAAAAATTCATCGAGCTGGACTCAAACTTATGATATGTGTGAAAATCTGGTAATAGACAATGTTAAAGTTGTAAGTGTGGCCTATTGGAATAACGATGGAATCGACATTATTGATTGTAAAAATGTACGAATTACAAACACTTTTGTCAATGCTTCTGACGATGGCATTTGTCTAAAATCCTATAAAAGAAAGGGAAACATTAAAGCGAAATGTGATAGTATTTATATTGGAAATTGTGTAGTTCGATCAAGTGCAAGTGCCATTAAGTTAGGCACCTCATCATTCGGCGGTTTTACCAATATCACTATAGAAAATATAAAAGTTTACGACACTTATAGGTCAGCAATTGCTCTAGAAAGTTGGGAAACAGGGATTTTAGAAAACATTCTAGTTCAGAACATTACTGCAATTAATACGGGAAATGCCTTGTTCATAAGACTAGGAAAGCGTGATAAATACACCTCAATCCAGAACGGTACTTTAAAAAACGTCACAATTAGAAATGTGCGTGCCAGTATCCCGTTCATTCAACCAGACTATAAATACCCATTACGAGGTCCAGCATTGCCATTTTTTCATAACGTATTTCCTGTTTCAATTACTGGAATACCAAATGCTTACGTCGAGAATGTAACACTCGAAAACATTACAATTACTTATCCTGGTCAAGGTCTCGAATCATATGCACATGCGCCAATTTATCGATTATCACACATTCCTGAGAACGCTGGTGACTATCCAGAGTTTTCAATGTTTGGTGAGCTCCCAGCCTGGGGATTATACGTTAGACATGTAAATGGTATAATTATTCGTGATTTGACGCTAAAGATCAAAGATTCAGACTATAGACCTGCCATGGTATTTGACGACGTTCAAGATCTTCTTTTAGAATCATACAGGGTTAAAGGCGACAAAAAAGTGAAAAACGTAATAATTCATCCAAAATAAGTCCTATTCCCACGTTTATCTTTTTAGTTTCTTCGAGATTTCTTTGAATTGAATGGTGCTATTACCAATATCTTTCGATGTTGCCACAGCTAACCCGCGTTGCTCTTTTTGATTTACCGCGGTGTAAAAATGGTATACAATCCCATTCCATTCTATAACACACGGTTTGTGTGCGTATTTCAAGTCGAAATCTTCAGATGGTTTAATTAGGTCGTCACCTTCCCAATCAGTCCAGTGCAATAAATCATATGAACACGCAAAACGATTGAACGCGTCTTTCCTGCCCTCTGGCCAAAAAGCCCCATAATAGAACATTACGTACAAACTGTCGATTTTCTGAATGACTGCGTCACCTGTTAAGCCGATGTCATGCTCAAGCACTGGATTCCGTTCATATCGTTTCCAATGTACCATGTCATCCGACGTTGCTATTCCGATTCGTTCAATCCAGCTTTTAAACGAAGATGTATCGCCTACTGCATTGTAATACATCACAAATTGACTACCAGTCAACTTTGCAGTGTCCCAAATAATACTGCTCTTATACAACTTGTCTCTTTCCCAAATCCCTGCATCGGCGTCTTCTGGCTTCATTACCGGTTCAGGTAATCTCTTCCAATCATGGGGTGTATATGGACTTTCTTTTGTATAGGCCATTCCGATCGATAGTTTACCTCGCTCATAACCTTCATCACTGCTTCCGAAATAAGACATCCAGAATTTATCTTCATACGATTTTATTTCATATGTTCCGCCCCATACATAATCAATTAAAGCAGGATAACCCGCAGATTGATTCCATTCTTTACTTTCCTTAGTGGTGTATGGAAGCACGGTACCAAGGGTTTCCCATTGCAACAAATTTACACTAGTGGCCAACCAAGTTTCGTATCCTTTCCCATCATACACAAGATATGTCATATACCAATTGGAATCAGCTCTAAATATAGTAGCGCAATCTATCATGCTGGAAGTATCCTCATGAATTAACACCATGCCATACTTATGGGGGGTTTTTATCCTTTCATACACTTCCTGCATATGGGTGTCTGAAACTTTGAATGAATCACTTTTACTCTGAGCGCTAACCATGGCTGATATCAGCGCAATTGTAAGAAATGCAAATAGTTTGTTCATATAAGCGAATTTAAACAACAATTATTCCGAACTCATGAATAACCTGATTTTGGCGTCAGGACCACCACTAATTTATCCTGCCCAGTTTTCTCTATCCAAACTTCTATATTGAATCGCTTCGGCTAAATGTTCGATAAGTATTTCATTACTATTTGCTAAATCCGCAATTGTTCTACTTACCTTAAGTATTCTATCATAAGCTCTTGCTGACAAGTTCAACTTAACCATTGCATTTTTTAACAGCAGCGATCCAGCTTTATTAATCATACAATTTGCCTGAATATCTTTGGTTCCCATTTGTGCGTTGCAATAAATTGAAGCACTATTATTAAAACGAATAGCTTGTATTTTTCTCGCGTTTATTACCCTTTCTCGCACTACGTCACTGGTTTCAGATTTGTCTTCTTTAGTGAGTTGATCAAACAAAACTGGTGTTACCTCGACATGTATTGTAGATACCCCAAAAATTGGGACAGTGAAATTAATTAATAATTTTACTAAAAATGAAA